>Ga0153915_10002626_pt1 | contig 16347 bp, 16 predicted proteins | sample Opewatmetagenome_2_FD_107003 | JGI IMG/M metagenome (GOLD analysis project Ga0153915, IMG submission 107003) | Freshwater wetland microbial communities from Ohio, USA - Open water 3 Core 3 Depth 3 metaG | ecosystem: Environmental > Aquatic > Freshwater > Wetlands | place: USA: Ohio, Lake Erie...
CAGGTTGTTGTTCCGGCGGTATTTAAAAAATCTAATATCATGATAATATTGCAGTTTACCGCTGTGATAGAAGATATAAATTATCTCTTATTCCATTTGTTGCCTTGCCTTTATAAATGGTAATTATTAAAATACATTAACCCCTGATTATTGTTTTAATCCTCAATGAGGAGAGGTGCAGCAGCTATGTTTTATTCCTTTTACGTAAAGAATTATTCCGGTTCTTCCGGTAAGTTGAAATTTAATTAATTTATTATTAAACAAAACAGGAGCGGTTATGAGAACTAAAATCATTCTTTCATTTGTTACGGCAGTATCTCTTTTCTTCTTCGGATTCAGCCAATTGAATAATCCGAAAGAGATAATGCTTGATACCAATTACACGCTAACGCTCGAAGATATTGGGCCGTTAACCTCCTATGGCGTTTATAGTGTAAATGGAGGATACTATGTTAACAGCTATTCCGGTTCCTTTGCCGAAAATACTAATGTAACAATTACGGCAACTTCGGCAATCCAGGGAAATGATTCAACCGATTATTACTTTTTCTCTTCATGGTCTGACGGGAACACTTCAATTTCGCGGACTATAACAATTACGAGCAATATTACGCTTTATGCCCGATATAAAAATAAACAGGGAATATATTGGGTTCCCGGAGGACTAGAATAATCTAATTTAATATGCATGGCAAAGTGAAGTTCCTTAATTCACTTTTTAGGAGAAAGCGGAAAAAATATTTATTGCGCCGGCAATTTTCGGGGAAAAATATTTTTATTATTTATTTATAGGAGTTATTATGAAAAACAGGAGTTTGTTAATCGTTCTTATTCTTGTAAGTATTTCCTATTTAGGTTTTATATTAATTAAAAATCCGAATGCGGCAGCTAAAAAAACATATTACACTCTGACGCTTGAATATATAGGCCCGACTACAAGTGTCGGTGTTTACAGCGTAAATAACGGGTATTTCGATAGCTGTTATTACGGTTTATTTTACGCAGACTCTAGTGTTTCGATACGGGCAGTTGAGGCAATACAGGGGAACAGTTCGACAGATTATTATTTCTTTCATTCGTGGTCGGATAATAGCACTTTAATTTCTAGAACGATAACGATGACAGAGAATAAAACTTATTCAGCCAGATATAGAAACAAACAGGGCGTATTTTGGGTGCCTGGCGGAGGACTAGAATAAATTCATCTGCAGCCGAAAATTATAAAGATGTTCCCTGAGATAATGAAACATCATTCAGCGATACAAAGAAAAAAATATAATATTTAAAAAGGAGTTTTTATGAAAACGAAAGCATTATTAATAGTTCTTTTAGCCGCATCAGTCTCTTTTTTCGGTTTTAAGAGTTTTAAACAGGATAATCAGGCTCAATTAAGCACTTCTTATGTTTTAATTCTCGAAGATATCGACTGCCTAAATTCCACAATATACAGTGTTTATGGAAATTACTATGTTCCAAGTTATTACGGAGTGTATCTTGCGGGTACGCAGGTCTCAATTACCGCTACAAATTGCATTCAGGGAGAGGATACAACCGATTACTATTTCTTCGTATGCTGGTCAGACGGCAACACATCAATATCCAGAACTGTTACAATGAACAGCGATATTACGCTTTGTGCAGTGTACAGAAATAAACAGGGAGAATATTGGAATTTTATTGATTAAGAATATTCCGGTTTTTCTTATCTATAATTATTTATAGGGCGCAGATTTTAAAAAAAATGCGCCCTTTAACTCAAATGGAATAAAATAACTGAAGTGTTTTAGAATTGCTTATTCCGTTCCATTTTTGACAGATTTATTGCTGAAAAACATTCCTTAGATACTATTTTTTAAGTAATTGTCCACAATACTTAATAATAAGCCTTCATTTCTCATTTATCCTGAAAATAATTATCTTTATAAAAATAATATTGAATTAAAAGGAGTATAAGATGTACGAAGAACAATTGAAATTGCTGATGAATCAGAAAGTAAGGATTGATAATTTAAGAGGTTATCTTTAAGCTGGCTGATAAAGAAGAGCAGATAGAGGAAATAAGAAAAAAAAGCGAAGCATCGGATTTCTGGAGTGACCAGAAATCGGCTCAGCAGCTTCTTCAAAAAGCCAAATACCTTCAGGGGTGGGTTGATTTATGGCTCGATAAGAAAAAACAACTCGAATCAACTAAAGATTTAATTGAACTTGCCGCAATGGAAGAAGATGAATCTTTGAGCGCTGAAATTGATAATGATATTGAAGGTTTGAAAAACAGTATAGATGCATTAGAATTAAAAAGCATGCTTAGCGGAAAAGATGATAGTAAAAACTGCATACTTACAATCCACGCAGGAGCCGGAGGAACCGAAGCGCAAGACTGGGCCGAAATGCTCATGCGAATGTATTTAAGATATGGTGAAAGAAGCGGTTTTAAGGCTAACCTGATTGACTGGCTTGACGGCGACGGCGCAGGCGTTAAAAGCGCCACTATTGAGGTTGAAGGAGAATTTGCTTACGGATATCTTAAAGCTGAAAACGGAGTTCACAGGCTTGTAAGAATTTCCCCCTTCGATGCGAATAAAAGAAGGCATACTTCTTTTGCTTCTGTTTTTGTCATTCCCGAAATTGATGATTCAATTGAGATTGATATAAACCCGACCGATTTGAAGATTGACACATACCGTTCGGGAGGAAAAGGAGGGCAGAACGTTAACAAAGTTGAAACGGCTGTCCGTATTACTCACGTACCGACCGGCACGGTAGCGGCATGTCAGACAGAACGCTCGCAGCTTCAGAATAAAACAAATGCATTTAAACTTCTTAAATCGAAACTTTATCAGATTGAGCTGGAAAAACAGCAGGCAGAACAAAATGAAATTGAAAAGGGTAAAATGAAAATTGAATGGGGCAGCCAGATTCGCTCCTATGTTTTCCACCCGTACAATATGGTAAAAGATCACCGTACAGACTGCGAGACTTCCGATACTCAGGGGGTTATGGATGGAGATATTGATGAATTTATTAAACATTATTTGTTAAAATTTTCATCGGTGAATTAAATGCAGACAATGAAATTTTTCAAGAAAGATCAGGTTGTTGCAACCGAAGGGTATAAAGACGAAAGGCTTTTTATCCTTGTGGACGGCAGAATAGCAATATTCAAAGGCAATCTGAAAGTAGCCGAGTTCCACGAACCCGGTACAATTGTGGGTGAAATAGCAATAATCCTAAAACATCCCCGCACTGCTACTATTAAAACTCTTGAAGATACAAATTTAATTGTTGTTGAAGCTACGATTGAAGAACTTATTAGAACTATGCCCGATATTGCATTAAAAATAATGAAAAACCTTGCCGAGAGGCTTGCAAATACTACAAAGGATTACTGGAAACTTTCTGAAAAAATAAACACTGTCGTTGATTTAAAAAACATAATTAAGAAGTGGGAATGAAAACATTTACTGAATATCTCTATTTTAATACTTCAAAGAAAAGAGAGTATATAAATATTACCCGTGATGTTGAGCAAATACTTTTAAGAAGCGGAATTAAAGAAGGAATGATACTTGTTTCCGCAATGCATATTACTGCCGGCGTTTATGTGAATGACGCTGAATCGGGGCTGATTCAGGATATTGATGAATGGCTTGAAAAACTTGCCCCTTTTAAAAAGGATTATAGGCATCATAGAACAGGGGAGGATAACGGCGATTCGCATCTTAAAAGCCTTCTTATTCATCACGAAGTCATAATCCCTGTAACACACGGAAAACTCGATTTCGGCACCTGGCAGCAGGTTTATTATGCCGAGTTCGACGGAATGAGAAGAAAAAGAGTCATCATAAAAGTAATGGGGGAATAAGTTCTCCTTTAACAATCTGAAGGATTATTTTTATGCCGCAATTATCGGTTGCAATAATTTCTTTTAATGAAGAAAAGAATATTAAAGAATGTCTCGAAAGCGTTAAATGGGCTGACGAAATAATCCTTGTAGATTCTTTCAGCAGCGACAGCACAATTGAAATTGCAAAGAACTATACAAATAAAATAATCCAGCGTAAATGGAGCGGTTTTTCTGAACAAAAAACCTTTGCGCTTGAAAATACTTCCAATGAATGGGTATTAAGCGTCGATTCGGATGAAAGAGTAACCCCTGAATTGCAAAACGAGATAAAAAAGATTTTGTCTTCGGAGCCCTCTCTTGACGGTTATTTTATTCCGCGAAGAAATTTTTTCCTCGGAAGGGAAATAAAAAACTGCGGCTGGTACCCCGATTACCAGATGAGGCTTTTTAAAAAGTCAAAAACGAAAGTCGATTCAAGAAAAGTGCATGAAGGTTTTCTCGTCTCTGGAAATACAGGGCGCTTAGCCAGTCCGTTTATTCACTATACTCATAACAGCCTGCATATAACGTTCAAAAAAATAAATGAGTATTCAACTCTTGAAGCCGAAGAGTTGTATCTTCAAAAAAAAGCCGGGGCGCTGAACATTATTCTTAATCCTTTTGCCGCTTTTCTGAGCCATTATTTTCATAGAAAAGGATATAAGGAGGGCATACATGGATTAATGGTTTCGTTGCTTCATGCAGCCACAAAAATGCTTACATATATGAAAATGTGGGATCTGCAAAACCGGGAAAAAACAGTTAAATGAAAAAGGCCGGAATCAAAAAGAATCAACAAACTACAAGCGGGAAAACATTACGTTCCAAAAATAAAAAAGAAGATTTCTTCGATAGAGTTTTTAAAGTGGTTGCGCTTATACCTTATGGCAAAGTTACAACATACGGCGCAATAGCGGAATACTGCGGAATTAAATCATCGGCAAGAACTGTCGGCTGGGCATTGAACAGCGCGGCGGGTTCGCCTCTTCCTTGCCATAGAGTTGTGAACAGATTGGGGGAATTGACAGGCAAAATACATTTCGGTTCGCCCGATTTAATGGAGGACCTACTTAGATCGGAAGGAATTGAATTTGATAAGAACGGGCGCGTTGAAATGGATAAATATTTCTGGCGCCCGTCCGGTAAAACTAATAATACTTTATCGATAAAGAAGAAACGCCGCTGCTGAGGTAAATATTAAGTTTCTTTGTCGTTGAATCATAATTCTCGCTGTAATAAGCGTCATTGCTTTTCTTTGTGAATCCCGGCATCTGTCTCGAAACGAGGAAAGTATCTCCTATAAGTTTGCATCCGACTGTTTTGGGAACCAGTATGGTTAAAGAACTTACTCCCATTTCGGCGTGCAGTTCTGTTTCATCGGAACGGTCGCCAAGTTTAATCTCGGTTGAAGCAGCCCCTGCTCCTAATTTAACCTCGTAAACTTTAAAAGGAGAAAGATCGAATTTCCCGTTTGCAGCTCCATAGCTGAGATCAATATTCCAGATTACATCTGGATTTAATGACATATTGATTCTATTCCTCAGTTTTTTCCCGAAGAATTGGAAATTCTTTTCATGAAGATGAATATCAATAAACGCCGCGCTGTCTTCAATATTTGTATTTATATCATAATCAGAGAACCATCCTCTTGAATGCCCTTCAATTAATTTATCGGTAGTGCCGTCAATTGAAAACGCTCCGGCTCCCGAGGCAAAGTTTAATTGGGCGGTTATAACGTTTTTGTCCATATCTTCGTAGAAATTATTAGAGTAAGTCGTAAAATTCGCGTCGTCGTCAAATTCAAATCCGAAACCGGAGAAGAGGGAATAAATTCCGCCGAATATAAATAATGCAACGAAAATGCCGAAAAGGGATGAGATAATCGGCTTTATTATAGGCTGTTTTATCAGAACCAGAAGTCCCCAGAAAATAAATATCAGCGGCCATAAATCCCATACAAAAGAAAAACTGCTATTAATTATATTGAATTTAACGCATAAGAAAAGCAGCCCTAACGTTGTTAATAATACGCCCCAAAATAATCTTCCTGTTTTCATAGAGGCCTCTACTTTTTTATTGAATTATAAATTAAAAATATCCCTAATATAACAAGCACTATAGGAAAGAAAATATCAAAATCGAATGAAGGAATTAGATTCCAGAATAGGAAAAGTACTCCGGCGGCAATAAGCCCTATTCCGAATATAAGCCCTCCAATTCCTTTTTTCTGAGGAGGATAGGGAGGATAACTAAAATCTGCATTCTGGTTTGAAGAAGCGGATGCCTGCTCCTGAGCCGGGGTTTGTTCTTCTCCTTCTTTCGGGGGAGTTGAAGATGGCGGGGCTCCCTGATTGAACCGGGCGTAGTATCTGTCTATCGGTTCTTCAGGAACTGCAATCCATAGAATGATGTATGCGAGCAGGCCAAGTCCCTTGCCGATTGCCAGTACAATAAAAATAATCCTTACTATAATCGGATCAATTCCGAAATATTCGGCTATACCGCCGCATACGCCTCCTATAACACGTTCTTTTCTCGAGCGAAATAATCTTTCTTTCATAATTCCACCACTTTTTTTGTGATTGTCTATTTGTTAGACGCTATTATACTAAAAAGGTTGACCTGTTTGAACCGAATTACAGCCGGAGTTGGGGTTTTCTCGGTGAACTAATGATTTTTACCGGTGAACAATACTTTAAGAAAAGAAATATGCCGGAGGTTTATTATTGCTTTTCAAACCCGTTTATTTTTATGCAAATATTAACATTTTCCTCCGGCAATATAACCTTTTGAAACATTTCCAATAAAATAAAGTTTAATATATATTAACAATATGAAGGGAGCCATTTTTTCTCGATTATTTGATTGATTGAATTAAGCCCCAATCTTACATATCTTTAAAAATAATTTTTTGGGACATATTAAATGAAGATAGCAGTAAATCAGTTTAATCCAATCATTGGCGATATTGAGGGAAATCTGAAAAAAATTTTAGACGGGTACAAAAAATCTGTTGATGACAAAGCCGACATAGCAGTTTTCCCTGAACTTGCCGTATGCGGTTATCCGCCATTGGATTTGGTTGAAAAAAAAGAATTCCGGCGCAAAGTTATTGATGCGGCAGAAAGAATTGCAAGCTTAACCAAAGATACGGCGCTTCTTTTCGGTTCAATTACGGAAGATGAAGAAGAACTTACAGGTACGGGAATTTATAATTCGGCTTTATTATGCTTTAACGGCAAAATACAATTCGTTCAGAATAAAACATTAATACCCAACTATGATGTTTTCGACGAGGTGAGGTATTTCGAATCTGCTAAAGATGTTGATGTCTTTTCCTTCAAAGGAGAGAAACTCGGAATTTCTATCTGCGAGGATATTTGGAATGACGCCGATTACTGGAAGCACAGGCGGTACAGTTTTGATCCGGTTGAAAAATTAAAAGGGAAGGGAGCTGCAATTCTGATTAATATCTCGGCAAGCCCTTATGCATACGGAAGAAGAAAAGAGCGCTTGAGGATGCTTTCAACTCTTACTAAAACAGATAATCTTCCTTTGGCGTATGTATGCTGCGCAGGGGCTCAAACCGATCTGATTTTTGACGGCGCTAGTATGTGTTTCAATGCAGAGGGGGAATTATGCATGCTGGGCAAAACATTCGGCGCAGACTATTTTATTTTTGATACGGAAAAGAAATATACCCCCATAACGGAAGTAGAAGGGTCTTTCGAAAAAGAAGTTCTGGAAGCATTAATATTCGGATTAAAGGATTATGCAGAAAAGACAGGCTTTAAAAGAGCTCTTATCGGTTTAAGCGGCGGTATAGACTCCGCCCTTGTTGCTTATATTGCAGTAAAAGCATTCGGAAATGAGAATGTTTTTGTGGTTATGATGCCTTCTCAGTATTCCAGCAGGGGAAGCGTTGAAGATTCTTTGAATCTTATTTCGAATCTATGCATCAAATCTGAGTTGATTTCTATTCAACCGGTGGTCGATAAGGCTCTTGAAATGTTGAAACCTGCTTTTGAAGGGACGCAGGAAGATATAACAGAAGAGAATATTCAATCCCGGATCAGAGGAGTATATTTAATGGCTTTATCGAATAAGTTTAATTATCTGCTGTGTACGACCGGAAACAAATCGGAGATGGGGGTGGGATATGCCACTTTGTACGGCGACATGTGCGGCGCCCTCGGCGTAATTGCAGATGTTTATAAAACTCAGGTTTATGATATTGTGAACTATATAAATAAAGAGAAAGAAATTATTCCACGGAATATAATTGATAAAGCCCCTTCGGCAGAACTTAAGCACAATCAAACCGATCAGGATACTCTTCCTCCTTATGAGATACTGGATAGAATTTTAAAAATGTACCTTGAAGAATATAAAGAGTACGGTGAAATTGTTAAAGAAATTAAGGACCCGGCAACAGTGGAAAGAGTGCTTAAAATGATTGACATGAATGAGTTCAAGAGGAAACAGGCGGCTCCGGCGCTCAGAGTTTCAAAAAAAGCTTTCGGCTACGGAAGGCGTTTTCCTATTGTTAACGGATGGAGAAAAAATTTTAGCTAAACCATAATAAATAGAGGTAATAATGTTAAACAGAGTAATCAAAACGCTTTTAGTTGTTTTATTTTTTACAACTGTTGTTAATGCTCAGTTCGATGAAGATCTTGTAAATGTTAAAGTAGGTAAGACTGCTCCAAAAGTTAAAGCGGGCGAAGAACTTAAATTCTCTCTTAATCTTTCAATTAAAGAAGGATGGCATATACATTCAAATAAACCGAACGACCCGAGCCTCATTCCCTCAAAATTAACATCAGGGGATAAAAGCTTTATTATTTTCCAGGTTAATTACCCTAAGGCCATTGAATTAAAATCGGATATTTCGGATAAACCGCTTGTTGTGTTTGAAGGAGACGTTATTATTACAGGAGCGATTAAAATTCCTGCTGACGCTAAAGCCGGCAAAGTTAAAATACCGCTTATATTCAGTTATCAGGGATGCAACGATAAAAGCTGTATGCCTCCATCGGATGTAAAAAGTATAATTGAAGTGACTATTGAAGCCGCAGCCGAAAAACAAGCCGCCCCCGTTCAGCCGTCAGATGCTGAAATAAAGAAAAATGAAGTTGAAAACAAGGCCGAAACCCTTCCTGTTGTTGAAGAGACTAAAACTCAGGCTGTAGATACTTCCAAAACGGTAAAGGAAGAAGTTAAAGAAAACAGTGATTTTGAATCGCGCGGCTTTCTGCTTAATCTTCTTATAATTTTTATCGGCGGTCTCGCATTGAATTTAACCCCTTGCGTTTATCCTCTTATTCCTATAACAATAGGATATTTCGGAGGGCAGACCGAAGGACGCACCGGAAAACTTTTTGTGCTTGGTCTATTATATGTGCTTGGATTGTCGATTACTTATTCGGTAGTAGGCGTTGTGACTGCTTTAAGCGGATCGCTTTTCGGCGCCCTGCTTCAGAGTACGGCGGTGATTATAATTATCTGCCTTATTTTTGTTGCTCTTGCATTAAGTATGTTCGGCTTATATGAGTTTAAACTTCCCGATTCGTGGGTAATGAAAGCAGGCGGAGCCCGTTCAGGCCGCTTCGGCGCTTTCTTTATGGGATTAACAATGGGTATTGTAGCCGCTCCTTGCGTAGGGCCTTTTGTTTTCAGCCTTATTACTATAGTCGCTAAAAAAGCCGATCCATTATATGGTTTTATTGTATTCTTTGTCCTGTCGCTCGGACTTGGATTGCCCTACCTTCTTCTTGCATTATTCTCAGGTAAATTGAAAAGCCTTCCACGCGCCGGATTGTGGATGGAAGCGGTTAAGCATATCTTCGGCTTTGTTATGATTGGAATGGCTCTTTATTTTGCGGCTCCTCTTATCCCGCGCGCAATCAATCATTATGTGCTTCCCGTTTATGGAATAATTGTTTCGATATACCTTTTATTCTTCGATAAATCTGCCAATTCTTCAAAGGGATTTAAAAATTTCAAAACAGTTTTATCAATCGCGGTCATTATTGCATCTGTATATTTCGGATGGCCTGTAAAAGAAGATCATGGCAACTGGCAGAATTTTGACGCTAATGTTTATGCGCAGTCTATCGGCAAAGATAAAATAATAATTGATTTCTGGGCTGACTGGTGCGTTCAATGCAAAGAGTTTGATGCAAAGACTTTCTCAAATGAAAAAGTTAAAGAAGCGCTAAAAGATTTTAAAGGTTTTAAGTCTGATTTAACGAGTTCGAACGATGAAGTAAGTAAAATTTATAAAGATTTTAAAATAATAAGCCTACCGACCGTTTTAATTTTCGATTCTAAGGGAAATGAAGTAAAACGCATTACGGGATTTATGGAAGCTGACGAATTTATTAAAATTATTGAGGCTGTGAAGTAATTTGTTCAGTTTGCTTAAGCCTTTCTGCTTTTATATCTTATATATCAGCAAAAATGATATATAACTAAAACGGAAAGAAAAAAAAAGATGGCACAAGAAAAGGAAAAAGAAGTATTGCAGTTGACTGAGGTAACCGTAAGGTTTGCGGGCGATTCCGGCGATGGAATGCAGCTTACGGGATCTCAGTTCGGCGATACTACAGCTTTGTTTGGAAATGATTTGAATACTTTCCCCGATTATCCCGCTGAAATAAGGGCTCCTGCAGGAACTCTTTACGGAGTAAGCGGTTTTCAGCTTCACTTTAGTTCAAGTGATGTTCATACTCCGGGTGATTCTCCCGATGTTCTCGTTGCGATGAATCCTGCCGCTGTTAAAAAAAATCTGCATGACCTTAAACGCAATGGAATTATTATTGTTAATACGGATTCTTTCGACGCTAAAAATCTAAAACTTGCTAATTACACCGCAAACCCTCTTGAAGATGGTTCTTTATCGAACTTTAAAGTTTATCCGGTGCCTATTACTTCTCTTACAACCGCGGCATTAAAAGATAGTCCTTTAAGTCCCAAAGATGTTGCGCGCTGTAAAAACTTTTTTGCGCTTGGGCTTATGTACTGGCTCTTCAATATGCAGCTTGATCAAACATTGAACTGGATAACAAAGAAGTTTAAGAAAAAACCTGAAATAATGGCTGCTAATGAAGCTGCTCTTAAAGCGGGTTATTATTTCGGCGATACAACTGAAATTTTTGAAAACCGTTATTGGGTTGAACCGGCAAAACTGCCTAAAGGCACATACCGTAATATTTCTGGCAATGAAGCCGCAGCTCTAGGGTTTATTGCCGCTTCTCAAAAATCTGGCCTTCCATTATTCCTTGGTTCATATCCTATTACTCCTGCAACCGAAATTCTTCACTACCTGAGCGAATATAAGTATATTGGCGTTAAAACATTCCAGGCTGAAGATGAAATTGCCGGTATCTGTTCTTCTATCGGAGCTTCGTTTGCCGGCAATCTTGCTATAACAAGCACAAGCGGCCCCGGACTTGCATTGAAAACTGAGGCAATCGGGCTTGCAGTTATGACTGAATTGCCTCTCGTCATTATTGACGTTCAGAGAGGGGGGCCAAGTACAGGATTGCCTACCAAACCTGAACAGGCTGACCTGCTTCAATCGATTTACGGAAGAAACGGGGAAGCCCCTATTCCAGTTATTGCCGCTGCTTCTCCTGCCGACTGTTTTTATATGGCTATGGAAGCTTGCAGAATAGCAGTTAAATATATGACACCGGTTATGCTTCTTTCAGACGGCTATATCGGACAGGGTTCTGAACCATGGAGAGTTCCTATGGTTGATGAACTTCCTGAAATAAAAGTGAATTTCCGCACTGAGAAGGAAGGTTTCGCGCCATATCTGAGAGATGAAAATCTTTCAAGACCATGGGTTAAACTGGGAACGCCGGGGCTTGAACACCGCATAGGCGGCCTTGAAAAACAGCATATTTCCGGTAATGTAAGCCACGATCCTGATAACCATGATTTTATGATAAAACTTAGAGCCCAAAAAGTTAAGAAAGTTGAAGATGATATTCCGCTTCTTGAAATAAGAGGAGATGAAGAAAGTGAACTGCTTGTTGTTGGCTGGGGCGGCACTTACGGCGCCATAACTGAAGCTGTTGACAGGCTTAGAAAAAACGGTACAAAGGTTGCTCAGACTCATTTCAAATATTTGTTCCCTATGCCTAAGAATACAAAAGATATTCTAAGCAGATATAAGACTATTCTTGTTCCCGAAATTAATCTTGGCCAGCTTGCACTTTTGATTAGAGACCAGTTCCTGATTCCGGTTGAACAATTGAACCTTGTAAGAGGGCTTCCGCTGAAATCAAGCGATATTGAGAATAAGATATTAGAACTTCTTGGAGGGAAAAAATGAGCAATAATATAGATTCAACAACAGGTAAATTAACTGCAAAAGATTTTGTTTCGGGACAAGATGTAAGATGGTGCCCCGGATGCGGCGATTATTCAATCCTTGCTCAGGTGCAGAGAACTCTCCCCGAGCTCGGCATTCCGAAAGAAAATATAATCTGGATTTCCGGCATCGGATGCTCTAGCCGTTTTCCCTATTATATGGGAACCTACGGTTTCCATAGCATTCACGGAAGAGCTGCTGCTATTGCATCGGGAGTTAAAATTGCCCGCACCGATCTTTCCGTATGGGTTGCCACCGGAGACGGCGATATGATGAGTATCGGAGGAAATCATTTTATTCATATGTGCAGAAAGAATGTTGACCTTAAAGTGCTTCTGTTCAACAATAGAATTTATGGATTAACGAAAGGGCAGTATTCACCTACATCCGATGTGGGAATTATTTCTAAAAGCACTCCTTACGGAAGCATCGATTATCCGTTTAATCCGTTAAGCCTTGCTCTCGGCGCAGGGGCGACTTTTGTATCAAGATCGGCTGACAATGACCCGAAGCACATGCAGGAAATTATACGTAAAGCGGCTGACCATAAAGGCACTGCTTTTGTCGAAATTCTTCAAAACTGCGTTATTTTCAACGACGGCGCTTTCGATTATGTTACCGGAAAAGATAATAAAATTGAAAAAATGCTTTACTTAAAACATCAGCAGCCTATGACTTTCGGAAAAGATAATTCGAAAGGAATTAAACTTGATGGTTTCAAGCCGGTTGTAATTGATCTTAACGACGGCGTTCATTCTGTAAATGACTGCTGGATTCATGATGAACTCGATAAAGATGCAGCCCGTTCTTTCATTCTGGCCCATATGACCGATCATCCTGAACTTCCTATGCCTTTCGGCGTTATCCGCAGGGAACTTAAACCGACATACGATGAAGCCGTTGAAGCGCAGATTGATGCTATTACTCAAAAAAGAGGCAAAGGCGACCTTCAGAAAATTCTTCTCGGTTCAAATACATGGGAAGTAAGCTGATTTGCGGTGCTTTAATTTTAAAGGCGGAGTTTTTACTCCGCCTTTTCTTTTTTAAATAGACAAGGTTATCTTAGTAATTGAAGATTCTAATTTTTTGCATGAGGATATGATGATCGATTTTCAAGGGTTAAAAGATATTTTAATTAATAATTCTTCTTTTATAATTACAACGCATGTAAATCCCGATGCCGATGCAATCGGTTCAGCGCTTGCTCTTTTTGCAATTCTGAAAAAAATGGATAAAGAAGCGCGCGTCTTGAGCTACAGCGCAGTGCCTTATTATCTCGAATTTCTTGATGAAGACAAAGTTATTGAAAGGTATAACCCCGATGCCCATAACAAAGTAATAAGCGGATGCAATGTTATAATAATTGCCGATCTAAACAGCCTTAACCGGACGGTTAAGATGGAACAATCCATAAGAAATTCTCCGGCTCTTAAAATATGCATCGATCATCATCAGGACCCCGAGGATGCATTCGATTATAAATTCTGCGGAACGGAATATTCCGCTACGGGGGAAATAATATTCGATTTTATCAAAGAAACCGGAATTGCGGGGCTTGATTATTATATTGCCGTAAATTTGTATGCGGCAATAATGACCGATACAGGTTCATTTCGTTTTGATAGAACTTCGCCGAAAATTCACAGGTTAACCGCCGAACTTCTTGAAGCGGGAGTAAATCCTACTTATGTATATGATAAAATTTTCGACCAAAGCAGAATAAGCAAAGTTAAATTACTCGGTGAAACGCTTGCTGGTATTCAGCTTAATGAAACAAAAGATTTAAGCTGGATGGTAATTACCAAAGAGATGGTTGAAAGAACCGGAGCCGATGAAGCCGAGGTTGACGGATTCGTGAATTTCTGCTTGTCGGTGCAGAATATTAAAATTGGCATTCTTTTCTTTGAGCTGAAAGACGGAATTAAAATAAGTTTCCGCTCAAAAGGGGATATTAAGGTAAATAAACTTGCGGCAGAATTTGGCGGCGGCGGGCATACTAACGCTTCAGGCGCAAGGCTTTTTAACGTTAAACTTGAAGAGTGCATTGCAAATACTCTTAAAGCCGCTGAAAAATATTTATAATAATTGCGAGGAAAAAATGTTATTTAATATTAAAATTAAAACTGAAAATCTCAACGCTCCCGTAAAAGCTAATTCGTGCCTCGTCAAATTTATTAATGATTCTGAGAATCTTGAAAAAGAACTTGAATGGTTCCTGCTCGATAATTCTTTTAAACTCAATTCCGTTCAGAAAAAATACTTCCTAAATAAAGATAAATGTGAATTGAAATTTTACAATGCCGATTCGTCTCCTGAAATCGTATTCCTTTTTAAGGTCAAGCTGAAAGATGATTTTAATGCAGATTATTTCAGGAACACTCTTGCCGCGGTTGTGCAGAAACTGGGGAATAATGAAACTGCCCATCTTTATATCTCTTTGCCTCAGTTTGAACAATTTAATGAATACTTTGATGATGAAGAATATTTCTGCAGAACATTTGCCGAAGGCGTTCTTCTAGGCAATTATGCTTTCGATAAATATCTTTCTAAGAAGAAGAAAGAGAAACCTCTCGAAGTCCATCTTCTTTCGGATAAACCCAAAAAGGCTGCTTCCGCTGTTTCGGCTGCGCTAAAAGTTATTGATGCCGTTTTATTTGCGCGGGATTTGGTAAATGAACCTGCCGTTGTATTGACTCCTGCCGAACTTGCATTAAGGGCAAAACATGAATTGAAGAAAACGGGGGTTAATGTAACGGTGTTCGATAAAAAAGAATTGCATAAGAGAAAGATGAATGCAATTCTGGCTGTAGGCGGGGCAAGCATACATGAGCCTAAAATGATTATTATGCATTACAGACCGAAGGTGAAAGCGGCAATGAAAATTGCCCTCGTAGGAAAGGGAGTTACATTCGATGCCGGAGGGCTCTCATTAAAACCGACAAATTCAATGCTTGATATGAATGGCGACATGGCCGGGGCCGCGCTTGTTATAGGGGCGGTTAAAGCCGCTTCATCTCTTTCCCTTCCGGTTGAAATAATAGGTATTGTGCCCGCTGTTGAAAATGTTATTTCAGGGAACGCTTTTAAACCCTCAGATATTATTATATCTGCTTCGGGGAAATCGATTGAAGTAAAAGATACCGACGCCGAAGGAAGGCTTATTCTTGCCGACGCCCTTGATTATGCATGCAAACAGAAACCGGACGAGATTATTGATTTTGCCACTTTAACAGGTGCCTGCGTTGTTGCTTTGGGCGAATATGCAGCCGGATTGTTTACAAAGGATGATGCGCTTGCTAAAGAATTGAAGAATGCAGGCAATAAGACATACGAACGCACTTGGCGTATGCCTTTCTGGAATGAATATAAAAAATTACTTAAGAGCGATATTGCGGATGTAAGCAATCTTGGCCCGAGATGGGGCGGCGCAATTACAGCCGGTAAATTTCTTGAACATTTCGTTGATGAAAAAATCTCTTGGGCTCATATCGATATTGCCGGTCCGGCCATGAAAAATGATTTAACGGAATACACAAAAAAATATCATCCCGGTTTTGGTGTAAGGCTTATGGTTGAATATTTGAGTAATAGAACAAAAAAATAATATTACATGTAGGACGGGCATTCTGCCCGTCCACTTGCTTGTTTAAGGAACCAAGCCATAACTAATAAAAGTCCAATGGAAATGACAATGAAAAGTCTTTATTGCGGATAAGCATTTCCGTGGACGGGTATCCTGCCAATCCTATAATACACACAATGACTATAAAGATTTACAAACATAAAATAATTATCATTCCTATTTAATTGCTATCTGTCTCAGCTTAAAGTTTCAATAGCCGGGCAGAATGCCCGGCTTACGTGTAGGACGGGCATTCTGCCCGTCCACTTGCTTGTTTAAGGAACCAAGCCATAACTAATAAAAGTCCAATGGAAATGACAATGAAAAGTCTTTATTGCGGATTAGTCTTTCCGTGGACGGGTATCCTGCCAATCCCATAATACACACAATGACTATAAAGATTTACAAACATAAAATAATTATCATTTCTATTTAATTGTTATCTGTCTCAGCTTAAAG
>Ga0153915_10002627_pt1 | contig 16346 bp, 13 predicted proteins | sample Opewatmetagenome_2_FD_107003 | JGI IMG/M metagenome (GOLD analysis project Ga0153915, IMG submission 107003) | Freshwater wetland microbial communities from Ohio, USA - Open water 3 Core 3 Depth 3 metaG | ecosystem: Environmental > Aquatic > Freshwater > Wetlands | place: USA: Ohio, Lake Erie...
GATAAAATAACACGACCCCATTCAGTTACTTTTGTTATCCCTGCGTAGAGAAGGGGACTTCGCACAGCCCAGTTTCTCTTCAGCAAATATTGTGTCATCCGTAACGTTTTTAAAATATCCATCGATACTAAATGGGTATCGTCGAATTGGAATGATGAGTTGTTAACAATAAGCGCCCCGCCATCGGGTATGGGCATAGTTTTACGCATACTAAAAATAGCCAAATCACCGAAACTCCCTATTCTGAACTGATCCTCGTACACACTCCCCAGCACATGAGCACAGTCTTCAATAAGGTAAAGCCCATTCTGAATACATAGGTTGCGAATCTCGTTCATGGCCTGGGGAAATCCGTTGTAATGAGTCACATCTATTGCTGCAACATTCTCATCGATATTATTCTTTAAGTCTTCCATGTCCACTTTCATTTTTCTGTCAACCCGATAAAATCTTACCTTCCCTCCTGCCTTTAACACAGGTTCAAGCTCAGATCCACACCCATAAGAAGGCATAAGAATGATCTTGCCGATCCTTTTTGAATTAATAAGTTTTGTCGCATGGAACAGTGCGCTTCTAGCATTTTTGAATAAATACGCCTTTCCAAGATTTTCAAATTCTGGATAAATTGACGGCGTAGAGAGTCGCCGAGATAACAATAGTCTCGTTGACAAGGTCTGACTATCTAATACCCTAAGTTTTGCACTTTTCACGCCCATAATCGTTCAAGGTAACCGTCAAGAATATTTTGTTCAAATTGAATTTTCATATGTCCAAGGGTGACCGTAATTCTTTCAACAAGAATATGGCTTACGCATTGCTTTACCAGTCAGGGTGAAACTCCCTGTTTGCCAAAACCATTAATTCGAAAGAAAAACCGGGATTAATCATCCGTTGTACACCTGCCGGCTTTCGTCGTCCTGGTCCACTTCCGATTGTGCCGAAGATCTCCCGTTAGTCACTCGGCACGGTTCCTCACCGGTAAAACGGTAATACTGGTATGGATGTCTGCTTCGGATGTATCTGGATAATAGCCGCAGGAGCCAGACCCTTGTCGGGATTCGGATAAGCTGAAAGCCTAGCCGGTTTTTGTAGCTGGTGAGGCCCTCTTTTTCCGGCATCGCAAGACCGGCACATATCTCCCGGGCCAACCCGCTCCGCCGATAGACCTGTGCAGTCTCAACCCACAGCGCCGTACTGAGATGTAGAGGAAAGGCTTCCGGGGAGACATGGAATTCCCAGATGTAGACGCTTCCCTCCACAACCCAAGACGTTGAATATCCAAGCAGCTTATCTCCAGCCATGCCCGCTAGAACGAGGCGCGTAGGATCAAGGACATTCCGCTCTGCATCCGCCACGTATCTCTTCACCGGGGCCGCCGCCCTGTGTCTCGTACGGGCCAGCCAGGAACACATCACTTCGTAGCCTTGGTCTCGAAAGACTTCTGGACTGTTGACGTGAACGATCCTCACATCGTGCCGCTGGAACTGTCTCAGCTCACGCCTGGTCCTCGAGGGAAGCCCGCTGATGTCGTAGGCCTCGACGTCCGTAATCAGATGCATTGGGAGGGCGCCATTTGCATCGAGACTTTCCGCGTTATGCAGGGCGGCCCGGTATCCCCAGCAAAGTAAGGCCGGCTTGCTCACTTCCTCGACTGTGTGTCGCGAGAGCCAATGAATTCCGTCATAGAGGCCAGGTAGCACCTCCAGCCAATAGCGTCCACGAACCATTCGTACTTTACCACCTTCACTCGCGACTCGCCTTGCCAATTGCTCCTCGCTGAGTGGCACGATGACCGCTTTCGACGAATCGGGATAGTCGTAATGTGGGCTCATGACGGAAGGAGATTTTGATGAGGGCTCGTATTAACACCAATCAAATAAACAAAGAAGACCATGGCAGGTCGGGACACGCTTGTCCAAACCATAGATTCACTTATTTTTAATACCAGTGTTCCAATTTTACTTCTTATAATTTTCATATGTCCGATGAATATCCTCAGAGATGACATCCCAACTGTATTTATTTTCGATCAGCTCTCTCGCCCTCGTCCCTATCTCCTTTGCAATTTGCTCATGGTTTAGTAGATAGACGATCTTCTCTGCAAATTCTCCTGGATCGTCAGCAATCAAAATATTCTTTTCCTGGGTCACATCAATACCTTCCGCAGCATTGGTCGTTGCGACAACCGGCTTTGCTTGAGCCATGGCATTTAAAACTTTTATTTTCGTTCCGCTCCCGATTCTAATTGGAGCAACAAAAACTGAAGCCCTTTGCACAATCGGCCTGATATCAGATACAAACCCTAATACTTTAACATTTTCATCCGCTAAAGCCTTGTTTCTGAGTTTTTGGGTTGGGCCCCCTCCCACAAAATCAATCGTAGCCTCTCGAACCTCATACTTAATAACAGGCCATATTTTTTCTATAAAGAAGTCAACGGCATCGGAGTTGTATGGGCCGGTCATTCCACCCACCCATACCAGATGATTTCTCCTCACCTCTACGGATTCTGGCTTAAAATATTCAATATCCACCCCATTGGGAATCACTACAAAATTGTCCTTACCGCAAAGATTCCTCAAATAAGTTTTATCATGACCGGAAACAACTATACACTGATCAAATTTTGGACATATCCTTTTTTCAAAATCCTTTAGTTTCAAGTATTGATAAAATAGGAAGCTTTTGATGAAGAGTTTTTTCTCTACCTCCATCCACCTATATATTCTAAGAGATTCAACATTGTGGTTTGTCAAGATTACGGGGATACCTTTCAAGATCGGTTTATATAAACCCAACGCCAGCATGTCCATATGGACAAGGTCGATTGAATCACCGACTAATATCTGTTCGATTCTTTTTCGGGCCTCTGGAATAAAATATCTTTGCGCGATTAAAGGCTGTTTTGAAAATACATTTTTACATGTAAGCATGAAAAATGCTTTATTGTATCCCGTCTCACTTACCTTATAAATATCAACCGTCTCACAGAACTTTTTGATCTCCGGAATATATTTAAACTCGTTTTTATCCTGGGCAAAGCCCACAAAATAAATCTTATGCCGGCTTGCAAGAATCTTCAGGACATTAAAGGTTCTTAAGTGATGCCCCCCATCTGGAGGATATGGGTTTTCAGTTGATAAAAATAATATGTTCATGATTTCTCAGTTAAAGTTCAATTCGATAGATGAGTCTGTATAATTTTCGATAGTTATTCAAACCAATCATCTCCTTTATTAACCCTTTCAAAGCCTCATTTGTCCTGCTAAGTAAAAACTGCGTCGGATTTGGATCTATTAATCTCACAAATTTCCTCAATGAATAAGTATCTTTGACATGTATTCTGCCGAACTGATAGAATTCTGTATTCGAATCTTTAGTACTGCAGGAGGAAGTAAAAATTGCTTGATAACCTGTATTTTCGGCAATTTTGACTATTCTCTCATCGAAACTGCCAAAAGGTAGACTTAAATATTTTACGGGGGCCCCTATTTTATCTTCAATGGTCTTTTTTGAAGTCTCGAGTTCATAAGTAATCTGACTTTCGTCACAAGCCCCGAGCATGGGATGCGTCATCGTATGCGACTGGATCAAATGGCCGTTCTTATGTAAGGCGGCTATTTGCTCCCAGCTCATGAATCTGTTAATCCTCGAAATGAACCGAACCGTGACAAAAAACGTCGCTTTAAATCCATATTTTTCCAAAATGTTAAAAGCATATAGATAATTACCTATCAATCCGTCATCAAAAGTTAGGACTATCTTCTTAGAGTCATCTTGAGCTTCATAAAAAAGATCGTCAACCGTCACTACTTTTGTATTTTGCCCTTCCGATATCCAAGCCATTTGTCCTTCAAATTGCCTTGTCGGAAGAGAATCGGCAGGATCTATCTCTCTTATTTTTTTTGCCCTTTCGGGGAAATCAGTCACCTCGTGGTATAAAAGAATTGAGTGATTCATTCATTGAACTCCATCATCTTAACCATCCCTCTTTCTCCTCCTGTATCGAACGGTGTTCTTTTTAAATTCAATGACTTGTGAACCTTGATCATTCCACTGGAGGGCTTGAATCAACAAGATTGGTCTTTGATCTCTATTTTTTCATCCCCGGCATCCACTGGATTCTCGGACATCAAGATCCCCCTGTCTACTAAACCCCAAAGTATCCAAAAATAATCTCCCAATACAAAATACGACCACCGATCGCCGAACATGTTCGTAATGATGAAAGCCACTGTACATCCTAAGAACCCAAATCCAAGTCCCTTTTGAAAGGGTGTTAGAGCGGTTTTAAACAGTCTCTGCCCACTCTTAAGTGCCATAGAAAATATGACTAAAAGCAATATAAGCCCAATGATACCCTGTTCACTCAATGTTTTCATATATAAATTATGTGCATCTCTAAATTTGAATCCTTCAGGAACTGTAAATCTAAACCCTCCCCATCCTACTCCTAAAGTAGGATTCTTTTTAAATAAGTCCATTGCATGACTCCACAAGTCCAGTCGAACACCTGCTGAACCTTCAAGCTCTCCTTCCTCCGTTTTCGTCATCTCGATTCGTTCAACGACAGTTGCAGGGAGTAAGGTTTGCCAGCTTAAAAAAAGGACCAAAGCCAAAATCAATAAGCTCCTCTTCTTTATTAATCCGAAGAACACTAACACGCCTATTGCGGCCACGTAGGCTCCTCTTGAGTATGAAAAGAAAAGAGGATAAAGGCCGAAAACAAAGGTTGCTAGAAATAGTAATCTTCGCCATTTATCCTTATCATACAGCAAGAGGCCAAGAAAGAACGCGCAATAAGAAACGATGAAAGCGCCAAAATGATTTGAATCCAGCCGAACCGTCTCGAATGGGCCTACCATCCTGTTTTCATCAACAAAAGAGAGGCCGACTGTAAAAGCTCGGTAAGTCCGGATTGAGATAAACAATATTACCAAAGCCATAATGACAATCAGAATTTTACGTTGATTTTCACCCCTTAAACTATTGAAAGCCAAATAATACATAAAAATCATCATTGCATAGCTTTTCCATTGTATAAACAACTCGTTCTGGGTTGTAATGGGGGCTGGCAGAGAAAAATTCGCGCTGCTCTTCCAGAGGGAAATATAGCTTATCAACAGATACAAGCCTATGATGATTGAGTTACTATTTATTGTAAAAGCCTTTTTATTTACAAAAATTCCAATCAAGACAGCAAAAAACAATAAATCCAAAAACTTCTGCCCCATTGGGAATTCATACAGTTTATAAAATATATTTGGTTGGGGAATGAGAGCAACCATCAAGAAGAGGCCCCACTCAGCCCTTCTAAAAATGGATAACAAACCTGTAAGGAGTCCCCCAAAGTATAAAATTGGCAAAGCTATGCTTTTTATAAAATCGAAGATAAGAGTTAACATGGCCGATGTCTCACTCCAGTCCTTTGCTTCTCAAGATTTTACAATATCCTTGAGGTCAGATAACTTCATTTGAACCTTATTTAATACTCTTTCTACAATGTCAACATTGACCTCGCCTTCCTCGAGTCGGTTCATCGCTTCCTCGCGGGTCATTAAACCCCACCGAATATTCTTGCTAAACAAATCATCTTTTTCAGTGGCGCCTATAACCTTTTGAAATAAGTAGTTCTTTAAAGAATCTATTTCACAATCAAACCGCCACGGTGATTTGTTATCCTTCGCTTTTTCCCATCCAATATCTCTTAGACAATCATTGATCTTTTTTTCATAATAAGGATAAAAATAGAAATACCCTATCTTGTATATGTCTGGATATTTCCACCTTAAGTATGGGGTATTACCATTTAGAGATAAGAAGGTATGGATCGTAGGAATGAAGTTACACGTCCTGAAGTAGCGCCAATTTCTAGCCGCTTTTCCTCCGACATTGGTCATCGCCTCCCACGAAAAAAGACTCTTGGCCCCACGGCCTCCTTGAGCTTCAATTTTGAAAGTGGTGGCCTCGTTCGGATTGGAACCATCTATAATTAAATGGATGTCATTTCTTCTTGCAATCTTAAAAAATTCGAGGTACATAGGCTTACAAGCTAAACACATAAGCCCCATGGTGGCTAATTGTGGACTCTTCAGCCATGCCTTTAGGTTCGCCTTAAAACTCCTTGCATGCCTATCGTGTGGATGGTTGAATGTAACAACATCTGCCTTAATCGTCTTCATTAAATGATCGACATTGATTTTTGTCTGAGGCGAAGAAAAGGGGTTGTCATAATGGACGCACAATATTTTGAGCTTTTTGCTCAATTCCCACGCCACGTATGAACTATCCCTCCCCCCGCTCACAGGGACAAGAACATCATATTTGGATCCGTTTTCCACCCTTTTGCGCACGATTTCATCGACAAACCCTCGGAATTTTTCTCCTTTTAAACTATAATTAATATCAATTTTATTCTTATCTTCATCATATTCCCTGCAATAATTACATACACCGTTTTCGTCAAAATTGATATGAGGTATTGTCTCTGGAAGAATGCACCTTGAACAACGCTTGATCATTTTTTGTACTCCTTTCTCCCTTCTTTACGAAATCTTACCGAATCCTCCACGATAGATTTTTTTTGCATGTTCTCTAATTTCGTTTTCTCTAAATAAAATTCCTAATCCAACCAAGACCACTCCTGTAATAATTTTTAGAATGAGATTCATCCAATGGACTCCGGTATCGATTTGGCTTACAACGAGGAACATGATGCAAGACACGCCGAGATAGAAAACGATCGTCCCCATCTCAATCCGTACTGTAATGTATCGGTTTGATACGATCAGCGTCAGGATTGCCATGTAGATACACGATAAAAGAATTGAAATACTCGCTCCCATTAATTCCAGCCTCTTTATTAATATAAAATTCAAGCCGATATTCAGAATGATTGCTGAGAATATTACAAGAAAAGTGAGCATTGTCTTCTTCTTTAGATAAAAGCCAGCATTGAATACTGCGACCATAGCCATGAAAAAGTGGGCCAGAAGAATCAGTGGAGAAAACCTCGCTGCCTCGGCGTATTTTTCTGAAGCGAGGGTTATAAAAAGTTCCTTTGAGATGGCCATGTATCCAAACCACATAGGGATGATGGCTACCAATAAGTACCGCAGACACTTCCTCAGAAACTCTTCTGTTTTTTCTCTCCCCTCCTCCCCATAAATCTTCACATAAATTGGCACCATGGCAGACGATAATGAAAACATGATCGTATCCCCAATGTACATGGCTATGGTGTATCCTACGGAGTACAATCCCAAAGCCTCTTCTCCCAAAATAGCGACGATCAGATATCTATCGGCATAGGACATTAATAAAAAGGATAATTCTGACAAGAGGAGCGGGGCTCCAAATTTAATCAATTTTAGACTAAGTTCCTGTGATATTAATGAGCGTGTTATTCTATAATGTTTGAAAAACCAGGTGAAGAGAATGACAGTAATAATCAATTCTGCCGCGACCACTCCAATAAAATATCCGTAAAACGCTCGAAATACGTAGATTAAAAATATTAACGAAAGTCCGACGGATATACTTTTCCCCACGATGTTGATTACATTAATGAATATGGTTTTGTCATTGACCCTTAGCATGCGCATCACAATGATATTCAAAGGGCTGATGAATAGAGACACAGCCATGATCATGAAGCAAGCCGTGTAGTGCGGGTTGATCTTCAAATACCTCTGAAAAAATGGAAATGTCAGTATATATGCGGAAACAGTCAAAATGGACAAAACAAAGCCTCTCGCCATAACCGTCGATGAAAATGTTTCTTTCTTCACGGGATCCTTACTATATTCATTGTAAAATCTGATAATTCCGTCAGATAATCCCGCCTTTGCGAGAGCGACTCCAAAAAGCATGGTTGTTGATACTAAGCCCAATATTCCATATTGTTCCTTTGTCAACACCCGGGTGAAGATTGGAAAAGTAATGAAAGAAAACACTTGTACAGCAAGCATTCCACTAAAAAAATGGCTGAACTGTTTTAAGAATTTTCTGAAAGGCGGCATTTTAGCTTTTCAAAAACTGTTCCCTTGAAATCGCGACCTTCAATTATTCTGAATACGAGGGCGATGCTGGTTCGTTTTCTGTTAGGCTCATTTTTTCTAAATTCTTAGAAATGATTACCAAGAAATCTTAAGCAGTCCTCAATACCAACTTTTTCAAACTCACAATCCCTCTGGCCCTCCGCCCCTCAGCAAGCCTCTCGCTGAACATATTTCGAGTATTTCATTAAACGTCCAGCTTCCACCTTCACCCTTTTTCTCAATCTGATCCATAAGTATCTCTCTGAGAGATTCAAGAACGGAACAAATGCCGACTGACATAGCTGGCACCTGCCCTAACCCGCGCAAAAACGACACTAATTCTTCCATTTCTCGGATTCTTCTCTCACAATGTATTGGATAGCTGGGAAGAAGACGGCGTATGGTCTCAACAGTCCCTGGATAGAAATCCTCCAAGCTATGGAGCAGCATTCCTCTCCTTCCAACCCTTTCAGCCGCACTTACAATTTCGAGAAACAGAGCGACCAGACCCTTATTGAAACTCGAAAAACACATCTTGAATGCTGTGGCGTCGCCCACCTTTCCTCCCAAAGAAGTTACTCTTAGCGCAGGCTCCAATAATCGCGCAAGCTCCTCCGCCCTCTCTCCGCTTAAGTATAGGGTCGTCTTGGATTCAAGCAATGAAGCACTCCCAATAAACACACCGTCTAATATCTCACCACCACATCCTTTTATCACCGACTCTATTTTCCGCATTGTAGCCGGTCCCACCGAATTGCAGTCAACATATAAAGGGTACTTCTTCGTTTTGCGCATCGTGTCCGATACCTTCTCAGCAACCTCTACGGCATGATTAGGTGGTACAAGGCTAAATATATATCCGCTTTCCGCAACGACTTTCTCGATACTTTCTTTGAGTTTGACCCCGTTATTCTCGGCGTTAATCCGGGTTCTATCGCTTCTCCCAGTAACGCACGACAAAACTTCAAAACCAGCACCCGCAAGCTTCCGCGAAAGGGCAGTTCCCATTTCCCCGGTGTAAAAAACGCCCACATTTCCCATGACGCATCTCTCCACGTTGACCCCAACTAATTCTGGACATCCCATAAACGCGCAGCGCCCACAGTAGCTTCTCTGTCGCTGCCGGAGTGACTCTTGGATGGGTGAATGATCTTTATCGGCTATCTTCTCTTATAGAACAGCGTGCAAAAACACGGGGAAGAAAAACGGCCAACATTGCCTCGGGATTTAACACTGCTGCTCTGTTACTCACCTCCTCATTCATGGTTCCAGGGCAGCGGGAGGTTAAAGCGCTGAGCAAGCTGCATGAGGGGTACCACCGATTCCTGCGCCACTGGGATGCCTTCCCGCATATACTTCTCGGCAAGCTGCACCCTGATCTCGCCGGGGATGCGAACCGCCTCAAAGCCTTCCTGCGGCGGCGTGGCAGCGATCCAGTTCAGGAGTCTGTCAAGCCGATCCAGGAATTCCGACAGCGGGAGGAAGCGCTCGATATGGACCGCGATAAAGAGGTGGCCGACGTCAACAGGTCGATCCCACGTGGAGAACAGCGATCCGACCTCTTTGCCAACAGCTGATCCAGTCAGTACGCCGCTCAAGACTTCGACCATCAGACCAAGCGCAAAACCGCGCGCGCCGCCAACCGGTAGCAAGCAACCCACCTTGAGCGCAGCCGGATCCCGGGTAGGACGTCCCTCCGCATCGAGAGCCACACCCGGAGGCAGTTGTCCTCCTTTGTCGCCCGTCGATCGTGCTTCCCCTCCGGAGAGTGCGCCGGTCGACAGGTCAACAAGCAACGGGCCGGCGCCGCGTGTCGGGCAGCCGAAGGCAATTGGGTTAGTTCCCAGTACCGGCTTTCTGCCGCCGTGGGGGGCGACCTTTGGGAACGCATTCGTGTAGTTGAAGCTTAAGCAGCCCGCCTCGGCCGCCAGTGCGCAGTAGTAGCCCCCCGCCCCGAAGTGGTTGCTGTGGCGGACCGCGACCAGTCCCACACCCTGTGCATGCGCCAGCTCGACAGCCCTCAGAATGGCCAGCCGACCGGCCACGTGGCCGAGACTGTGTCCAGCGTTGAGCAGGGCGACGGCCGGACCGACCTCCTGCCAGACCATGGCTGCCGGTGAGTGAATTAATCCCTTCGAGAGACGTTCGACGAAGTTTGGCAACCGGGTCAGACCTTGGGTGTGGCGACCGCGCAAATCCGCCCACAACATACCTTCGGCCACCACCTCACTGTCTTCACTGCTCGCGCCCGTGGCCCGTAGCACGTTTACGACGAAGCGCGTATGGGCATCCGGAGTTACAAGGGCTGTCGTCTCATTTAGCTCCGTGCTCACCGCGCCTCCATGTTGAAACCCACCCGAGACTCTTTGGCCGTGCCCAAGCCCAACAGGTAGCGCATGATCGGGACCGCCACCTCCACCCGCTGCTCTTGATTCCAGACCATGTAGTGGAATCTTATCCCGGGCGTTGTATTGACCTCGATGATAGCCCCCGGCGGTTCGAGGGGCAGAGTAGGGTCTTTCGTGATCACGTCCACGCCAGCCAGCCGCGCTCCAACGATAGCAGCCGCACGTGCACCCTGCCGGGCCAGTGAGGGGCCGATTTGTCCGAGAACGGTTTGGTTATCGCGCTCGGAGCCTTCGTTGGTCGCCATCTTCACTCTCACGGTTTGCTCAGCCGCAGGAACGGAACGCAACGAGAGGCCAGCCCGCCTCAAAGTGGCCCGGCAGTCGAGGTCAATCGTGATCGGACCAAGCACAGCGCGCCTGCCCCGGGCCCGCGCCTGGTTCTCGCGGCGGATCAGTCCCCCGATGCTCGAATGGCCGTCGCCAATCACAGAGGGTCCGCCCTTGCGTAGGGCGTCGATCAGGACGCCGTCCAGATATAGCAGACGGTAGTTCTCTCCCTCCACCTGGCGCTCTATCAGCAGCTCACGCCCCAAGGTTGAAGCGAGGGCCGAGGCCCGGGCTAACTGCCAGCTTGTCTCAACTCCGGTCGTGACGCCGCGTCCCCCACCTGTGTCGGATACAGGCTTCACCACGCACGGCACCCCCTGGCCACGCAGAAAATCCCACGCTCTCTCGATCTGGTCGATTGTATAGGTTAGATGGGCTGGTACTGGCAGCCCTTCCTCCATCAACAGACCGTGAACAGCAGCCTTGTTCCCTGCCAAGCTCAGTGTCACTGGGTCATCGAGCATCACCCACCACTGTTTAACACGGGTGACCCGCTCCCCATAACGCACTTCCAAGAAGTCCCCGGGTAGCTCACGGATCTCGGCACCCAGCCAAGCTGCAGCGCTCCGCCAAACTTCACGGTGGAAGCCACGGCTGCTTTCTACGTCGAAGCCATTGCCTCGTCGCAATAGTACCCGCCTCAGCCTCTGGCCATACGACAGGACGCGGAGCCCGGTCAGCACCGGTTGCGAGTGAAACAAAAATCTCATCTAAGCCTCCTCATCGTCGCCCTTGGCCACCAAGGCTTCCATCCAGGCCTCTGACAATTCGCCAAGGGCTACGGCCGCTTGGTATTTGGCTTCTGTTTCTTGCCGCTCGTGAAGCCACTGGACTAACGCGCAATATCTTCCGCTTTGCCGCTACAACGACCCAAGGGCAGCTAATAAAAAGTAAGGACAAGGCTTGCCCCCCTTAACCCCTCTACTCGTTTAGTTCGGTTTCAAATCTATTCTTCCAATAAGTTTTCTAAATAAGGTGAAATCCGGGTAATCTTTTCTTAATGAACCTATATATTCTTTTCGAATCAGGAATAATCAAGGGCATCGGATCATACCACCGGAAATACGGCAATACCTGCGGATGCATGATGCTCTTTAACCATCCTATGAAACTAAGTTCGCCTCTTCTTCTGAGTTCCTTGAATGACTGGAAATCTTCTACGGGATACCAAAGCCTTAACCCCTCCTTATACCTCTTCCCTTTTAACGTTGGTTGATTCCGCCCGACGAGGCGATTATAGACAAACAGAGCGAGGTCAAATCCGCTTTCTTCAACGAGGCAGTTTGCCGCTGTAAATCTTGCATTGCATTCGATCAGTTTCAATTTTCCATCCCGATCATCCCTTTTGAATTCAATATTTGCAAGACCGATCAGTCCCACATGATTAAAGTATTTTAGACCCAAATCTCTTACTTCAGGATTCCAATCGGTGATGTGATAACAGGCAGTGCCTTGATTATACGGGTATCTCCGAATAATCCTCTTAGTAAAATCGAAAAGCGCTTCGCCGTTTTCATCGATATAAGTGTAATAACTGCAATATCTATCATCAGGCCCAAGGATTTTTTCGACGAGCATGACTACAATACCAAATTGATCGACTTTCAAATAGGCCTTTATAAGTTCATCAAAACTATTCACTAAGAAAAACTTGCAGTTAAAAACTTCTACAAATTTATGCGAGTAAATCGGTTTCAAAATTAATGGGAATACATATTCTTTTTCGTGCATTAAAACCTGTTCCAGGTTTTCCACTCTCCAGAATTTCGGAATGGGTATCCCGGCGGTGAGGGCTGCTTCATAGGTGCAGAGTTTGTTTAACATACAAAGTTGGGCTTCCTTATTCATGATATCAAGCACAAATTTTTTGGATAGCTTCTCTCTATTCTTCATTAAAATTTCTAACGCCTCGTCCTCGCAAGCGAGAAGCACTGACCCACGAAGGTGCTCCGATTCGTCTCCGAGAAGATATCTTTCCCACGCCTCTGGTAAATGTCCTCCTTTAGATGGGCAGATGAAATGACAATATCGCGAATATCGAACATATTCATCCGGACCGTTCACTGCATACACCCTTATCCCCTCTCTTCCCAGACTCCTCGCCACAGATATTGCATTTGTACCGCCCCCCAATATTATCACAGATGGCAAATTATTTTCCCCCATTTTGGAATCACCCATGAGCATTTATTTTACAATCTCACACTTACCGTTTCGCAAAATATCTTCTACCCATTCATTCGAAAACTCTCCTTTTCGCACCGAATCTAAGTAATCCTTTTTTCTTTTGTTGTCACCCTCTAGCCTCTCCAATAGAAAAGAGAGAATTTCACTTGGAATAACGACAATGCCACCTCCATCGGCAACAATGACATCTCCGGGGTTTACAACAACACCACCACAGCAAATGGGGTAGTTTACTTCGCCAGGTCCGGTATGGAGCGGCCCAATCGCAGTTGTCCCCCTGGCGAAAACAGGAAAATCAAGATCCTCAATGGCTGGTAAATCCCTAATAAATCCGTCGATAACAAATCCAGCAATCCCTCGGTGCTTCGCTTTCATGCAGATGACATCTCCGATCACAGCATTCATCGGTGACGCTCCGGCATCCACTACGATTACATCTTTAGGCTTAGCTATGTCCAAAGCCTTATGAACCATCAAATTATCTGCCGGGAACACTTTAACCGTACAGCTTTGGCCAAACAGCCTATGGTGTTTCCCTGTTAAGCACTTAATTTCTGGATTAACAGCATAAAGCCGATTTAGTTGGTCGGAAATATCCGGTGTTGAATAATCAAGAAGCTTTGTTATCAGTTTTGAGTCAATCCTCTCAAAACTTTCTTTGATTCTAAATCCGGGGCCAGGATGCATCTTTGCGAAACTTGGTTTCTTGTCCATTTTCATGCCTCCGTTTGAATTTTCAGTTCAACCAAAGTTCCCTTCTGGTCTTTTCCATTTCTTAAAGCTTTTTGCTTTTTCCCCCTTTCGACCAAGACAACCTTCCTTCTTGTCACCCTTTTCCTGACATTTAAGACTGAACTTCCTGGGAAATCTCTTCTTTCTTAGATCTTTTATTGCTCTATCTGCCCAATCTACAATGCCAATTTTTTGAGGAGGGCATCGAGGTTGCCCATGTCTCCATTAGATTGCCTGATTAAGTCAAAGGCAAGTTCGTGGTCTTCGAGTCCTTTCGCCCCACTCACTTCACATATCTTCTTATCAACGTCGAGATCAATATCAAAAAGACCGTACAATGAAAATTTGTACTCCTCTTCAAAGGTGTTAGGCGACACCACATTATGGTAAAAGTATCGTGCAACTTTGAAAAGCGTATATATTTCCTCTATCTTGTACCCTCCTGTTAGCCTCCCTAAAACCAGAGGAAATAGCTCTGTCCGAAGGTTTCCCGCTCCTTTTCCGTATCCCATGAGGGAACTGTCTACAATATCGGCTCCGCCTTGCACTGCTTCTATCGCGTTCACTGCCGCCAACCCTAAGTTATCATGGGGGTGAAATCCGATGGTCATGTCTGGAAAATTCTCTTTTAGCGCGGCTATCCGACTTCTAACTTGATGGGGCAAAAAGTGACCATTAGAGTCAGCAATGTAGAAGAAATCAGCACCATATTCCCGGGCCCTCCCGCAGTATTCCAGTGATTGTTCATCAGAAAACTTCGATGCTCGCAGTAGGTTCATACTGACTTTTATCCCTCGAGGTTTAAAGTAACCGGAAATATCTCTAATCTTATGCATATTTGTGGGAGTACTCGTGACCCTAATCAATGACAACTGTTTGACGGTATCAATATCGTATCTGTCAGGAGAAAAATCATCTGGATGAATCATCGCTCCGATCTTTACCTTTCCCTCGCAAATTTCGTGGCACTTCGCTATGTAATCCGGCGAATAATTTAAGAGAGGATTGGGTCCGGAGCCGAATTTAAGGTATCCGATTTCAATATAATCTATTCCTGTTTCCGAGAGCCTCTGCAGGGTGCGATAAACAGCGTCCAATTCAATTTGCTTCCGGCAAAGGACACTCTCTCTAAACGTGACATCCATTATTTTCATTTCTTGATTCGAACCTCCTTTTGGATCGGGATTAACCGTCAGGCTTCTCTTTGATTGCAGAGCATTCTCGCTGTAGGCTCACGCATCTTTCTCCTCCTATCACTTTCATCATTTTCTCAGCGTCTCAACCAATATCTCTTATTTCCATTTCTGTCTGCATGGAACTGAAACACTGTGATGCACTGCATCAGATAGGTCAAGGAAAAAGATGTTAGTCAGAAATACAGGCAAACTGGGTCCGGCATTTTGGAAGGCTTAGGCAACAAGGTTACACCCGCGAAGAGATAGAAAAATAATCCCCTTACACCGGGCCACACTCGAATTTGAAAGGAAGCACGTCGCATAATTCTTCATAAACTCACAGCCACCTTATTTTCTCATCCATCACCAAGGCACTAAAAACCCAGCATTTTATAAGAAAAATAACCTTTCGAAAATTTCCCCTTCAATGATAAGCTGGCACCTTCCCAAATATTGATTCTTTTCAAATGATATCTATCCGTAGTCATCCCATTGATGCCCGGCTCTGCTGCAGTCACGGCAAACTCATATCCACCTTTTTCTATAAACCCCTCAATTTCTTCATTCATGTGGCCGGCCGGGCTAGAAAAAACACTGACCTTCCTGTGCATAAACTTTTCAATGGTCGTTTTAGATTCGACGATCTCATGATACTTCTGCTCATCATTCAATCTAAGAAGGTTACCGTGGCTGCACGTGTGAGAACCAAAATCATGATTTCGACTCATTTCAGAAATTTGCTCCCAGTTTAACACCGTATTTTCTCGAAATAATTTCCCATTATTTATTCCAAATTCCTCTTCCATCCGATCAAGGAGTTTTTCAATTTTATCCGTTTCTTCTTTGTTCATCCTTGAAAACAAATCTGATACATTATTTTTAAACTCTTCATAAAGAGGGAATAATTCCGTTTTTCCTTCGCTACTGAATCCCCTATTCTCCTGCTTTTGAATCTCTTTTAAATAGTAGTACAACCTGTCCCACCAGTAGGGTCTAACATTTTTGTTACCAATTTTGTCTACTGTTATAAAAAAGGTTGCTGGTAGGTTCATTTTACCTAGAGATTTATAGGCATTGCGGAAGTTGTCCTCATACCCATCGTCAAAGGTGATGATTAGACAATTCCAGGGAGGTTTGCCATTCTTTCCAAACTTCATCAGCTCTTCGAACGTAATAACGTTGTAACGTTCTTTGATAAACATTAACTGTTTTTCAAACACCGGTCGGGAGGTAAACAGAAACGGTAATGAAGCCTCTATCTCACTAATTTTCCTATCCGTTACGCGATGATAGGTGACGATGGTGATACGCCTGCCGCAAATATTGTAAAAAAAGCGAACGAAATGAAATATCCCAGCATAGAAGAATATTCCCCCAAAAACCTTTCTTATGAAATATTTAACTATATTTGCCATATTTAACTAAGCATATTCCGAAAGTCAGATAAACGCCGTAAACTGGCGTTAGAAGAGCAGCGC
>Ga0153915_10002628_pt1 | contig 16343 bp, 14 predicted proteins | sample Opewatmetagenome_2_FD_107003 | JGI IMG/M metagenome (GOLD analysis project Ga0153915, IMG submission 107003) | Freshwater wetland microbial communities from Ohio, USA - Open water 3 Core 3 Depth 3 metaG | ecosystem: Environmental > Aquatic > Freshwater > Wetlands | place: USA: Ohio, Lake Erie...
GAGGTCGTCACCGCCGGAGCCCTCTCCGCCCAGGCAGGCCACCAGGTCCGCCTCACCATACGGCCGGAGGCGATCGCGCTCCACAACGGCGTGCCCTCCAACAACCACTTGAAAGGAACGCTCGTGAACGTGGCGTTCCTGGGCTCGATCGTCCGGCTGTCAGTGAGAACCGGCTCTGTCGACCTGATCGTGGATATGTTCAACCACCCTCACCTCGCCCTTCCCGCGCTGGGGTCGGAGGTGAGCATCGGGTTCGCCCCCGAGGCCTGCATCGTGACGGGATCCGCCGAGGCCTGAGGATGGCCCGGGGTTCCCCGGGACTACAGGGTGCCCGGCTCCTTCTTGTACGTGTCCAGGTGGTCCACGTACCGCTTGATGGCGTCGTCGTTGAGGTAGCGAAGCTCCAGGGCGATCTCGCCGAAGATCCTCTTGTCGCCCTTGGCCTGCAGCTGCAGGACGTGGTCCACCTGCTGGCGCGTCATTGCCCCGATCTTGACGAGGAACTCACCGATCCTATCCGGCATGGAGCTCTCCTTCCATCGAGAGCGGCGCGACCGAGGTGATCCTCACGTCGACGAACCGGCCCGCCAGGGAAGAGTCCGCGCTGGCAAACCGGACCGGGATGCGCCCTTCCGTCCGCCCCGCCAAGTATCCCGCGCGCCGATCCGACCCCTCCACCAGGAGCCGCACCGTGCGGCCGACCATGCGCTGGTTGTGCGCCAGGCCCGTGCGCGCAAGCTCTTCGCTGAGCACGTGCAGCCGCCGCGCCTTTTCCTCGTGCGGCACGTCGTCCGCCCAGTGCGCGCTGGCCGCCCCCGGCCTCGGGGAGTACATGGCGACGTACGCCATGTTGTACTTGAACTCGCGCATGGCCTTCCGGGTGTTCTCGAACTGCTCCTCGGTCTCGCCGCTGAATCCCACGATGATGTCCGTGAAGAGCGTGGCGCCGGGGAGGATGTCCCGCACCCGCGCGACGACATTGCGATAGTCCTCCACCTGGTAGCTGCGGTTCATGCGCACCAGCACGCGGTCGTCGCCGGACTGCAGCGGCAGGTGGATCTGCCGCCCGAGGCTGCGGTGGTCCGCGATAACCCGCAGCGATTCCTCGCTCATGTCGCGCGGGTGCGGCGAGGTGAAGTAGACCCGGCACTCCCGGCCGGCCGCGTCGCACATCGTCCCCACCTCGCGGAGCAGCTCGGGGAACGTCCGCTCGGCGCCGGGCCGGTCCTTCCCGTAGGAGTTCACGTTCTGGCCCAGCAGGGTGAAGGACACGAACCCCCGGCCCAGCAGGCCGCGAATCTCCTCCAGGATCTCGTCCGAGGACCGCGAGATCTCTGCCCCGCGCGTGTACGGCACCGCGCAGAAGGTGCAGAACTTGTCGCACCCGTTCTGGATGGGCACGTAGGCTTCGAAGCTGGAAGAGTAGCTCGGCCCGATCTTCCAGAACGCCGTCGGCTCGAGGCTGGTCCCGCTCCCGGGCTCGTCCCGTTGGGACGCTTCCGAGGAAACCGGTCCCCGCGCGCTGGCGGCGGTGACCACGCCGTACTGGCCGATCATGGACGGCAGGCCCGGCAGCTCCGAGATGTCGAACAGCAGGTCGAACATCGTGAGGAACTTGTCCCGATCCGCGGGGAGTATGCAGCCCGTGGCGAAGGTGAGGAGGCTGCGGCGGCGCTTCCAGCGGTTCCACCGGTCGATGCGGGCGTAGACCTTGTCGATGGCCTTCTGGCGCACCGAGCAGGCCACGATCCCCAGCAGGTTCGCCTCCTCTTCCGAGTCCGTGCGCTCGTATCCCATGCGCTCCACGACGGTGCGCACGCGCTCGGCGTCGGACTGGTTCATCTGGCACCCGAGGTGCAGGAGGTGATACTTCATCGGAGGGGCATCCCTGCGCTGAATATACCCCGGATGGCCAGGTCCGGCATCCCACCCCGGCGGGGGACGCGGTTTCTCCTTGAACCACCGTCCGCCGTTGGTTACCCTGATGCCAGGGAGGAGCATGATGAAACGAACGGTCCTGCTCGTAGTCGCGGCGCTCACCATGGCAGCCCTGGTGACCGCGGCGGCGCAGGCGCAGACGAAGGGAGCGGCCGACATCTCCCAGCAGTTGGACCGGCTGGGATTGAAGCACACGCTCACCAAGAGCGGGAACTATTCCATCGTCTACGACCTGGATGGCGGCCGAAGCCAGACGGCGTACATCATGGGAAAGACGCAGAAGGTCGGCGACACGGAGATCCGCGAGCTGTGGTCCCGTGCCGGGACGATGGACTCCCTGCCCACGGAAGAGGAGATGCAGACCCTGCTGGAGGAAAGCGGCACCGCGGCCATGGGTTTCTGGAGCATCGAGGAGAGCGACAGCGGGGGGTACACGATCTATTTCTCCGTCAAGGTGCCGGTGTACCTGAACGATTCCGACCTGGCCGCCCTGCTGGAGTACACCGCGAGCACGGCGGACCAGAAGGAAGAAGAGCTGTTCAACGCCGACGACGAATGACTCGCGGGCGGAAGGGGAGTTGGCCGGCGTGCTATACGTGCTATAATCGAAAGGTGGAATGGATCGAATAAAGTTTAATCCCTATATCGTTGGCAATCCCATCAAGTCCCGCGAGATGTTCTTCGGGAGGGAAGACGACTTCCAGTTCGTCGCGAGGAAGATCGGCGAGGGCAGGTCCAACCAGATCGTCGTGCTCTGCGGTGAGCGGCGGTCCGGCAAGACCTCGATCCTCTTCCAGATCCTCGGCGGAAGGCTCGGGGAAGCCTTCCTGCCGGTTCTCATCGACATGCAGATGCTCGCAGGGATCAAGGGAGACCGTGAGTTCTTCCGCGACATCCTGCGGCTGGGCTGCGCCTCGCTGGAACTGCCCGGAGTGGACCTGGAGCACCTCGAAACGCTCGCCGGCGGGGCCACCATCGAGCGCCTCTTCGAGCGGTTTCTCTCCACGGTTCACGAGAAGGCGCCGGGGAAGACCGTTCTTTTCCTGCTGGACGAGTACGAGCTGGTGGAGACGAAGATCAGGGACGGCAGCCTGAGCGAATCCGCGATCCACTACCTGGCAGGGATTCTTGAAAGCCCGTTCCGGGTCTCGTTCGTCTTCACCGGCTCCACGAACCTCGAGGACCGCAAGGTCGAGGTGTGGAAGTCCCTGCTGGGCAAGTCCGTCTACAGGAAGATTTCCTATCTCTCCCGAAACGATACGTTCCGGCTCATCTCGGAGCCCCTTCGGGACTCGGTCTCCTACACCGAGGAGCTGATGGATGCCATCTACCGGCTGACCGGTGGACAGCCGTTCTACACCCAGGTCATCTGCCAGAACATGACCGACCTGCTCATCGAGGCGGAGAAGTCCGACCCCGGCGCCGCGGAGCTGGAGCACATCGTGCGGGAGATCGTGGACAACCCCCTGCCGCAGATGATCTATTCCTGGAACAGCCTGGGCGAATGGGACCACCTGATCCTTGCCGCGCTGGCCACCAGCCTGGCGGATGCCCGGCAGTGGTCGGACGGCCGGTCCCTTGCGCGCTACCTGCGCGCCAGCAAGGTCGTCCTGCCCTTCCGCGGGCAGCGGGTGAACGTCCTCCTGGAGGATGCCTACCACCGCGAGTCCCTGGAGAAGAACGACGAGGAAGCCTATCGCTTCAAGATGGACCTTTTCCGGCGATGGATCCGCCGGGAACACACGATCTGGAAGGCGGCAAAAGAAGCCGGCCTCGAGTTCCGCAAGGGAAGGAGGATACTCGTGGTGGCCGTCGCCGTGACGGTCGGCGTGGCTGCCGTGGCGCTCCTGTCCTGGCTGGTCATCGTGCCGCGCGTCCTGCCGGGAACCGCACCGCCTGCGGCCGGAACCCCGTCCTCTCACCCGGGGGTCAGGACTACCTTCACGGCCGACCAGGGACCCTTCCGGCTTTCGATCGACGGCGGGCAGCCCCTGACTACCGAAGGCCAGGGGGACCCGAAGTCCATGGTCGTGGAATCGCTGGCGGTCGGCACGCACTCCCTGTCCGCAACCCTGCCGGACGGGCGGAAGACCAACCTGACCGTCGAGGTCACTCCCGAGCAGCGACACTTCAGCGTTCACTTCCCGGCACGGTCGTCGAAACCATCGCCAACCGTGCCCGCTACGACTTCCACGTTGCCTGCGCCGCTGGAGCCCGCGTCCGGGACCGCGCCCGGGGCCGCGCCCGGCGAGACCACGGCGGAACCCCTGCCAGCTCCCCCTTCGACGGAGGTCGTCTCCGCGCCGCTGCCCCCGGCCGCGGCTCCGGGAGAAGCCCCGGTGCCGGCGGAAGCGACACAGGGCATTTTCATCCTCACTTCGCGGCCGCCGGGCTGTGACATCGTGATCGACGGCCTGGCGACCGGCAAGAAGACGCCGTTTGCGGGATCCCTGGCCGCAGGCGGGCACGAGGTGCGCCTCTCGATCGAGGGATTCCGATCGCAGTCGCTCACGGTTTCCATCGAGGCGGGAAAGGAAACGAGCCGCGAGGTGGCGCTGCAGGAAGCCACCGGGTGGATCGTCTTCGACATCCGGCCGACCGCCCGGCTCTCGCTGGACGGCGTGTACATCCTGGACACGCCGTACGCGAAGAGCTTCCCGGTCCGGGCGGGACGGCACACCCTGACGATCGTCAACGAAGCCCTGAAGGTGAACAAGTCCATCCCGGTCGAGGTCACGGAAGGGGACACCCTGACGATCCGGGAGGTGCTGAAATGAGCACCCGAAAGCGCTCCGTGCCGGCGATCGTCTTCGCCGCCGCGTTCCTTGCCGTGGCCGCGGTCCTGCCGGCGGCAACCGCGGAGCAGTCCCCGGCGGCCCTGGCAGCGGCCGCAGGGGAGACGCTGCAGCAGGCCCAGCAGCTGTACGCCGCGGGAAGCTACCAGGATTCCCGCAACGTCGTCGAGCCGTTCCTGGCGACGTACGAGGCCGCCCCGGCCTCGTACCCGTCCGGTACCATGGCGCGCCTGTATCGCCTGGAAGCCCTGCTCGTCTATACGTTCCGCGAGGAGGGATACGCCGACGATATTGCGGCGCTGCTCGGGAAGGCGGTCGTGCTCGACATCGACCTGGAGATCGGGGACCCGGCCGAGGTGCCGGCGTTCGTCATAGACACGTTCACCAAGGTGCGCAACGCCTACCTCGCCCGGTTCACGCGCACGGCGCGGAGGAACGCAGTGGGGGTGTTCGCGGCACTGGTCCTGGAACCCACCGTGTTCCAGAACCTCTCCCTTCTGCAGCCGGGAGTGTCGTACACGTTCAACCTCAACGCGCAGTTCAGCCTGGATGCCCAGCTGCGCTTCCCGCTCCAGTTGCCCCTGTGGAACTCCATACGCGGCCAATTGGGGGTGCTGTGGTTTCCCTCGTTCCGGGTGGAGAAGATCACCACCGGGCTGTCGCTGGCCTACATCTTCGGGATCGACGACCTGTCGACCTTCACCGGCTCCCTGTCGTTCGGCGGGAGGATGGAGTTCGTCACCCGTTCCGGGTTCGGCCTCGCCGGCGCCGCCGAGCTCCTGAGGGCTGACCTGGTTTTCGGCAACCAGACTCCCACGCCGCCGCCGTCGTATACGCAGATTCCGTTCTTCGGCGTGGGTCGCATTGTGTTTGCGAACATCACCTTGGCCGTGTTCTACGTGTTCTGAGCGGGGAAGGGCGGAGAACAGATATGATCGATCCCGAAGAACCGGTTCGCGATCCCGCGGGTTTCGTCGGGCAGGCCGGCCTGGTGCGGCGGATCTACTCGCGCATCGGCGCCGACCGGCCCCAGTCCGTGGCCGTCATTGGCGGGAAGAAGAGCGGCAAGACCTCGCTGCTGGCCTGCATCTCCGACGATGAGGGCAAGATGCGCGCGCTTGCGGATGGGGACCGCTTCCTCTTCGCGCGCATGGGAGCCCAGGGGGAGACCTTCCGCGACCCGGAGGCGTTCCTCGCCGCGCTGCTCGCGCTCCTTCCCGTTTCCGACGGGGACCGGGGCAACCGCTACGAGGCCGTGCGGGGCCGGATCGACTCCCTGCACGCCGCCGGACGCCGCGTGATCGTCTTCCTGGACGATTTCCACTTCATCACGACCAACCCGCTCTTCCCCCTGGAGTTCTTTTCGTTTCTCCGTTCCATGGCCAACAACTACAACCTCGCGTACGTCACGACCTCCATCCTCGAGCTGCAGAAGCTGTGCGCGGTCAAGGACGTGCAGGAGTCACCGTTTTTCAACATCTTCACGAACCTTCACCTGGGCATGCTCTCCGCCCAGGACTCCCGGGCGCTGTTCCTGCGCCTCACGTCCCTCGGAGAGGCCCTCGCAGATCGGGTGACGGGCTGGTGCGGCGGCTCCCCGTACCTCATCAAGCTCGCGGCCGTGCGGCTGCTGCAGGAAAAGTCCCCGGAGGCCCTGGACGAGGAAAGGCTGGAACGCATCCTCGCGCCGGTCGTGGCGCCGTACTTCGCGGAGGTCGTGGCGCAGCTTCCGCCGGCGGCATACAAGCCTCTCCTCGCCATCTCGAAGGGCAAGGGGCCCGATCCTTCCAACGTTCACTACCTGGATCCCTTGATCAAGCAGGGATTCCTGGTGGAGGCGGGCGAGGGGATCTCCTGTTTCAGCCCGGGCTTTGCCCAGTTCCTCAGGCAGGGACTGGGCTCCGGCATGCTCACGGGGAAGGGATAGGGGAGAGGGATCGCATGGGGGGAATCGAGGAGCTGCTCCGACGGCGCCGGGAGCTGCTCCAGGAGATCGACCAGGAGATCCTGAAGAGTCATACACGGGAAGTCACGCTCCTGTTCACCGACATCGTCGGGTCCACCCGGTTCTACGAGCGCATGGGGGACATCCAGGGCCGGCAGATGGTGCAGACCCACAACGACCTGCTGTTCCCGATCATCGCGTCCCACGGGGGCCAGGTCATCAAGACCATCGGGGACTCCATCATGGCGGCCTTTCCCGAGCCCGGGCCCGCGGTCCTGTGCACCGTGGAGATGCAGAAGGCGATCCGCAGCCACAACGAGGATCCCTCCTCCGAGCACCGTTTCCACGTCCGCATGGGCCTGCACTGCGGAAGGGCCGTCGTGGAAGAGAAAGACCTGTTCGGGGACGCGGTGAACACGGCCGCGCGGGTGGAGTCCCGGGCGGAGGGAGACGAGATCATTGTCTCCGCGGCCGTCCGGGAGGGAGCCCTGCAGGTCGAGGTCCCGCTCGTGCTCCTGGGCAGCGCAGAGGTCAAGGGAAAAGAGGAGGTGGTCGAGCTGTACTTCGTGAACTGGCAGGGACTGGGTCCGGAGGAGATCGACCGCACCGTGCGCGCGCGGGCGGTCGGGAAGAAGCCGGACGCCGCGCCGGCGCCCGCAGCGGTCCCTGCCTCCTCGGCCGAGCCGCCGGCCCCCGAGCGGCAGCAGGGGGGTCCCCGGGTGGAGATCCGGCCCGGGCCGGAAACGGAGAGCGGGAGCAGGGACGCCGGCCCCCTCCCCGGCCGCGGCAATCCCTACCTCAACCGGGTCATGGTTCCGCACCCCGCGATGTTCTTCGGCCGGCGGGCGCTCGTGCGGCGGATCATGAGCCGCGTGTCCGCGCCAAAGCCGCAATCCATCTCCATCGTGGGCGAACGGCGAATCGGCAAGTCATCCCTCCTCAACTACCTGAGGTCCCCGCCGGCAAGGACGGAAGTCCTCGATTCGCCGGGCTCGTTCCTCTTCCTCCTCATCGATTTTCAACAGGCTCGCACCCTCGATGCCGGGCAGTTCTTCGGCCTGATCTTTTCCGAGCTTCGCCGGCAGCACGCGGGACGGATCGAGCTGGAGCTGCCCGAGGAGGACGAGGGGATGCGGCTGCTGTGCGAGGCACTGGCATCCGGCGGGCTGCACCTCGTGTTCCTCTTCGACGAGTTCGAGTGCGTCACCAAGAACGAGCGCATCCGGCCGGACCTCTACTCGTTTCTCCGGTCCCTGGCCAACCGGTACCCGGTCTGCTTCGTCACGGCATCGGGCCGGGATCTCAAGGACATGTGCGTGAGCCACGAGATCTCCGACTCCCCGTTCTTCAACATCTTCACCGTCCAGCACGTGGGCCTTTTCCAGGAGGAAGAAGCCCGGGCGCTCGTCTGCCAGCCGTCGGAGTCACGCGGAGTCCCCCTGGCGCCGATTGTCGAGCGGGTCCTGCGCATGGGCGGCCGCTACCCCTTCTTCCTGCAGATGGCCTGCGCCGCGTGGTTCGACTGGCTCGAATCGGAGGCGGTCCGGGCGGAAGATGTCCGGGACGAGCCCCGCGACGTGCGGGAGGCCTTTCGAGAGGAAGCGCGGCCTCACTTCGAGTTCATCCTTGAGAGTCTCCCCGCGGGGGAGCGCGCCGCCCTCCTGTCCAGGGCCGCCAGCCCGGGCGGAGAGGATGAGCCCGATTCCCTGGCCCTCGAGAGGAAGGGCTATCTGCAGCGGACCGACGGAGGGCTGGAACCGTTCAGCGCCGAGTTCAGGGATTTCCTGGTATCTTTCAGGCGATGAGATCAGCGGGGAAGCCGCGTACGCCCGGGCGGCCTGGCGGCATCGTGCAGGTTCTGGCGGCGTCGGTGAAGCTCGGCGTGACTTCCTTCGGGGGGCCGATTGCGCACCTGGGGTACTTTCACCACGAGTACGTGGTGAAAAGGGGGTGGCTCGGGGAGACCGCCTTCGCCGATCTCGTGGCCCTGTGCCAGTTCCTCCCGGGTCCGGCGAGCAGCCAGGTGAACATGGCCGTCGGGATGTCCCGGGCCGGCATTGGCGGGGCGCTGGCCGCCTGGGTAGGGTTCACCCTCCCGTCCGCCGCAATCCTGACCGCCTTCGCGTTCCTCACGGGTCTCCGCGGAGTGATGGGGTCGGGCTGGCTGCACGGCCTGATGCTCGCCGCGGTGGCCATCGTAGCCCAGGCGGTCTGGGGCATGGCGCGGCGCCTGACTCCGGACGCAACGCGGGGGGCGATCGCCTCGGTTGCCGCGATCTCGAGTCTCCTGGTGCCATCCAGCCTCACGCAGATCGCGCTCATCGCGGCCGGCGCCCTTGCGGGCCGGTTTCTGGTGCGGTCCGACGCCGCGGCGCCCCGGGAAAAGCTGCCGCTGCAGGTGAGCCGGCCGGCTGCGGTGGCGTCCCTCGCCGTGTTCGTCCTGCTCCTGGCCGGGCTGCCCCTGGCACGGATGCTGTTCCCGGTACGGGAGCTGGCCGTGGCGGAAAGCTTCTACCGGGTCGGCTCCCTCGTCTTCGGCGGCGGGCACGTGGTGCTGCCGCTCCTGCACCGGGAGGTGGTCCCGCCGGGCTGGATCAGCGACGCGGGCTTCATGGCGGGATACGCCTTCGCGCAGGCCGTGCCCGGGCCGCTGTTCACGTTCGCCGCCTACGTCGGCGCCGCGATGCAGCCGGGGGCAGGCGGGATCGCCCTTGCCGTCATCGCCCTTGCGGCGATCTTCCTCCCGTCGTTCCTGCTCCTGGCGGGGATTCTCCCGTACTGGAACGAGCTGCGGGCCCGGCCCGCGTTCCAGTCCGCGCTGGCCGGGGTCAACGCCGCGGTGGTCGGGCTCCTGGCGGCCGCCCTGTACGCGCCGGTGTGGACCAGCGCGGTCTTCACCGTGCCGGACTTCTGCATCGTGCTGGGCGCCTTCGCGCTTCTCGCACGGCTGAGCGCGCCGCCGTGGCTGGTGGTCGCCCTCGGGGCGGCCGCCGGAGAGCTGGTGCGGCTGGTGAGCTGAAGCGCGGCTGCAGCCTGCCTATCGGGAGTTCTTCTCCGAGATGATTCGAAGCCCCTCCAGGGTCAGCCACTGCTCGTGCAGGACTTTCTCCCCCAGGAGGGGAGCCATGATCTGCGACTGGCCTCCCGTGACCGCCACGTCGGCTTTCCCGCCCAGCTCGCCGCGCATGCGGCGGATGATTTCCGCCACCAGTCCGACGTAACCGAACACGATTCCCGCCTGGATCGAATGCATGGAGTTGCGCCCGATCGCCGCAGGGGGAGGGGCGAGCGGAACCGTCGGGAGCTGGGCGGTGTTGCGGGCCAGGGATTCCACCGCGGAGGTGAGGCCCGGCGCGATGGCCACGCCCCGCAGCTCCCCGGGTGCCGCCACCGCGGTGAAGCTCAGCGCGGTTCCGAAATCCACGACGATGCAGTTGCCGCGGAACCGGTCCAGGGCGGCCACCGCGTTGGCCACGAGGTCGGCTCCCACCTCGGCGGGGTTCTCGGTAGTGATCCGAAGCCCGAGGTCCAGGGCCGGGGAGAGGAGGAGCGGCGTCCGGCCGCTCAGCTCCCGGATCGCCTCCACCATGGTACCCGTCAGCGGCGGGACCACGCTGGAAAGGATGGCAGAGGTGATCCTGGCGCCGGGGACGTTCGCCGCGTCCAGCAGGGTGCGGAAGATCACGAGGTATTCGTCCGAGGTCTTGGCGTGGACGGTCTGGATGCGCCAGCGCCGGATCCAGGCCCCGGCATCGAAGACCCCGAAGGTGATGTGCGAGTTTCCAACGGACACCGCGAGGAGCATCATGACCTCCCTTTCCTGGAGCACATTTATTTGAGAGCGACCCTGCCGCTCACTATACTAGACGCCGGATGGCACAGATCAGCAAGTTCCTGCGCAAAATCCCTGTCTTCCCGTTCGAAGGCCCTTCCAAGGTGATCTACAACGGGTTTCTCATCTTCTCGGCCCTTGCCGGCACGATCATCACGTCGTACCGCCTGACCTTCCGGCTGTACGATTTCGATGCCATCTACTGGATCATCACTGCCGTCTACCTGATCGACATCCCCTACACCTTCAACCAGTCGGTGAAGAAGGGGCTGAAGATCTACTCGGACCGGCGCAGCATCGCGCGGCTGTACCTGCGGAGCTGGTTCGCCGTGGATGCCGTGGCCTCCATCCCGTTCACCTGGCTGTTCGCCCTCCTGTCCCTGTGGAGACCGGGCTCTTCAATGGAAGTCGGCGCGGTGCTGGACATCATCATGGTCACCAAGCTCATGAAGATGGTCAAGATCAGCAAGGTGAGCGCCATCTTCAACGACATCAAGGAATCCCTCAGCGTGAGTCCCGCCTTGATGCGCCTGGTGACCTTCGGGTTCTGGTTCGTCACCGTCATCCACTTGATGGCCTGCGGCTGGGTCCTCATCGGGGCGAGCGAGCCCAACCGGCCCTTTTTCGACCAGTACCTGCGCGGGGTCTACTGGTGCGTTACCACGATCGCCACCATCGGCTACGGGGACTATACGCCCAGCCACGACAGCAACGTGCAGATCATCTACACCGTCATCGTGATGATCTTCGGCGTGGGCATGTACGGGTACATCATTGGTAACGTGGCCACCCTCATCGCCAACATCGACGTGGCCCGGGCCAACTACCAGGCCCGCATGGAGGAGATCAACGACTACCTGCGCACCAAGAGAATCCCCGGAGCCCTGCAGACACGGGTGCGCAACTACTACGCCTACCTCTGGGAAACCCAGAAAAGCATCTCCAGCGTCTCCATCACCGAGGAGCTGCCGCACACCCTGTCCATGGAGATCAGCCTCTTCCTGAACCGGGGAATACTGGAGAAGGTTTCGCTGTTCAAGAGCGCGAACGAGATCTTCATCCGGGAGATCGTGCAGCTCCTCCGCCCCATGGTATTCCTGCCGGATGACTACATCATCCGCCAGGGGGAGTTCGGGGACTGCATGTATTTCCTCTCCAACGGAGACGTGGAGGTGGTCGTGAACGGCACACGGGTCGCCACGCTCGGGCAGGGCTCGCCGTTCGGGGAGACCGCCCTCATCCAGGGGGAGAAGCGCATGGCGAGCATCCGGGCGCTCAGCTACTGCGACGTGTACAAGCTTTCGAAGGATGATTTCGACGCGCTGCGGGCCCGCTACCCCGACTTCGACGCCCAGGTGAAGAAGGTCGTCGAGGACCGCATGAAGGATACCCAGGAGAAGACGCAGAAATAGGCGCCCGGCCCGGGAGGGACAATGGACGAACTGAAGACCGCCATCCGGGGAGAGCTTTCCTGGGTGGCCGCGAACGGGCAAGTCGAAGTGGCAGTGACGGAGAGGGGCGGGCACATGGCGCCGGTCTCCTTTTTCCGCGACTCGAAGCAGCCGGTGCAGCCCTACTACCTCAGTCCCTGGCAGGGCACGGGGATATCCACCGGGGTTCCCGTGCTGGATCCCCTCCGGGGGGACTTCTTCTGCATGCCGTTCGGCGGAGAAAACGACTACCGAGGCGAATCCCACCCCCAGCACGGCGAGTCCGCCGGGTCGCCCTGGGAGTTCCTCTCCCTTCAGGAGAACGGCGGCGTGACCGAGCTCCGGCTCGGCCTCAGCACGCACGTCCGGCCCGGGCGCATCACGAAACGGGTATCGATAATGGCCGGGCAAAACGCGATCTACCTCCAGCACGTCCTGGAGGGATACTCGGGCAGGATGTGCCTCAGCCACCATGCCACGCTCGCGGTTCCCGAGGCGCCGGGAAGCCTGCTCGTTTCGATGAGCCCCCTGCGGCTGGCGCGCGTGGCCCCCCGTGACGCGTTGGCCAACGTCGGCAACGAGTACTACTTCCTGGCTGCCGGGAGGATTTTCACCCGGCTCGAGCGCGTGCCCACCATCTGGAAGGACCAGCCGTTCGCGGACCTGTCCACGCACCCCATCCCCCGGGGCTTCATGGACGTGGCAGCCGTCTTTCCCCGGCCGCAGGAAAAGACGCCGGCCTGGACCGCGGTGGTGATGCCGGCGAGCCGCTCGCTGTGGTTTGCCCTGCGCGACGCCATGCAGCTCCCGCAGACCACGATCTGGGTATCCAACGGCGGACGGCATGCCGCGCCATGGAGCGGCGTCAACCGCTGTCTCGGGCTGGAAGACGGGTGCGCGTATTTTGCCGCGGGGCTGGCCCCCTCTGCCAGGCGCAACGATCTCAACGCCCGGGGGATCCCGACAACGCTCCTGCTGCGGCCGGATCGGGCCGCGCGCGTCAATCACATCCAGGGGATGGTGAGGATCCCGGGCGGGTTCGACCGGGTGAAATCCGCCGCCTTCCAGGACGACGCCGTGGTCTTCACGTCCCGGTCGGGAAAGAAAGCCCGGGCGTCCGTTCGCTGGAGCTTCCTGCGAACCGGAGACTTGCTCAGCTGACCGCCTCTTCGATCGCCTGGTTCAGCCGGGTTCGATAGAGCCGGAAATTGCTCCAGCACGCGTCGTCCGAGACGTGGTGATCCACGTGAGGGACGAACCCGCCCTGGGCCAGGATCTCGGCGGCGATCGAAATCTCCCGGTCCACGTCCGCCTCGCGCTTGTCCGCCGTCAGTACCCGCTTGTCCATGCCGCCGAGAAGCTGCAGCCGGGGGAAATCCGCCCGGATCCGCCGAAGGTCGTTGCCCGCCTTCCGCTCGAGCGGAAAGACGCCGGTGATGCCGACCTCCACCCACAAAGGAATGAGCTTCTCGATGTACCCGTCGCAGTCCACGTGGATATTCTGCACTCCAAGTCCGCGCAGGAAGTCCACCATCACGCGGTAGCAGGGGGAAAGGAACTCGCGGAACGCCTCGTTTCCGATCATGGAGCCGGACGAATAGGCCATGTCTTCCCAGATCATGACGCAGTCCGGCTGCACCGCCGTGATGATGGGCGCCCAGTAGTCCATGACGAAATCCAGGAAAAAGGCGTTGATGTCCTTGATGAGCTGCGGATCGTCGTACATCGCGAGGAACATTCCCTCGATTCCCATGAGGTGCCGCGGGAGCCCGAGGAAGCCATAGGGGAATCCCCCCAGGCGGATGGGGTAGTTCCGCGCCTGGACCTTCGGCAGCAGAGCGTCCCAGCCGTTGGGGAGCCGGGAAGCGAAGCTGGAGAGGTCGTAGCGCTCGCGGTACGCGTCGAAGTCCGCGCGCGTCGCAATGGGGAAAGCCAGGTCCAGCGGAGGGGTGGAGCCGGTCTTTCGCTCCTTCTTGAGGATCCCGTACGAATCGTAGAGCGTGCGGTACTCTTCGTCTTCCTCCACCACGCGCACGGGAAGCCGGGGGCTGAAGTCACAGGGGAACTTGGCCGCATAGGAATCCAGGCCGCACGCTGCCCGCACGTTCACGTCGGGCACCGTGCTCCCGGATGGATCCACCGCGGTGGCGCCGCTGATCGTCCCGTTGTCCGTCAGCCCCGCCGGCAGCGGGGCCGCCTGGGGCATTCCTTCCCGGAGGAAGCGCTTCACCGTGGTGGTCCAGTACCCGAACTCGGCCTTGAGGGCCGGCAGGGTGCGGTCGAATCGCATTGCGGCGTTGAAGCTGTCGCGGGCGGTCATGCGGCGGGCCTCCGGGATTTCAGAGGATAGCCCATGGCCGCCCCGCGGCGCTACGCCCTTGCGCGCGCCACCTTCTCGGGGTGCGCCTGCCCGTACCACGCCACCGTCCGTCGCACCCCTTCCTCCAGCGGGGTGGGGGCAAAGCCGAACGTCTCGGCGAAGGTGGTGCCGTCCACGACGTAGGGCTCTTCCTTCTGGTACAGCATCTCGACGAGCTCCCGCAGCAGGGGGCTGAAGACTCCCGCGGCGGCGATCAGCGGCCGGGGGATCACGCCGAGCCTCTTCTTCCGTTCCGCGGCGTCGAAGAACACCTGCGCCGTCTCCCGCGTCGTGCGCGTGCGGTCGTTGGGAACGATCCAGGACCGTCCGTATGCCCGCGGATCCAGGGCGGCCACGGCAAGCGCCCGCCCGTAGTCCTCCACGAACGTGACGCTGTGCGGTTGGTCCAGTGCGCCGACCACCCTCGGGCGCTTCCCGTTGAACACGGGGTCGAGGAAGAGATTCGTGCCGAACATGCTCTGCAGCCCCGCGCCGGGGCCGTAGTAGTCGGAGGCGCGCACCGAGGTCCACGCGAGACCCTGGGACTTGCCGGCGGCAACGAGCCGGTCGTGCAGCTCCTTGCGCAGGAGTCCCTTCCGCGTCGGGGGCGTCTCAGGAGTCTGCTCGTCGATGACTGCTGCTCCACGGGCGTACATGTACAGGTTCTCTGTGACTGCGAGCACGGCCTTTTCGTTCAGTGCGGCGGCGATGAGGTTCTCCTGGATCGGCGGAAGCAGCTTCCACCAGTCCTGGTACGGCACGTTGACGCAGTGGTAGATGTGGGAAGCGCCCCGCGCTGCTCGCAGCGCGTCTTGCGGGTTCGTTGCGTCCGCTGCCACGAACTGCAGGCGCCCGGCTGCCTCCGCCGGAAGGTCGTCGAAAAGCACGGGCGGGCGCCGGCCGCTCCTGCTGGCCATCCTGACCTTGAAGCCCTTCTCAAGCAGGTAACGCGCGGCGGCGGAGCCGACCGGGCCGTTGCCGAAGATCACGTGGACTTTTTCACCGGAATCCTTGAGAGTCATTTGTTCCTCCTATGTTGGTATAGCCAACATCAAGAGCATATCCAATAATGTTGGCATCGTCAACATAAATGTTGGCAATCCTTACATTCCTTGGTACAGTGTGGCTATGCGGGTAAAGAAGCCCTATCACCACGGGGCGCTCAGGGAGGCACTGCTCTCCCAGGCGCTCCGAGACCTGGAAAGCGTGGGCCTGGAGGGAGTCAGCCTTAGGGGGCTGGCGGAGACGGCCGGGGTTTCCAAGACCGCCCCGTACCGCCATTTTGCGGACAAGCGCGAGCTGCTCGTGACGCTCGCGGCGGACGGGTTTCGGCTGCTCGCAGAGGCCCTGGAGACCGTTGTGCCGCCGACGAGCGCCGCGGGGAGCGCCGCGGGGAGCGCCGCGGGGAGCGCCGTTACAGAGGCTCCCCCCGCGGATCCGAAGGAAGCCCTGCGCGACCTGTTCCGTGCCTACATGGACTTCGCCCGAGAGCGCCCGGCGCTGTACAAGCTGATGATCTCGAAGCTCGGCTACGAGCTGCATTCCGAGGCGTGCCGGCTCAACAGTGAGCGGGCACTCTCCTGCCTCATCCGCGCCGTGCAGGCAGCCCAGGCGTCGGGGTGGCACCGGCAGCAGGACCAGCTGTCCCTGGTCCTTTCCCTCTGGGCCAGCGTGCACGGCTGGGCCACGCTGCTCATAGACGGCCTGCTGCCGCCCGGCATCTCCCTGGAGGGCGATGACTGGCTGCGGGCAGCCCAGGTTCTCCTGGACTAGGGCGATTCGGCCGGGGGCCCGGCCCTGGGCCTCGTTCTCGCGAGGCTCCTCACGCCCAGGAGCAGGCTGATGACCGAGTTGACGCCGAGCCACAACCGGTCATCCACGGAGCTGCCGCGGACGAGCGTTCCGACGAACGGGAACACGACCGACTTGCTCTGAAACACATCCACGGCGAGGTGCGCGGCGATCCCCAGGCCGCACCCCGCCGCGATGATGCCCGCCGGCAGCCGCCCGGCCTTCTCCCGCCGGGACCGCGCCAGCAGGAACA
>Ga0153915_10002629_pt1 | contig 16342 bp, 13 predicted proteins | sample Opewatmetagenome_2_FD_107003 | JGI IMG/M metagenome (GOLD analysis project Ga0153915, IMG submission 107003) | Freshwater wetland microbial communities from Ohio, USA - Open water 3 Core 3 Depth 3 metaG | ecosystem: Environmental > Aquatic > Freshwater > Wetlands | place: USA: Ohio, Lake Erie...
CCGCCACCAAAGCGGCAATCGTTATTTCACCACAGAGGAGGCACTGAGTTCGTAGAGTTCGGAGTAATTTCTTTAATCAAAACTCATTACTCCGCGCCCTCCGCGTCTCCGTGGTGAAATCTCTTTTGGTCGATACAGGTGGTGAAAGGTTCGATGACGTTCACCTGAATTCATTCCGGGGGAAACTTCAGCGCCGCCCGCATGCAAAAAAAAAGGGGCGGCTGTTTACTTCAGCCGCCCCTTCGCCGATTCACAAGCGAATTGCTTCTTTAGCTTTCGATGACCTTGCGCCACTTCGCCCGGATCTTGTCGCGCAGCTCGGGAGAGGATTCTGCCACCGGCGGGAAGTCCTTCATCCATTCGAATGGGCGGCAGGCGTCGATCACCGCGCGGGAGTTGAAGCCCTTCTTGCCGGGTTGAATTCGCGGATCTAACGGACCGCTCCAGCAGCGGCGCAGGATCTCGATGGACTCCACCGGATCGGAGCGGCTGGACAGCGCCCAGAGCACGTCGAAGGTGTTGGTCGGGTCGATGTCTTCGTCGACCACGATCACGTAGCGGCCCAAGTACGCGCCGGCGTGAACTTGCGACGCCGCGAGCATCGCCTGGCGCGCGTGGCCCGGATAGCGCTGCTTGATGGAAATGATATTGAGCAGGCGGCCACCGCCGGCCTCGTGGCACCACACGCCTTTGACATCCGGCACGCCGCATTTTTCAACCTGTTCCCAGATCAGCGCCGCTTTCACCATGCACTTCGCGATGGAGTAGTCCGAGGGCGGACGGCCCGGCCGGGCGCAGCAGAGAATCGGATCGTTTCGGTAGTAAATGTTTTCCACGCGCACCACCGGCTCCGGCCGGCTCGAGCTGGCGTAGTAGCCGGTCCATTCTCCGAAGGGTCCTTCGGTCTTTCGGTCGGTCGGATCCATCCAGCCTTCAATGACGATCTCCGCGTTGGCCGCGAACGGCAGCCCGGTCGATTTTCCTTCGATCACTTCGACGGGCGCGCCCTTGAGACCGCCGGCGTAATCGAATTCCGAAACGCCGTAGTCGATCTCGTTGCCCGAGACCATGAACAGCACCGGATCTTGGCCGACGGAAATGACCACCGGGCAGGGTTTGCCGCGCTCGAAATATTTGGCCCGCTGGATGCTGCCGTGCTTGCCCGGCGATATGTAAAGGCCCATGCTTTTTTTGTCATGAACCATGCCGCGATAGGCGCCGAAATTCACCCAGCCCTCATCCGGATCGCGGGTGGTCACCAGGCAAGCGGTGCCGATAAAACGGCCGCCGTCGAGCTCATGCATGAACGGCACGGGGAACTTGAGCAAATCGACTTTGTCGCCGGAGTCCACGTTCTCAAGCACCGGACCTTTGCTGACGACCTTATGCTTGATCGGCTCGTGGGTAACAAGCTTCTGGCGGAAGGCACGCACCAAGTCTAGGTTGGAAAGCTCCATCGGCAGACCCAAATTCAACGCCATCCGTTTGAACGAAGCGTTCTGTGCGAACAGGGTTCGGTAGCCTTTCGGGTAGCCGGGTACGTTGTCAAAAAGAACCGCCGGAACGACGCCGCTCTTGGACTCGCGGGATAAGATCTCCGCGAGGGTGCCCATTTCCAGATTCCAATCGACGCCGTCAACTTTCTTTAACTCGCCGATGCTGTCGACGATTTCAAGCCAGTCGCGCAGATCGGTGTACTTCGGTGTTTTGCCGGACTTGATTTCGTCTTCGGTTAATTTTCTCGCCTCCAGGGCCGTCATGCTCAATTCTCCTTTCGCCTTCAGCGATGGGTTATTTTAGTCACCTAACATCGATTCATCAACACCTTCCGTGTCATCTGCAGGTAATCCATTGCAACTCTTTGGGTCCAAGTGGAGATAGACCTTTTCTCCGGGGCTGATTGTGTTAAACGGGTGGGTATGCACCGCCAACACGTCGTCTCCCACCGCGATTTTGCAGTGATAAGCGTCGCCCATGAAAATCGCCTCTTTGACCGTTCCCTCAACGACATTGTCTAAGGATTGCGGTTTCTCTTTGTGCACCGGAATATTTTCCGGACGAATCGAAATGACTGCCGCTTGGTCCCTTTTCAGGCCCGGTGCCGGTATGAAGCTTAGAATGCCTTTCTTCGTCTGCATCTTGGCGGGCCTGGAATCCCCATCCACCTCAAGCACTTTGCCGTCAATCAGATTGGTGAGCCCCAAAAAGGTCGCTGTGAACCTTCTCTTCGGACGACTGTAAAGCTGGTGCGGTGAGCCTATTTCAATGAGTTTTCCGCCGTGCATCACAGCGATCTGATCGGATATGGCCAGCGCCTCGGCTTGATCATGCGTTACAAAGATCGTCGTGATGCTGGTCCGTCTTTGCAGCAACTTGATTTCCGAGCGCATCGCCACGCGCAGTTTGGCGTCGAGGTTGCTCAAAGGTTCGTCGAGCAGCATGACCTTGGGCTCGTTTATCAGCGCGCGCGCGAAGGCGACGCGCTGTTGCTGGCCGCCGGAGAGCTTCGGCGCGGGCCGGTCTTCCAACCCGTCGAGGCCAACGACCTTCAACACGTCCACCACTCTCTGCCGGATCTCGGCCTTGGGCCGCCGATGTATCGTCAACGGATAAGCGACGTTTTCCGCCACAGTCATGTGTGGCCAGATCGCGTAGGATTGGAAAACCATGCCGATGGGGCGCTTGTTGGTCGGGATGTAGACGCGCTCGCCGGAAGCGAAAACCACCTGGCCGTCAATGCTGATCCGGCCGCCGTCAGGCCTTTCGAGACCGGCAACGCAGCGCAGCGTCGTAGTCTTGCCGCAGCCGCTGGGGCCCAAGAAAGTATAGAGAGATCCCTCGGGAATGTTCAGCGAAACGCCCTTGAGCACGTGGACCCGCTCCTTGTCCTCGCCGAAATATTTTTCCAGAGCTTCGATCTGGACCATGTCTCTTTTCTCTGCCATTGCTCCTCCCGATTTCGCTCGCCGCAGCGCGCCGACAAATAGCCCCCCCCGGCGCGCCCGGGCGGCTGATCGCTTATCCGGCGATGCCGAGTCGCGCGCCGAGCTTGCGCGCCGTAAAGGCCATAGCGATCAATAATAGGACCATCAACACGCCCAACGCGCATACATACGTGTATTGTCCGCCTTCCCATAAGTCAAATGCCATGATCGACAACACGGTGCTGTTATAGGAGTAGAGCAGAATCGAAGTCGAAAGTTCGCGCAGCGCGATGATACTGATATAGATCCAGCCCGCGGTGAACCCCGGCATCAGCAGCGGCAAAATGATTTTTCTGAAGGTTTGAAACCAGGTGCCGCCCGCCGTCAGCGATGCTTCCTCCAGCTCTTTATTGATCTGGATCATCGACGCCGAAGCGGCGCGAATGCCATAGGGCATGAACTTCGTGATGTAAGCTAAGAGCAGCACCCAAATGGTGCCGTAGATCGGAATCGGCAGCGTTAAATAGACCCAAATGAGGCTCACTCCCAAAACGATTCCCGGCATGGCAATGGGAATAAAGGTCATGTTGTCGAGCAGCGCCCGGCCGGGCAACTTACTCTTGACGGTTATCCAGGCGATGACCGAAGTGAGCAACATCACCAGCGTCGCCGATCCGACCGAGAGATAGAAGCTGTTCTTGAACGCCGTCAGCGCCAGCGGATAATTCAGGATATAGTGATAATTGGCGAACGTCATCTTCTCCATCAGCTCGCGCGACGGTACGCCGTAATAGGGAATGAAAGAAGACCAGAGCAGCACGAAGACCGGCAGAATCACCGCCAGGAAGAAGATCGCAAACGACACTGCGAGGGTCGCGTACTTCCAAACGCCAAGGTCGATCACCCGCGGGCGGTAGCCCTTACCGGTCACCGTGGCGTAGCGCTCTCCGCCCCGGGTGATCCGGCCATAAATCAGCACCCCGGTCGTGCTGATTACGAGTAGAGTCACCGCATAGGCGCCGGCCAAGCCGAAATCAGATGGGAATTGGTGGATCGCAAGAAAAATTTTTGTCGTGAAGACGGAAATCCTCGCCGGCACGCCGATCAACGCCGGCACCTCGAAGGCTTCGATGCCGCGAATGAAATTGATCAACAGCACGCTGAACATCGCCGGCCGCATCAGCGGCAGCGTGATCCGCGAGAAAGTCGCAAAGGTGCTCGACCCCGCCGTCAGCGCCGCCTCTTCCAGGGACGTATCCATGTTGCGGAAGGCCGCCGACATGAGCAGGAACACCAGCGGGTAGAGGTGGATCGCCTCGGCCCAGATCATGCCCCACATGGAATAGACGTTAAAAGGCGCCGACTCCAGCCCCAAGAGTTCCTTAATGACGATGTTGATCAGTCCGATCTTGGGGCTGAGCAGGAGAATCCAAGCAATGGTGCTGAGAATCCCGGGAATGATGAACGGGATCAGCGACATGACGACGAAGAGCTTCTTGAACGGCGTGTTGGTCCGCTCGCTGACCCAGGCCAAAAAGGTCCCGATCAGAAAAGTTAACGTGCAAGTGCCGATGCCGTAGTAGATCGAGTTGAGAAGGAGAAAGTAAAATTCTTTGTCGAAGTACGCCTTGACGTAGTTTTGAATCGTGTAGGCCGCGCCCGGCTCGCCGATGGGGGCGCTGCGGATGCTGCCGTAGAGCAGCATGACTAACGGCACCCCTGCCAGGTACAGGACGAAGAGTATTGCCCCTATAAGAATAAGGGCCTGGGAGTTAAACCTCCTCACCTGTTACCCTCGGAAACGACGATCTAATTGTTGATATTGTGAGTGACTTGGTCCTGAACCATGGTCTTTTTGACTTCTTCTTCGATCTGCTCCCAAACCTTATTTTCAAGTTCCAAAAACCGCGGGTCGCGCTTGAGGGAAAGATCGCGAGGACGCGGCAGGTCGATTTTGAGCGTCTGCTTCACCCTGCCGGGGCGGGCGCCGAAGATAATGACGCGATCCGCCAGATAAATTGCCTCGTTGATCTGGTGCGTGATAAACAGCACGGTTTTCCTCGCCTCGCTCCAGATGCGCAACAGTTCTTTCTGCATGATCTCGCGGGTTTGCGCATCGAGGGCGGCGAACGGTTCGTCCATGATCAAAATCTTCGGGTCCACGGTAAGCGCCCGAGCCAGGTTGCAGCGTTGTTGCATGCCGCCCGACAGCTCATGAGGATAGTGGTCTTCGAAGCCCTGCAAGCCAACCAGCTTGATGAACTTCCGTGCCCGTTCCTGACCTTCAGCATTGTCCAACCCCTGGCATTCCAGACCAAAGATGACGTTTTTGAACACCGTGCGCCACGGCATCAAGCAGGAATCCTGGAACACCATGCCGCGATCGGTCCCGGGCCCCGTTACTTGCTTGCCATCGATATCGATCTTCCCCGCCGTCGGTTTGAGCAGGCCGTCGCACAGATTGATGAAAGTGGTCTTGCCGCAGCCGCTGGGTCCGACGATGGTGACGAACTCGCCGTCGTCGACATGCAGGTCGATATTATCCAACGCCAGCAACCTGCCGCCGGTTCGCGGTTGATAGTATTCGTGCCGTAAACCGGTCGCCTGTAATTTGATCTGTGCCACAATGCCTCCTTGAGTAGGATTTTTTAGCGGCGACGCCGCAATTAAATTCTGGATTTATAATTCCGCGCGTGCATAGCACTTATCATTTCTATTGTTTTTTTCAAGTATTAATCGCCGATTGACAACCCGGTTCGGATCGGATAGGTTCGCGCTCATAATTTTTTGCATAAATTTCTTCATGCAACTCTAAACCGCAATGCCTCACGCGCTTCAGCAAATCAAAACGCGCGCTGCCGAAAACCTGTCCACCCGCGCCTACAACCAAATCAAGAACCTGATCTTGTCCAACGAGGTCATGCCGGGCCAGAAGCTTCACCATCAACATCTAAGCGAACGCCTGGGCGTCAGCCGCACTCCGGTGCGCGAGGCGTTGACCCGGCTGGTACAGGAAGGCTATGTTTCCTTTCTACCGAATCGGGGTTTTACCTGCAAAGAAATTAGAATGCAAGAGGCCGAAGAGCTTTATGATTTGCGCGAAGCGATGGAAGCTTTTGCGGTCGAAAAGGCGACGGCCAATCTGACCGACGCTGCGCTCGACGAGCTGCGCCGGAAGATGGATCGCTACAGCGAAGACGTGCACAAACGCTTCAGCCGTGAGCGGCTGGTATACGACCAGGACGTTCATCTGGAAATCGCGCAACTGGCGGGCAACGAGACGCTGAAAAATTCCCTGCGTCACGTTTTCGAGCGCATCGTCTTGAAAAGAAGAACCGATGGCCTGTACGATCCGGCGCGGGGGGTCGCCGCCCATCAAGAGCACCTTAAGCTTCTTGAAGCGATGGAGCGCCGGGATGTCGAGGAGGCAGTGCGGATCATTCGCGCGCATATTCAGGAAGGAAAGAGTAATACGCTATCCGATCTTAGACAGCGCCAGGCGATCCGCGATCTGCGCGTTGCCGAGACCCTCGACTAAGAGAAACAAAGCGAAGAAAGAAAGGAAGAAAAAAAATGGCAGCAGATTTAGTCATCAAAAACGGCTGGGTGGTGACGCCCAATGAAACCTTCAAAGGCGGCGTGGCGATCACGAACGAGAAAATCGCCGCCATCGGCTCCGACGATTCACTGCCCCAGGGAAAAGAAGAGATCGACGTCAAGGGCAAACACATCCTGCCCGGCATCATCGACGGCCACGTCCATTTTCGCGAACCGGGCATGACCCATAAGGAAGATTTTCAGACGGGCTCCACCGCGGCGGTGTGCGGCGGCATCACCTCCGTCGTCGACATGCCCAATACCGTGCCGCCCACCGCGGACGCGGAACAGGTGAAAGTCAAGCAGCAGCTCGGCGAAGCCAGATCGTTGGTCGACTTCGGCGTCACCGGCGTCGTCGTGCAGACCAACACGAAAAACATTCTGCCCATGGCCGGCGCCGGCGCCATCGGCTTTAAGATCTTCTTCGGCGAGACCATCGGCAACCTGCCCTTTCCCGACGACGGCATGTGCATGGAGGCGTTCGACTACATCGCTCAGTCGAAGCTGCCGCTCGGCATCCACGCCGAGAACCGCCAGATCATGTCCTACTGCACCAACAAGCTCAAAACCGAAGGCAAGAACGACGCGCGCTATTGGGAAGCTTCGCGTCCGGATATTTGCGAGGCGGAGTCGGTGCACCACGCGCTGTTTTTCGCCGAGACCTTCGGCACCAAGCTGCATGTTTTCCACATGAGCTCCAAACAGGCCGCTTTCATGGTGCGCGACGCCAAGGCGCGGGGACTCCGGGTTACGGCGGAAACCGGCCCCCACTATCTCCTGCGTGAACCGAATGACATGGACAACGTCGGCTCGCTGCTCAAAATGAACCCGCCGGTGCGCACCAAGGACCACGCCGACGTGCTCTGGCAGGGATTGCGCGAAGGCTACGTCGATACCATCGCCACCGACCACTCGCCGCACACGCTCGACGAAAAAGGCTCGGACCTCTACGGCAAGCTCACCAAGCCGGCGATCTGGGATTGCATCTCCGGTTTCTGCGGCGTCGAGACCGGCGTGCCGCTAATTTTGACCGAAGTGAATAAGGGGCGATTGACGCTGAATCAATACGTCAAAGTCGCGTGCGAGAACCCGGCGCGAGTGTGGCAAGTCTTTCCGAAAAAAGGCGCGATCCGCACCGGCTCCGACGGCGACATCACGGTCATCGATATGGATAAGGAAGGCACCATCGACGTGAGCAAGCTGCACAGCAAGAACAAACCGTCGCCGTGGCATGGCTGGAAAGTCAAAGGCATGCCGGTGCTGACCGTCGTGCGCGGCCACGTGCAGATGCGCGACGGTGAGCCCTGCGGCAAAGCAATTGGCCGCATGCTCAAACCGCTGGTTTAAAGTCCTGAGTAACGAGTGCGGGGTACTGAGACAATTTGCTCAGAACTCATGACTCAGCACTCAGCACTGATTATGAAACGCACTGAACCCTTTGACTTCTACCAACCGGCTTCGCTTCAAGAGGCGAGCCGGCTCTTGCGTGAGAACGGCCCCGGCGGCCGTTTTCTCGCCGGAGGCACCGATCTCGTCATCGCCATGAAAGAAAAAGGGCTGGTGCCGAAGTACATTGTCGACCTCAAACGGATTGCCGGCCTCTCCGGCATCCGTGAACAGGGCGACGGCAGCATAACGATCGGCGCGCTGACCAGCATGCGCGAGATCGAGACCTCGCCGCTCATCACAAAAAAATATCCCTTTCTGTCCCAGAGTGCCGCCGAAGTCGGCTCGATTCAGATCAGAAACCGCGCCACCGTCGGCGGCAACATGGCCAACGCGACGCCGTCGGCCGACGTCGCGCCCGCCTTGATCGCGCTGGACGCGACGGCAAAGATTGTCGGCGCAAACGGCGCCCGGACGGTCCCCTTGGAAGAATTCTTTCGCGGTCCCGGCCAGACCGTTATGAGCACCGACGAGATTCTGACCGAGCTTACGATATCGAAAACCGGCCCGCAGCTCGTCGGCGAATATATAAAATTTTCGCCGCGTGAAATGATGGACCTTGCCTACGTCGGCGTTGCCGTCGCTTACAATCTCGGTGCCTCAGACAAGAAATGTGAAAGCGTGCGAATCGTCCTCGGCGCCGTCGCGCCGACGCCGCTCCGCGCCAGGCGCGCGGAAGCCGCCCTCGAAGGACAGGTTCTGACCGAAGTGCTGGCGGAAAAAGTCGCCCAGATCGCGGCGGAAGAAGCAAAACCGATCAGCGATGTCCGTTCCTCGGCGGACTACCGCCGCGCCATGGTGCGGGCCATGACCAAGCGCGCCTTGCTTAACGCCGCCGTCGGCCCGGCGCAGTCGTGGGTTGAGCGGCGAGAGAGAAGATACTGAGGTTATCATGAACCAGCGCATCCGATTTACTTTGAACGGCAGAAGCGTCACCCGAGAAGTCGCGACGCATCGTCTCTTGCTCGACCTGCTGCGCGACGAGATCGGCGTCACCGGTACCAAGGAAGGCTGCGGCACCGGCGACTGCGGCGCCTGCACCGTTTTTTTGAACGGCAAGCCGGTGAATTCCTGTCTGGTGCTTTCCGGCGAGCTGGATGGCGCGGAGATCGTGACCATCGAAGGGCTCAAGATCGGCCCCGAGCTGCACCCGATTCAAAAAACCTTCTTGCAGGACGGCGGCGCCCAGTGCGGCTACTGCACCCCGGGCATGTTGATGATGTCGAAGGCGCTGCTCGATGAAAATCCGAACCCGAGCGAAGAAGAGATTCGTTTTGCGCTGGCCGGCAACCTCTGCCGCTGCACCGGCTACGCCAAGATCGTCCAGGCGGTCCAAGACGCCGCCGCGATCATGCGAAGCAAAACCGTTCCATAGGTTCCAACCGTTCCAGTCGTTCCAATCGTTAGATCTGTTTTGCACACATGGAACGGCTGGAAAAATTGGAGCGATTGGAACTTTATGAGGAGAAAATCATGTCCGTACTGACAGTCGTCGGCAAACCCATTCAGCGCGTCGACGCGGAAGAAAAAATCACCGGCCAGGCGGTTTACGGTTACGACCTGGTGCTGCCCGACATGCTCTACGGGAAAACGCTGTTCAGCCCCAAGGCCCACGCCAGAATCAAACGGATCAACACGGAAAAAGCCAGAGCCTATCCGGGCGTCGTCGCCGTCGTGACCGCCGAAGACGCACCCTGGACGCACGGCGAGTCCGTCAAGGACAAACCTTTTCTGGCCCAGGGCAAAGTGCGCTGCATCGGCGAGCCGGTGGCCGCCGTCGCCGCCGAGGACGAAGACACGGCCGAGGCCGCCGTGAAGCTCATCGAAGTCCAGTACGAAGATCTGCCCGTCTACACCGATCCCGAAGAAGCCTGCAAGCCAGGCTGCGTGGAGATCCACGAGGACTTCGACAAATATCGCAAGGCTGACTTCATTGTGAAGGGCGCGGCGCCGAACGTGGCCGAGCATTTCAAGCTGCGCACCGGCGACGTGGAGCTTGGCTTCAAGCAGTCTGACGTGATTGTCGAGGAGCGCTACTTCGTGCCGGTCATTCAGCACGCCGCCATGGAACCGCACTCGGCTCACGCGCAGTTCGACCAGGAATCGGGGCGGCTTACGATCTGGGTCGCCAACGACGCGCCCTTTCGCGCGCTCCATGAAATCAGCGAAGCGCTGGGCATGCCGAAGGAAAAAATCCGCTTCATTAATCCGTTCCAGGGCGGCGGCTTCGGCTCGAAAGGCGGACTCAAAGTGGAGCCGATCGCCGTCGCGCTGGCGTTCAAGACCAACGGCCGGCCGGTGCGCGTGAAGTTCAACCGCGAGGAAACCTTCATCTCGACGCTGACGCGCCATGAAGCGGTCGTCTATGCCAAGACCGGCGCGAAAAAAGACGGCACGCTGATGGCGCGCGAGATGACAATCTACTGGGGCGCCGGCGCCTACGCAGAAAAAAGTCCGACGGTGTGCATCCGCGGCAGTCTGCCCGCGCCGGGTCCCTACCGCATTCCGCATGTCAAAGTGGACGGCTATGCGGTCTATACCAACAAGCCGGTGGCCGGTTCATATCGCGGCTACGGCATTCCCCAGGGAGCCTGGGCCGGCGAGCAACAGATGGACGAGATCGCCAAGCGCCTTGGCATGGACCCCATCGCCATTCGCACGAAGAATATGTTCGTCGAGGGCGACATCTCTTACTGGGGCGAGCAGCTCCACGCCGTCGGTCTCAAAGAGACGCTCATTAAAGCGACCGAGGCGATCGACTGGGGCCAGCCGAAGAAAGCGGCCAAGCCCGGCGTCAAGATCGGCAAAGGCTTCGCCTGCATTCAAAAGCCGACGCGCTCGCCGACGACGTCGGCCGCGGGCGCGCTGGTGAACGCCAAGGGTGAAGTCACCGTGCTCGCCGGCACGGTGGAGATCGGCCAGGGCTGCAGCACGATTCTCTCGCAGGTCGCCGCCGAGGAATTGAAAGTCCCGATGGAAAAAGTTCGCATGCACCCACTGGACACCGACGTGATCCCCTTCGACGCCTCGACCACATCGAGCCGGAGCACCTATCACATGGGCAACGCGGTGCGCCGCGCGTCGATCCACGCGCGGGAGCAGATCATGGAAGCGGCCGGCCCGATGTTGGAGGCCAAGGTGCAGGATCTCGGCTACGCCGACGGCAAAGTGTTTCTCAAAGACCAGCCGCAACAGGCGCTCCCCATCGGCGAAGTGGTGCGGCGCAAGCTCGGTATCCACGGCGAGGTGCGCGGCGATGGTTCCTACACCTACGAGATCGGCAAAGACTTGGATCTGGAAACCGGCCATAGCGACCACGCCTCGGCGTTTTACATGTACGCGACCCAGGCCGCCGAGGTCGAGGTGGATGAAGAGAGCGGCCGCGTCCGCGTGTTGCGCATGTCGGCGGCCCACGATGTCGGCAAGGCGATTAATCCTTTGAATTGCGCGGCGCAGATCGAAGGCGGCGTCGTCATGGGCATCGGCTCGGCCCTGCATGAAGAGCTGGTCATCGACAACACCGGCAAGGTGCGCAACCCCTCATTTCTCGATTATCATCTGGTTACGTCCCTCGACACGCCCGAATTGATCCCTATCATCGTCGAATGCCCCGAGCCCGAAGGCCCGTACGGCGCCAAAGGCTTGGGCGAGCCCGGCCTGGCGCCGACACCGGCTGCGATTGGCAACGCGGTGACTGACGCCGTCGGAGTCCGGGTTTACGACCTGCCACTCAAACCCGAAAATGTCTATTGGGCGCTGCAAAAGAAGAAAAAAAACGCCGCGTGACGTTTCGCCGGACGGCAAAGTTTTCTACATTGCCGATATGAAGGCCAACGGTGTGTTCTTGGTTGACGGCAATAAGTTCACCGAAGTCGGCTTCGTTGCGACGGGCATTGGCACGCATGGACTCTACCCTAGCCGCAACGGCACGCAGCTCTACATCGCGAACCGGGGCTCGAACAAAGTTTTCAACAAGCCCGGCGGAAAAGGCAGCATCTCGGTGCTGGATTTTTCAATGCGCAAGGTCGTCAAGACATGGCCGATTCCCGGCGGCGGCAGCCCTGACATGGGCAACGTCAGTATCGACGGAAAAACGCTATGGCTTTCCGGCCGCTTCGACAACATCGTCTACGCCGTCGATACGACAACGGGCGGCGTCAAGAGCATCCCATTTAAAACCGAGCCCCACGGCCTCACCGTCTGGCCGCAACCGGGACGCTATTCCCTCGGGCATACGGGCAACTTGCGCTGAGAGGATCGTCTGACTCGCCATTCAACGTTCCCCTACCCGGGTGAGAAAAACCAGGGGTGTCGCTGCCATCGGTCGGGAGCTGAACATTGCCGTCACTTTTTCCACGGACGAACCGTCCGACCTTGAGCGACATTGCCGGCGGAGTTCGATTTCTATCCGGTCTTCCAAGACTGCTGCGCTATCGCGTCACTTCCGAGGAAGCCCGCGTCGCTCTGAAGAATCGCCTTGAGCACAGACAGGCTAACTTCCTCGCGCTGGCGAAAGACGCGATTTACGGCTTCCCCGCCAGTCCGTACCGGCAACTCTTACAGTTGGCCGGTTGTGAATTCGGCGACCTCCAAGCGTTAGTGCAAAAAGAGGGCGTTGAAGGAGCGTTGCATACTCTCTACCGCAAGGGAGTTTACCTTACCGTCGCCGAGGCCAAGGGCCGCCGGACCGTGGTCAGAGGCGGCGCTCGATTCGAGGTGCCACAGGGAGCGCTCGCCAAGCCCGGCGTGGCCGCCGCGCTCCTCAGTGAGAGTGGTGGCAGCCGCGGCTCAAAGACATCGGTGCCGATCGATCTCGCAGGCGATCGGATGCAGTCGGCGGAAATGTTCCTGGACTTCGAAGCCCGCGGCGGCCTCGAATGGGAACGCGCCATCTGGGGGGCGCCAGGCACGGCGGCGCTCAGACGAGTCATCAACTACACGCATTGCGGGGCTCCCCCGGCTCGTTGGTATTCTCTCGTAGACGTGGGCGACGCTGGTCTTCATCCGCGTTACATTTGGAGCGCCCGGACGCTCCGGCTCGGCGGCTTTCTCGCCGGCGTTGTCCTTCCGCGACCGATCCACGTGCCGCTCCACGACCCGCGGCCGATCGCCAATTGGATGGCGGCGACCCTGCGCTCGGGTCGCACACCCCAACTTTATACCTACGCCAGTTGCGCGGTGCGCCTGTGCCAGACCGCGATGGATGGCGGCATTGATCTCCGAGGCGCCCAGTTCATCGTCGGCGGTGAGCCGATCACGGCGTCCCGTTTGGCCACCATCGAGCGCACCGGGGCCACGCCGCATGTTTCGGCCGGAAGCGCGGAAACCACCTTTATGGGCCGTGGCTGCCTCCGGCGCCAAGCCCCCGACGATCTTCATCTCCCCCACGACCGCCTATCGATGATCCAGCCGTTGGACTTCCCCACCCCAAATCTGCCGCCGCAGGCGCTTCTCGTGACCTCTTTATTTCTCCCCATGGCCAAGCTCATCATGCTCAACGTCTCCCTCGGCGACCAAGCGGAGCTTTCGCACAGGAGCTGTGGCTGCCCCCTGGAGAAATTGGGCTGGACCACGCATATTCACACAATCCGCAGCTTCGAGAAGCTCAGCGCCGGCGGCATGACGTTCTCGGACGCGGATCTGGTGCGCGTCTTGGAAGAAGTATTCCCGGCCAAGTACGGCGGCGGTCCCACCGATTATCAACTCGTCGACGAAGAAAGCGCTGACGGCAAACCGAAAGTTCGTTTACTCGTGCATCCCCGTCTCGGACCGATGGATCCGGCGCAGGTCAGACAAACCTTTCTCGACGCCATCGGCGCAGGCTCGGGAGTCGAGCGGGTCATGATGCTGGTCTGGCGCGACGCGGGGCTTCCGATTGTCGAGCGGGAGACGCCGAGAGTCACCGGCGGCGGCAAGATATTGCACGTCCACCTGGATCGTCCAAACCGGCTCTCGGTTAATAATGTGGATTGACAGCGACCGCCCGCCTTCGATACAAGGTTCTTCATTCGTCGTAGTCGACAAAATTTCTGAGAATCGTTTTCATCGGAGGGAAGATGGCGGGTGAATTGACACTGGAGGATTTGTCCAAAAGGGCGGCGCGGGCGGGCCTGAAGCTGGCGGAGGACGAATTGCAGAAGCTGCTGCCGGGGGTCAATCGCGCGCTGAGGCAAGCCGCGGAATTGCGGCAACTCATTACGGATTGCACCGAGCCGGCAAGCGCATTCAGCGCGCTGGAGGTAGATAAGGTCTCGCCGCCATGACCGCCGGTGATCTCTGCTATCTCACGATCTCCGAAGCTGCCGCCGGACTCAGGCGCAAAGAATTCTCGCCGGTGGAACTTACGAAGGCTTGTCTTGCGAGGATCGAAGCCATCGACGGCAAGCTTCACAGCTTCATCACACCCACCACCGATTACGCGCTCGAGCAAGCGCGGGAGGCGGAGAAGGAGCTGCATTCCGGCAAGGATCGCGGGCCGCTGCACGGTATTCCGATCGCGCTAAAAGATTTGTATGCAACCAAAGGCATTCGCACGACCTGCCATTCGGCCGTGTTCGAACATTGGATTCCAGATGACGACGCGACTGCCGTAGCGAAGCTGCAGGGTGCCGGCACGATCCTGCTTGGGAAACTCGGCATGCACGAGTTCGCCTTCGGCGGGCCGTCGGTGGATGCGCCCTTTCCCGCCGTGCGCAATCCGTGGAACACCGCCCATATCCCCGGCGGCTCGAGCAGCGGTTCAGGCGCAGCGCTGGCCGCGGGGCTTTGCTACGGCGCGCTCGGCTCCGACACGGGCGGGTCCATTCGCACACCGTCGTCGCATTGCGGCATCGTCGGCATCAAACCGACCTATGGCCGCGTCAGCCGCTCCGGCGTTGTTCCGCTCAGTTGGTCATTAGATCACGCCGGCCCGATGGCGCGAAGCGTGGAAGACTGCGCCATCTTGCTCCAAGCGATCGCCGGCCACGATCCGAAAGATACGGCATCGGCGAATGTCACCGTTCCCAACTTTCGCGCCGGATTGAAAGACGGAATCAAAGGGCTGCGCATCGGCGTGCCGCGCGCCGACTGGTTCGATGAAAATAAAGGAACCGATCCGGAAACCGAGGCGGTCTTCAATGCCGTATTGAAAACACTGGAAAGCCTCGGCGCGGTGATCCTCGAAATCGACGGCAAGGCTTTTTCAATCGCCCGAAAGGCCAACCAAACCATCCTGGTCTGCGAAGCCTACGCCTATCACGAGAAAACTTACCAAGAAACACCGATGAAATTCGGCACTTCGGTCAGAAGGAGAATGCTCGAAGGAGCTTTTTTGAGCGCGGCGGACTACATCACCGCCCAGCGCGCACGATCCGTATTGAACGAACAAATCCGCGCGAACTTCTCCCGCGTCGATGTTTTCGCGACGCCGTCCGCACCTCGCCCGCCGGAAGCTTTCGAAAGCATGGACCCCAACGATCAGAATCTCCGTCCGAATTTTACCAATCCGTTTAACCTCACCGGCCTCCCGGCGATCTCCGTTCCCTGCGGATTTACGTCAGGCAATCGGCCGTCGGGCCTGTAAATCGTCGCGAGACCGTTTGAGGAAACGACCTGCTGCCGCGTCGCCTACGCTTACGAGCGGGCGACGGAGTGGCACAATAAACGACCGGCGCTGTAAGTCACAACGCGCTCAATAAAAGCAATTCTCTGACTTAGTCAAGCACTCAACGGTGATCTAGAAAGACGAATTCTGACAGCCCAAAGAATGGAACTCTTCGTGCGTTCATAGGAGTTTCTGAGCCAGTTGAGACCGCGCTGAGTATCTGCGGACTGCATCCGTCGCGTCGCGGTGATCAGGCTTCAACCGCACAGCCTCCTTAAATTCACGTAGCGCCTCCTGGCGACGACCGAGTTTTTCGTAGGTCCATCCTAAAGCGTAACGGTTATCGGCGTTTTTGGGATTCAAATTAACTGCCTGTTGATATGCCTCTACCGATTCTTTATCGCGTCCCGATTTGCCGTAAATCCAACCGAGCGAGTAATACGCGCCATCACTCTTGGGATTGATGGATAGTCCCTTGTTTAACGCTTTGAGGGCGTCCTCATACATTCCTAATCGGCCGAGTGTGCAACTGATCTCGATTAATTTTTCCACATCGTTTCGTACAAGGCGTGCGGCCTCGTTATATTCACGTACGGCGTCCATCTGTTTCCCCATTTGCTCGTACGCCCAAGCCAGTCCATGATGGTTGTATGCATTATCGGGGGCCAATTTCACTGACTCAGTGTAAAACTTGGCCGACTCTTCAAATCGCCCCCACCTCCCATATGTCCACGCCAGTGCGTGATGGGCTTGTGCATCTTTGGGCTTCATCGTCACGGCTTTATTCAGA
>Ga0153915_10002630_pt1 | contig 16341 bp, 12 predicted proteins | sample Opewatmetagenome_2_FD_107003 | JGI IMG/M metagenome (GOLD analysis project Ga0153915, IMG submission 107003) | Freshwater wetland microbial communities from Ohio, USA - Open water 3 Core 3 Depth 3 metaG | ecosystem: Environmental > Aquatic > Freshwater > Wetlands | place: USA: Ohio, Lake Erie...
GTCCGCAACCTCGTCATCACCTCCACCTCCTCCGCCTACGGCAACTCCCGCCCGCCCTTCGTCGAGACCGATCCCGCCGACCGGCCCCTGGCTCCCTACGCCGCCACCAAGCGCGCGGCGGAGATGCTGGCCCACAGCTACCACCACATCTACGGCCTCAACACCACGGTGCTCCGGCTCTTCACCGTCTACGGCCCGCGCAACCGGCCCGACATGATGTCCTACAAGGTGCTGGACAGCATCTTCACCGGGAAGGAGATCCCTCTGTTCGGGGGCGGCGAGATGGTCCGGGACTGGACCTACGTCGAGGACACGGTGCGGGGCATCGTCACCGCCCTGGACCGTCCCCTGGGCTTCGAGATCATGAACCTCGGCCGGGGAAAGCCCATCCGGCTCATGGAGTTCATCGAGACCATCGAGGAGCTGGCTGGCCGCAAGGCCAACCTGGCGCCGGCCCCGCGGGTCGACACCGACGCCCTGGCCACCGGGGCGGACATCGGCAAGGCGCGGCGGCTGCTCGGCTACGAGCCTCGCGTCTCCGTCCGCGAGGGGGCGGAGCGGCTGGTGAGCTGGTACGTCGATCGGATCGCCTCGCAGACCTCCGGCGAGGCCCATCCGAAGCTCAGGATCGCGCACCAGTCGTAGCGGCCGGCCGATCCGGCATGCCGGGGTGTTCCGCGGCCGCGGAGGCCCCGGCCCAGCGCCGCTGCCACGAGAGGAACGAGGCCAGCGTCCAGAGGGGCTTGCGCAGGTCGGCCGCCCCGGCGAGGTGCCGGTCCAGCAGCGCCCGCGCCGCCGCCGGCTCGAGGACGCCGGAGCGGCGCAGCGAGTCCGGGGAGAACAGGTCCTCGAACATGGGTCGCAGCGGCCCCCGGATCCAGGCCGCCACCGGGATGCCGAACCCCTTCTTCGGCCGGTGGAGGATCTCCTCCGGCACGATCCCGCGCAGGGCCCGCTTCAGGATCCGCTTGGTGCGCCAGGGGCCGAGCTTGTAGCGCCACGGCAACCGCAACGAGAACTCCACCACCTCGGTTTCCAGGAACGGCGCCCGCACCTCCAGCGAGGCGGCCATGGAGGCCCGATCGGCCTTCACCAGGATGTCGTCGGCGAGGTAGCGCGTCAGGAAGAAGCGGAGCGCCTCGTCCACCGAGCCCCGGGCGATCCCGGCGCGGGCGCCGCGCTCCGCCTCCGCCAGCACCTCGCGCCAGGCCACCTCCGGCCTCGCCAGGTGGCGCAGGTCGGGGTGGAGGAGCGAGGAGAGATCCCGCGGCGCGAAGGAGCCGATCCAGGCCTGGTGCCGGAGCGAGGGCGGGGCCCCGAGGCCGCGCAGGAACTGCTTCAGGCGGAAGTCGAGGCTCATGTTCCGCGACGAGGCCGGCAGCCGCTCCGCCAGGGCCGACGCCAGCGCCAGGAACGGACGCGGCAACCGCGCCGCCAGCGCGGCGGGGCGATGGGCCAGGAAGGTGTCGTAGCCGGCGAAGAGCTCGTCTCCGCCGTCGCCGGCCAGGGCCACGGTGACGCTTCGGCGCACGAAGCGGGAGAGGAGCAGGGTGGGGAGGATGCTCGGGTCGGCGAAGGGCTCGTCCAGCACCGAGACCGCGTCCGGGACGAGATCGAGGCAGGCGCGGCCGGAGAGCCGCTCCCAGTGGTGCTCCGAGCCGACGTGCTCGGCGGCGCGGCGAGCGAAGGCCGACTCGTCGAAGGAGGTCTCCTCGAAGCCGATGGAGAAGGTGCGCAGCGGCCGCTGGTGGCGGGCGGCCAGCGCCGCCACCGCGGTGGAATCGATGCCCCCGGAGAGGAAGACGCCCACCGGGACGTCGGCCACCAGCCGGCGCGCCACCGCCCCGTCGAGGAGGCGGACGAGCTCTCCCTCCGCCTCGCGAAGGGTGGGCGCCTCGCCGGGCGGGGCGGGGAGCGGTGGCGACCAGTAGCGCCTGACGCGGAAGCCGCGGCGGTCGAGGACCGCGGCGCAGGCGGCCGGCAGCTTGAAGATCCCGCGGTGGATGCTCCGCGGCGCCGGCACGTACTCCACAGCCAGGTACTCGACCAGCGCCTCGGGGTCGAGCGCCCGCGGCGCTCCGCCGTGGGCGGCGAAGGCCTTGAGCTCGGAGCCGAAGAGGATCCCGGTCGCGCCCGCGACCGGCGCGCCCTCCTCCGGGGGCGCCGCCTCCCATCCGATGCCCCGCGCCAGGCCGTAGTAGAGCGGCTTCTTCCCCATGCGGTCCCGCGCCAGCACCAGCCGCTGCTCGCGCCCGTCCCAGAGGGCCAGCGCGAACATCCCGTCCACCCGCTCGACGAAGGACTCGCCCCATTCCAGATACGCCCGGAGCACCACCTCGGTGTCGCTCCGGGTCTCGAAGGGATGGCCGCGGGCGCGCAGCGCCTCGCGCAGCTCCTGGTGCCGGTAGGCCTCGCCGTTGAAGACGATGGCGCAGCCCTCCCGCACCATGGGCTGCCCCCCTCCCGAGAGGTCGAGGATCGAGAGCCGCCGGTGGGCCAGCGCCGCCGGGCCGTCCTGGTGGAAGCCCTCCGCGTCCGGCCCCCGGTGGCGCAGCGCCGCGGCCATCCGCCGCACGGCGGCGGCGTCGGGGGCGCGATCGAAGCGGACCTCTCCGGCGATGCCGCACATGGCGCTACCGGCGCGGCGCCCGCGCCGCCGGGCCCCCCACGTCCTCGGCCACGAGGTAGGTCCGCTTCCCCTGGGACTCGTAGTAGGTGCGGATGACCAGCTCGGCCAGGAGCCCGAGCAGGAGGCAGATGACGCCCACGAGGACGAAGGCGACCGAGAGGAGCGGGAGCGGGGTCTCCACGAAGTCCTTGGTGCCGGACAGCTTGTACCCGAGCGCCAGCAGGAAGGAGCCGGCGCCGGCCAGCAGGGAGACCAGTCCCACCCCGCCGAAGAGGTAGATGGGGCGCGGGCGGGTGACGAAGCTCGCCAGGAACTTCACCACCAGGAGATCGAGCAGGACCTTGCCGGTGCGCCCCAGCCCGTACTTGGAGACCCCGGCGCGCCGGGCGCGGTGGTTCACCACCATCTCGCAGACCCGCGCGCCCTGCCAGCTGGCGTAGACGGGGATGAAGCGGTGCATCTCGCCGTAGAGCCTCACTCCCTCCAGCACCTCGCGGCGGTAGGCCTTGAGCGAGCAGCCGTAGTCGTGGAGCCGGACGCCGGAGACGGCGCTGATGAGCCGGTTGGCGATGCGGGAGGGGAGCTTGCGGCCGAACTCCCGGTCCTTGCGGTCCCGGCGCCAGCCGCTGACGACGTCGAACCCTTCCTCCAGGCGGGCGACGAGCTTCCGGATGTCGGCGGGATCGTTCTGCAGGTCGCCGTCCATGGGGACGATGATGTCACCGCGGGAGGCCTCGATGGCGGCGGTCATGGCCGCGGTCTGGCCGAAGTTCCGGCGGAAGCGGACGACCCGCAGCGACCCCTCGCCGGCCGCGGCGCGCTTCAGGGCGGCGAAGGTGCCGTCGCTGCTGCCGTCGTCGACGCAGATGACCTCGAAGCGGCGCCCCAGCGCCCGCATGGCCGCCAGGAGCTCCTCGAGGAGGGGGGCGACGTTGGCCTCCTCGTTGAAGAGGGGGATGACCACCGAGATCTCGGGCCGGTCGGGGCCTCCCGCCGGGGCGTTCTCATCCAGCATGGCGCGTCTCTCCCGGTGCGGGGCCCTCGGCGGTGGCCGGCGCCTCCAGCGGTACGCCCGGCCGGATGGCCAGCGCCAGGGCCGGCAGCATCACCAGGGCCGTCACCAGGGTGGTGAACTCTCCCAGCATGGCGTACCAGCCGAACGATCGCAGGGCGCGGTTGATGGAGAAGAGGAGGGACCCGTAGCCGACGATGGTGGTCCAGGAGCAGAGAACCACGGCCGGCCCCACCTCGGCCAGGGCCGGGAGGACCTTGCCCCGCTCGTTCACCCGCGCCAGCACGTTGGCGCCGTAGTCGACGGCGATGCCGAAGGTGACGGGATAGACGATGAAGTTGAAGAAGTTGATCCGGATGTCGAGCAGGGCGGCGACGCCCGCCATCAGAACCACGCCCACGGAGAGCGAGAGGAGCAGCTGGGCGCTGTCGCGCCATTTCCGGAAGAAGAGGAGCACCAGGCCGCAGACCCCGAGGAAGGAGAGGACGGTGGTGATGGGGCCCTCGTGCTCGATGTTGGCGAGGAGGTCGGCCACCACCACCGTCTCCCCGGCCGCGTCCCAGGTCTTGCCCTCCGCCGGCACGTTGCGGACGGCATCGGCGAAGCGGCGCAGGTTGGGCCCGAGCTCCAGCTTGGCGAGCGGCCTCGCCCGCACGAAGGCCAGCCGTCCCACGGTGCCGTCGTGCTCGCGGAAGCGGTCGAGAAGCGACGGGGGAGCCTCCCCCCGGCGGAGCGGGCGCTGGGCGGCGAGCTGGGCGCGGATCTCCCTGACCCGCTCCGCCTGCCTGGAAGGCAGGCGCCGCAGGACGCCGTCCGTCAGCCTCCCGCGGATGGCGGCGATGACCGCCAGCTTCTCCTCCTGCTGCAGGGGAAGCACGGTCGACACCGTCTCGCAACCCTCGATGAGGTCGCGGTAGCGGGGCTCCTCGGCCCGGGCGCGGACCACGCGGCAGTACTCCTCCGCCGCGCCGGGCGAGGGGAGCAGCGCCACGACCCCGGCGATGGAGGCTCCCAGGGACGAGTTGGCCCGGTCGTGGTCCCTCCGCAGCTCGGCGCTGCCGGTGACGTCGTTGGTGAGCTTGTCGAGGTTCCGCTCCATGGCCTCCGGGAGGCGCCAGACGAAGAGCGCCAGCGAGGCCGCCCCCAGCAGGGCGAAGACGGAGACGATCGCCCGGGGCCGGGCGAAGGCGGTCTCGAGCAGGCGCAGCGCGCGCCCGCTCTCCGGGCGCCTTCGCGGCGGGCGGTAGGGGAGGATGCGCTCCATCACCGCCAGGATGGCCGGGATGAGCGCGAAGGTGGCGGCCCAGCAGAGGAGCATCCCGATGCCGCCGATGATGCCGAAGTGGCGGAAGCCGCGGTTCGCCGCCACCACCAGGGTCCCGAAGGAGACGGCGGTCCCCAGCGAGGCGAGGAGGGTGGCCTGTGCCGCGGTCTGGGCCCCCTCCAGGCAGGCCGCCTGGAGCCCCACCCCGCGGCGGCGCAGCTGCCCCATGCGGGCCAGGTAGACGAGCCCGTAGTTGATGCCGTTGCCGGTGACGATGGCCCCGAGGAAGGCCGTCTGGGTGTTGAGGTAGCCGATGAGGATGCGGGTGAGGCCGAAGGTGACGGCCACGGCGACCGTGATGGCGAGGCCGAGCGCCAGCACCGGGCGCACCTCCCGATAGAAGAGGAGGATGGAGAGGAGCACCAGGGCCAACACCAGGAGGAAGGTCGAGGCCACGTCCCGGATGATGGCCTCGTACTCGGCGAGGAGGATGGGGAAGGTCCCCCCGAAGCCGATCCGCAGCCGGGCCCCCTCCTCCTCGGCGCGGTGGCGGTCGGCGATGGCCCGCATCCGGTCGAGCAGGGAGCGAGCCTCCGCCACCCCGAGGCTGGTGCCGGTGGGCCGGACCACCAGCGTCACCGAGCGGCCGTCGGGGTGGACCATGAAGCCGTCGCGGTAGCGGGCGAAGCGCTCCAGCACCTTCTCGCGCGGGCTGGGCCTGGTGGGGTCGAGGAGCGGGTCGGTGACGGTGAGCGGCGGGGGCTCCTGCTCCTCCTCGTCTCCGAGGATGTCGAGGAGCGGGTTGACCCGCGCCTTGGCCTTGCCGATCTCGGCGACCAGCCGGTCGTGGGCCTTGCGGAGCTCCGCCAGATCCAGGAAGAGCGGCCAGTGGTCGGCGTACCACCTCTCCACCGGCAGGAGGCTCGACTCGACTGAGCGGATGATGCCCGGACCCATGGCGTGGTACTCGTCGGCGAGCTTCAGCGCCAGGGCCTCGGCGCGCGGAAGACCCTGCGGGCCGTCGAGCGCCTCGACGTTGACGAGCACCGTGCCGTCGCCTCCGACGCGCCGGACCAGCTCCTTGGCGTGGACCACGCTGGGGACGTCCTCGGGCAGGAGCTCCTCGAAGCTGGAGCGGATCTCGAGCCCGGAGGCGAGCCAGGCGCTCGCGGTGGCGAGCGCCAGCGCCGCGGCCAGGAACCGCCACGGATGGCGCAGCGAGGCGTTGGTCAGGCGCGCGATGAGGGACGAGGAGGGCATTCCGGTGAGCCGAGGGTGGCGTAGCCTACCCGACGAGGGGCTCTCGCTTCCAGAGCCATCTCCTCCGGGCTATACCGTTGAGGATGAACGGGCGCCGCGTGGTGATCTTCCTTTCCCGGGCCGACGAGACCGCGCTCCGGCTGGCGGGGAGCTGCGCCCTGGCCTCGGCCTCCATGGGGGACCGCGTCGACGTCTTCCTCTTCGGGCCGGCCGTGCCGGCGGTGGTGGCGGCCGCGCCCCACCCCCCGGCGACCGGCCGCGAGCAGGGGGAGGGCGCGGCCCTCCTGCATCAGGCGCGCGCGGCGGGATCGTGCCGCCTTCTCGCGTGCAGCGCCAGCCTGGTCGAGGAGCGGGTGGATCCGTCGGCGGCGGAGCAGGCGCTCGACGCGGTGGTCGGCTGGCCCACGGTGATCGAGTGGAGCCGCGGCGTGGTCGACCGCTTCTACTTCTGATTCTCGTCGGGGAAGGGCGACTCGCCGGGCAGGAGGCGGTAGACCTTGACCACGTCCTTGCCGCGGATGCGCTCCACGTACCACGGCTCGCGCCGGGCCAGGTTCGCCACCGCGTCCTGGTTGAGGAAGTAGAGCCGCCCGGTCTGCACGACCACGTAGCAGACGCGGCCGGACCGGCAGGCGCGCCCTCGCCGCACCAGGGTCTGCAGCAGGTCGTCGCGGCCGGCCCAGCCGGCGTAGAGCTTCGCCGGCCAGTCGATCTCGGTGGAGAGCTCGGCGGAGGGCTCGGCGCGCGCCGCCACCGCCCGGACCGCCTCCCGGAAGCCCGCGTCGAAGTAGTCGCAGTGGGGGAAGTACCAGTCGACCCTGGCGTCGCCGCCTCCCAGGGGGCTCACGTAGAGCCGCTGGTGGGGCGCGTGCGAGATCGCCGCCCGAGCCTCACCGGCCACCGCCAGCGCGGCGAGCCCGGCGCCGAGGACGGGAAGGGGTCGCCAGCCGGCGCGGAGGCGCGCCAGGGCCAGGGACCCGGCGTGCGCCGCCAGGACCAGGAAGGCGGGCAGCACCTGCACGTAGAACCGGCCCCACTTGCTCCCGGAGAGGGAGTGGATCGCGAACCAGACGGCCAGCCAGACCAGCACCAGCTTGTGGGCGGGCCGGCGGCGCCACAGCGCCAGCGCCAGGCCGGAGAGCGCCAGGAGCAGCGTCCCGGGCGAGAGCTTGACCGCCGTGAACACCAGGTAGAACCAGGGCGGCGTCCCTCGCAGGCCCCACTCGACGAGATTGTGGTAGATGCGCCCCATGAAGAAGAGGCTGCCGTGTACCGTCTGCTGCCCCGAGAGGTAGCTGCGGGCGTACTGCCAGGTGGACGGCAGGAAGGGCGTCCAGTTGAGGGCCGCCCAGACCAGGAGGGCGGCGGCGACGAGCTGTCCGAAGCGGCGCCGGGGGAGGCGGTAGCGCATGTCGCGCCTCGCCCACCAGAGGAAGAGCGGGACCGGGAGGGCCAGCCAGGGGAAGTACTTCGAGGCGAGGAGGGCGCCGAGCGAGGCCCCGGCCCATAGCTCCCAGCGGCGCTGCTCGGCCCGGCGGGCGTCCCGCTCCGGCTGGGGGAGGATCGGGTCCAGGGCGTCCTCGCCGGCCGCCACGGCCTCGGCGGTGCACCAGAGGAGCGCCATGAGGAAGAGGCCGAGCAGCGTGTCCTCCTTGGCCACGCGCTGGTAGCCGACGAGCGTCACCGACGCCGCGGCCAGCGCCGCGCCCAGGAGGCCGGCGCCCCGCCCGAAGAGGCGCCGCGCCAGGAGCGCCACCACCAGGACCGAGAAGCCGCCAGCGACGGCGTTGGGGAGCCGGGTCATCGTCTCCGGCGCCCAGCCGAGCGGCCGCCCCACGAGCAGGCACAGGGCGATGAGCGACTTCATGAGCATGGGGTGCTCGACGTCGTCCCCCCCGAAGTCGCCGTGCAGGTAGCGGTTCGAGGCCAGCCACTTGTGCACCTCGTCGTCCGCGAAGCCCTCTGCCGAGAGTCCCCACAGGCGCAGCGCCAGGCCGGCGGCGATGCACAGCCCGAGGATTCCCAGGGCGGGCGGTCCCCAGCGCGGCGAGCGCCCGCGCAGGTCGGGTGCGATGGACGAGGACATGGGGCGGCGGCCTTTCTACTTCAGCGCGCCCCGGGGAGTCCAGGCGCGCCACCGGGCAGTGGCGGACGCGCCGAGGGCGAATGATATTCTGGCGGCGTGGTCCCCCGTCCGCGCCACAGCGTCATCGTCCGCCTCGCCGCCGCGGCGACCGCCGCGCTCTGCGGGCTCTCCCCCGCCGCGCCCGCCGCCGAGGGCGAGGCGCTGGCGGAGACGCCCGTCGCCCCGGGGCGCTTCCAGGTGGTGGAGAGCCAGTCCGGCCCGATCAGCTACTACCGGGTCATCGACGACCCCGTGGAGCCGTTCATCCGGGCCGTCTACCGGCCGCCGCTGGAGACGGCGACGCTCGGCTTCGAGGTGCCGGACGAGCTGCACGGCCGGGTGAAGAGGGTGCGCTGGAAGTGGCGCGCCATGACGCTGCCGGAGGGCGGCGACGAGTGCCGCTCCGGCCGCGGAGACTCGGCGGCGGTCGTCTACCTGACCTTCAAGCGCGGCCTCAAGTGGTACTCGCTCAAGTACGTCTGGAGCTCGGTGGGACGCAAGGGAGAGGTCTGCGATCGGCGCAACAACATCTTCCGCGGGCAGGACACCATCATCCTCGAGTCGGGCGGGCCCACCGGCGTCTGGATCACGGAGGAGATCGATCCGGCGGCCGAGTTCCGCAAGCACTGGGAAGGCGGCGATCCCACGGCCGACGTGCCCGACATGGTGGGTATCGGCATCATGAGCGACGGCGACCAGACCCACAGCGTCAGCGCCGCCGACTACGCCGGCTTCACCCTGCTCCATACGCCGGAGCGTCGCTAGAGCCGGCCCGGATCCGGGCCGGCGCTGGGCGAGGGCAGGACCTCCGTGGCCACGCCGCCGGGGGGGAGCCGGAAGAGGCTCTTCTTCCCGAAGATGGTCTCGCCCTCGGCGATCAGCGTCAGGACGCCGAAGGCGACCGTCGGCAGCACCTGGGTGAGGTGGTAGAGGAAGATGAAGGTGAGCGCCGTCCCCTGGGGGACCCCGAAGGCCGTGAGCGCCAGCGTCCCCCCGGCCTCGAACGAGCCGGCGTTTCCAGGCGACGGGACCATGGTAGCGGCGTTGAAGGCGGTGAGGACCGAGAAGGCCTGCATCACCGTCAGCTCGATGCCGAAGGCCCGCCCCGCCACCATGATGACGAAGGTCTCCCAGAGCCAGGGGAGCGGCGCCACCAGCGTCTCGATGACCAGGAGCCGCTTCCAGCGGTGCACCGCGAAGCCTTCCCGGAAGTTGGCGAGCCAGCGCGGGCCGCGCGGCTCCCCGCCCGGGCCGGAGCGCCAGATCCCGCTCCCCATGAGGGCGAGCACGGCGCCGACGCCCACCACGGCACCGCCGAGGAGCAGGAGCACCCGGTAGAGCCAGGTCGGAGGATCGCCGAGCAGGCAGACCACGGGGAAGGAGGCGATCCACCCCCACTTGTCGCTCCAGAAATCGACGATCTCGGTGCCCAGGATCCTGGCGCGCGAGATGCCGGTGCGCCGGCCCAGGTACTGGACGCGCAGGAGGTCGCCGCCGCGCGCCGGCAGCAGCGTGTTGAAGAGGAAGCCGACCGCCATCGCCCTGTAGGCCTGCCCGTAGCGCAGCGCCAGCACCGGGCGCATGACGAGCCACCAGCGCAGCGACTGCAGCGCCAGCAGGATCAGGGCTCCCGCCGCGGCGGCGAGCAGGGGACGGCCGTCGAGGGCCTGGACCTGGGCCGCCAGGTCGCGGCGCGAGATGCCGAGGTAGGCCATCACCCCGGCGGCGGCGGCAAGCCCGGCGCAGAGGCCGAGCAGGGTGCGGATCCAGAGGCGCCCGCCCCCCGGGATCGAAACGGTCGCCGGGTCGGCCATCGAACGGAGCCTACACCAGCCCCGTCAGCTCGGCCACGCGCCTCAGGGTGATGGGGGCCTGGGGCTCGGCGCGGCAGGAGTCGAAGCACTTGCCGCAGCCCGTCCCCTCGAACTCGCGGGGAACGAACTCGCTGTAGTGCCCCACCGACGGGAGCTCGGCGCAGGGCTGCACCATCCCCTTGGGGCTGACGTGGATCATGATCTGCCCCGCCTTGCAGCCGGCGATCTCCCGCTTCTCGTAGAACTCGGGGAGCGTCTCGAAGAAGTAGTCGGAGGTCATCACGTTCCCGAGCTCTCGCTTGAGCCGGATGATGCGCCGGCAGACGGCGCGGAACTCCGCCATCTGCTCCTTCGACACGAAGTGCTTCTGGTTCCCGTTCTTGAGGTCGTTGTAGCCGCTGAAGGCGATGTTGATCCCCCAGGAGTGGGCCAGCCGGATGAGCGGCTCGGCGTCGTGCATGTTGTCGACCATCAGCATCGAGGCGAAGGTGAAGACGTCGAACCCCTCCCTGGCCATCCTGGGAACGGTCTTCCCCAGCCGCTCGAAGAGGCCGGGGATGCCGCGCTCCTTGTCCTGCCGGGCGTCGGGGTAGTTCATGGAGATGTTGATCTGGTTGACGCCCGCCTCCACCACCTCGCGGACCTTGGCGTCGCCGAGGAAGCCGCCATGGGTGAGCAGGGTGAGGTAGCGGAAGCCGGGAACGGCCTTCACCTGCCGGACGATGGGAACGAGGTCGCGGCGGAGCATCGGCTCGCCGCCGGTGAACACCACCACCAGCGGGTCGAAGCGGCGCACCACGTCGGTGAAGTCGGTCATCTCCTCGCGATCGGAGATCTTCCAGTAGTCGCAGAAGTCGCAGCGCGCGTTGCAGCGCTTGGTGATCTCGATGGAGACCGAGAGCGGCCGGCGGTTGAGCTTGACGTCGAGGAACTTGGCCGCCGCGCGGACCTTCTCCAGCGGCGTGAGGGAGATCTTCATGAAGGGCAGATAGCTAGCACCGCGGCCCGCCGGTGGCAATCCGAACGGCCCGGCCGGGCCGTGGCCGGAAAAGGAAGGGAGCCGCCCCTGGCGAGGCGGCTCCCGGATCTCGCGGCTGGCCGGGCGGGACGCTAGTCGTCCATCGCCTCCTTGCGGCCGCCCGCCTTGGCCCACTTCTCCAGCATCTCGGTGGTGACCGACTTGGGCCGCTCGATGGCGTAGCCGAGGGCGCGGTCCCAGACGATGTTGGCCATGGTGCCCAGGGCGCGGCCGACCCCGAAGAGGACCGTGTAGAAGTCCCACTCGCGGACGCCGTAGTACCACTGGATGACGCCGGAGTGCGCGTCGACGTTCGGCCAGGGGTTCTTGGTCTTGCCGTGCTCGGTGAGGACGCCCGGAGCGACCTTGTAGATCATCTTCACCAGCTGGAAGAGGGGATCGGCCGGCATGTGCTTGTCGGCGTACTCCATCTGGGCGGTGAACCGCGGGTCGGTCTTGCGCAGCACCGCGTGCCCGTAGCCCGGGATCACCTGTCCGGCCTTGAGGGTCTCCCAGAGGAACTTCTTGAGCTCGTCCTCGGTCGGGAGCTTGCCGCCCAGCTTCTTCAGCACGTTCTGGATCCAGGAGAGCACCTCCTGGTTGGCGAGGCCGTGCAGCGGACCAGCCAGGCCGCACATGCCGGCCGAGAAGGAGTAGAAGGCGTCGGACAGGGCCGAGGCCACCAGGTGGATGGTGTGGGCCGAGACGTTGCCCGACTCGTGGTCCGAGTGGAGGATGAAGTACATCCGGGCCACGTCGTCGTACGGCTTGGCGATTCCCATCATGTGGGCGAAGTTGCCGCCCCAGTCGAGCTTGGGGTCGGGCGGGATGAGGGTGCCGTCCCGGTACTTCATCCGGTAGATGGTGGCGGCGATGGGCGGCAGCTTCGCCAGCAGGTTCATCGCGTCCTCGTACATCGGATCCCACATCTCCGGCTTCTTCATCCCCTGGTTGTAGCGCTTGACGAAGGCCGACTCGCGCTGCAGGGCCAGGGTGGCGGCCGACAGCATCACCATGGGGTGGCTGTCCTTGGGCAGGGCGCGCAGCACGTCGATGACGTACTGCGGGACCTGCGAACGGCCCCTCCAGTCCTCGACCACCTCCTGCGTCTGCGCGGCGGTGGGGATCTCGCCGGTGAGGAGGAAGTAGTAGAAGCCCTCGACGTAGGGCTGCTCCGATCCGGGGACCTTGGGCAGCGCCGCGAAGGTCTCCGGAATGGTCTTGCCGCGGAAGCGGATGCCCTCGAAGGGGTCGAGATAGGAGATGTCCGTCACCAGCGAGCGCACGTCGCGGGCACCGCCGATCGCCTGGGCGATGGTCACCTTGTCGATGACGACGTTGCCGAATTCCTTCGTGAGCTTCTGGATCCGGGGCCGGAACGCTTCGATCTTCTCGAAGAGTTTCGCCTTGAGCGTGGATTGGGCCATATGCGAACTCCAGGGTCCTGCAGGGTGGCGAAGTGGCGAGCGCGCGATTCGTTCGTGAGGCGACGAATCCTACCGTCGGGTCCCCTGTCTAGCAATCACGAAAAACGGCGTAACTGTCTGACCCTTAAGGTCTATTTGACTCGGGTCAACCCGCCTCGGGCCTACTTGCCCCAGACGATCGCCGCGGCCACCTGGGCGGCCACGGTGCCGGCCGGCACCGGCCTCTGCGGGGCCGGCTGAGCCGCTCCGGGAACTCGAGCAGTGGCGGTCTCCGGCGTCTCGGGACCCGCCTCGGCCGGTGGCTCCCCGCGCTTGCGCGAGACCCCGGCCCCGGCGCCCGAGCGGCAGGTCCGGCACCACGGCTGGTTGCGGATGGCCCCGTCGGCCATCTTGCGGAGGCCGAACTGGGAGAGCGGCCGCATCTTGTGGCACTTGAGGCACATGAGGGTGATGAACACCTCGTTGCCGTCGGCGTCGTAGACCGACGAGCGCCGGCGCGCCTTCGCCTTCGATCCGGCCTGGCGCGGCGCGCGCGCCTGCACCTCTCCCCGAGCGATCACCGGTGCCACCATCACCTTCACGGCCATGCGACGAACCTCCTCCTTCATGCGAGCTGGGAACCGAGCCGGGATGCGGATGCTTCCGCCTATCACCCGGGTCTGACGGCACGAGGGCCGGGATGGCGCCCGCCCGAGGCCCGGCCGGGCGGAGCCTGGAGAGGCGGGGCTGGCGCGGGATCCACCCTCCGGCGACAATGGCCGCCGCATGGATCGCCTGCTCCGCCTCTTCGACTGGCTCGAGTCGCGCTGGGTGAGCGCCATCATGCGGCGCGTCGTCGCCACCGTCCTGGTGGTCATCTTCCTCGCCGGCCTCGCGGTCATCGAGCTGGCCCGCCGCGGGATCCTCCCCCAGCGCATCGGCGCCGGCGTGCCGCTGAGCCACTTCCGCGCCATCGAGCTGGCCTTCTACCTCCTGCTCTCCTACGAGGTCGTCGGGCTGGTCTTCGGCATCGCCCGCTCGGTCTCCAACGCCGCCGGCAAGCAGCTCGAGATCTTCAGCCTCATCCTGCTGCGCCACTCCTTCGAGGTCTTCGGGTCCGTGGACGAGCCCCTCCAGTGGACGCAGGTGAAGGGGCACGCCCTGGAGATGCTCTCGGACGGAACCGGCGCCCTCGCCATCTTCGTGGTGCTGGGGCTGTACTACCGGCTGCAACGCCACCGCGCGGCGACCAGCGACCCCGGAGACCGCCGCACCTTCATCAACGCCAAGAAGGTCATCGCCCTCATCCTCCTCGGCCTGTTCGCGGCCGTGGGCGGGCGATCGATCCTCTCGCACCTCCTCTTCCGGGGCGGCTACGCCTTCTTCGAGGACTTCTACACGCTGCTGATCTTCGCCGACATCCTCATCGTCCTCCTCTCGCTGCGCTACAGCTCCACCTACCACGTCGTCTTCCGCAACTCCGGCCTGGCGGTGGCCACCGTGCTCCTGCGGCTGGCCCTCACCGCCCCGGCGTTCATCAACGCGCTCCTGGGGCTGGCCGCCGCCGCCTTCGCCCTGGCGCTCACCGTCGCCTACAACGCCTTCACCGGACCGGTGCACGAAGAGCCGCCCACCCCCTGAAGGGGCCACTCCCCGATGCCGCTGACACCGTGGCGGGGGCGTGACTACCATCGACAGCATGGACCGCCGCCAGGCGCGCCAGGTGGGCTGGTGGCTCTTCGGCATGCTCTGGCTGGCGCTGTTCATCCTCTCGACCTTCCGCCAGGGGACGCGCGAGGAGGTCCTGTCCTACAGCGATCTCAAGGCGGCCGTGGCGCAGGGCCGGGTGGCCGAGGTGGTGGTCACGCCCACCGAGGTGCGCGGCACCCTGAAGCCGGCGGAGGGCGACAAGGAGGGGAAGCGCTTCACGGCGGTGCGGGTCGAGGACCCGGAGCTGGTGCGCGACCTCTCCGCCGCCAAGGTCAAGATCACCGGCGAGACGGATCGCCCCCCCTGGTGGGGAGCGCTGGCGTGGCTCCTGCCGCTCGCCTTCTCGGTCGTGCTGGTGATGCTCATGCTCCGGCGCATGGGCGGCGCCGGCCAGGGCTTCATGACGGTGGGGCGGAGCAAGGCCAAGGTCTACATGGAGGCCGATACCAAGGTGACGTTCGCGGACGTCGCCGGCGTGGACGAGGCCAAGGAGGAGCTGCAGGAGGTCATCGAGTTCCTGCGCACCCCGGAGAAGTTCCGGCGGCTCGGCGGGAAGATCCCCAAGGGGATCCTGCTGGTGGGGCCACCCGGCACCGGCAAGACGCTCCTGGCCCGCGCCGTGGCCGGAGAGGCCAAGGTCGTCTTCTTCAGCATCAGCGGCTCCGAGTTCGTGGAGATGTTCGTGGGCGTGGGGGCGGCCCGGGTGCGCGATCTCTTCATGCAGGCCAAGGGGCGCGCGCCCTGCATCATCTTCATCGACGAGCTCGACGCCCTGGGGCGGGCGCGGGGAATGGGGCCGATGGCCCACGAGGAGCGCGAGCAGACCCTGAACCAGCTCCTCGTGGAGATGGACGGCTTCGACCCGCGGGTGGGCGTCATCATCATGGCGGCCACCAACCGTCCGGAAATCCTCGATCCCGCGCTCCTGCGCGCCGGCCGCTTCGACCGCCACGTGCTGGTGGACCGTCCCGACAAGGTGGGACGCCTGGCCATCCTCCGCGTGCACGCGCGCAACGTGAAGCTCGCCAACGAGGGCGACCTCGAGGTGCTGGCGGGAATGACCGCCGGCCTGGTGGGCGCCGACCTCGCCAACGTCGTGAACGAGGCGGCCCTCCTGGCGGTGCGGCGCAACAAGGAGCGGGTGGAGCTGGCCGACATGCAGGAGGCGGTGGAGCGGATCATCGCCGGCCTGGAGAAGCGCAACCGGGTGCTCAACCGCCAGGAGAAGGAGCGCGTGGCCCACCACGAGATCGGCCATGCCCTCATGACCCTGGCGCTGCCCGGCCAGGACCAGGTGCAGAAGATCTCCGTCATCCCGCGCGGCATCGCCGCCCTGGGCTACACCCTGCAGCTCCCCACCGAGGACCGCTTCCTCATGACCGAGGGGGAGCTGGAGGCCAAGATCGCGGTCCTGCTGGGCGGGCGCGCCGCCGAGGAGATCATCTACGGCGACGTCTCCACCGGAGCCCAGGACGACCTGCTCAAGGCCACCGACATCGCCCGCAGCATGGTCAGGGCCTACGGCATGAGCGAGAAGCTCGGCGCCATCTCCTTCGAGCGCGACGGCAGGCCGCTGATGATCCGCACCGGCGAGCTGCCGCAGCGCCCCGACGTGAGCGAGGAGGTGCTGCGCCACATCGACGCCGAGGTGCGCCGCCTGGTGGAGTCGCAGCACGTCCGGGCGCGCGAGATCCTGGCGACCCGCGAGCCGCTCCTGCGCGAGGCGGCCAAGGTGCTGCTGGCGCAGGAGACCCTCTCCGGCGACGACCTCCGCGCCATCGCCGCGCGCATGGGTTACGGCTCCAAGCTGACGCCGGAGCGGGCCGCGGGGTAAGGGAGCGTGCTCACCGAAAGCCGGTAGACGGTCGGTACGACCCGCCACGAGCAGCAGACAGCCCCGAACGGGTGAAAGTACTCATCCCAGAGGAAGTAATCTCATCCATTTGGGGTTCGAGTGAGCAGTTGCACTCCGGGACTGGTCGGACCTGGGGTGCGAGTGACCCATTGACCGCCGTGCACGGATCGTCTTACCCCAGCGGCTCGCATCATGCGGGTTGATCACCCGATAGCCTCTTCCCGCCGGCTCTCCTCCAGCAGCACCAC
>Ga0153915_10002631_pt1 | contig 16340 bp, 15 predicted proteins | sample Opewatmetagenome_2_FD_107003 | JGI IMG/M metagenome (GOLD analysis project Ga0153915, IMG submission 107003) | Freshwater wetland microbial communities from Ohio, USA - Open water 3 Core 3 Depth 3 metaG | ecosystem: Environmental > Aquatic > Freshwater > Wetlands | place: USA: Ohio, Lake Erie...
ACTGCGGATCGTGCGCGAACCAGTGCGGTGACACGCAGTACTGTCACGCGGGCGCGTGCGAGTGTCGGCCCGGCCTCGTTCCGTCGGGCACCGGCACATGTATCGACCCGAACAGCAACCCGGCAGCGTGCGGCGGTGGCGCCCCATGCGCGGGTGGCACGCCGCTCTGCCAGGGCGGCACGTGCGTCGCGCAGTGCGGCAACAACTTGAACCAGTGCGGGAGCTCGTGCGTGAACTTCGCGACCGATCCGACGCATTGCGGTGACTGCCAGACCACATGCGGTCGCGACGAGGTCTGCGTCGAGGGTAACTGTCAGGCCTTCACGGCATTGCCCGGCTGCAACACGTGCCCGTGCACTGGCTTCATGTGCGGCGACCGCTGCTGCAGCTACCCCGGCGACGCCACCCTGCTCATCTGCCTCGACGCGGGAACGTGCCCTTAGCGTGGGTGCGGCCTTCGCGAGGATCACCGATGTCGTGATCGAGAACCTCGCCCGGCTCGAGCGCGGAGAAGCGCTCCTCCACCGCGTGGCGTAGCCGACATCGATACCACATCGCGGCGCCGAGCGAGAGGGCTGTGATGTCGCAACAGAATCGACGCTGAGACGCATTGCCGCATCGAGTCGAACTGTGGTGGCATCACACCCGTCGTGAGCTGGTTTTCTCGCTACCTTCGATCGTCGATCGGCGCGAAGCACGTGATGGCCGTGACCGGCCTCCTGCTGTTGCTCTTCGCGATCTTCCACATGCTCGGTCACCTCCAGATGTTCGGCGGGCGCGCGATGTACAACGCCTACGCCCACTTCCTGCAGTCGCTGTGGGAAGTGAAGTGGCCCGTGCGGGCAGGCCTGATCGGTCTGTTGATCCTGCACGTCGTGCTGGCGATCGGCCTCGTCGCGAAGAATCGCGCGGCGCGCTCCGTCAGCTACGCGATATACCGACCTGCACGATCGTCCTGGGTCGGTCGGTCGATGGCCCTCACCGGCCTCGTCCTCCTCGCGTTTCTGATCTTCCACATCTATCACTTCACGATCGCGCCGACGAATCCGGGCGATGCGTACACGGGCTACGTGCTCGCGTTCCGCCAGCCGCTCTACTACGCCATCTACCTCGTCGGCATTCTCCTTCTCTCCTTGCACCTCGGTCACGGCGCGTCGTCGTGGCTCCAGTCGCTTGGCTGGCGCCATCCGAAGTATCCCGCCGACAGCCTGGGTCCGATCGTGTCGATCTTCCTGTTCGTCGGTTACATGGTGCCGCCCACGGCAGTCCTCGCGGGGGTGATCGCGTGAAGCTCGATGCTCGTATTCCGAATGGTCCGATCGAAGAGAAGTGGTCGAACGCCAAGTTCGAGATGAAGCTGGTCAACCCGGCGAACAAGCGCAAGTACAAGGTCATCGTCGTCGGCAGTGGTCTCGCCGGCGGTGCGGCCGCGGCCACGCTCGCCGAGCTCGGCTACGACGTCGCCTGCTTCTGCTTCCAGGACTCTCCCCGCCGCGCCCACTCGATCGCGGCCCAGGGCGGCATCAACGCCGCGAAGAACTACCAGAACGACGGCGACTCGGTTCACCGCCTGTTCTACGACACCGTCAAAGGCGGCGACTTTCGCTCGCGCGAAGCGAACGTCCATCGCCGCGCCGAGGTCTCGGTCAACATCATCGACCAGTGCACGGCGATGGGGGTCCCGGTCGCCCGCGAGTACGGCGGCACGCTCGCCAACCGCCGCTTCGGTGGTGCGCAGGTGTCGCGTACGTTCTACGCGCGCGGTCAGACGGGCCAGCAGCTGCTGCTCGGCGTCTACTCCGCCCTGCAGCGGCAGATCGGCGCCGGCAAGGTGAAGATGTTCTCGCGCACCGAGATGCTCGATGTCGTCATGGACAACGGGCGCGCCGTCGGCATCGTCGTCCGCGATCTGGTGACCGGCACGATCTCTTCGCACGCGGCCCACGCCGTGATCCTCGCGACGGGCGGCTACGGCAACGTGTTCTACCTGTCGCCGAACGCGAAGGGCTCGAACGTCACGGAGACGTATCGCGCTTACAAACGTGGCGCCGGGTTCGCGAACCCCTGCTACACGCAGATCCACCCGACCTGCATCCCGGTCTCCGGCGACTACCAGTCGAAGCTGACCCTGATGTCCGAGTCGCTCCGCAACGACGGCCGCGTCTGGGTGCCGAAGAAGAAGGAAGACATCGCGAAGCACCCCGACCAGATCGCCGAGTCGGACCGCGACTACTACCTCGAGCGGAAGTACCCGAGCTTCGGCAACCTCGCGCCGCGTGACATCTCGTCGCGCGCCGCGAAGGAGCAGTGCGACGACGGACGTGGCGTCGGTCCCGGGGGCCGCGGCGTCTATCTCGACTTCCGCGATGGCATCAAGCGCGACGGCGCCGACAAGATCCGCGAGAAGTACGGAAACCTGTTCGATATGTACGAGCGGATCACCGGCGAGGATCCGTACAAGGTGCCGATGCGCATCTACCCGGCCGTCCACTACGCGATGGGTGGGCTGTGGGTCGACTACCAGCTGCAGACGACGATCCCGGGTCTGTTCTGCCTCGGCGAGGCGAACTTCTCCGACCACGGCGCGAACCGCCTCGGCGCCTCCGCCCTCATGCAGGGCCTCGCCGACGGCTACTTCGTCATCCCGTACACGCTCGGCAACTATCTCGCCGGAGTGCCCGCGACGTCGCTCGCCGACGTCAACAGCGCCGCGTTCAAGACGTCCGAGACGGAGGTCCGCGCGCGGCTCGACAAGCTGATGAGCGGCACCGGCAAGCGCTCGGTCGAGTCGCTGTGGAAAGAGCTCGGCCACATCATGTGGGAGAACTGCGGCATGGCGCGCAGCAAGGAGTCGCTCGAAAAGGCGCTCGCCGAGATCCCGCGGCTCCGCGAGGAGTTCTGGCGCGACCTCAGCGTGATCGGAGAGCGCGACTCCTTCAACCAGTCGCTCGAGAAGGCCGGCCGCGTCGCCGACTTCATGGAGTTCGGCGAGCTGCTCTGCCGCGACGCCCTCATCCGCGAGGAGAGCTGCGGTGGTCACTTCCGCGTCGAGCATCAGGTCGAAGGCGAGGCGAAGCGCGATGACGAGCGGTTCTGTCACGCCGCCGTGTGGGAGTACGCCGGCTCGGCCGACGCCACGCCCATCCGCAACGTCGAACCGCTCGTGTTCGAGAACGTGAAGCTCGCTACCCGGAGTTACAAGTGAGCGCGCACAGCCTGAACTTGACGCTCCACGTCTGGCGCCAGAAGAACAAGAACGCCAAGGGTGACTTCGTGACCTACAAGGTCAAGGACGTCTCCACGCACGCGTCGTTCCTCGAGATGCTCGACATCCTGAACGAGCAGCTCATCGCGAAGGGTGAAGAGCCCGTCGCGTTCGATCACGACTGCCGCGAGGGCATCTGCGGCATGTGCTCGCTGATGATCAACGGCCGCGCGCACGGTGGTCAGCGCGCGACGACGGTCTGCCAGCTGCACATGCGCTTCTTCAAGGATGGCGACGAGATCTGGATCGAGCCGTGGCGCGCGACCGCGTTCCCCGTGCTCAAGGATCTGTGCGTCGATCGCTCCGCGTTCGACAGGATCATCAGCGCGGGCGGCTTCATCACCGCAAACGCGGGCTCCGCCCCCGACGCGAATGACATCCTGGTCCCGAAGGAATCCGCCGACCGCGCGATGGATGCCGCCGCCTGCATCGGCTGTGGCGCGTGTGTCGCCGCGTGCCCGAATGGCTCGGCGATGCTGTTCGTCGCCGCGAAGCTGGCGCACCTGCACAACCTCCCGCAGGGCGCGCCGGAGCAGATGCACCGCACCCGCTCGATGATCGGCGCGATGGACGCCGCCGGCTTCGGTGCGTGCTCTAACCACTACGAGTGCGAGGCCGCCTGTCCGAAGGAGATCCCGCGCGACGTCATGGCCCTGACGAATCGCGATTACGCGAGAACCTCGTTCGCTCACCGCGAGCGCTCGTCGAAGTCCGACGGCGGCGGGTAGAGGTAGCGACGCCCATGATGGCGTCACGCATACCGACCGAGCGACTGGAGCTCGTGTCGCTCGACCCCACGTTCCTCGCGGCGTGGCTCGCGGGTGAGCCTCTGCCGGACCTCGGTTTCGCGGATCCGGCGGGCTTCCTCGTCGGAGCGGAGGACGTCGTTCGGCTGCGCCTCGACCAGCTGAAGGTCGAGCCCGGGATCGCTCCGTGGCTCCTTCGCGCGATCGTGCAACGTGCAGACCGCGTCGCCGTCGGCTTCATCGGTTTCCACGCTGCCCCCGACGAGCGCGGCATGGTGGAGATCGGCTACGAGGTCCTCCCTGCGTTCCGCCGGCGCGGCTACGCGACCGAGGCGGTGGGCGCACTGATGAAGCGGGCCGCCCGACAGGGCGCGCAGGTCGTCCGTGCGTGCGTCAGCCCGGCCAACGCTGCTTCGCTCGCGACGCTGGCCCGCCACGGCTTCGTGCTCGTGGGCGAGCAGCTGGACGACGAAGACGGTCGCGAGCTCGTGTTCGAGAAGCGCCTCGTCGAGCTGCGGTGAGTCGATCAGCGGTCGGCACACAGAAGCGCGGCTAGCAGTCCCCGGGACAGCATATCGCGTCTCATCAGTCTCCGAACGAGACCCTTGCGCCGACAACGTAGGTCGACGTCATCGTGTCGCCGCAGGTCACCCCGCGGAGCATCTGTGGCCGCTCCATCACGACGTCGCTCCGGGTGACGTAGCAGCCCATCGTCCAGGCGAAGTACGCGTCGACGCCGAGGTGGCCGCTCCGTGCGAGTGGCGTCGCACTATCGAGGCGGATGAAGTCGATGCCCCACATCGTCGGTTGTGCCTCGCCATCGACCGGCTCGGGCGCGAGCATGCGCATCCCGGCGCCGACGCCGAACTGCGAGTCCTTCGGGCCGCGGATGCGCAGCATCAGATCGAGCTTGGCCTCCTCGTACTGCGCCAGGTCGTGCCCGGGTCGCGCGATCGTCTCGAGCGCGGCGCCGATGCCGACGCTGTGTTTCGGGACGATCCATTCCGCGGCGAGCCCGACCTCGGCGACTGCATCCGGCCGCGCCTTGCGGGTGATGGTGCCGCCCTCGAGGCCGCCGCCGAGATGAGCGTCGAGGCGTGCGTCGGCGTGAGCGACGGCACAGAGAACAGGAACCAGCAAGAGAGCTCGCACGTCCGACGATTCAGCAACGGCTGCGCCGCACGAGCGCGAGCAATCGCGGCTGGTTACCGTGCGTCGGACGCTGCTTCACCGCACGACCGCGACACGGCTGCCAGAGTCATCGCTCCACCAGGCGCGCAGGTGGCAGCCGGCGCATCTCGAAGGCGCGGAGATCGCGCGTGGCGCGCCGATAGGTCACCGCACCGAGCACGAGGGAGCCGACGCCCACGGTGCCGCAGATCGGCAGGTAGAGCAGCACGCCGATCGGGCCCATCATCGCAGCGAGGGGTGTAAGCAGCAGCAGCTTCGCGCCGCGACGCAGTCTCGCGGCCGCCTTGTCCTTGCGGTCCTCGATCTGCTTCCGCTCCTCGCTCATCGCTTCACCACGCGTGCTGCTGGGAGCTGGCGGCGCTCGTCGATCGCGCGGAGCTCGCGACCCAGCCGTCGCGACTGCGTGCCACCACTCGCGATCAGCGCGATACCGCCGATGCCTCCGACGAGCGTGTACGCGCCCGCGAGGAGCAGCAGGAAGAACGTGCTGCTCACACCGAACGCGAGCACGAACACGATCACGATCGCCGCGACAACGGGTACGAGCGCGAGGAGCAGCACGCCGCGATCGATCGTCTGCCGCGCATCCTTCTGCGCGCGCACGAGCTTGTCGCGCTTGCTGCGCTCGGCCGCGTCGTGCTCGTCGACGGTCACGCTCCGAGTCTACGCGAGCTCAGTCGACGCGGGCGACGGTACCGGGGCCGGCGACCTCATCGATCGCGTGCAGCAGCAGCTGCAGCGAGTCCGTCGGGCGCAGGTTCGCACGCATGCCGTAGCCATCGGCGACCCAGTAGACCTTGCGGTGATACGGGTAGAACGGCTCGCGCGCGATGACCGCGACGCGCTTCGCGCCGGCCTTGCGCGCATCGACGAGGATCGCACGAGCTTGCGCGAGGGTCGTGTCAGGGTGCAGATGGAGCGCGATCACGTCGCCATCGCCGCGCAGCTCGCGGAGCACGTCGACGCGTTGCTGGTTCGGGCCGTAGCTGTGGCCACCGATGAGGAGGTCGCCACGCGTCGAGAGCTGCGCCTCGGGAAGCCCCGGATCGTCCTCGGCGGCGGCGCCGGCGACCGGCCAGTTGTCCGGATCGGCCTTGCGCTCGATGTCGGGCACCCACTCGGCGGCGGCGCGGTCGAGGTTCTCCCACTGGAGGACGGCCTGATGCCAGCCCGGATCGTTCGTGCAGGCGAGGCACTCGTTGACCGCATTACGTGCGCGTTCCGTCGCGCGACGAAGGGCCAGCGCCTCGACGACGTACCCCTGCAGCTCGGGAACGACGCTCTTGCACTCGCGCTGGAGCGGGTCGCCGCACAGACGCGTGATGTACTGATCTGGATCTTCGCCCGGCTTCGGCGCGAGCTGCGGAGCCTTCGCATCGTGCACCGCGAGCAACGTGTCGGCGGCGATCGGCGGAGCGAGCAGCGTCGGCCAGACAGTGAGCGCGAGCGAGTCGAGCTTCTCTCGCATCGACTTCGCCTTCATCGCCTCGATCGGACCGAGCGCGAGGACGATCAGCTTGAGCTCGGCTTCCTTGCCGACCGCCGCATCCATCTGCGGACGCAGCGCGCTGACGGTCTGGGCTAGCTCGGCGTATGCATCGGCCGTACGGCCCGCCGCGACGAACTTGTCGACCGCCGTCACGAGCGCGCCGTGCTTGTAGTCATCACTGCCGCCCGGCTTGACCTCGATCTGCTCGCGGCCGCACGCCCCCAGGGCGCTGACCGCGACGGCAGCGAGGACGGCAAGGAGGCGAACGCGGCGCACCATGAATGGCTCTACGCATCAGGTAGCAAGGTGGATGCCCACCAAGAACCCGCGGTTACATCATCCCAAGTACGCCGCGCGAAGGCACTCCGCTAGTTTTCCAGGTGAGAGATCCGTCCCGAGTGCGACGATCCTGCCGTTTTCACCGAGCAAATCGTCGGCATTGCGGACCATGGGCTCGCTCGAGACGCGCAGGCCGACGCGGTGAATGGCAAACCACTGGCCGGAGGCGTCGCGAACGATTCCCTTGATCCTCACGTAGTTGGCCGGTAGCTCGGCGAGCTGATCCTCGAGCTCCTCGACGTCGACGGGCGCCTCGACGAACAACCAGGTGCTGTCGATCCCATGTGCATGGCTGTCGGGATGCCGACACTGGCCACTGGAATGGTCATGACTTCCGTGGTCATGGCCCGTGAGGTCATGGGCGGCGTGCTCGAGATCCGGATCCGCGAGCAGCTGCTCGAGCCACGCGGCGTGCTCGTCGGTGGTGCCTCGGCGCACGAGCGCCTTGGGTGCGATGACGTGAGCATCCTCGATCGTCGCGAGCGTGGCGGTCTCACCCGCGATCTCCGACTTGGACACGAGCAGCACATCGCTGTACGCAACCTGCGCATCGACCGCCACGGTGACCGGCCGAGATGCGCGGAAGTTCGCCGCATCGACGAGCGTCACGACCGCAGCGAGACGGACGCGCTCGCAGACCGGCTCGCGCTGCACCGCCCACGCGATCGGCAGCGGCTCGGCGACACCTGTGGTCTCGAGCACGATGGCCTCGAGCGACGGGTTCTTGTCGACGAGATCGATCAACGTCCTGTCGAGCTCGTCGCCGAGCACGCAGCACACGCAGCCACCGGGGAGCTCGATCTGACGCGCCGATTCGCCACCTAGCAACGCCCCATCGATGCCGACCTCACCGAGCTCGTTGACGATGATGCCGATCTTGCCCGTCGCATGGCGCTCCGCGCGACGCGCGAGCAGCCGGTTCACGAGCGTGGTCTTGCCCGCTCCGAGAAAGCCGGTGACGACGACGAGCGGGACACGCACCCCCGCAGCGTAGCGCCAAACTACGCGGAGTGCCGTGGCTGCATCTCGCACACGACGACCCGGCGCTTCCCCGCCGAGGTGAGAGGGATGTCATCGACGATGTCGATCGTGAACGGTGCCCCGGGCAGGTAGCGCTCGGCGTGCGCCCGCAGGACCTGCTCTTCCTGTTGCGGGAGCGCGCGCCCCCGGAACGGCACGACCTTGAAGCTGACGCTGCCATCCGCGCGCTGGACGACCTGGAAGCTGCGCGCGACGTGGCCGATCGTCGAGAACAGGATGTTGAACACGAGACCACCGACCGCGTTGCCGGCGCCGTCGTACATCGTCTCGGTGACGCGGCCCTGGATCTGACCGATTCGCGACAGCCCTCGACCGCACCCGCAACGCCCCTCGACGCCCGCGACCGCGAGATCGCCGTTGACGTAGCGGATCATCGGGCATGCGAGGTTGTGGAGATCGGTGATCACGACCTCGCCGACCTCGCCGGGCTTCGCCGCACGCGTCGTTCCATCGCGGTTGCGGACGACGACCTCGACGATCAGGTTCTCCATCGACGTGTGCAAGCCGTCGTGCGCGTGGCATTCGGATGCGATCAGCATCACCTCGCGACAGCCGTACGTGTCGTACGCGGCGCCGAACGCCTTGTCGATCTCGGCGCGATCGTGCGGCAGCAGCCCTTCGGCACCGGTCAGCACGGGGATGGTGTCCCAGTCGCGCAGGTTGCGATCGTTGATGAAGCGCGCGAGTGCACCGGCACCACTCGCATACGCGACGATCGCCTCCGGCTTGAACCGCCGGATATGGTCGACGACCTCCATCAGCGCGGCTTCACCGCGCGGCGTGCAATCGAGATAGAGGTCGCGCTTGAGCTTGCGATCGACGACGATCTTCGTGCGCTTCCACCACGTCGTCGTCGACAACGGCACGAAGCCCCAGTAATGAAGCGCGCGCATGCCGATGTGGTAGCCGCCCCAGCCGTAGCCGCGCCAGCGGATCGCATCGCGCCAGTGCCGCGACTCGGCGTTGTAGAGCACCTCGACCGGCTGGCCCGAGCTACCACTCGTCACCTTGCGGACGACCGCGACCGGTGGCCCGTCGGCCGTGCGCTCCTTCATCGTCGCGCGCAGCGTCGGTCGATCGAGCAGCGGCAGCTTCTGCAGATCGTTCGGTGAGACGAAGTCCTCCGCTCGCAGTCCGCGCTCGTCGAGGAGGCGCCGGTAGTACGAGGTATGGCGATGCGCATGACGCAGCAGGCGCCGCAAGAAGCCGGTCTGGAGCACGCGAAGCTGCGGCAGCGACCACGTCGACGTCTCCTCCAGGTATCGGAGGAGCGGGACCGTCGGACGCCCACGTGCCGCTTCGAATGCGGGGAACAGCGCCTTCGAGAGGATCTGTCCGTAGATGTCCGTCATGGGGCTCCTCAGGCTGGGGGTCTCTCGACGACGACGACCTTTCGCTTGCCCGCTGCCGTCAGCGGGATGTCGTCGACGTACTCGATCGCGAACCGTGCGCCGGGCAGGTACTTGTCGGCGAATGCGTGGATCGCGCGGAAGTTCTCGGCGGGCAGCTGCGGCCCCATCGAGGGCACGACCTTCATCACGACGCTGCCGTCGAGCCTCTGCACGACCTGGAACTTCTTGGCGACGTGATCCATCACGCCGAACAGGATGTTGAAGACCATGCCGCCGACCGCATTGCCGCGACCGTCGCGCAGCGTCTCGGTCGTGCGGCCCTCGATCGGCCCGACCTTCATGAGACTCCGACCGCACGCGCAGACCGTCGGCTCGTGGGCGACCGCGAGGTCGCCGTTGAGGTAACGGATCATCGGACACGCGAGGTTGTGCAGGTCCGTGATCACCACCTCGCCGGTCTCACCGGGCCTCGCGGAGCGTGTCGTTCCGTCGGGATTGCAGACGACGACCTCGACGATCATCGTCTCCATCGACGTGTGCATGCCCTCGTGCGCCTCGCACTCGGCTGCCATGAGCATCACCTCGCGGCAGCCGTACGTCTCGAACGCCGGGCCGAATGCCTGTTCGATCGCAGCGCGATCATGCGGCCACAGCCGCTCCGCACCGACGAGCACCGGGACCGAGCCCCACGTCCGCAGCTTCTGATCGTTGACGAACTTCGCGAGCGCCGCCGCACCCGCCGCATACGCGACCATCACCTGCGGCTGGAACCGGCGGATCCACGTGACGGCATCCGTCAGCGCTTCTTCGCTGCGCGGCGTGCAATCGATGTAGAGGTCCCGCTTGAGCAACCGGTCGAGCTGGATCTTGCGGCGATGCATCCACGTGCTCGCCAGCGGCGGCGAGCCCCAGTAGTGAAGCGCCCGCAGGCCGATCGTGTAGCCACCCCAGCCATAGCCTCGCCAGCGCGTCGCATCGCGCCAGTGACGCGACTCGCGGTTGTACTTGACGACGACCGGCTCGCCCGTGCTCCCACTCGTCGACTTCTTGATCACCCAGCTCGGCGGTGCCCCCGCGAGGCGCGTGTCCATCGTCGCGCGCAGCACGTCGCGCGACAGCAGCGGAAGGCGATGCAGATCTTCGATCGATTCGATGTCCTCGGGACGAATGGCGCGCTCGTCCATCACCTCGCGGAAGTGGGCCGTGTGCTGATACGCGTGCCGCAACAGGCGCCGCAGCATGCCGACCTGGAGATCGCGCAACGCTTCGAGCGACCAGCGCTCCGTCGTGCGCAGGTAGTTCAGCAGCGGAACAGTTGGCCTGCCACGTGCTGCTTCGAACGCCGGAAACAACGCCTTCGCGAGCAGCGGACCGTAGACATCCATGACGCCACGGACTTTCTGACACAGGGCAAACGTGCTGGCCCGTCTCCGCAAAAAGAATCTCCACCACTGGTTGCCCGATTACGCACGTCACATCGTGCGGCGTGCGCGCACGCCACAGTCGACCCGGCAACGCCACCTGCTCTTCGCGCTGTGCGACCACTACGAGCCGCATTGGGGTCGCGCTCCCGACGACGTCGCGAGGAAGCGCGTCGACACGTGGGCCGACCACTATCCATGGCTCGGTGAGTTCAGAGATAGCGACGGTCGTCCGCCTCGACATGGCTTCTTCTTCCCAGGTGAGGAGTACAGACCGTATTACCTCGATCGCCTCGCCGAGCTCGCGAAGAGAGGATTCGGCGAGGTCGAGCTCCATCTCCATCACGATGGCGACACCGCACAGTCACTCGCGCCGCGCATTCACGATCATCTGACGACGTTCGCGGAGCACGGTCACATCTCGCGCGACGCCAGCGGCAGGTTCCAGTGGGCGTTCATCCACGGCAACTGGAGCCTCGCGAACGGACGGCCGGACGGAAGGTGGTGCGGCGTCGATGACGAGCTCGTCATGCTCCACGAGCTCGGCTGCTATGTGGATCTGACGTTCCCATCCGCCCCCGATCCCTGTCAGCCGGGCAAGGTCAACCAGATCTACTGGCCGGTCGGCGACCTGACCAAGCGCCGCAGCTACGAGCGAGGCGAGCGCGCACGCGTCGGCGCGACGTACGACGATCGCCTCCTCATGATCACCGGCCCGCTCGCGATCTCGCGCAAGGGCAGAGCCGGGATCCGACTCGAGAACGGCGCTCTCACCGGCGATGACCCACCGAACGCACAGCGGGTCGCGACGTGGGTGGATCAGAGCATCCACATCGCGGGTCGGCCCGAGTGGGTGTTCGTGAAGGTCCACACACACGGGGCGATCGAGAAGACCGCCGCCTCGCTCCTGGGCGAAGGCTCGCGAGCGCTACACATGGCGCTGCAGGCCTACAAGCACGACGGCTGGAACCTCCACTACGTCACCGCGCGCGAGATGTTCAACGTGGCCCGCGCCGCCATGGATGGCAAGAATGGCAACCCTGCCGGCTACTTCGATTACATCGTGAAGCCGCCGCCGATTGCACAGTAGAATACGCGTGTGACCGTGAAGTGTCGCTGGGTCCGCCACGGACTCGTGCTGAGCATCGTGGTCGCGGCGTGCCAGTTCCAGCACGGTGCGGCGCCCACCGGAGACGGGTCCGTCGATGGTCCGCCCGATGCGGGACAGTGCGCCGGTTCATCGACGATGTGTCTCGACGGGATGACGCTGCGATCGTGTAGCGGCCCGAACGTGCTCGCGACGGATACGACGTGCCCGCTCGGCTGCGTCAGCACTGACCCGGCGCACTGCGGTCACATCGCCCCCGCCGGTGGCGCCGCGACGGTGATGGATCTGCTGCCGTCGACGCAGCTCGTCGACGGCTTGATCCCGGCGAACGATACGATCGACGGCGACAACGGCCGGATCGGCGACAATATCAACCCGACCTCGATCCGCACGTCGGGCACCGGCATCATGAACGGCGTCGACTACCGGCTCGTCGCGGGGGTCGCGGTGTTCCGCTTCAAGAGCCTCCACATCATGGGCAACCTGTCGCTGATCGGCAGCCATCCGATCGTGCTCGTCGCGGACGGTGACATCGTGGTCGACGGCGTCATCGACGCCCAGGGCGGCTGCGCCACGACGAACGCAGGTCCAGGTGGCTTCCCCGGTGGGGCGCAGAAGGTCGCCGCGACCGGTAGCGGCGGAGGCGCCGGTGGCGGCGGTGCGAACACGGCCGGTGGCGGTGGTGGTGGCTACGGCGGTTCGGGTGGCAACGGCGGGAGGACCGCGGGCACCGGACCTCTCGGCGGCACCGCCTTCGGGGTGCCCGAGATCGCCGTCCTCATCGGCGGCGGTGGCGGCGGTGGCGGTGGCGGCGGTGGCAGCGCACCACCCGGTGGCGGTGGAGGCGGAGCGCTTCAGCTCGTCTCGAACTCTGGCGTGACGATCAACGCGGCCGGCGGTGTCAACGCGGGCGGCTGCGGCGGCAACGGTGAATCCAGCGGTGATTCCGGCGGCGGCGGTGGCGCGGGCGGTACGATCCTGCTCGAGGGCCGCACGGTCACGATCAACGGCGCCCTCGCCGTCAACGGCGGCGGCGGTGGCGGTGGCGGCGGCGGCACGGCCAAGGGCGCCCCCGGCTCCCTCGATCGCCTGCCCGCCGCGGGCGGTATCGGCACCGATGGGACGGGCGGCGCCGGTGGTGCAGGCACCACGACGATCCATGGCAGCGTCGGCATCTGCCCGAGCAACCACTGCGGCGGCGGCGGCGGCGCGGTCGGCCGCATCCGCGTCAACACCTATCAGGGCTCGGGTCTGACGGTCGACCCGGCGGCCGTGCTCAGCCCGACCTTCAACGATACGGACACGACGGCGACGAAGGGCAGCGCAGCCGTCCAGTAGTCAGTCGGCCGGCCTGGCCGGCACCGACGACGCCGAGCCACCAGCCCGAACACGCTCGCGCTCGGGCGCGTCGGTCTGATCGCGCACGTGGCGCGGCACGCCCTCGACATCCCAGACGATGCGCAGTGCCTGGAGCAGCTTGAGGCCGTAGAAGCTGATGTCGATCTCCCACCAGTAGAAGCCCTGGCGCGCCGACCGCTGATAGTGGTGATGGTTGTTGTGCCATCCCTCGCCGAACGTCAGCAGCGCGAGGGTCAGGTTGTTGCGCGAGTCATCGTCGGTCGCGTAGCGCTTCTTGCCGAGCACGTGGGCGAGCGAGTTGATGCAGAACGTGATGTGCCAGCAGAACACGATCGAGACAAAGAAGCCCCACACGAGCGCCGTCGTTCCACCGACGAGGAACGTGATGACGGCCGTGCCGATCACGAACGCGAGGTCGTGGTTGTTCATGAACCGCAGCTCCGGATACTTCGCGAAGTCCTTGATCCGCTCGTAGTCCGTCGCCTTGTGCCGCTTCGCGAGGATCCATTGCATGTGAGACCACACGAACCCGCGCTGGCGCGGTGAATGGATGTCCTCGGGCATGTCCGAGTACTTGTGGTGACGGCGATGGTGCGCGGCCCACCAGAGCGGGCCCTGCTGCGCGGTGGTCATTCCGAGCACGGCGAGGATGAACTGGAACACCCGGCTCGTCTTGAACGTGCGATGAGAGAAGTAGCGGTGGTAGCCCGCGGTGATCGCGAACATCCGGACCGCGTACGTCCCGGCGAGCCAAAAGAACGCGGTCCAGCTCCAGCCCACCAGGATGGCACCGATCAGTGCGGCGACGTGAACGCTCCAGAACGGGATGTTCTCCCGCCACCGGGGCCGATCTGCCTGCGCCCCTACGTACTCGACTGACTGCATACGACGCAGTGTGCGTTCTAAATCGATGCCAACGGGTCACTGTTACAGCAGGTTTGCAGCATCTTCGGAGACCGACGTGACCGAACCGTGACGTGCGGAGTTTGCAGAGCTGTGATGTGCCGTGGGCGCGCGCTGCTCGATAGTGGAGTGCGTGACGCCGTTCTGTTTCGAGCACGTCTTCACGGCGCCGTCACCCGACGCCGTCCTCGCCGCGTACTTCGACGCCGACCTCCAGGCGGAGCAAGACCGGGCGATCGATGTCAGCGAGCGGGACGTACTCGAGCTGGTCGACGACGGCGCGCAGGTCTACCGGGTCACGCGGGTCGTCCCGCGCCGCCAGCTACCGCCGCTGCTGGCGACGCTCGCCGGCGGCCCGTTGCACTACATCGAGATCGCCCGCTGGAAGCGATCGACCTCGGAGATCGACATCGAGATCAGACCATCTCTCATGGGGGGACGGGCGCGGGTGACCGCCACCTATCGCCTCGACGTCGTCGCGCCAGGCATCGTCCGTCGGCGCTATGCGGGGCACGTGTCGGTGAATGTCACCCTGCTCGCCTCCCGGGTCGAGCGCGGCATCGTCGCTGAATTCGAGCGTTCGATGCCGCTTGCTGCGACCTGCACCCAGGCCTGGCTAGATCGGCAGTCCGTCACGTCTGTGACGCCTCAGGCTTAAATCCGGGATATTCCTCGGGCATAATGGTGTTGTGACGATTCCGGCGGGGACACTCGTCCCACGCGACGCTCGAGATTTCGGCAGCTACCAGCTCCTCGCGAAGATCGCGACGGGCGGTATGGCCGAGATCTATCTCGCGCGTCCAGCGTCGGCGCAGGGCTCGAAGGACGTCATGGTGGTGAAGCGGATCCTTCCGCACCTCGCCGAGGACGAGCACTTCGTGACGATGTTCCGCGACGAAGCAGACCTCGCGTCCAAGCTCGTCCACAAGAACGTCTGCAACGTCCTCTCGTTCGGGCAGTTCGCTGGCACGTGGTTCATCGCGATGGAGTACCTGCACGGGGTGCCCCTCTCGCGCATGATGACGAAGCTCTCGAAGGCCGGAAAGATGCTCGATTTCCGCGTCGTCGCCGGCATCATCTGCCAGGCGTGCGAGGGACTGCATTCGGCGCACGAGGCCCGCGACGACAAGGGGCAGCTGCTCGGCGTCGTTCACCGCGACGTGTCACCGCCGAACATCATGGTCACCTCCGACGGGACGGTGAAGCTCCTCGACTTCGGCATCGCGAAGGCACGCGGTGCGAACTCGCGGACGCGCACGGGCACGGTCAAAGGCAAGAACGCGTACATGTCGCCGGAGCAGATCCTCGGCAAGCCGCTCGACCGGCGCAGCGACATCTTCGCGCTCGGCGTCGTGATGTACGAGATGCTGGCGATCAAGCGGCTCTTCCATCGCGACTCGGACTTCCTCACGTTCAAGGCCATCACCGAGGAGGCGATTCCCGATATCCGCGACCGCCGGCCGGATCTGCCGCCCGGGATGCGCGCTGCGCTCGTCCAGGCCATGGCGCGCGATCCAGCCGGTCGCTTCGACACCGCGCAGGCGTTCGGCAACGCGATCAAGAACTCGGTCGCGACGCTCGGTGGACCGGCGTCGCCCGCGGATCTCGCGCGCCTTCTCTTCACGGATTTCAGCGACGAGATGTCGTCGCGCGACGAGATCCTGAAGGCGGCCGATGATCCGAACGCGGCGCCGATCTCGATCGGCCCGACCAAGCCCGCGACGCCTCCGCCGACGCCCCCGCGCGCCGTCCAGCCCGCGACGAGCGGCGAGATGCACATGGCGACGCCGCCGCGGCCGCGCTCACCGACCGGGCAAAGCGAGCCTGGTGTGCCTTCGATGATCGTCGCCGGCGGCCAAACCGGCAAGGTCTCGATTCCCGATCTGGCGAACGTCCTCGATCTCAGCCAGGACGCCGGCCCGGATGCGTGGATGGCCGAGGGCGGAACCGATCTGCTCTCGTCCCATCGCTGGAAGTCGCTGCGCAACATCGTGCTCGCGCTGGTCGGCCTCGCGGTCGTCGGTGTCGGCATCTACATGGTCCTCAAGTACACGTCGCACGAAGCCGACAAGCACGTCGTCGCGGTCACGCCGCCGGATGCCGCGGTGAAGCGTGTGATGGCGGCG
>Ga0153915_10002632_pt1 | contig 16338 bp, 14 predicted proteins | sample Opewatmetagenome_2_FD_107003 | JGI IMG/M metagenome (GOLD analysis project Ga0153915, IMG submission 107003) | Freshwater wetland microbial communities from Ohio, USA - Open water 3 Core 3 Depth 3 metaG | ecosystem: Environmental > Aquatic > Freshwater > Wetlands | place: USA: Ohio, Lake Erie...
CGCTGTTCGTCATCACGCGCTTTCGGCGGGAACGGCGGTCCGGACGCTCCAAGGAGGAGGCGCTCCTGGTCGCCACCGCGACCTCAGGCCAGGCGGTGGTCTTCGCCGGGGTCACGGTGCTGCTGGCCATCTGCGGGATGTTCCTGGTGGGGAACTCGGTCTTCTCCACCTTGGGTCTGTCAGCCATCGTGGTAGTGGCGTTGGCCATCATCATGTCGGTGAGCCTTCTGCCTGCATTGCTCGCCATGCTGGGGGACAACGTGGACCGATTCCGTGTGCCGCTTCTGGGGGGCGGCGGCGAGGGCGGTGGCGTCTGGGGGTTTATCAGCGATCGCGTCCTGGCGCGGCCGGCCCTCTTCGCCGGTGTGGTTCTGGTTTGCCTGCTGGCGCTGGCGTCGCCTATCTTCACCTTCAACCTTGGCTTCAACGGCGCTAAGGGTCTCTCCGATGCCGTGGAAGCGAAGAAGGCCGTTCTCGCCCTGGAAGATAACTTCACCCTGGGCCTGACCTCTCCAGCGGCGGTTGTCGTCGACGCCGGCAAGGACAAGAACATCTTCGCGCCGGAAGTGCAGTCTCACGTTAACCAGCTCATAGATCGGGTTCAGAAGGAGACGGTGTCGGCGGCGAATCCGAACGCCCCTTACGGTGTTCCGATCCAGACCGACATCAACGACGCCGGCGACACCGAGCTCATCCAGATCCCGCTGAACGCCGACGTCGGCGAGAAGAAGGCCATCGACGCCGTCAATCGCATCCGCAAGGAGTTCATACCGGAGGCCTTTGGGCACAGCCCAGACCGAGCCCTGGTGACCGGCGCCACGGCCGCCAACATCGACTTCAGGGACAACATCATGTTCCGGACCCCCTTCGTCTGGGCCTTCGTGCTGGGGCTGGCCTTCACTGTGTTGCTGGTCACATTCCGCTCTATCGTCATTGCGGTGAAAGCCATCATCCTCAACTCGCTTTCGGTGGCTGCCGCCTACGGCCTGCTGGTCCTGGTGTTCCAGAAGGGCTGGCTGCTGGAGAGGCCGCTAGGCTTCCAGGCCACGGGCATTATCGAGTCCTGGCTGCCTCTGTTCCTCTTCTCCATCCTCTTCGGTCTGTCCATGGACTACCACATGTTCATCATGAGCCGGATCAAGGAGGCCTACGAGAGGGGGGCGGGCAGCGATGAGGCTATCGCCATAGGCGTCAAGGCGACGGCGGGAACAATTACCAGCGCGGCGGCGATCATGGTGGCGGTGGCCCTTGTCTTCGCCTTCTTGCGGGACATCAGCATCAAGCAGTTCGGATTCGGCCTGGCCGCCGCTATCTTCATCGATGCGACGGTGATCCGCTCCATCCTCCTGCCGGCCAGCATGAAGCTCTTGGGCGAGTGGAACTGGTACCTCCCCGGCTGGCTGCAGTGGCTTCCGCAGATCAAGATGGCGGAGTAGGGGGCGCACCAAGCAGCGGGCGCAGCAAGGAGCGCCCCTATGTCGGCGTAAGGGGTGGGGGCGCGGCAAGTGGCGCCCCTACAAGATAGAAACGGCGCCTCTGGGAACGCGCCCCATCACCCCATCAGGTGACCTGAGACTAACCCGCGGCCCCAGCTACGCCGTCCACCCATATAGACGCACCGATTGCCCGGCTGTTACGGTCGGCTAGGCGAGGCTTCGCGGAAACGCCGTCAGGACTTCGTGTCCCTCCGCTGTGACCAGCACCGTGTCCTCGACGCGCACGCCGAATCCGCCCAGGTAGAGCCCGCAATTGCCGACGGCGATGACGACGTTGGGCCGCAGGGGCGGCGGCTCCTTCTCGCCGTGGAAGAAGGCGTGGCCCGGCGGCAAGGGCGCCTCTTCGAACTCGATGCCCACGCCGTGGATGGGCGGCCCGAAGATGTGCCCGCCGTGGCCTGCCTCTTTGAGCACGCCGTGCAGGGTCTGCTCGAGGTCGGCCACGCCGGCTCCTGCCTTGACCTTGGCGATGGTGGCCTGCTGCGCCCTGAGATACAGGTCGTAGGCGGCCTGCTGCTCGGCCGTCGGCTTGCCCACGCACACGGTGCGGCACATGTCCGCGCTGTAGCCGTTGACGATGGGGTGGATGTCGATCATCACCAAATCGCCCGCCTGGAGCTTGCGCAGCGTGGGAATCCCGTGGGCGATGTTGGTGCGGGGGCCGGACGACACGTACGTGCGCCAGAACTCCTCGGCGCCGGCCTGGCGCATGGCATGCTCGGCCTCGGCGGCCACGTGGCTTTCCGTGACGCCCGGCTTGACCGCCTCGACCGCTGCCTTCATGCCGGCCTCGGCCACGGTGGCCGAGGCCCGGATCCGTTCGATCTCCTCGCTGTCCTTGACCATGCGCATCTCGGACATGACGGCGGTGCAGTCCCTGGCTACGACATCCTCCGGCTTGGCGTGAGGGTGGGTGACCATGCTCATCATGGACTGGGTGAGAAATGTGTACTCCAGCCCCACCGTGCCCTCGCGGATGCCGAACAGCTCGAAATGGTGGGCGATGGAGTGAATCATGCCCACCTCGTCCTCGAAGCCGGCGATGTGGTCGAAGCGGGCGAGCGCCTTGACGTCCTCCACGTCGGTCTGAGGCACGCCGAGGGCGACCTTACCGCCCTGCGTGACCATGGCGTAGGCGCAGAGACGCCCGTCGCCCGTGAGATAGAACATGTTGGCCGGCTTGGTGAGGAGGAGCACGTCGATGCTCGCTTCCTCCATGAGCCGGCTGGCCTTCTTTACCCGTTCCTCGTGCGCTGCCATCGGCGACACCCCCCTACTGTGTTCTCACAGCGAATATTGCCGCAGGCCGAACTTCATGACAAGCCATCGAAAGAGCAAATCGGGCGATTTGGTGTAACAATCTGCCGATTTCTGCGTCTCATTAATCGGGCCAGCGAACTGAGTCCGACCGAGCCGTCATCGTTCAGGAATTTCGGAAGAGTGACAGGCAAACCCGCTCTCAACGTTGTGCTGGTCGAGGTGGGCCAGGAGCAGCGCGAAGTGCTTCGGCAGGCTTGCGTCGACGCCGGCTACTCGCCCGTTTTTAAGACTTTCCACGATGCATCCACCGATGGTCTGGGCGGGTGGGCCGACGTTGTCGTCGTCGAGTCTGACCTCGGCTTCCGCGCCTTGCGCTCGGCGGAGGAGGCGCGGCGAGCCGGGACGCCGCCGGTGGGGGTGCTGGTCAACTGGTGGTCGGACCTGGAGCGGGATGCGCATGAGGCGGCGGATTTCGTGCTGCATGTTCCCCTGACGTCGGACGAGATCCGCGACGTGCTGGTTTCCGCCGTCCCGGTCCGGACAAGCGAGGTCCTGGCCTCGGCCGTGCCTGACGCCGCCTCCACGGAGCAGACGATAGCCCGGCCGCCTCTTCCCCTTCCCGCTCTCGGTTTTCGGTAGCCAGCGGAGCCGCCGCTTCGGCTTGCACCGCCGGAACGCACCGGCGGTGTATACTATTTGATACGCGAGGCGATGAGCCCTGCGGTTGGTTCCTTGTAGTGCTGAGCGGAGGAGGGACGTTTGGCAGCTCAACTGCCTGAAGCGGCTCAGAAGCTCCTTAGAGAGCCCAATTTCGCCCATCTGGCGACGCTGATGCCCGACGGCTCGCCCCAAGTGACGCCCGTCTGGGTGGACTTCGACGGGAAGCACATCCTGGTGAACACCGCCGAGGGGCGGCGCAAGCCCAAGAACATACGCCGTGACCCGCGGGTGGCCCTAGATGTGACCAGCCGCGACGACCCCTACCGAATGGTCACGGTGCGCGGCCGGGTCGTCGAGGTGACCCACGACGGTGCCGACGAGCACATCGACAAGATGGCCAAGAAGTACCTGGGGCAGGACAAGTACCCATTTCGCTCGTCCGGTGAGCAGCGGGTCATCTTCAAGATCGAACCCGAACGCGTGACGTCCTGGCCATAGGTAGCCCACCGGAGGGCGCCGTGCGCGAGCGGGGTGAGGAAGAGGCTTCCGATACCGGCTTCGTGGATGAGGAAGGGGTCACCTGGGAGCTGGACCCCAACGACCCCGGCCATCCTGACTACGACCTATCGGAGGCTGCCGGCTACGGCCGCTGGGAGCCGCTAGAGCGGTGGCAGTCGCGGCGCCAGCAGATCATCGTTGCCGTGGCGATTCTGATGGTGGTAGCGCTGCTGGTGCCGGCGGCGATCTGGCTCCTTTTCTCCTAGTTGAAATGAGGAGACCGCCCGGGCGGGTCGGGCGGTCTCCTGCAGGGTGGCCGCACCCCCTGAGAGACTGTCAATTCATATCGCCATCCCTAGGCCACTATGCTCCAGGCTCGGACGAAGGGCCGGAACATGTAAAAGAGGAGCGAGGGGTCGTACTCCGCTTGGAGAGCGCTCGCTTCGTCCGCGTTCGGGTAATAGAGCATCATTGGGTACATGGAGCCCTGGTACCCCTCGTCCTCGCGGTGAGGCAGGCCGGTGCAATGCCCGAACTCGTGCAGCAGCGTCTTCTCGGGCACGTCGGGGAGCCACTGCGAGGTGCCCGGCCAGACGTAGTCCTGGCGCTGGTAGAAGATCTGGGCGTTGACGGTGATCTCGCAGTGCTGGTAGAAGCGCCAGATGAACCAGCGCCACGTGCTCGCGGGGTAGTCGGCGCGGCTCCAGCCGGCGGGCTGAGGCGCGTTCAGGTCCTGAACGACGACCCGCAGGTCGGGCTCGACGCCCGGTAGGCACTGCGAGCGGGCGCTCACGCCCCAATACTGATAGAGGTTGCTCTGCACCCAGGCGTCATCTACGCCGACGCCGGCACGGTCCTCGAGGCAGAACGTGATTTCCTTATCGTAGAGGGGGAACCAGCGGGAGACAGCAGCGGATGGCTCCTGTTCCCACTGAGAGGCCACGCCGCCCTCTTGCGAAAGGGCGATCCTGGCCGTCCACAGGAGAGCCAGAAAGAGGCAGCACGCCAGGCCGGCCCGTGCCGCCAGCCGGGTCGAAGTAACCCTCGCTGTCGGCATCGGTTCTCGCGGAGACCGGCATTCCGCACCTCTACCGTAGTCGATAAGGTGACATAATGTCAGTTAACCGGGGGTTAATTGGCGGTGAATGCGGAGCATTTCAACCCGATGTTCACCGGCCGTTCACCGCATTTTCACCGAGAAGCGCGTCGCGGCGAGACGGGTCTGTTGGGGGGTGCTGGTGGGGGAGGCCCGCGGCTGAGTCGGGCCACACCAGCCTTATGGTCATGAACAGAATAGTTCGACATCTCTGTGGCCGGTAAAGGCCTGGAATGGGACGTGGGATGTAGGGGCGACCTTTAGGTCGCCAGATGGAGGCCTAAAGGCCTCGGCTACATTCGAGGGTTGGACCTGCGTATGCCGGTTCGTTTCTCAATGACCATCAGGGTGTGGTGGGGTAACAGTCGCATCATTCAGGCGGTGGCCTCACACCTGAGCCTGACCGACGGGCTGGGGCGTCTGAAGCGCCGCGTCTTTGTGAACATCGAAAAGTACGGCAACGCGTCGGCGACCAGCATCCCCATCGCCCTCACTGAGGCGGCGGAGTGCGGCCGGCTGCAGAAGGGATCACTCATCGCGCTCGCTGCCTTCGGGGCGGGCAATGACCTCGGGCGCGGCCGTGCTGGAGTGGTAGGGGGCGGATTCACAAGGGGTTGGGAGCGCCTGCCTGGCGGCAAGGCGGGGATGAGCGGAACCGGAGTAGGTTGGCTACCCGCTACTGGGCCCAGCAAGCAGCGCCCCCACGAAGGTTGGGGAGGAGGACCCGCGCCCCTAGTCGCCGGCCAGGGGGGCCGCCGGGCAGTAGGCCTCGACCCTGGCGGTGTTCACGATGATGACGGACGCCTTCCAGGTTGTCCCTGGGTCCGGCAAGAAGACCGCCTCGGCGTCGGTGAGGGGCACGAAGCCGGCGTTCCAGAATAGAGAGGCGTTGGCCGGATCAGCGGCCAGCGGCAGGTGGAAGTAGCCGGTCACCAGGAACCGCGGCAGCAAGGCCGACACTCGCCATCGCCGCTTTTCCACGTATTCCATCGGGCGCCCGCTGACGGCGGCTGCGGGGGGCGCAACCTCGTGCGGGATGATAAGGGCGATGGCCCGCTTGGAGACGTGGGCCTGAGGCCAGCGTTGGGGGGCTGTGGCCTGACCCTCCAGGGGTGTCACCTCGATATCCGTGAGGGCCAGCGGTTCGGCAAACCCATTCAGCAGGTCCACCGGTCGGACAGCGATCGCGTGTTGGGCGACGCCAACGATGCGACGGCTGTCGGTCACCACCTCCAGCCGCAGCAGATGGCGGGGCGCTGCGGGCTCCGGCCGGGCCGTTTCCTCGAGAGCAGCGTGGGCGTCTGATCGCTCCGAAAAGTCGGACTGCATCGCGGCTCTCTACAGCGACCGAGAGCTCGGGCGGCCGCGGCGAAGGTATGTGGCGAAGGTGCGTCGGTCAGGACGCTGGAACATGGGTCTCTTCTGGCGTCGGTGTCTGGCCATCGCCGCCGGCCATCCTGAACACGGGTTTGTGTTCAATGCCCGGCATGACGGGGCCGATGAGCCCTTTCCTCACCGCCGCGAAGAAGGGGGCGACTACCACGGGGTCGAATTGCGAGCCGACCTGGTGCCGGATCTCCTCCAGCGCTTCCTCGTGGGAGCGCGCCAGCCGGTAGGGGCGGTCGGAGGTCATGGCGTCGTAGGCGTCCACCACGGCGAAGATGCGTGCCCCGATGGGGATCTCTTCCTCCTTGAGGTTGCGGGTGTAGCCGGAGCCGTCGAACCGCTCGTGGTGGGAACGAATGATCTCGGCGGCGCGCCCTAGGAAGGGAACATCCCGCACCATCTGATAGCCTACGTCGGGGTGACGGCGCATCTCGACCCACTCGTTCGGAGAGAGCGGGCCGGGCTTGGAGAGGATGGCGTCCGGCACGGCCAGCTTGCCGATGTCGTGGAGGATGCCGGCTCGCTCAATGTCCAGGAGTTCGTCGCCGTCGATGCCCAGCTCGCGGGCCACGATGATGGAGAGATCGGCGACGCGGCGGGAGTGGCCTTCGGTTACGCCGTCGCGTTCGTCAAGGGCGGAGGTGAGGATGTGGAGAATGCCCTGGTACTCGTGGCTGTAGAGGCGCACGTTGTCCAGGAGGAGACCCAGTGCCCCGCCGAGAGAGTTGAGGAGCGTGCGATCCCTCAGTTCGGGCCGTCCGCGGGGCCCGATGATGACAAGGACGCCGATGGCCTTGTCCACCGCGACAATAGGCACCAACGCTCGGGTCTTGCCCCGCCCAAGTACCGCAGTGAGCGGATCGGACCGGTCGATCGGTCGAATGACTACGTTGCGCTGCTTCATGCACTCGTAGTATTGGCCAAGGGACGCCGCGCGTTCAGGGTTGAACTTGATGGCTCCCGGCGGTAGGCCGTAACTGACCAGAACCTCTGGGCTCTTGCCGTCACGGTGCAGGACACCCAGGACAGCGGCGTCCGCTCGCAGGAGTTCCACAACTAGGCGGGCGGCCGTGTAGCAGGCGTCACGCAGGTTCGACAGCGACCCCAGTTGCCTGACAAGAATCATCGGGTATTCGGCCTGTTTGCGTACCCGGTGCCCCCAGGCATACCCGAGCTCGATGCCCAACGTGGCCACGAGGTAGCCTCCCACGTGGCTCAGAATCGACTGCGGCAGTGGGAAGTGCAGGAAGAATACGTCTGCCGGGATAAGGAGGCTCACCCCCGGGTAGACTGCCAGACGTGTCCACCACTTGGCGACCTCAAGGTTGTGCAGAGCCTCGCTGGTTAGGGAGCGATTGTGGGGGGGTCTAGACATGCGTCTCCTCGGCCTCAGGGGAGCCGGTGGAGACGATCGCCACCGGTGGCTCGCTGTTGTTCTTTGCCGAGGTGTGCTCCCGGATGAGGCCCTTGCTGTTGGCCGCCAGGAAGGCTTCGACGGCGCGCGGGTCGAACTGGGTGCCCGAGTTGCGCTTGATCTCGCGCACGGCGAAGGCGTGGGAGCCGGCGCGCCTGTAAGAACGGTCGGAGGTCATGGCGTCGTAGGCATCCACCACGGCGAAGATGCGTGCGCCCAGGGGGATCTCATCTCCCATGAGGCCACGCGGGTAGCCGCCGCCATCGAAGCGTTCGTGGTGGTGGAGAATGATCTCTCCCGCTCGCTGGAGGAAGGGGATATCGCGCACGATCTGGTAGGCTATCTCCGGATGCTTCTGGATCTCCTCCCACTCGTCCTCGTTCAGGGGGCCGGCCTTGTCCAGGACCACGTCGGGAAGGCCGACCTTGCTCAGGTCGTGAAGCATGGCCGCCTGCTCCAAGTGCGTTAGCGTCTCTTCAGGGAGGTCCATCTGCTCGCCTACCGCCACCGCCAGACGGGCGACCCGCAATGAGTGGCCCTTGGTGGCCTGGTCACGCAGGTCGAGAGCAGCACACAACATCTGGGTTAGCGAGTCGTGGCTGCGCTTCATGTGCTGGGCGTGGAGCACCAGCTGGCGTCGCTGTCTTGTGACCGTTCGCGAGCCGCGCATCACAAGGGTGGACAGCACAGCGTAAAGGAAGCCCATGGCCCCTGCCACGCCTATGTAGATCGCCGTCTCAGCGCGCTGAATGCGATCATGCACCGGCAGATAGGGCTGCTCAACCTCCAACACCGCTTGGACGCCGGAAGAATCGTCGAGACTCAGCGGGACGAAGACATGGAAGAAAGGGTGCGCCCCCAGCGCAGAGGCTCCCACCAGATCATCGGCGCCGTCTACCCGCGATACGGCGCGGCCCTGGCGGGCAGCCTCAAACTCGCCGCTGGCGGATGCCTCCTGGCCTATCTGAGCCGAGGAGTCGGAGGAGTAGAGCAGCACACCATCCCAGCGCCAGACACGCAGGCGAGAGCGGCCGGTAGGGATGATGTCCTCCTGGACGAAGGCGTTGAACTCCTCGTACTGGGCACCCGTCATCGGTGCCAGCGAATCTTGCTCCGCAAGGTGGCCGGCAACCGGCGCGGCGACGTGCTGCCGTACTTCGGCCACGGCATCATCGATCTCCCCGTCTTTGATGGACTGGCTCAAGAACTTACTGAGGCCGAATCCGGTGATGACAACAAGCACCAGGCTCACCACAGCGAAGACTGTGGCGAATTGCCAGATGAAAGTATAGCCAGCCAGCGAGCGCCAGGCCCTCTGGATGGCCGCCACCTGAGGCAGGCGCGACTGCTTGGGGCGCAGGCTGCTCTGCCTGGAGTTGGTCATGACCCCGCCCTAGGGATGGCAGATGGAACCCCTGCGGGCCTAACCCCTCTTGCGCGAGCGTTCACCGGAAGCGGACGGTACATGGTTGGCTTCCCTCTTTTTGGATGTCTTGGCCGCGTACATGTGGGTATCGGCCCACTGCACCACTTCGTCCACGTTATCGCCGCCCCACGGGAAACCCGAGACCCCCAAGGAGACATTTAGCCGGAGGGAAGCGCCGTTATCCTCATACATGGGGGTGACTTCCAGGGCTCGTTGGAGCCGTTTAGCTACGGAGAAGGCCCCGTCCTTATCCGTTTCAGGCATTATCACGCCGAATTCGTCGCCACCGAGACGGGCGGGGATGTCGCTTGTGCGCACGCACCTGATCACGAGTTTGGCCAGATTGGCCAGGGCTACATCACCGGCCTTGTGGCCGTAGGTGTCGTTCACGCTCTTGAGATGGTCGACATCCAGGATCAGGATTGCCAGCGGGCTCTGGAGGCTGCGCGCCCGGTCCACCTCGCGCCGCAATCGCTCGAAGAAGTAGCGGCGGTTGAAAAGCTGAGTGAGGTCGTCACGCATGGCCATGTCCTGCAGCTCGAGGTTGCGGATGAAGAGTCGAGCACGATAGCGTCGCTCCACGTCCACGTGCGCCTTGCGGGACAGGCTGGCCAAGATTGTGGTCAAGATGAAGAGGGCCAGGAAAACAGCGCCGGTGAGGACATAGAATGCCGGGCGGTTCAAGGCGATCTCGGCCGCAACGACGGCGGCCGCACCGCCACCTGAGCAGACAATCCCAGCGATACGCAGCAGCCAGCGCAGATGAGTCAGGTCTGGCGGGGGCCGTTTCTCGCCGTCAGTCCGTCGCGCGATGCTACCGGCAGCCGGCGCCGGCGCCGCCTCCCCCCCGTTGCCTTCCATGATGAGCCGCTCCTTGCCCTTATCTCCTAGAATCATAGACGCTATGGGCCTGCTTTCGGTTACATATACTGCGTGCGAGCAGCCCCCGAAGTTTCGGGCGCTGCCAGCCGGTTTCAAGAACCCGCTTTCGCTACTAGCCTTCGGGTTGAGGCGTCAGCGCCGCAGCCCCTCAGGCGACCATGCCTATATAGCTTCTAGCCGCGCGATATGCAGCACTGGCGACTGCCGCCGTTGCCCCGATGGGTGATCTTGGCCGCGTACATGTGCGTGTCGGCCCACTGCACCATGGCGTCCACGTCATCGCCACCCCAGGGGAAGCCTGAGATACCCATGGAGATGTTCAGCCGCAGGTGAGCCCCGTTGGCTTCAACGATGGACGTGGCGTTTACCGCGTCCTCCAGACGCCGGGCAACGGCGAAGGCGCCGGATTTGTCCGTCTCGGGCATGATGACTGCGAACTCGTCGCCGCCGATGCGGGCAGGCACGTCGCAGGCGCGGGTGTGTTCGACCAGCAGGCGGCCCACGGCGGCCAGCACAAGGTCGCCCGCCTGGTGGCCGTAGGAATCGTTGATCGTCTTTAGGCCGTCCACGTCTAGCACGGCCACCGCCAGCGGACGCTGGAGGTGGCGCGCCTGGTCCAACTCTCGCTGAAGGCGGTCGTAGAAGTAGCGGCGGTTGAAGAGCTGAGTGAGGTCATCGCGCATGGCCATGTCTTGAAGTTCCATGTTGCGGATGAAGAGGCGGGCCTGGAGCCTGGCCTGCGATTCGGTCAGGCGCCTGCGCGAGAGGCCGCCGCTCACGAATCCGAGGACGGTCAGGACAGCAAAGGACGCGCCGGTGATGAGGAAGCTCAGGGCATGCTCTCCGCCAAGGTAGGCCAGGACGATGGCCGCGAGGGCTCCCACCCCCACGACGACGTTGGCCAGCCGCAGGACAAGTGGCAGCGGAGCGAACCTTATTGCGCGTTCCGCCGCCTGGTCTCGTTCAGACTGACTATTGACCGCTTCCTGGAGGGGCATGCTGGTGGTCATGTGTCCTCTAAGGAAGAGACACCTGGCGCGAGACGACGTTACAGATCCGGGGCTAGCGGGTGATACGGGTGGACGTCTCCTCCCGGGAGTTGCGGGCGGTCTGCTTGGCGATGTACAGACTCTCGTCGGCGGAGCGCATGATGGCGTCGACATTGTCGCCATCCCAGGGGAAGCCGGAGGTACCTACGCTCAACGTGAGGCGGACGGAGACGCCGCGGTCCTCACACCAGACTCCGTGCTTGACAGCAGCCGTAATGCGCCTGGCGGCGGCCAGCGCGCCCCTCTTTTCCGCCTCGGGCAGGATAACGGCGAACTCATCGCCACCGATGCGGGCGGGCACGTCGCAGGCGCGGGTGTGTTCCCGCAGGAGCCTTGCCGCGGCGATTAGAACAGCGTCGCCAACCTTATGGCCGTGGGTGTCGTTGATGTGCTTGAGGCCGTCTACATCCACCATCAGGACTCCCAGCGGCCTCTCGAAGCCGCGCGCGTCGTCGAGGTCGCGCTGGAGGCGATCGTAGAAGTAGCGACGATTGCACAACTGTGTAAGGTCGTCGCGCATGGCCATGTCTGCCAGCTGAAGGTTGCGGGCCCGCAGCGCGACCTGATAGTCGCGCTCGAGGCGCACGTGCACCATGCGGGTGGCGGCTGCCATGACGAGTCCGGCCAGCAGGGGGAGAACGAAGGAGGGTATGGTTACCAGGTAGCGGGCAATGCCTCCGGTTGGACCCACCAACACGGCGATGAGGCCACCCAGGGCCAGCAGGGACGCCAGGGCGCGGAAGCCCCAGACGTAGGCCTGGACGCGCTCGCTGCTGAGGTGTGGTCTCGGACCAGAGCCTCCGCCTGAGGCGGACCGCCGCTCCTCTCGCGCCATTACTGCGTCTCGCGGGCGGCAGAGATTCCGCTGCTCCTGATGGAGGCCAGCGGCGTAGGGTCGCACATTCCCCTGGGTCCCTCCTCGACTGGCGACACATCGCCCGCTGGCTCGATTCGCGGGCGCGTTACGCCGACAGGGTTGAAGCAGAGGTGGTACTGATTAGAAGACGTGCGGCCACTGCATACGTTACAGCGCGACCGCCAAAGATGGACCTGTGTCTACCCGTAGGCGGGCTGGCCGGCCACAAGAGTCATCGCCACCTCCAGCCTCTCGTCGAGGGCGACCAGATCGGCCGCGAAGCCCGGGGCGATGCGCCCCAGGCGCTGGGCGAGGCCGAGGGCGGCGGCGGGATTGCTGGAGGCCATGCGCACAGCCCCGGCCAGCGGCACCAGGGCTCCGCCCCAGGCAGATACGACGTTCCGTACCGCCTGGTCCATGGTGACCACGCTGCCGGCCAGGGTGCCGTCGGGGAGAGAGGCAACCCCATTGCGTACCTGGATGGCCTCGCCGGCCAGGGAGTAGGCGCCGTCCCCAAGGCCGGCAGCCGCTATGCCGTCGGTTATGAGGATCGTGCCCTGTGGCCCCTTGGCGGCCAGGAGTAGGGCCATGGCTCCCGGATGGACGTGCACGCCGTCCGCGATGAGCTCCGCGCTGAGCTTGGGCGAGGAGAGGATCGCTCCCAGGCAGCCGGGGTCGCGATGGTGGAAGGGCCGCATGCCGTTGAAGCAGTGGGTGGCCTGGCGAACGCCCCACTCGATGGCCTCCAGCGCCTGCTCGTAGGTGGCATCGGTATGGCCCATGCTGGCTACGACGCCCCGCTGCCGCGCCGCCGCGACAATGCCAGCGGCGCCGGGCAGCTCGGGTGCCAGGGTGATGACTTTGAGGCTGCCCTGGGCGGCTTCGGCTAGAGCCAGGAACTCCGCCACGTCCGGCGGGCGCAGGCCCTCGCTGGGCAGGGCGCCGCGACGGGCGGGGTTCACGAAAGGCCCCTCCAGGTGCACCCCTAGGGGCCGCGCGCTGCCGTCCACGCCTTCCTGTCCGGCCGGCAGGCTTTCGCCGGCGGCCACGGCCGCTGCCAGCCAGCGCTTCATCTGGGGGAGCGGTGCGCCTACCAGGGTGACCAGGAAGCCGGTCACGCCCCTCCTCACGGCCCAGCGGGCGTAGGAGCGGATCTCGTCGGGGTCTTCGCTGATTAGCGAGAAGCCACCGCCGCCGTGGACGTGGATGTCGACGAAGCCGGGCGCGAGGGTGAGGCCGCTCAGGTCGAAGGTCTGGGCACCGGCGGGTGGCGTCAGTCCCACGCCCACCGCCTCGATGCGCCCGTGGCGAATGACTACGGTCGCCCCGGCGAGCTCCTCGTCGGGGGTGAGGACGCGAGCATTGAGAAGGGCGGTGAGCATGGTAGGCTACCCGTTCATCACAGGCTGGCAAGTGTTCCAACCCCGCGGGATGAATCCCGCGGCACCATCTTCTTGATTCTCGGAAGCCGCGGGTTTCAACCCGCGGAATGGCTTCAGCACTCTACACACCGACTACGAACCGGTCACCAAGACGCGCTCGGTGCGGCTCCGGATACGCCTGTGCTATGATACTCTCTCGGCGTAGTTGACGCATTCAGGTCACTAAGGTGGGCCCGTGAAGCAGACCTTTTCCTTCAACGGGCAGATGCGCCCTCAGGACGTCCGCCCGCATCCCCATCTCTATCTTCCCTTCACGGCGCCGCCGCGCACGACCCGCATCAACGTGTCCTACACCTTCGACGAGCCGGTGATCGGCGACTTTGGGCTCGGCATCGGCAATGAGGTGGGCATCGGCATCTTCGACCCGCGGGGCGTGGGCTTTCTGGAGGACCACGGCTTCCGCGGCTGGAGCGGCGCCGCCCGCCGCGAGTTCTTCCTATCGCCGGACGAGGCTACCCCCGGCTACCTGCGCGGCCCTATCTTCCGCGGCGAGTGGAACGTCGCACTGGAGTTCGTCAAGATCATGGAGTCGGGCGTGCGCTATGAGGTGCGGGTCGGCCTGACCGTTGACGACAAGGACGGTGGCCCCGGCACCGTGGCCGCCAGCTCGATAGCCCGCGAGCCGGCGCCGGCCCGGCGCGAACCGCGCAAGGGCGGCGGCTGGTTCAAGGGCGACCTCCACTGCCACACCGTCCACAGCGACGGCCTGAACAGCGTGGAGGAGATCGCCCGCGGCGCCCAGGAGCGAGGGCTGGACTTCCTGGCGATCACCGACCACAACACCAACACCCACCATGAGGAACTGGCACGCTTGTCGCATCTGGACATCCTCCTCATCCCCGGCGAGGAGATCACGACCTGCTGGGGCCACGCCAACATGTGGGGCCTACGCAAGTGGATCGACTTCCGCTGCACCGACGCCGAGGCCGCGCAGGCGGTGCGGCGCTTCGTGATGCAGAAGGGCGGGCTAATCTCGGTGAATCACCCCAAGGCGGTGGGCCCGCCCTGGATGTTCCTGAACGAGGGTGACTTTCCCTGCATGGAGGTCTGGCAGGCGCCCTGGCGCTGGTTTAACTGGGAATCGCTGGAGCGCTGGGAGGGCTTTCTGCGCCGGGGACGGCGCATCGTGGCGGTGGGGGGCAGCGACACGCACTCCATCCCGCCCGCCCGCTCGATGCACCCCCACGGCCTGGGCCAACCCACGACCTGGGCCTACGTGCCCGGTCCGCTGACCGAGGAGAACGTGCTGGCGGCCATCAGCCAGGGGCACATCTTCATCTCCGAGAAGCCGAGAGGCCCCCAGCTCCATCTCAGCGCCGACGCCGACGGCGACGGCCGGCACGAGGTCATCGCCGGCGATGCGGTGCCGGCGAAGCAGGGCCGGCCACTGGCCCTGCGCGTGCGCTGCCAGGGCGCCGTCGGTCGGCGCCTGTGGCTGCTGGCCGACGGGGAGATCCTGAGTATCCTCTCAGCGGAGCGCGAGAACTTCAGCCACGACTTCACCATCGAGGCGGCGCCCGGCCGCTTTGTGCGCGCGGAGCTACGGGAGTACCGCGGCGCGCTGGAGCAGGGCGAGTCGGTGCTGGCGATGACCAACCCGATCTATGTGATCTGACAACGGATCAACGGATGGGGTCGAGCGGGGGACATCCGCTAATCTCTTCCCCATCGGTTGTCAGATAGCGAGATGGAGGTCCGTATGACCACGAGCGAGAAGCGCACCATCATGGTTGTGCCCGAGACCCACTGGGACCGCGAGTGGTACCAGCCGTTCGAGGTCTTTCGCGCGCGCCTCGTGCGCCTGATGGACCGCGTCCTCCACCTTCTCGATTCGAACCCCGAGTACAAGTACTACACGCTGGACGGCCAGAGTATCGTCCTGGAGGACTACCTGGAGATCCGCCCCGACCGGCGGGACGACATCGCCCGGCTGGTGCAGGCCGGCCGCCTGATCATCGGGCCGTGGTACATCCTACCGGACGAGTTTCTGGCCGGCGGCGAATCGCACATCCGGAACCTCCAGATGGGGATCGCCGTGGCCCGCCAGTTCGGGCCGGTAATGATGGTGGGCTACTTGCCCGACATGTTCGGTCAGATGGCCCACATGCCCGCGATCCTGGCCGGCTTCGGCATGTCGGGCGCCGTGATGTGGCGCGGCGCCGACAAGTCGCTCACGTCCTCCGAGTTCTTCTGGCGCGCCCCCGACGGCTCGGAGGTGCTGACCGTCCACCTGGCCATGGGCTACGGCATCGCCTCTTACCTCTGGCCGGACCGGGAGAGGCTGCTGACCCAACTGCACAGCCTGCGCCAGATGCTGGAGCCCTGGGCCAGCACCCGCTACCTCCTCCTGCCCAACGGCACCGATCACACCGAGCCCCAATACGACCTGCCGGCCATCATCGCCACCGCCAACGAGGCGCTGGCCGACGCCGAGCTGGTGCACGGCAGCCTGCCAATGTACATCGAGGCCGTGCGGCAAGAGATGGGGGACCGCAGCGCCTCCTGGCTGCGCTGGCAGGGCGAGTTCCGCTCCAGCGAGCGGGCGCACGTGCTGCCCAGCGTCGGCTCGACCCGCATGTGGATCAAGCAGGAGAACCAGGCCTGCGAGGACCTTCTCCTGCGCTGGGCGGAGCCCTTCTCCGCCTGGGCCCATCTCCTGCGGCGGCGCGAAAGCGGCGAGCCGGAGGGTGCGCAGCCGCATTCCTGGGAAGCGTCGACGCCCTGGGCGGCCTCCCTGCGACGCGCGGGCGACGAGCGGGAGCGGGCCACGGCCGACGCCGGCACGCTGCGGCTGGCCTGGCGCCTGTTGCTCCAGAACCAGCCTCACGACTCCATCTGCGGTTGTAGCACCGACGAGGTGCACGACGAGATGA
>Ga0153915_10002634_pt1 | contig 16336 bp, 17 predicted proteins | sample Opewatmetagenome_2_FD_107003 | JGI IMG/M metagenome (GOLD analysis project Ga0153915, IMG submission 107003) | Freshwater wetland microbial communities from Ohio, USA - Open water 3 Core 3 Depth 3 metaG | ecosystem: Environmental > Aquatic > Freshwater > Wetlands | place: USA: Ohio, Lake Erie...
AATACTGGAATTAAACCAAGGTGTTTTAACAGCCAATCAAAGACACAGGCCTGATATTGAACACAACCTGAAGGACATAATTGAAAAACATGAAGAGGTAGTAAAAAAGCTTGAGAATGAGATCAGGATAATAAACAAAGACATATCAAGGATTGAGGAAAAGAAAGATATTCTGGGCAAAGGCTATTTTGATATAGAACAAGCTCAAAAAAAGAAATTAAAAGGCTTGGAAGACTTGAAGAAGAAGCTCCCGAAAGAAGAGTACGAAAAAGAAAAGCAAAAGATAGAAGGATTCTATAAAGATGTTTTTGAAACAAGAGCAGAGGATATAAAGGACCTAAGGAAAAAAGCAGGTGTGGCGTCCCGTTTTACGTGCGATGTGTGCGGTAAAGGAAACCTTTACGAGTCTTATGACAAGGATACAGGCCAGCTTACATACAAGTGCACAAACAAGAAATGCAAAGTTAATAAGTGGAAGCGCAAGAAGCTCCTGCCTGAAGAAGTCTACAAAGACAGATGGTTTGTAAGGAATGTTCCTATTCTCAAGTGGAAATCAAGGGAATTGGCGCACGCAAGAATGACATCTGAAAGCAGAGTAGAAGATCTTGAGAAAAAATACAGGGAAGGGCTGATAGATGAAGAAGAGCTTAAAGAGGGGAAAGAGCGAATTAAGAAAGAGGTTTATGGTGATACAGAAGCGTACGAAAGGGATATAGAAGCATTCAAGAGGAATAACCCAGGAGCAACAAGAAACGACATCAAGGCTGAAGCCGATAGGCTGAGGAAAAAACACAAAATTAAGGACAGAACCGTCGTGGAAAAATATGGCGGCGGGCTCAGAAAATTCGCCCACACGGGCGAGGATTTCGTCAAGAAAGTGATATTCATTGTAGCCCTCATAGGCATAGGCGCAGTGATTGCCGCCTCCCTAGGGAACATGTGGTTCTTCTTTGGATTCCTTTCCCTTGGTCTTTACTTCCTTACACCACCACCATCCGAGATAAAGGATTATGTAGAAGGGCCGCTCAGCTGGCAACACATGATCCCCTTTGGTCAAAAGGGCGGAAACCATTCAGGATTTGCATGGATTCGCAGCATAACTAAAGTTTCCGCAATAATCTGCTTTGCCTACGGGTTCAAAAGCATGGGGGATATTTTCAACATATTCTTCATAATAACATGCCTTGTCGGTTATTTCTCTCTTAAACTAAGTTATGACCCGAAACAACCTGGAGAATTCATAGAATCCCTTCTGAGATTCGGAATCCTTGGTTGCTATTTCATCCCTCTTTATGTATTCGCCTCCATATTCAATTCTTATGTCCTGGCAGCCATAGCATTCGCGTTCTTTGCAATACCGCCGATGCCAAACACCAGCAAAGGTCAGGATCTCACAGAAGTTCTCGCTCGCGGGCTTTCAGGTCAGACAGCGTATTATGAGATGTTTGACAAACTGCTCTTCAGCGGATTGATGCTTTTCGCTCTCATAGGCTCAGGCGCATTGGGCGCTATACCTTTATTTAATGTGGGATGGCAGTTGGAAGGGACGCTGAAATACACCTTCATATATTTCTGGATAGTTTCAGCTATAGGCGGCTTCTTCTCTCCTGCAAGGGAAAGGCCTCTCACAGGGATACTGTTCCTTGGGGGAGCAACTATAATTTACGGGATAGGACCAGGTTCCCAAGATATAGGTTCAGCGCTTCTTGGTCAGTGGTGGCCCACTGTAAATAGTGCAGTAACAAGTGTATCTGAACCTATTACAAAGATGTTCTCGCAGCTCGGGAAGACCTTCGGGGACGCTTTCCTTCTTCTCACTAATCCCGTAGGCTATGCAACCCAGCTCATGAACGGAAGCTATGCCAACAATCCTGTTGGTGAAACTGGGCCAATAGGAGTGGAACTCACAGAATTTGATGTTACTCCTGTGTTTATTGAACAGCCTTTCATGATAACGGCAAACGTGAAGAATAACGGAGGATACGATGCCCAGAACGTAGGCATAACCATGGCTGCAGGCTATTGGTCCCCGGAAAGGAAGATAGATGTAGGTGTCCAGACTATTCCCGGAGTCGTGCGCTTGAAGATATCCCAGATAGGTATGGATCTGACAAGCTGTGCGAATACTAAGGACAAGGATTCAGCATGCACGCATTATTTTGACTCTGCTACAGAGCCCAGCGACGCTGCTCCGAAAACTTTCACTCGCCAGAACATATGGCAGACTGTGTTCTCCAGCAATGGCATAAAATGCGACATAACAAGTAGTTATGACCTAAGAAAGAAGTCAATTCCAATAAATATAACGCTCACCTACAAATACCAGACGGACTCCACCCTTGGAAAAGGCACGGACAAGCTTGAGTTCATAAGCCAAGCTGAATGGGACAGGCTGGCAAGGCTTGACCAGCTTAATACCAGGCTGAAGACGATATTATCTGAATCAACCAGCGGTCCTGTTCTGTTCCCGATAGGCACTCCGGGATTGAAGAGCCCGATACTCGAGACGCAGGATTTCCACATAGCTCTCAGCCTGAAGAGCCAGCAGGCGGGCGGAAGGATACAGAGCATCGAAAGCGTTGTGCTCAATTACCCTCTGGAGTTCCCAATGGATACATGCACCCCTGATGCAAGCACAGGAATATGGAGCATGGATAAAGGCACTCCCGGAAAAGTTATCTGGACCCCGAAGTCATCATCAACTCCTATACAAGGGGATACAATGTTCTTCTGTCACTTTAAGTCGTTTAAAGGAGAAGGCAGAGACGTCCTGAAGGGAACCCCCACAAAATCATACATAATAACAGCTCATGCCAGCTACACATACTCGAACTCTAAGGAGAAGCTGGTTAAGGTTGAGTTCGGCAGCTGGTGCTGTGCAGAAAGCTTAAACCCGAAAGGAGAGTGTGCAAGCACCTCCAAGTGCTGCAGCGAGCAGTATCCGGGGCAGAGCAAAGGCAAGGGCATATGCATACCCAATGAGCAGAATTGCGGTGGAGGAACAACAACTGCTATTGATTGCACAAATTTAGGGGAGCAGGATTGCCTGAAATACCCCAATGACTGCGTTTGGTCGTATGTAGGAAGCCAGTATCAATGCGTGAAAAAGCAATAAAGCCGCATATCATGGATCCAGCGCCATTTTCACATCTTCAGGAATCTGGGAATCTTCCGCTTTCCAGAAGTAGAGGTTATCTATTTCCACTCTCTCCAGGGGATATACATATCTCCGGATGCCATCCATCCTGCCTGTGTATTTGCCTATAAACTTGTCCTTTACCTCGATTACCCTGCCGGAATCCATGTTCTGTCCGCCGGATTTCAGGGTTTCAATCGGCAGGTTGTGGCCTGAAACGACCAGCTTGTAAGGCACTTTTCTAGTAACAATCTTTTTTCCAGATTTTGTCGCGATTTTTTTACCTTGTCCCACATCAAGAGATTCCTCTTTGCCGAGCTCGATTTTCTTCACATTGAGAAGGTAAAACCCTGTATTTTCTTTATTTGTAACTATATCCCTACCGGCATCAAGAACAACCTTTTCTATCAGGAACTTGTCTCCAGGCTGAGGCTTTTCATAAGATAACAGATTAGAAATACCATACACGCCGCCGGCAGCACCTAAGGTAATTGCTCCGCCTATTGCTCCGCTTATGAAATCCCTTCTTGTTAGTGGCATTATTGGCATTTTATCACCTATTGGTATGATTTAACCTTTTTTATGACCAATAGATTTATAAAGTTTTCATTTGTTGTAACTTAAAAATGGTAAAAATATCTTTATTTAGTTAAACCCCCGCCCCAAGCCTTATGCTGTCCCTCAGCCCCGGCGCGAGCCCCAGGATGAGAATCACAATCTTTAGGAAATTCTTGAAATCCCCTTCTTCCGCATACTTGTCTATTATGTAAAGAGAGGGCAGGAGCACTGCAAGCTTTAGCACAAAGAAGGTCCAAGGCCCCACGGATTCTATGAAAAGTCTGGGAACGGGATGCTGCTCCAGATAGCCGAAGAACATGACTGAAACAAAGGTTGCGGAGGAATCAAGCATATGGACTGAGAGAAGGGCGGAGTTCACTCTAGAGAAAAGCGGGAATTTCAGAATCTTTTTCTCCTGCAGATAAGTCAATCCAAAGAAAACTGCCGCGAAACCAGCTGTTATCCCCAGTATCATACCCAATCCCCAGGGATTCGTGAAGGGGAGCATCCACACGTTCAGGACGCAGAAAGCCAATCCAATCAAAAACATGGGCTTCCAGTATGGAACCTTGGCTGGAAGGCGGCGCGGCCACCTTCTGCTGGAACTCAAACGTTGTATTGCTAGGCTCAGTAGGAGGCAAGCCAAAGCGAACAAGAAGGTGAAAACATAGCTCCCGGGGGTGGGGAATAAGGTAACAATCCAGGAAAAGAATCCTGCTATGGGTGGGATTGGCACGAACCTGCTTATGTATGAGAAGGCCTGCTGCTGGATCAGCCCGATCTGGTAAGCTATATCACTCATGAACTGCTGGCTGTTCCCGGCGGATTGCTGGGCAAGACTGTAGAACAAATCCCTGAGCACGCGGGTTGAGGATGCCCAGAAAACGAACGGGAGGATTGCCAGCGCGAAATATCTGTCAATCCTGACTTTGAGCCTCTTGAGGAGCCCGCTGTAAACAAGGAAGGCCGCCACCACAAGTATGAGCCCCCAGAGAAGAGTGTTCACTGGATTGAACCAGCCATTAAGCAGGATGGGATTTACAAAGAATTCTGTGAAAAAGTCAGCCATGGACTGATTTGGAATTCTTTATTTATAAAAAGCTGGTCTAAATTGGATTATGAAGCTCCAGGTCTTAATACTATCGCTAATCGCAGTTTTGCTAGTTCTTGCAATTCCCGCAAAAGCTGCAGAAATCTCCCGGTACGAGATAACCTTTGACATCCAGCCCTCAGGGGAAGTGAATGAGAAGATACAAATAGCCTTTGCCCAGCCTGTGGGGGAATCCTACTTCACCTACATGTTCGCAGGGGACATATCAGATCTGACAATAAGCAATGGTTCCAATAACTTGGAATACCAGATGGAGAAGGCAGACGAGCAGTACACGGTAAGATTCCTTGTTCCCTCAGGGACAAGGGAGCTTTTCATATCCTTTGTTTCAAAGGACCTGGTTTTCTGGAAAGGGAATGTCATGCAGTTCTTCACGAACTTCCAGCCGCCTGCAGGGCTAAGGAACGCAAGCATACTTGTAAAGCTTCCCCAGGGATTCTCTGTTTACAGGGACATGATATCGCCTGAGAATGCTGTGAAAATAACTGACGGGAAAGAGATATGGCTCAGCTGGTCCCTTGAAAATCCAGGAGAGAATGTCCCCATATCCGTGAAGATTTACAATCAGTACCAGAACGCGGATTTCCTGCTCCTGTCTGCGATCGTGGCTGTTTTTGCAGCTGGCTTTGTGTGGCTCTTTTTCCGGAACAGGAAGAAATCCCAGCACGCCTTCCTGCGCGGGTTCACGGAGGACGAGAGGAAGGTAGTGGAGGCTCTCCGGAGCAGGAGAACCTGCTACCAGAACTGGCTTGAGAAGGATCTGGGCTTCTCAAAGGCCAAGATGACCAGGATAACCCAGCGGCTCGAGAAGAAAGGGCTTATAGAGCGGGAAAAGACAGGCAGGACAAAGAGGATTGAGTGGAAGGGCTAAATAATCAGTCAATCAGCAATTTCTTGGGTATTTTAATATTCCCGTTTTGATATCCGAATGAGCTTGTTATTATGCTCAGCGGTTTCTTGTACACAAGCGAAACAAGCTGGTCTTCTGTGACTATCCCATCTTCAACCAATTGCAGGCAGTCGCCTCTGTAATTTTCCCAGTCAGCTATGCCCGTCCTTTTTGGCCTGGGTTCCGGGGCATAATCGCTTGCTATTATGTCTATGGTCCCGTCTGAAAGCCCTTCCCTTATGGCGTCCCTGTCATCCCTGCTTCCTATGGGAGGGTTTACAGGGACTCTCATAGTATCCTTTGTCCATTTGAAATAATGCGGGCATGTCTCTGCAGTAACGCGAATCCCGCTTTTCTTGGCCTGCCTTATGAGGTCCACGCTATTCTTCCTGCTCACATGCTGGAGATATAATTGGTTTTCCCTGCCGCTGTTCAAGTTAAGGTATTTTTCCACCCAGTATGGTTCTGTTGTGCCTTTTTGTTTGTTCTCATCTCCAGCATGCAGCATTACCAACTGGTAGCTCTCCAGAATATAATAAAGCAAATCCAGGTCTTTCAGGCAGTTGCCATCATCAGTGAACCCTACCACATATTTGTTTATAGGTACAATATCAACGAGCTCCTTTCCCTCCCTTCCCTTGGTTATGGCGCTAGTTACAGCGAAAGGTATGGAAGATTCCCTCCCAGAATATTCTTTTATCTTCCTTAGAGTGTCCAAGCAGGAGGTTGTATTGGGCATTGCCACAACAAAGTCTATTCCTGAATCCTTGGCTATTGATGTGTGATACTTTACATCTTCCCTCAGATGTGCATGCATGTCTATTATCGGCACGCGCAATTTCTTGCTCAGCTCTATTGACATGATAAAAGAATCGGGATTAGATTTTTAAGGTCGTTGTGTTCTATCCGGCTGACCGTTCCAAACCGTTTCACGCGATATTTTAGTATCCGAAACGATAATATTCTGTATAACGCGGATTCACAACTGGCACAGATTTAGTTTGAAGGCGGCAGTTGCAAGATTGCATGGGAGTCGCCTTCCTTCGCAAATCCGCGCTATACTAAAAAAGGTGATATGATTGAAAGAAAAAGCGATTTTAATCTCAGTGGCAGCACTGCTTGTTCTGGCAATGCCTAGCCTTGCCCTGGCAGAGGATGATGACCTGGGAGGACAGACCACATCCATAACCCCTGTTATAGATACCCTGGGCTTCCTCGGGAAGGGGATAGCCTCGCTTCCTTCTGACCCCACCAACTTCAAGATAGTCAAGGTGGGAGTGGCAACGATGAAGGTCACTGTGAACGAGACCGAGACCAAGGTCACGGTAGGAATACTGTTCCTTGACGATGAGAAGTTCAGGATAAGGAATGTGGTGATAGGGAACGGCTCGGCAACAGGGGACCTTTACAGGAACGACACGCAAGCTGGCTCAATCAGCGTGAAGTCCATAATAAAAGGAGACACGGAGGTATGGGCCGGAACGCTCACGGTTGATGGGACCCTTTACAATGTGCACATCCTGCAGGCTCCCAGGCTGATAAAGAAGGCGGAGATAAAGGAGAAGATAAGGGATTACTGTGAGGAGGCAGGCAACTGCAGCGCAGGGATAGAGAGCTACTGCGAGAACAACCCCACAGACACCAGGTGCCTCGCCCTGTTCAAGGCGTTCTGCCTGAGGCGCAACAACATGGACGATTCCAGGTGCAGAGACTTCATGAAGGGCTGGTGCAAGGACAACCCGGAGGTCACGGACTGCAGACTCTTCGCGATAGAAAGATCCACAAAGTATTGCGCAGAGAATCCGAACACACCAACCTGCAATGCCATAGTGAAGAAGCTCGTGGACTTCTGCTCAACAGATCCCGGAAACGAGAAATGCAAGGAAACATGCAGGGACCATCCGGAAAGGTGCAAGAACGTGGTGAAGAACCTTGCTGAGTTCTGCCTCGAGAACGCGAACCACACGGACTGCCTGGAATACTGCAGGGAGCATCCAATGGGATGCGTGAGGATCGGAGCAGGCATCCTGAACCAATGCACGCAAAACCCGAACGCGACAGAGCAATGCAGGGAATACTGCGATGAGCACCCGGTAACGTGCAAGATAGTGACTGCAGAGCTGGCGATGTATTGCATAGGCAACCAGAACGACACGAGATGCACATCCTTCTGTTCCAACTATCCGGATGCATGCACAAAGGTCACGGAAAAGATAGAGGGCTACTGCTCAGCAAACACGACAAAGCCAGGATGCCAGTTATTCTGCCAGAAATACCCGAGCAAGTGCGCAACGCCCCAACCGATAGAGGCAGAGATAGAGAATGAAACAGAGGTGTCATAAATGAACAGGACAATAGCTCTATTGGGCATAGTGGCTGTTTTGGCAGCGGTTCTCATAAGCGGATGCACGCAGCAGCCTTCAGGCTCGGTAACAGGCGGAGCAATAAACAAGGCAGCAGAGGACAAGGCCGCGACAGCACTGGAGAGCGAGCTGGAGCAGGCAATAGCCAACATAAGCAGTTCTGATATAGAGAATGCCTTACTTAACCAGTGAGGCTTCTCTTTCTCTTCTTTTTTATTTTTGACAAACCTTTTGTCCAAGATATTTAACCTTTCAGAATCATGATAAAGCATGAAAGATCCCCTCCGGAGATATGTAAAGCATTCTGATGAGACCGATATCATAGAGACTAAAAGCTATAATACTGTCCTGGAGGACCCGCTGAAGGGGGTTGAGTATCACAGGGATGATGGCTCCTGGATTGCCAGAAAGGCCTCTGTCTATGTGAGGAGAATACTGCATGCCCTGAACAAGGAGCTGATTAAGCAGGGAGGGATAAAGCTCAGGTACAGGGACCTCAGGATAGAGGCGATGAGAGACCCTCCTTTTGTGGTTAACGAGGACAACACCAGAAGCTACGTTCTTGGATACTATAATACCAGGAACAAGACCCTCTACCTTAACCCTCTCCTTACGGAGGATATGGTAAAGAAGGTGACTGCGCACGAGATTGTGCACTATATGCAGGACAAGCTGGGAATAATAGGAAGCTACGTGGAGAAATACGGGGAGAGAGCAGCCAGGCAGCGGCTGGAGAGCATGGACCACCATATCACAAAGGGGGTCATGGATGACCTTTACTACCTGGACCGCATCCAGCCAGTAAACAGCGCGACTGCCTGATTTATTTCTGTATAGTGGCATTTCTTTTTATTTTTCAAAACCCATATATACACTAAGTAGAAGGTAGGCGCCGGCTAGAAAGAAGGCGTCAGCGGACGCCTTCCAGCTAATTGCTAGCTGTGCTTACCTTCAAGCGGTGGATGCTTGAATGAAGGTGTCAAGAGACACCTTCTGCAGCATGCTCATGAGGTAGAAGCGAATGACCATGGACATGATCATCAGGAAGAAAGCCCTCAAGATACAGGAGCGGCTGGGGATGAACATAGGGATAGCCTACGGCATCCACAGGATCCCCACCGTAAAGACCACGGAGCAGGCCCTGGCCAGCCTCAAGGAGCTGTACAGGATAGGGCTGCGGGCTTTCCTGCTTCCCAAGGAGCTCTTCTCAGGAATCCTCACGACCACGGACCTGTACAAGAACTATTACGGAGAACTGCTGAAAATAAAGGAGCTGGCCAAGAAGTTCAATATAGAGCTGGCCATTCACCACCCCAGTCTGGGAGACCAGCCGGATGAGGACCTCAAGACCTTCTGCAACATATGCTCCATAATGGACTGCAGGAACTTCATAATCCACCCCACTTTCTACTCCAGGATGCCCCATGAGCAGGCGCTCAAGCTGGCGGTTTACAAGATAAACGAGATAACCACAGGGCTCAGGGTGAAGGCCAAGATAGGTATAGAGACCACAGGGAAGAATGACGAGGTGGGGAGCCTGGAAGACGTGATAGATATAGTCAAGAGGACTCATGGCACGGAGCCCGTAATAAACTGGGCCCACCTGCACGCAAGGGGGTACGGCGCCCTGCGCTCGGAGAATGACTACATGCGCATTCTCTCCAAGCTCAAGCACGAGATTGGGCACGGCTGGGTTTCCAATGCATATTTCATGTTCTCAGGCGTCTCTTATGGCCCCCAGGGCGAGATAAAGCACATCCCGCTCAGGACCTCGGACATGCAGCTCAAACACATGATAAAGGAGTCCATGGCCATGGACATAAAAGGCACTTTAATCCTGGAAGACCCCGAGAAGGAGAAGCTGATTCTGAGGATGCTGGAAGACCTGGCGGATATGGTGAGGTAACATGCTCACTGCCATCTTCCTGAGCGTTCTTGCGGGCCTAGCTACCGGGATTGGAGGCCTCATAGTGGTGAGCCTGAAGAAAGTGAGCAAGAAAAGCCTCAGCTTCGGCCTCGGCCTCTCTTCAGGAATTATGGTCATAATAGGCGTGAGGGACCTTTTCGGGAAATCTATAGAGCTCAGCAATTATTATCTTGCAGTGGCCTCCTTCATGGGTGGAGCGCTCTTCATTCTTGCAATAGACTATCTTGTCCCGCATGAATTTGTGCACAGGGAGCAAGGCATCTCCCGAGGAGGGAGCGGGAAGAAACGGTCCGGGCTCATGGCAGCAGGGATAATTATGGCGCTCGGAATAACAATCCACAACATTCCAGAGGGAATGATAGTGGGAGCGGGATATGCGGCCATGCCAGCTTTCGGGATTGTGCTCGCGATAGCAATAGCCCTCCACAACATACCGGAAGGCGTAGCCGTCGCAGTCCCACTGTGCGCATCAGGCTGCAGCAAGAGGAAGACATTCATGATCTCGCTTGTTTCAGGCCTTGCAGAGCCTCTGGGAGCGGTGATTGCTGTGGCTTTCGTCTCATTCATGCCAGGCGTTCTTCCTGCCATGCTCGGATTTGCGGGCGGTGTGATGACCTACCTTACCATGGACGAGCTGATACCCACCGCGCAGAAATACGGGAGCCCGCACGCGATAGGGTTAGGTATCATGGCAGGGCTTGTGCTGGCCATGGTTATAGGGCAGCTTGCTTGAGGGAAGGCGACTAAAGACCGAAGGCGTCAAGAGACGCCTTTCAACTAACGTCGCCTTCAGGCACGAATCAGCTTAAATTTCTTGCGACAAATTATAACTGGTTATTATGCGCCTCCCGAAATATCTTGTCCCGTTTGGCATGGCTCTGGCACTTTCAGCTTCCGTAGCGCATGCGCAATTCAGGGATTACGATGGCTGCATAAGCATCCAGCATAAGGGCTCTCCTGCAGCTGAATTCTATAAAGCCTTCATCAGCAAGGTCCCTTTCAAGGAGAAGACAGAAACAAGGCAACCGGCTGATATAAAAACCTTTGAGTTCTACGGGCTCGAAACTGGCGCAATATACAGAATCGAGATTAGCGCCTGCAGGCAGGGCGCGGAAGGGGAAGTCTGCGATGTGCCTGACGTGGTTTACGCATACGCAAAGGCAAGGAAATGAACGCGGCATCCCCTTATAAAATTTCATGCCAGATATCCCCATATGTCCATAATCTCAAGATTAGGCAATGCAAAAATCTCTAGGGCGATTCTGCTGGCGGGAGCCGTCACGCTTTCGGCTGCGGAGTTTTCAGACATCCCAAATCCGGCGTATGCACAAGAATTAAAAGGAAGGCATGATGCAAAAACCGAAAAAAGGGAGCTGGTTTTTACCGGGCCCAATTATGATATAGGCAAATACAAGCCGGCAAGCGAGTTCTTAGGACTTGATATAAAGGTTGAGCCTGTCCCCACCAAGCTTTACAGGAATGACGGTTATGTGAAATCCGCGGTTGAAAAGCTTCTTGCTACAGCAAAGGAGACGGGTTTTGCCATAAAGGACAGGGACAAATTCCTTAAAAAATTCGGAAACGCTGGCGGCGCCTGCTACAGGTACAGCCAGCATGTAAACGGGGCTGAATACAGGATAGCTCACGTGTTTTTCGAGCCCATGAATCCTGTTTTTGATGTTTACTTTAGTGCGCATGAGAACATGCATGCTGCGGACTATCTTGGATTCCCTGAGGTTGACGAAAAGCTGGTCAAGAGGTTTTTGCGGAAGGGGTTCATGATCAGGTTCCCTGATTTTGATGATGAGGAGAAAGCATGCATAGTAGGCATACTCAGGGTGATGGAGCATGATATGCATGTGGAAGGGCTTTTCTCCCTGCCCAAATTGGAAAACAGGTACCGCAAGCTCCAGAACTACAGGATAAACTAAATCTGGCTTTTATATAACCCCCCTCGCCCAATAATCTGGATATGATAATAACCATCCAGGGCCAGGCAGGCTCAGGAAAGTCCTCCATTTCCAAGCTTCTAGCCAGACGGCTTGGATACAAGCATTATTCCATAGGGGACTTGCGCAGGCAGATAGCCAAGAAGCACGGCCTCACCATAGCCCAGCTTAATAAGATCGGGGAGACAGAGGACTGGACGGACAAGGAGCCAGACAAGCTCCAGGAAGAGCTCGGTAAGAAGCAGGACAATTTCGTCATAGATGGGAGGACATCTTTCTTCTTCATCCCGCATTCCTTCAAGATATACCTGCATGCGGAGCTGGATGTGCGCGCCAGGAGGGTGTTCAGGGACGAACGCAAGAGCGAAGGATACAATAGCCTGAAGGACGCGGAAAGGGAGCTCGTGAACAGGGAGAGGAGCGATGTACACAGGTACAAGAAATACTACAGGCTAGATATCACGGACATGAAGCATTACGATATCGTGATAGACACCACAAATCTCTCCAAGAAGCAGATTGTGGAGAGGATTCTGGAGGCCATAAAACATAAACCCGGAAAAATCCATAAATGAGCATATAAAACTTTTTCTCCTTATGAATGCTGTGGGATGCGGCATGGTTAGCATAATAATAGAGCTGGGCGATTTCGGCCCCGAAGCATGCATAAAAGGTTTCGGCCAGGTGACACTGACTGATTTCTATTTGTCAGGCTCGGAAGAGGTAAGGAATTACGTGGAAAAACTGTACAAGCAGGATTTGCAGGCACTGCACAAAAGGATAGAAATGCATGAAGAGGACCTGGAAATGATAAAGGAATTCGCGAAAAACCGGCATGAAAAAAATCCAGGCCAGATACTGGAGTTCAAAAAATACCTGAATGAGAAATACCCGCTCGGAATACCCGAAGAAGCGGAGGTCTAAATCTTCCGATTTCTGGAAAGAAGTCGTCTTGCTCAATTTATCAGGACGACTTCACTCTATCCATTCTCTCCGTGCACGCTTTCCAGTCCAGGTTCCTGAAAAAACTCTCAATATAATCCGCCCTCTTGAGCCCGTAATCTATCATATACGCATGCTCAAAAACATCCATAACCAGAATCGGAGTCGCTCCAGCCAGATGCCCCAAATCATGCTCATTTATCCACACATTCAGGAGCTTCTCTGAAGAGGGCTCATAATACAGGACCACCCATCCAATCCCCCTCATCGTTCCCGCGCTCCTGAAATCCTTCTCCCAATTCTCGAATGATCCGAAATCATGCAGGATTTTCCTGTAAAAGTCCGAATTATGGTCCAGCGACCTCCCTGACTTCGCGAGATTCCAGAAATAAAATTCATGAAGGCGCATTCCATTGAACTCCCATCCTAACCTTCTCTTGAGCTCCGCATATTCAGGAGAAGCTGTTCTCCCCTCTTTCACAAGGGTTGCAAGCATATCCAGAAGCTTGTTCGTATTATTCACATAACCCTGGTATAAAGTGAAATGATTCTTCAGCAGAGTATCGCTAAAACCGGGAGTTCCAATCAAATGATCAAAGTTTTTTGCCTCATAAGCCATAAAAATCACCTGATTAAGATAAGAAGAATGGATTTAAAAGCAATTCTCTTTCTGTAGACAAGACCTCTGCATAATGGTTTCAAATAAAATGCTATTCAAATTTTCCACAGGAAACAAAGGTTCCTGTGACTATTTATATATTTTATAATACAAAAGTATTTAAATATCCCCATACATATATAGTAATTACCGCTAAGGGGAGAGGGGAGAGGAAAGGGAGCCTCTTATCGCGATGTTCGTGGGTAAGGGCTCCTTTTTCATATTTTTCTGGCTGGTTTTCTGCCTTTGGGGGAATGCTTTTTTTCCGGGGATAATTTTATATTCCTGCTGGGCCTTACTATCAGAAAGGAGAAATCAGAATGGAAGAAATTTCTTATGAGCTTTTTGATGAATGCAAGGAGCTTTTCCAAAGAATAAAAACTGACGGAAGGGTAATGGAATACCACTCACCTTTCGGTATTATCAAATCTGCAGCATTCAGGGAATCCGAGCTGCCTGAAAAATTTCCGGTTGATCTCAAAGACGGGAAGCCTTTTGCTGTGAAATGGCATGTAGTAGAAAATGGGAAACATCTTTTCTGGAAAGGCAGAAGAGTGATAGAGTATTATAGTTTTGTTCCAGATGAGCTTGGAGAAAAAGAAAAATATCTTGCGAGTGTCCACGAGTATGTTGATGCCATGAGAGGCCATAAAAATGCTATTTTAGCTGAATTCAGCGAGGCTGAGAAAAACGGGGAAGAATTCCTGATAAATTATACCAGCAAGCGCGCAGATTACCTGATTGGATATTTTATGAGCATGCCGCCAGAGGAAAGGGGATTCATAAATTACCTGCCTGAGATTTCAAAACAAATAATAAAAGATAGAATTGAGTTCTAATTTGCGGAAGCGCCTGGTGTGAATTTCTGCCAAGGAAAAGCGTATTCACAGAAAAGCTTATAAATATGTATTCTGTCACTATTAGTTAGTGGCAATATGGCAGAATTTGATTCCAAGAAGAAAACACTTTTGGAGATGTACCTTGAAGAGAAGCAGGAACTTGACTGGTGCTATTTTGAAAGAGGAACATTAACACCGCTTGCTTACAAAGAGTGCATGCAAGAACTGAATGAAAAATATCCAGCCGTGATAAGCAAATTGCTTCCAGTGCCGCTGGATATATTTGGATTCAAGAGGAAATAATCACTTCCCCATATATTCCTTTTCCCACCCCTCTATCTCCTTGTCTGTGAGCGCAGGTCTTTCTTTCTCCCTCTTGGATTCAGGATGCAGCTTCCTTAACCACAGACCGTAAATCCCACCGTAAAGCATTCCCGCCAAGTGCGCTCCATGCGCTATGTTATCCGGGGAGAAGAATCCTATCATATCCAAAGCAATCCAGATGAAAAACGCGGCCAGCACGTACATGGGGACTCCCAGAACAAACACAACCGATTTTGGCCTGAATATGGCAAAGCATCCCAGAACCGCGAATATGGCTCCTGAAGCCCCGAGAGAGGACTGGTAGAAAACCAGATCAGCTGCTGCAGAAGCCAGTCCTCCAATGAAAAACACAATCAGAAGATTGCGAGAGCCGGCCTGCTTCTCGAACAGGCTCCCGAAAACCGCGAGCGCGAACATGTTCCCGTAAAGGTGCGTGAAATCCGCGTGCATGAATATGTGGGTGAGGATTGTCCAGGGCATTCTCAAAACAGAATCGCGGGAGAGGATGAAATTCCCGTAAAAGAAGTCCGGGAATATCTGGCTGAGCAGGAAGACCGCCACGCAGATTCCCGTGAGCTCCAAAGCGCGCCACTGGAATTTCCCCACAGGCTGGCTAGAAATCCTAAAGTTCATAGGAATAATTTGTCAGCATAAAATAAGAAACAGTTTACTTCCTTTTTGCAATCTCCTCAGAAACCTTCTTTATGAAATCATCCAGCTTCACCCCGAACTGGACTTTCTTCTCCCCGCGCGTGCGAACCGCGATTGTGTTAGCCTTCTCCTCCTTGTCTCCAATAACAACCATGTAAGGGATTTTCTGGAGCTCCGCGTCTCTCACCTTGTATTCCACTGTCCTGTTCTCCGTGTCCATCTCTGCCCGTATTCCAGCCTCCAGCAGCTGATGGTAAACCTTCTTTGTGGCGGGATTGTTCCTCTCAGTGAAGGACATCACGCGAACCTGCACAGGAGAGAGCCAGACCGGAAGATTCCCGTTCAGGTGCTCCAGAAGCACTCCTATGAACCTTTCCACAGCCCCGTAAACAACCCTGTGGATCATGACAGGAGTATGGGGATTGTTATCCTCTCCCGTATAAGTGATCTCGAACCTCTCAGGCATCGCGAAGTCCAGCTGTATGGTGGCGCACTGCCAAGTCCTCCCCTGCGAATCCTTTATGTGGAAGTCTATTTTCGGGCCGTAGAAAGCCCCATCACCCTTGTTAATCTTGTACTTTATTTTCTTCTTCCTGAGCACGTCTTCAAGAATCTTCTCAGCCTTGTCCCAGAGCTTATCACTCCCGATTCGTTTCTCAGGTCGCGTGGACAGCTCCACATGATAATCAAACCCGAACTTCCTGTAGAACCTGTCCACCATATCCATTATCCCCACAATCTCTTTTTCGAGCTGCTCCTCTGTGCAGAATATGTGCGCATCATCCTGCGTGAACTTTATCACCCTGAAAAGCCCTGTAAGCACGCCAGAAAGCTCGTGCCTGTGAACCACCCCGAGCTCAGCCACCCTCAAAGGAAGGTCCCTGTATGATTTGGGCCTGGACTTGTACACAAGCATCGCCCCCGGGCAGTTCATGGGCTTGACAGCAAAATCCCTGTCCTCATACTTCGTGAGGAATATGTTCTCCCTG
>Ga0153915_10002635_pt1 | contig 16327 bp, 16 predicted proteins | sample Opewatmetagenome_2_FD_107003 | JGI IMG/M metagenome (GOLD analysis project Ga0153915, IMG submission 107003) | Freshwater wetland microbial communities from Ohio, USA - Open water 3 Core 3 Depth 3 metaG | ecosystem: Environmental > Aquatic > Freshwater > Wetlands | place: USA: Ohio, Lake Erie...
ATCACGGCTGAACCGATATTAAGGTAGACACCTCCTCCTTCGAGCTTCTCCAAAAGGGAACAGAAAAGAAAGAAGTCCGTCAGGGAGGTCTGGCCCAGGTCCCGACCGCTGGCCCGGGGATGGAAATGGATCGTGTCCGTCCCGATGGCCACATGGACGGTCACGGGAATCCCGAGATCATGGGCGGCCGCCAGCAGGCTCAGCGGCTTGAATGGGAACCGGGAAGCTGAGATCATCCCTCCCACTGCCGCCCCCAGGCCCCTTCCCTGCCGGGCTCCTTTCCGGATGGCCGCGTTCAGCTTCTCCCCTGTCTCCCGGGCTGCTCCGAACCGCCCGACGCGGATCTGGCGGGCGACATCCTCGGAGGTGCGGCCGCAGTAGGCGATCTCGAAATCATGAATGATCCCCGCCCCGTTCAGCGCGATCCCGCTCACCCACCCCTCCTTCATCAGGCCGATGAGAACAGGGTTCAGCCCCACTTTGATGACATGGGCTCCCAGCCCGAAGAGGATGGCCCGTTTCTTGGCCCGAGCTGCGCGCATCAGACCAAGGAACTGCTTGAAATCCTTACCCGCCAGGATATCCGGGAGGCTGTCGATGAACCCGGCCAGGCCGCTTCCCTGCCGGAAAGGCCTGGCAAAATCGGCCGCCTCGACGAGGCTGGGACGGCCGAGAAGGGGGACCGTGCGCACGCCTGAGGAGCGGGTGGGGCGAGGTTGCGCGGGCCGGTCTTTGGGCACCGCCCGTCTATTTCCTGACCAGCGCGTTTTTCAATTCCTGGCCGGAGCGGAACTTGATCCGCTTTCCTTTTTCTATCTTGATCTGCTTCTTCCTCCGGATGTCCCGTCCGTAACCGGTCTTCTTGTCGACGACCCGGAAGCTCCCAAAACCCCTGATCTCGACCTTCTGGTTCTTCGCCAACGCCGCCTTCAAGGACTTCAATATCGATTCCACGATGAGCAGAGATTTGGCCCTGTTGAACTCGGAATTCTTCTCAATGGCAAGGGCGATATCGTTCTTGATCATCCGGGTCTCCTTAAGTCCGCGCGGAGGAAGGATAATAATTAATGCAACCATCCCTAAATGTCAAGACGGATTGTTGACTTGGGTATATCCACTACCTATAATGAAATCAACATGAAACGCAGCTTTCGCCTGGGTGCACTCCTCCTCCTTTTGACTCTCCCGAGCGCGGCCTCAATTTACAGGATCGTCGTGGACGCGCCGGTGCACCCGATTTCCTCCGAGTACATCACCCGTTCGATCGACAAGGCCGATCAGGATAAAGCCAGCCTGCTGATCATCGTCCTGAACACGCCCGGCGGTTTGGACACGGCCATGCGCGAGATCATCTCCAAGATCCTGGCCTCGCCGGTGCCGGTCGTAACCTATGTCGCGCCGGCTGGAGCCCGGGCGGCTTCGGCCGGGTTCTACATCGGCATCGCCTCGGACCTTTTCGTCATGGCGCCCGGGACAAACACCGGGGCCGCCCACCCGGTGGGAGTCTCCATCACAGGACAGTCCATGGACAAAACGATGGAAGAAAAGGTCACCCAGGACGCCGTGTCGTATATCAAGACCCTGGCCGAAAAGCGCGGCCGCAACGTCCAGGCCGCCGAGGACGCAGTCCGCAAGAGCTTTTCCTACACCGAGAAGGAAGCGCTGGACAAGGGTCTGATCGACCTGGTTGCCGGGAGCGAAGAAGAGATCGTCGCTCATTTTGACGGCTGGACGCTGCAGAGGTTCAGCGGAGAAAGCCTGGTGCTGCGGCTCAAGGGCGAGCCGGTCGTGGACATCCCCATGACCGCCCGCCAAAAATTCCTGCTCACTATTTCCAACCCGAACCTGGCCTACATCCTTTTAATGGTCGGCCTACTCGGGCTGTATTTCGAGTTCGCCCACCCGGGTGCGATCCTTCCCGGCGTCCTCGGCGCCATCAGCCTTCTCCTGGCGATCTTCTCATTCCAGATCCTGCCGATCAACTATGTGGCCCTGCTGCTCATCTTCCTGGCCATCGGACTGTTCGTCCTTGAGGTCAAGATCCAAAGTTTCGGAATCCTCGGTGTAGGAGGGATCGTCGCCATGGTCATCGGCTCTGTCATGCTGGTCAACTCTCCGATCCCCGAGCTGCAACCCAGCTTGAAGATCATCATCCCCACGGCCATCGGCCTCTCCCTTATCTTCCTGTTCCTCCTCTTCCTCGTGGTCCGGGCGCATTCCAAGAAGGCCGTGACGGGCAAGGAGGGCCTGGTCGGCGAGGTCGGGACCGCCCAGACGGACCTCAACCCCGAAGGCAAGGTCTTCGTCCATGGGGAGCTCTGGAACGCCGAGGCCGCCGAGCCCATCGCCAAAGGGAGCAAGGTGAAGGTGACCCGGGTTCTGGATACGCTCAAGATCCGCGTGGAAAAGCTGTAGACCCGGCCCGGACGGCCCTCCTTGGGGCGCCTAAAGGTCCGGAGGGAATAGGAATAAGGAGGTTCGTATGGTTTCCGTGCCGATCATCATCATCGGAATCATCGTCCTTTATCTCTTGAACTGCATCAAGGTCCTCCGCGAATACGAGCGCGGCGTCATCTTCCGCTTGGGGCGCGTTCTCCCCCAGCCCAAGGGGCCCGGGCTGATCTTTGTCTTCGCGCCGATCGACCGCATGCTTCGGGTCAGCCTGAGGCTCGTCACCCTGGACATCCCGCCCCAGGATGTCATCACGAAAGACAATGTCTCGGTCAAGGTCAACGCGGTCGTCTATTTTCGCGTCATGGAGCCGCTCAAGGCCATTATCGAGGTCCAGGACTACCTTTATGCCACATCCCAGCTGGCCCAGACGACCTTGCGCAGCGTCCTGGGTGAGGTCGAGCTTGACGACCTCCTCTCCAAGCGGGAGAAGCTGAACGCCCATCTTCAGGAGATCCTGGACAAGCACACCGATCCTTGGGGGATCAAGGTCCAGCTCGTGGAGACGAAGCATGTGGACCTTCCCGAAATGATGGTCCGAGCCATCGCCAAACAGGCGGAGGCTGAGCGCGAGCGCCGGGCCAAGGTCATCCATGCCGACGGCGAGTTCCAGGCGGCCGGCAAGCTCACCGAAGCCGCCGAGATCATCTCTCAGAACCCTCAAACCCTGCAGCTGCGTTTCCTGCAAACCCTGACCGAGATCGCCACCGAAAAGAATTCGACCATCATTTTCCCTCTGCCCATCGAGTTCTTGAGGTCTTTTGCCATGGACAAACCCAAGTCGGACAAGCCGTGATGAAAAGCCGAGAATTCCGCGAGATCCAAGTCTCCAGTACCCAGCTGGCCATCATCTTCCTGGGCATCCTGGTCATCGGTGTGGTCATCTTTCTCCTGGGCGTTTCCGTCGGGAAGAAACACGCCCAGGCCGCCGTGAAGGCCAACGTCATCGCCCAGAAAGAGCCGGAGCAGGTCAAGGAGAAAATCGTCACGCTGCCGCAGATAAAGCCGGGCGAGGAATTGCGAAATGAGGCGCCCGAGAAATCCACGCCGTCCGCCGAGTCGCCGCCTGTCAAGAAAGACATCATCCCCAAAAAACCCGAGGAAAAACCCAAGACAGAGCCTCAAATGAAGGAGCCTGCAGCGCCAGCCAGGACCGCCCCGGAGGCCGCCCCGGCCAAAAAGGGCCTTTTCTATGTTCAGGTCGGTGCCTTGGCTGAGGCACAGGCCGCCCAGGCGACGGCCGATAAGTTCCGCAAAATGGGCTATCAGGTCATCGTGATGGACCCCCAAGCGACGGACAAGAGTCCCGTCTTCAGAGTGAGGGTGGGCGGTTTTTCAACCCGGGAGCAGGCGGAAGGGGCCCGGCAGAAGCTGGCCTCGACGGCCGGACGGAAGACCGACTATTTCATCGTCCGCGACTGAAGCGAGCCCTAATGGACGAGAGAACCCCCATCCCTGCCGACCGGCTGACAGAGGTTGAGGCCCGGGTCAAGGAACGCCTCCTCAAATTCGAAGAAATCCGAGGTTTTCTTTGACCTAGAAAAAAAGAGGGCGGAGCTCGCCGCCGTCGTCGCCGAGCTGTCCGCACCGGAGACCTGGCAGGACCAGAAGAAATCGCGCACCCTGCAGCAGAAAAGGCGAACGCTGGAACGCAGCGTTTCCGCCTTCTCACGCCTGGAGGAAAAGAAGGAAGAGGTCGAAGTCCTGGCCGAGCTGGCCAGGGAGGGAGAGGATGTCAGCCGGGACCTGGAAAGCGCGCTTGCGACGCTCGGCCAGGATCTTGAAGAGGCCGAGCTCGAAAGCCTATTCTTTGAAGCGGACGACAGCCGCAATGCCCTGTTCACCATCCACCCCGGAGCCGGCGGAACTGAGTCCCAAGATTGGGCGCAGATGCTGCTCCGCATGTATCTGAGGTACGCGGAGCGCAAGGGCTATAAGACGGAAATCCTCGATTCCATGCCGGGAGAGGAAGCCGGGATCAAGAGCGTCACCGTCCGTGTCGAGGGGGATTATGCCTATGGACGCCTCAGCCAGGAATCGGGCGTCCACCGGCTGGTGCGGATTTCTCCTTTCGACTCGAACAAACGCCGCCACACCTCTTTCGCCGCCGTCTTCGTCTTTCCCGAGGTCGAAGAGGACATCGAAGTGGAGGTCAACCCGGAGGATTTGAAGATCGACACCTTCCGCGCAGGGGGAAAGGGCGGACAGCACGTCAACGTCACGGATTCGGCCGTCCGCATCACCCATCTCCCGACCGGGATCGTCGTCCAATGCCAGAACGAGAGGTCCCAGCACAAGAACAAGGCCTCGGCGATGAAGGTTCTGAAGGCCAGGCTGTACGAGCTCGAGAAAAAAAAGCAGCTGGAGAAATTCGAAAAAATGGAGGAAACAAAGTCCGACATCGCCTGGGGAAGCCAGATCCGCTCCTACGTCCTCCATCCTTACCGGCTGGTCAAGGACCTGAGGACCCGCCTCGAAACCGGGGATGTCGATAAGGTCCTAGATGGCGACCTGGACGAGTTTATCCGGGCCAGCCTGTTATCGAGGAAAAAGACGGCGCCGTCGGCTTAGCCCTGGGCGCCGAGCCATAGCATCTCCCCTCCCGGGAGAAAGTCCCAGCAAAGCGAGGGCCACAATGACGGAAAGCAACTCAGACGAGCCCAAGCGGCCGGTTCCGCCCGACGAGGGCTCCAAGCAGGAGTTCCTGCCCCCTCTTGATTTCAGCTCGGTCATCCTTCCCTTCTATTCCCAGGCCCTTCTCAAGCTCGGCCTGCTGGGTGACCCCGGCCAATCGGGCCAAGAACTGAACCTGAACCTGGCCAGAAGGCTGATCGACATCCTCGACCTTATCAGGGACCGGACAAAGGGGAATCTCAAGCCGGACGAGGAGAAGTTCCTTGAGTCCTGTCTGCAGCAACTGAGGATGCACTACCTCGAAAAAGCCGAGATCATCTCCAGCTAGGCTGCCCATGAAAGTGCTGCGCGGGCTCCCAGAGCGGCCGGTCTTTCGCCAGGGGACCGTCGTCGCCATCGGCAACTTCGACGGCCTCCACTTGGGGCATCAAAAGATCCTTAAGGCGCTCGTCAGCAAAGCCCGCAAAATGGGTTTGCCGTCGGTCGTGCTGACGTTCTCGCCGCATCCGGAGAGGGTTCTTGAGGGCGCCCGGGTCGGCATGATCCAGACCCTGGAGCAGAGGCTGGCGGGCATCCGGGCGGCCGGCCCCGACGCCGCGCTCATCGCGGCTTTTGACCGGTCGTTCGCCAGTCTGACGGCCGCCGAGTTCGCCGAACGCGTGATCGCCTCGAGCCTAAGGGCAAAGACCGTCGTGGTTGGAGAGAATTTTCGCTTCGGGAAATCCCGGGAAGGAGATGTCAGCGAGCTCAGGCGTCTGGGCCGGCGGCTGGGCTTTGCTGTCGTCCCGGTCCCCTCGGCTCTAAAAAACGGCCGGGTCGTGAGCTCCAGTCTGATCCGTAGGCTCCTTCACGAAGGACGGATCGCCGCGGCCAACGCGCTCCTGGGCCGCCCTTACGAGATCATAGGCCGGGTCGAACGCGGCTCCGGCCGGGGCCGGGAGCTGGGTTTCCCCACCGCCAACCTCCAGCCGCTGAATGAGATCCTCCCCGAAGGCGTGTTCATCACCGCCGCCGATGTGCAGGACCGGTCCTATCCTTCACTGACCAACATCGGACGCCGCCCGACCTTCGGCGCCGGACGCCTTCAAGTCGAGGTCCACCTTCTTGGGTTCCGGGGTCCCTTGTACCGCCGGCGGCTCATCCTTCGGTTTCTTCGGAAGATCCGGGACGAGAAACGCTTCGACGAGCCGGAGGGACTGGTCCGCCAGGTTCAAAAGGATGTCCGGACCGCGCGGGCCTTTTTCCGGAGGGAAAGGTCCGGTTTTGCCGGACTGTCCGGGGCGGCGGACGGTTGACATTTTCTTGTCGTTGAGGCATTTTCAAAGAAGCCGCGTACCCCAGGAGAGAAACCGTGGAAGAAAAAATAAAGGCCCGCGTGATGGATGCCGGCAAGATCAAAAGGGCCCTCATCCGGATGACGACCGAGATCCTCGAACGCAACCGCAGCCTGAAGAACCTGGTGATCATCGGGATCCGGGCCAGGGGAATTGATATCGGCCTGCGCATCTCCCGGTTGATCAAGGAGCTCGAGAACGTGGACGTGCCGGTCGGAGTGTTGGACATCACCCGCTACCGGGACGACGTGGCCAGGGACGAGGTCCCCCCCACAGTCCAGAGGACGGAGATCGATTTTCCGATCGCCAAAAGGGACGTGCTGCTGGTCGACGACGTCATCAATACAGGCCGGACGACCCGGGCCGCCATGGAGGCGCTGTTTGACCTGGGGCGGCCGCAGACGATCCAGCTCCTCGTCCTCATCGACCGCGGCCACCGTGAGCTCCCGATCCGGCCCGATTACGTGGGTAAGGTCCTTCCCACCTCGAAGCTGGAGTTCGTCAAAGTGCGGCTCGTCGAGGTCGACGAAGGCGACGAGGTGCTCATCACCGAGCCAGCGCCTTCCGCGACCAAGCGGCAGGCAAGGGGAAAAGAGCATGAGCCTGCTGATTAGAAACGGCCGCGTCATCGACCCTTCCTCCGGGCTGGACGAAACGCTCGACATCCTCATCGCCGACGGGAAGATCGCCTCCGTGGCCCCGCGCCTGGAGGCCCCCGGCTCCGCGCTCATCGATGCCTCCCGTCTCGTCGTCGCCCCCGGGTTCATCGACATGCACACTCACGTAAGGGAGCCCGGCCAGGAAAAAAAGGAAGATATCTCTTCGGCTTCCCGGGCCGCGGCCAAGGGCGGATTCACAACGATCTGCGCCATGCCCAACACGAGCCCGGTCAACGACAGCCGCCGAGTGACCGAGTACGTCATCAACGAAGCCCGAAAGCGGGCGCTCGTCAACATCCTGCCCATCGCCGCGATCACCAAGGGACTGGCCGGAGAAGAGCTCACCGACATGGCCGGTCTGGCGGCCTCGGGAGCCGTGGCTTTCTCGGATGACGGCCGCGGAGTCCAGAGCGGCCGCCTCATGAAGCAAGCCCTGGAGCAGGCGGAGAAGCTGAACGCTCTGGTCATCGAGCATTGCGAGGACTCCGAACTCAGCCAGGGCGGGGTGATGAACGAAGGCCCGACCTCGCTTCGACTGGGGGTGCCGGGCATCCCGTCGGCGGCCGAAGATGTCATGGTCTCGCGCGACATCATACTCGCCGCCGGGGCAGGCGCCCGCCTCCATATCGCCCATCTCAGCACGCGCGGCGCCGCCGGATTTGTTCGGGAGGCCAAGGGAAAGAAGGCCCGGGTCACCGCAGAGGTGACGCCCCACCATCTTGTGCTCGTCGATACCGCGCTCGAGAAGGGCGACGCGAACCTCAAGGTCAACCCTCCCATCCGGAGCGCCGCCGATGTCGAGGCCCTTCAGCTGGCTGTGAGCGAGGGGGTCGTTGATGCCTTCGCCACGGACCATGCCCCGCATCAGGCGGAACAAAAGGCTCTCGGCCTTCTTCGGGCGCCCTTCGGCATCGCCGGCCTGGAGACGGCCGTATCGCTTCTCCTCGACCGGCTTGTTTCGAGGCAGGTCATCCCCTTGCCCCGGCTGATCGAGATGTTCTCGACGCGACCCGCGGAGATCCTTGGCCTTCGCGCCAAGGGCCGGCTCGCGCCTGGAGCCGACGCCGATGTGACGATCCTCAACCTTCATCAGGAGATCACGGTCGAGGTCAGCCATTTCGTTTCCAAGAGCCGCAACAGTCCTTTCGACGGCTGGAAGCTCAAGGGCACTCCGGTAATGACCATCCGGGGCGGTCGGGTCGTCTATCCGTTCGATTCCGCCGGGCAGACATGAAGGCGAACCTTTCTCAGCTCGAAAAGTCCATCGGCCTGAGCTTCAGCGACAAGGCCCTCCTGCGGCAAGCCTTGACCCATTCCTCTTACGCCTATGAGCAAACCGACGTTCAGCCGTGTGATAATGAAGTCCTGGAGTTCCTGGGCGATTCGGTTGTCGGCCTGGTCACGGCCGACTATTTCTGCTCGGCTTTCCCGGGTCTCCGGGAGGGCGATCTGTCGAAGTATAAGTCCGCCGCCGCCAACACCGAGGCCCTGTCCGAGTTCGCTCTGCAGAAGAAGCTCCATAAATACCTTTTCCTCGGCAAAGGGGAAGAAAAAAGCGGCGGCCGCAAGAAAAAGACCATCCTGGCGGGAGCTTTCGAGGCCCTGGTCGGGGCGATCTATCTGGACCAAGGTTATGAGGCCGCCAAGGGTTTCCTCCTCCCGTTGCTGAAGGAATCTTTCCGGAGGACCGACCATCGCGACCTCCTGATCAATAACTACAAGTCCGCTCTCCAAGAATATTTCCAGAAGGAAAGCCGGCCGGCGCCTTCCTACCGGACGGTGACCTCGGTCGGGCCCGACCACAGCAAGACTTTTTTTGTGGAAGTCTACCAGGCCGGTGACCGGCTGGCCAAGGCGAAGGGGTATTCCAAGAAGAACGCCGAGCAAAGAGCCGCTCAGAAGGCCTTGAAAAGTCTTCTCGGGATGAAGATAAAAAGCCTCCGGGCGGAGATGTTCGTGCTCAAGAAATAGCCCAGGGGAGAAGCTCCGGAAGGAATTCCAGGAAAAAATGACCAAGTGCTCCCGCTGCGGGCTGAGGAAAGCAAAAAGGCGTTGTTCAGCCCTGGGTTCGGACCTCTGCGCACTCTGTTGCGGGCGTCTTCGGGAAAGAGAGCTGCGCTGCTCTCCGGCGTGCCCTTTTCTGGTCCGGCACAGGCCCTACCAGGAAAGTCGAGTCATCCACAAGAAGGGGTCGTTTTCGGAGGATGTGGCCCAGGACGAGAGGCTGAGCTGGCTGACCTTGAACATCGAAGCTCCGCTCCTGGAGTCTGCCCAGCGCAACCCGGGTTTTGCCGATAGGGATGCGCTTCTTGCCCTCGAGTACGCCAAGGAAAAGGTCGAGAAGGGACGGTCGCGGCTGATCCTCTCTCCGGGAAGGGAGTCGCCAGCGCGGAACGAAGCGGGCGAAGCCGTCTATGCCAGCCTCGACCAATGCCGCTTCGAGAAGAAAATCATCCTGCCCCAGGACGTGGAGAAATACACCGGCGAAGAGAAGCTCAAGTGCCTGGACAACGTCATTTCGGGAATCAAGTTCCTGACCAAGGGCGACCTCGCCGGCCGGACCTACCTCCAAAACCTGGCCCACCGGATGGAACGGCTGAGGGAACTATCCAGCCAGAAGAAGCTGGTCACGCAAACCTGACCCTCCCCTACTTGCTCATGATCGCGGCCACGGGCATCAGGGCAGGGATGTTCGCGCAGACGATCTTGATCACGGCCATGAGCGGAACGGCCAGGATCATCCCCGGGATCCCCCAGAGCCATCCCCAGAAGAAAAGAGAGAACAGCACGACGAGAGGGCTCAGGTCAAGTCCCTTCCCCATGAGCTTGGGCTCCAGGACATTGGCGATGACGGCGTCCTGGCCGATCAGCACGAGAAGCATCCAGACGGCGGGGAAGATGCTTCCATATTGAACGGCGGCGACGATCGTGGCCAAGCCGAAGCTGGTGATAGAGCCCAGGCTGGGGATGAAGTTCAAAAGGAAAGTCAGGAACCCGAACAGCAGCGCGAAATCCACGCCGAAAGCCAGGAGGACCAGCATGCTCACGGTCCCGGAGAGCAGGCTGATGCCCGTCTTGATGATGAGGTATTTCTGGACCTGACGGTCGATCTTTTCAACGATCTGGTTGATCTGGGCCGCTCGGGTATGACTGAAGGCCCGGTCCACCTTGCTTTTGAGCTTGCCCCGGCCGGAGAGCATGAAGACGAGGAAAATGAAGATCAGCACGAACGTCGAGAAAAAGGAAAAAACCTGGTTCATCGACCGCAGGAAGAAGTTAGCCACCTTGCCCGCATCCAGGGTCTTGCTCCAAAGCCAGGGGTCCCAGTTGAACCTGGACAGATGGAACTTTTCGGTGATGGCGCTGAAAACGGAGTTCAGGCTTTCGGTATAGTCGGGGAGGGAAGCGGCAAAGGCGCGGCCGCTGTTGTAGAAAAGAACCCCCAGAAGATAGAGGAGCAAAAAGGCGCTGACGATGATCAGAGCCACGGCCGGAACTTTGGGGATCTTCAACCGCGTCAGCGCGGCCAGGACGGGAGAGAGGATGAAATAGAAGAAGATGGCCAGAAAGAAGGGGAAAAAGACCGGCTTGGCCAGGCGCAGGAGGAGTCCGACCAGGAAGATGAGGAGCACGGCTGACGAGAACAGGTTGACCTTGTGCTCTTCCATGCTTTGCTCGTTATTATACACATTCTCAAGAGCTGAAAACAGATAATCCGGCTCCCCCCGCGATGAATGCCCGCACCCTCTTCCCACCCCGGGACGAGCGCCTCATCCTCCCTTGCGGTAATAGGAAAAAGAGGAATATCACCTCGCCTATCACCCGGAAAGGCGATTGACCCATTCCTGGAAAACGATAAAATGAGCCTGTATTTCGAGTTGGACCACCGAGGAGTTTATATGGCGATACCGGAAGGCAAAGACGCGCCCGAGGAGACGGAAAGCCGTTCCGCCGCATCGGGCGCCCGCGCCGCCACCCCACTCCGGGACTGGCCCTATTTCGAGAGCCTGGTCGAGAACGCGATGGAGGGGATCATCATCGCCGACAAGGAGGGCCGGATCCTGCGGGCCAACGATGAGTTCCACAGGATGTTCGGCTTCGCCGCGGGCGAGATCATCGGCCGCTCGATCGACGACCTGATCGTCCCGCCCGAGCTGCGGGATGCGGCCGTCGCCATCACCCAGCGGGTGATCCGCGGCGAGAAAGTCTCCCTGGAGACCGTTCGCCGGCGGCGGGATGGCCGGAGCATACCCGTCTCCATCATCGCCTCGCCCATCTTTGACGGCGCTTTGCCCCAGGCCGTGTTCGGCATCTATCGGGATATTTCGGACCAGAAGAGGATCCTCGAAGAGCTCAAGAATTCGGAAAAACGGTTCCAGGACATCGCCCTGAGCTCGGCCGACTGGATCTGGGAGATCGATAAGGACGCCGTTTACACCTTCGCCTCGGGCCAGGTCAAACAGATCCTGGGCTTCGAAAGCGAAGAGATCCTGGGAAAGACGCCGTTCGACCTCATGCCCAAGCACGAGGCCGCCCGCGTGCGCCAGATCTACGGCCAGCTGATGACCGAGAAGCGGCCCTTCATTGACCTTGTGAACTGGAACCTGAGCAAGCACGGCCGGCTGGTCTGCCTTCAGACGAACGCCGTGCCGATCTTGGATGACAACGGCACGCTCCTCGGCTACCGCGGCATGGACAAGGACATCACCGAACGCCGCCTTGCCGAAACCCAGATCCTGAAGCAGAACATGCTCCTCGAGGCTATCAACAAGCTTCTTCAAAAGGCCATCACCGACGAGAGCGATTCCGACCTGGCGGTCTTTTGCCTCGAGCTGGCTGAAAGCCTCACCGACAGCAAGTTCGGATTCATCGGCGAGCTCAACGACCGGGGCCGGCTGGACACGATCGCCATGAGCGATCCCGGCTGGGACGCCTGCCGGATCCCCAAATCCAACGCCCCCGTCTTGATCAACAATATGAAAACCCGCGGCCTCTGGGCCAAGCCGCTCGGTGATGGAAAGTCCCATGTCATCAACGCTCCGGAAACCGACCCGGCGCGGGCCGGCATCCCCATCGGCCATCCGGAACTCCACAACCTTCTGGCCGTTCCTTTGAAGCGCGCCGACAACCCCACAGGGGTCCTGGCCCTCGCCAACAAGGAGGGAGGATACGACCGGGACGACCAGCGGGCCGTGGAGGCGCTGGCCACCGCCTTCGTTGAGGCCCTTGACCGCAAGCGGGCCGAAGGAGCGATCCAGAAGGAATCGGGCAAACTGACGGCTATTATCTCCGGGATCGAGGAGGGCGTCATCTATGCCGATACCGAGGACCGGATCGTCGAGGTCAATGACTATTTCCTGCGCCTGTTCCGGAAGGAGAAAAAGCAGCTGCTCGGGCAGACGCTCTGGGACGCCCACCTCGGAGAGGTGCTGGACACCCTGAAGCTGGACATCGAAACGTTCCGGAAAACCAAGGGCTCCCCTCCTGTCCAGGTCCAGCGGACCCTGGCCGACAGGGAACTGATGTTCCGCATCAAGCCGACCTACGTCGACGGTCAGTACGGCGGGCTGATCCTCAACCTCGTCGACGTGTCCGAGCTCGTGAAGGTCCGCAAGGAAGCCCTGGCGGCGAGCAAAGCCAAGAGCGACTTCCTGGCCAACATCAGCCATGAGATCCGGACGCCTATGAACGGGATACTGGGGATGACCGAGCTTGCCCTGGACACCGATCTAACGCCGGAGCAGCGCGAGTACCTGCGAGGGATCCGCTCTTCGGCCGAGTCCCTGATGGCGCTGATCAACGACATCCTGGACTTCTCCAAGATCGAGGCGCGCAAGCTCGAGATCGAGAAGACGCCGTTCAACCTGGAAGACCTGCTCTTCGAGACACTCGCCCCGCTGGCCCTCCAGGCCCACAGGAACAAGCTCGACTTCGTCTGCGCCATCCCTCCCCGGCTGGACACGGACATCATCGGCGACCCCGGCCGGCTCCGCCAGATCCTCATCAACCTCGCCGGAAACGCCGTCAAGTTCACGGAAAGGGGCGAGATCGTGGTCTCTGTCGAAGAAGAGACGCGGAGTGGCGAAGCCATCCTCCTGCACTTTTGCATCGCCGACACTGGAATCGGCATCCCCGAAGATAAACAGAAGGTCATTTTCGACGTCTTCGCCCAGGCCGACAGCTCCATGACCAGGAAGTACGGCGGAACCGGGCTCGGACTGGCCATCTCTTCTCAACTCGTCGACCTCCTCGGCGGGCGGATCTGGGTGAAGAGCACCCCGGGCAAGGGCAGCCAGTTCCACTTTACCGCCCGTTTCCTGCTCCCGAAGAGGGATGACGAGGGGCTTGCCGTCCGGGCGAAGCTGCACTTCGCCGACTTCTCCCTGCTTCTGGTCGAGGACAACGTCAGCTCCAGGGGCAGCATCGGCGAGTGGGGGAAATACTGGGGACTCAAGGTCAGGGAGGCAACCAGCGCCGACGAAGCTATGGTCATCCTGGATGAGGCCGCGGAGAGGAAGAGGCCCTTCCAGGTCATCCTCATGGATGCCGATCTTCCCGGCCATGACAGCTTTGTCCTCCTGGACTACATCAAGGACAATCCCGAGCTGACCCGGTCCATCATCATGATGATGGGTCCGGCGAACGGCCGGGTCGATGTTTCGCCCTGGCTGAAGGTGGGCATCTCCGCCCACCTGGGCAAGCCGATCAAGCCCTCCGAGCTTAAGAATGGCATCCTCAAAGTCCTCGGCCTGGCTCCCAAACCGCTGGCGGAAGCCGTCCAGGGACCGCAGCTAGGAGGGACGACCGAGCGGCAGGCCCGTCGCATCCTGATCGCCGAGGATAACCTGGTGAACCAGAGGGTGGCCATCTATATGCTCGAGAAGCAGGGGCACCAGGTGCTCGGAGTGATGAACGGAGAAGAGGCCCTGGCCGCCCTCGAGAAGGAGAATTTTGAGCTCATCCTGATGGACGTCCAGATGCCTAAAATGGACGGGTTCCAGGCAACGCAGCTGATCCGGGCGAGGGAAAAGGAAACAGGATTCCACCTGCCTATCATCGCCATGACCGCCCACGCCATGAAGGGAGACCGCGAGAAGTGCCTGGCAGTCGGGATGGACGAGTACATCGCCAAACCATTGAACGTCAAACAGTTGACCGAAACCATCGCCCGAGTCATGAGCCTGCAGCCCGCAGCGGGGGTCTCCGACCGGCCGCGGAAAAGGGAATTCGGCGGCGGAAGCCTGACGGACCTCAGGGATCGGGGAAGCCGATGAAGATCCTGATCGCGGACGACGACCCGGTCAGCTCCAAGATCCTGCAGAAGAACCTCGAGAACTGGGATTATGAAACCGTGCTGGCGCGAAACGGCCCGGCGGCCTGGCAGGCTCTGCAGGACGACAGCCTGCGGCTGGCCATCCTGGACTGGATGATGCCCGGCATGGACGGGGTCGAAGTCTGCCGCAAGATCCGGCGCCGCAAGAGGTACAAGTATACCTACATCATCCTGCTGAGCGCCAAGGACCGCAAGCAGGACATCATCGCTGGTCTGTCCTCCGGCGCCGACGATTACATGACCAAGCCCGTCAACTTCCTGGAGCTGAGGGCCCGCCTCAAGACCGGCCGGCGCATCATCGACCTCGAGGATAAGCTGCTGTTCATTCAAAACCAACTCAAGGACCTGGCCAGCCGGGACAGCTTGACCAGGATCTGGAACCGGGCCGAGATCATCCGCTTCCTAAGCGAGGAACTGGAGCGCGGACGCCGCGAAAAGAAGCCGACCAGCGTCATCATGCTCGATGTGGACCATTTCAAGAAAATCAACGATTTTTACGGCCATGCCACCGGCGATCAGGCGCTTCTCCAGGTGGTCTCGCGCCTGCGCCGCAAGGTGCGGAGGTCGGACAAGATCGGAAGGTACGGAGGCGATGAGATCGTCGTCATCCTGCCGAATTGCGGACCGACCGAGGTCAGGAGCGTCGGTGAAAGGCTCCGACTGGCCGTCGGAGGCAGGAAGATCAAGACAGAGATCGACGCCGTGCCGGTCACCATCTCCGGTGGCTGTGCGACGGCGGACGCGGGCGGGACACCAAGCCCGGAGTCTCTCATCAAGACGGCCGACAGGGCCCTCCTGGCGGCCAAAGAGAAAGGACGCAATTGCGTCATTGTGGCCGGAGACGGCCGGGAGCGCATAAGGGAGCAGAAGAATGCCTGACCCGATTTCCCATGATCAGCTTCAACCCATCGACCTCAGCGATGTCCTCAGCAGGATCGGCGGCGACACTTCGTTCCTCAAAGAGCTCCTGGCCATCTATTTTCAGGAATATGACGAGAAGAAACGCCTCCTCGAAGAGGCCGTCACCCGGCAGGATTACAAGCAACTGAGCGAACTCGGCCACAGCCTGAAAGGAGCCTCAGCGAACCTGGGGCTGGCCAGGTTGCAGAGGGTCGCCCTTTCCCTCGAGATCGCAGGCAAGGGAGGAAAACTTCAGCCCGCCAAGGAGGCGTTGCGCTCACTCGAGGCGGAAGTCCTGATGCTCAAGGCTTTCCTCGCTGAAAACCCGTTAACTTGACTTTGCGGGGCGGGCCTCGCGGCGGACCCTCAAGCCCCGGCCGCCTGCGCCAGAAGCTTCAGGTACTCCAGGCCGAGCTTTTCGGAACCGTCCTTTATCTTCATGACGCCCAGGATCAGACGCCCGGACCGGGCCAGATAGATATTTCCAGAATAGCGGTCGCGGACATGAAAGCCTCCGTCCAGCGGCTGCCCGGATTGCCCCCTGTCCTTCTGGCTGTCCAGGTACTGGTTCATCATCTTCTCCGCGTCCCCTGCGTCCGTGCCTTGGATCATGAATAGCTCGAACTCCTGGTCCTGGGCCCGGTAGCCGGCCAGGTAGCCATGGTGCAGGAAGCCGTATCCGAGGACGTTCTGGAGAACGAACTTCTCGCTCTTGGCGATCAAGCCTTCTTTGGGGAAGAGCCCGAGCAGCGGCGGGAGCTCTCCTTTATTCGGGATCTTCTTCTCGATCTCACGGGCGACAGACGTCAGGAGCGGCTCCCCCTCCGGGCCGCACTCGAAGCACAAGAGCTTGACATAATAGGCGCCCACAATGAAATTGAGCGCTCCCTCTTCCCGGTACCCCTCGTTGCCGATCTCCAGAAACTGGCTTTCTGGGTACCTCTCCGAGCTGTAGACCCCGAACGCTTTGACGTCATCCCCCATATCGTAGATCTCGACGGTCAGGACGGCGGCCG
>Ga0153915_10002636_pt1 | contig 16327 bp, 7 predicted proteins | sample Opewatmetagenome_2_FD_107003 | JGI IMG/M metagenome (GOLD analysis project Ga0153915, IMG submission 107003) | Freshwater wetland microbial communities from Ohio, USA - Open water 3 Core 3 Depth 3 metaG | ecosystem: Environmental > Aquatic > Freshwater > Wetlands | place: USA: Ohio, Lake Erie...
AACGCATCATATCTACAATGTCCATACTGCAAGCGATGTTCACACGGCTCAGGTCAGCGGGCTCTTCCATTATTCGGCCGTTGTGAGATCCGATTACCCGACTATCGGGGATTGGGTTGCCATGACCGAAAGCAACGGGACATTTGTTATAGAAAAAATCCTTGGCCGAAAGAGCGCCTTCTCGCGCAAAACTGCCGGAAGGGCGATCGATGAACAGATCATAGCAGCAAACATAGATATCCTTTTTATAGTGAATGCCCTTGACGGAGGCAGGAATTTCAATCTGCGCGGCATCGAACGGTATGTAACAATGGCAGCAGAGAGCAGGGCAATGCCTGTCATCGTCCTCAACAAAGCCGATCTGTGCGAAGACAAAGAGCAGGCATTACGCGAAGCAAGGTTTTCTGAGGACATACCGGTTCATCTTGTAAGCGCACTTACCGGAGAGGGCCTGGATGAATTGATGGGAAACTACGGGGCGGTCACGGTCGCCCTGACAGGGCCATCCGGCGTCGGGAAATCCGCACTCATAAATGCATTATTAAAGGAGGAAAGGGCAAAAACCGGAGAGCAACGGCAGGATGACCTTCGGGGGAGGCACACCACAACCCATAAGGAGCTGTTCTTTCTCCCGGGAGGCATGATGCTCATAGATACCCCGGGCTTAAAGGAACTTGGGCTCTGGGCGGATGAGGACAGCATTAAGAGTGCTTTCACGGATATCTCTGAAATAGCAAGGGAGTGCAGATTCAAAGACTGTTCCCATCAGGGCGAGTCCGGGTGCGAGGTTCAGAAAGCGCTCATTGAAGGAAGACTTGACCACTCGCGATATGAGAATTTTCTAAGCATGAAGAACGAGATATCCTTTCTCAATTCAAAGATGGATGTAAGATCACGGCTTGAGAGAAAATCAAAAGAGAAAAAGCTGTCTAAGATGATTAAAAATTTTTACAAATAAGCCTGTTTTTAAAATCCGGCTTTTATCCTGGATATCAGCAAGATAAAAGCCGGAAAATTTTTATTCCTGTTGTGTGAATGGGGATGCTGTTCGTCTAATAACAGCCCCTATTCAAAAGTTCAAGGACATCTGAAAAGCTGGACGTTCGTGCAGACCATGCATAGAATGTCTGTAACCCCCTTAATTACCTGCATCAAATATTTTTTCCGGCAAACTCGGGTTAAGATCCGTCTGTTTCTAATTTAAGGCTCGGCCCCTTCTTAACACTATTCTTATACTTCAGCTCTGCCCGAGGCCTGATCTGAAGACTGGCGATTGACCCTGAGAGCAGCGAGTTGACGGCAGTCTGATCCAAACCTTTGTACCAGTCATTTCCACATATAAGATTAGACCCCATGGTTGAGGTGATCCCTGTCCCCTCGCTGATGAACACATTCGCCATCCACCTTCTGATGAACTGCCACCCTGTGGCAATAGTTTCAGGAGCCCCGACCCAGTATTTTGCAAAGGACGCACCCTTTTGATAGATCCAGCCTGCTGCTTTAGACACCGCGCCAAAAAAACCCTTAACACCGGCCATTGCCTTTCCTGCCGCCTTAGTGATACCTGTGGCTATATTTGTAAAAATGCCGCCGAATAGCGGACCAATGCCGCCGGACAGCATGCCTTGCCAAACGCCGTTCGCCATCTGAAGCCCATAATCCTTCCAACTGAAATCATCAAAATGGAAGATAGAATAGGTGATGGCATTAAAACCCGGCCCATAAAATACCCCGGCGCATGCCCCAAGAAGCATGCTCATCCCGGTGGATAATCCGCCTGTAAGAGCTTCGGCAACACCTGCTATCACATCTATGACAATACCGCATAATACTTCAACTGCCCCGATTATGATACCGCCGATGGCGCTGAAGATACTCGCCAGCGAATACATCCCCGTCGGGTCGACGAACATGACCGGATTATTCGATGCGTACAGGTAAGGGCTAAAATACTGCCTGCCGGGATCAATGGCGATAAACCGGCCAAGTCCGGCACAATAGAACCGGGCGCGGTAATTATACAGTCCGATTTCCTCGTCATACTCCTGCCCTGTATAAAGATAGGTCATAAACCCAGGGGTAGGCTCCTGGGTACGGGTCACTGCGCCATAGGAGAGGTACTGATATGAGGCGGCAATATTGCCCTGCAGATCCAGAACTGCGCGCACGGACCCCAGGTGGTCTTTAAGGATGTGATACATCTCTGTCCCTTTACGCATCGCAATCAGTCCGCCAGGTCCATATATATAACACACCTCCATGTGTGCGGACCCGTCGGTGGAACGCTCCATGAGGGGCAAGGCGCAGGTGCCTCGTATATACAACTTTTTGCCCGATTGCGCCGTACCCCCTGAGACCTGTTTCATTACCCTGTCGTTGTGGCAGCCGTAGATCAGGTTTACGGTGCAGCCTCCTGAACCGGCATCCTCAACCTTCACAGGCAGCATCATGGCAGGGTCGTAGGTGATTGTGAGATCGTGGTCCGTCGTGAGGCCAGAGGCAAAGGTGGCCGCACGGACGGCATTTCCGTTGCCGTCATACTCGAAATCTGCGATGGTTGTCGAAGAGGCCGTATCGACGACGCTGCTGACCTGCTGTAACCCCTTGTTATAATTGTACCGGTACGGGGTCCCTCCTGCGGTAAAATCCAAAAAATTGCCGTTGGCATCATGGCGGACCGGCTCGGTCACACCCAGATTGCGTGCGGGTTGTTGCGGATTCTGCGCATTGACCAGCTGCCCGACCTGGTCATAGGAAAAATGGAATTGATCCTGCCCGTTACCGGCCCCGCCTGTTTGAATCAAGGAAGACGCAATCGTCCCGTCATAGTAGGCGGCGTCCTTATACCCTCCTTCCGTATAGGTGAGTGTTTCCCTGAATAGATCTGTACCGGCCTGATTCCGGATCGAGATATCGGTGGGCCAAAAAGGTGGGTTGTATGTGTACCTTTGTTTGATGCCTTCCCCCCCGGCAAGACCGAACTGGTTTTCCAGCGGATTCCCTGCCGCGTCGTAACTGAATGCGGCGAGCGGTTTTGTAAAATCCTGTGACTGGGAGATCGCGGTTATCTGATTCAGGGGATTGATCTGATAACAGGCGTTGAGTCTTGCGCCGTCCAAGGCCGCCGGATAAACGATCCTTAGGATATTTCCCAGATCATCGTATTCATAATCCACCCTGTTTTTCTGCCCTCCTTCATAGGCGTTGACGGTCAGGGTGACCGCAATCCTGTTGCCGAAGATATCATAATCGAGGTCTTCGAGAACCTCGGAGGCGCCTGATGATCCGTTGTTGGCAAGTATCGATGTATTCCTTCCGACGGCGTTTGTAGTGCCGTCCTCGCCGTCGTATGAATATTTTTTTCGCCATGTCGGCGGGGTCTGCGGCCATGAAGGGTCGGAATCGGCGTATTGCTCCAACTGTACATGATCCCATGTCCCTGTCAGATACCCCGCTTCTATCTGCCTGGAAAGCTGATCGTACTTTATATAATTATATGTCCCTGCCTTTGCGCCCTGAGCGTCCTGGGTAAAACGGATGTTGCCTGCGGCATCGTAGATCACCCGTATCGGGGACTGAGCGCCCGGCTGCGATGTCAGCAAGCGGTTCGCGTAATCAAAGGTCTGCACCGTCGTCCAATCCCTGGGTGTGGAGCCATCCGGCGGGTTGAAATAGTTGGGGGAACGAACCTCGCCGGCGTTTCCTGCCTCGTCATAGATGCTTTCGTTTTTTATCTCCGTGCCGCCTTTATTGTAGACACGGCGAATCACCTGATCCAGCTGCGTGCTGACCTCATAGAACAGGTCGCCGTTCGGATTGGCGGTAGTTTTCTTAAAGTAGATCGACGTCCCGTCATCCCCGGCGCAGGCACTGTAGGAATATCTGGTGCTGTGTCCGCCGCCCACGCGGAACACTGCACCCGGGACGCTCTCCTCGGTCATTCGGGCGAGAGGCGAGGTCTCAAAGGTCTGCCGTGAGAACGGATAACCCTGATCTGCCGGATAGGCGTCATGCACCAGACCGGTCATTGTCCCTGTCTGCCAGTTCATGGCCGCAAACCCTGCGCAGTACCTGAACATCGGGATTTGGCCTGATGTGACCCATGCGGGTTTTGTGCACACAGCCGCCCTGCCCATGTCATCGGTTATGTCCTGAGACACAATCATCTGTGCCCCGCCATAGTTCTGCGTCTGGATGCTCACTCCTCGGCCGTCATCGAACGTGATGGATGCCTGCGGGTTGCATGCCGTAGCGATGTGGGAGATCGAAACCCGATTGCCGAAAAAAAGCGTCGGCAATAAGGACAACCCTTTTGAGGTTGTGTAGCTGAAGATCAGCTTTCCGTCCGCCAGGAAGGACACTGCGTTTTCCCCGGAGAACAGTAGCCAGTGTCTGTTCATGGCGTAGACGGCTATCTGCGATCCGTCAACCTTGAGTGCATAACAATAGTTTTTATCAGGACTAGCCAAAGTCCAGCCTTTGCCGCTCGCCGCACCGGCGCTCACTATCGAATTTGCAGGAAGCAGATAGCCTGCACGCCAGAAGGCAGAGCAAAGGCCATCAGATACCATGCAGCCGTCCAGTTCTGTGGAATATGGCGCAGACGGCAGACAAAATGCCCTGGCGTCTACCTGCGGTACAACGTCCTCTCCGCTGGAGTTTTGCAGTTTCCAGGCGGTAGATCCCGGGTCCCACTGAACGGTAAGCTCTGTCCCAAGCCTGATGCCGATCGGCGAGGTCAAGGTCTCAAGTATATTGAATTCAATGCCAAGGGCATATTTCGAGTCAAGCGCCTTATCGGCACAGGTCAGTTGCCCGGCAAGCCCTCCGGCCTTTTGTGTGAGCACCCTATTGTCCACCTGCCAAACGTCGGCCTGGGGCTCCCAGAAGGCTTCCCATTCCGTCCCGCGCGTAAAGCCAGTCACTGAGCCGTCGGATGCCGAGTCGATTGTAAGTGTGTGGTTCGGGTCGGCAGGAACGAATTTGCCCTGATTGCCGCTGAGGGAGAAATATAACTTGATAATCCTATCGGTCCGATCGGCAGGGTTTGTGGTGAAGAGCTCCTGCTGGAAATTGTCGTATACCGTCCTCTTGGTCTCGCCATTGGGACCAATCACCGCCGTCGGCTTATCGAACCTGCTTTCGTAGGCGTATGCCTCCATCGGACAGGCAAGCGGCGAGAACCGCAGATCATCTACAAGTACATTGCAGGCGGTGTTCCCGTTCTCGCAACTAATCTCGATCTGCGACGAACCGGACGGATCGGGAAGACATATGACCTTACAGACATACACCCATTTACCCACGGTCTCGGGAAAATTGAGAACCGAAGGCGTCCCGCCCGCCACTGTGATCTTCCAGGACGCATTGCCCAGGGCATTGTTAAAGCCGGAGGGCTTTTTCACCCACGCGGAAAATAGATATTGCAGATCCTGACGCGCGGGTCTGAATATCCCTGCAATCCCGGCAGTGCCTGTTGTTGATGCGGCAATGCTAAGGCTTCTTCTCCCCGTATGGGCGTCTAAAATAGGCGATTGGGCATTGGGAATGATTGAGGCCCCGGCCCCCATAACCCAGATGTTATCGGCCTCTTTGGCCTCGAATCCGTAGTAACTCACCTCATCCCCGGAGATACTGGCGTTCGGAAACCTTGCCGTAAGGACCGTCTGATCTTTGTCATATATAAAGGATGAGATCAGGCCGTTCCCCTCCTCCTGTTCCACAATCATACCGTGGGGCTCAGACCTTAAAACGATCCTGGTCTTGAGCCTCCAGCCGGCAGGCGCCGGAACAACGGATGGGAATTGGGGGGCCTTATTGCCGGGCGTTGTCCAGTCAAAGGTCTCATAGGGGGCAAGCCTGGACAGGCCGTCTCCCGCACAATCAATGGTGACCTTCGTGGCGTCTGCCCAGTTGCGGTAGGTTGTCGCCTGAGCCTGAATATAGGTTTTGGAACTGTCGTCTGCCGGGGACACACTCTTTGTCGTCATAGCCACAGCAGAATAGAGGTGCAGGTCCTTGAATGCCGTTGCATACTCGGGCACCTCCCAGGCATACAGCGACTCGGTGCGGATCTTCTTGGCCGAGCCCTGTGCGTCATAGTAGGTTTTTTCCTGCCAGGCCGTCATGCCGGTACCGCTGTCATAGCCCGCAGTCGATTGCTGCTCCACCCCGTCCATTGTCAAGACGACCCGTTCGCACCTCGCATAACCGCCGTACAGATTCTTCCCTGAGGAATCCCTTGAACATACCTTCCAGTAATTAAGCTGCGAAGACACCAGGTTGTTGTCCGCGTCATAATCCTCCTTGCCCAGTTCCATTCCGTTCAGGATATACTGGTAGTTCTGTATCCCTCCTGCCGGATACAGTGTCCTTTGATGGGCCAGGCCGTTGGAATAATAGAATCTGCTCCAGCCCTCCGGCTGTTGCTGCGGGGGCGATTCCGAGATCTCCTTTACGCCATAGACTACCGTGACCATCGGGTATTGAGTCACCCCCGTTGCGGCGTTGTACACAATCTGAGATTCCGAGGAGTTGGCATAGAAGAAGGATTGATAATAACTCTGTGTCGCATCATATGCATCCTCGATCTCCACATAGGCCACGGGATAATCCACCACATACTGATCAAGGTTGACCTCGTCAATGGCATAAAGGTCCATGGACGGAGACTCATCGAATGAAGCGGCCGAGGAAGGATAGGTCACCAGGAATCGGCCTCCTGCAAGCATGACGCCCGGCGTATATTGATCGGACGGCACGTACATCTTTCGTGCGCTGATCTTGGACAGCAGTTTGGCGCCCCCGTTTTTTAAGGCCACAACGAATGTGGATGCGCTCCCATCCGTGGCATCCTGATAGGCCATGTACTGGGGACCTCGGTTTTGAAGGGTCTCGGGGCAAAGGTTGCTGAGCTGGGCCGTCAGTTGCCCCCAGGCGCCATCGGTCTTGCGAAAGTAGATATTGCGTTCTATCGTCATATAGTCGCCCGATATAGTGGGCGCTTTCTCCGATTGCAGGACGCTGGGTGTGGACCAGAGGTTGTTGTTGGGATTGAAGGTGATAAGCTGGTTGGCTTGCCTCTCATCCGTGGTTGAATAGAAGCTTGCACAATCCTCGCCGCAGACCACCTCCACCTTTGCGTGTCGTTCTTTGGGCTTTGTAAAAAATTTCTGCATCCAGGAACTTGTAAGGCTCTGTTCCCCGCCGATGTTTCGCAGCAGAAGCAGGTTGTTGTTCACCAGGGCATCAACAATCTCTGTCTTAAATATCTGGTAGACCGGTTTATAGTCTTTCATCGGTGAAGACAAATCGACGGAGACAGGAGAGGACGCGTTCAGTACATGGAAATCGTCATCCCATACAAAAATCTTCAGGCCGTAATAGAGATCCGTGATGGCGTTGCTTTTAGCGTGTGTCAGAACAAGCCCGCTTGGCATAGGACTTATGGCAAGATAAGGCAGGTCCTTTTCCATCAATACTTTAAAATCGTTTATGGTCCAGGGGTTGCTGGTGCTCCTTTTCCAGGTTCCATCCAGGTTGCGGTAAAAGATATAATTCTTGAGCTGTTTCGTATCCTTCAGATAGCATGAAACGGCATAGTAATTCTGACAGGCAGTAATGGCGGCACACTGCGTATCCGAGGATGGAGGGACGGGAGGGGCGTAGCCTGAGTCTCTATTCCACCGGCCGTCCTGCCATGTATAGGAAAACCCCTGAACCGGTCCTGCTGTGTAATCCTTGTTATAGCCTATGACGAAACTGTCGCCTGCGACGAAGGTCGAGGCCCCGGTGTCTTTGCCTTTCAAAGAGATGACAAACGGCTCGTTCTTATACATCACCCACTTGCCGAAACGCAGCTCCTCTCCACGGTCGTCATTACGGAAGAGATACAGTTCATCGTTGTGAGTCGATTTGTTGCGGAACGAGACTGTAAAAAAATTCCTGCCCGTGAGGACCATTAGGCTGCCGGAATCTGCCGGATTTTTGGCCATAATGCCCGTGACATCCTGTGTCACCCACTGGCCGTCCCAGGATTGAACCACAACCTTAATCTCGTCTTTCTTGCAGTAGGTAAAGACCACATAATCCGATCCGAACCATACACGCGGGATACTGCCCGGCAGCGGATTGTTCAGGGTGATCTTTTTGGGCGACTTGATATAATTTTGTTTATAACCGAAGGTTGCCCTGCCGCCTTCCGGATATACAACCGCGCTCAACGCCCCGGGATTTGTGCTGCTGTTTATATCGACATACTCGAATGCCATAGCCGGAAGGGTCTCCCCGTCAGGAGAATATTGAAAGACCGATTGCAGGCAGCGTTTGTACATCAGGGAGTAATTGGCATCGCCTGTCGGTGCGCGGTTGATGAAGGTGTAGGTAAATTTTATCCCGTAAAGGGCCTCGCCGTCTCTGTTGGCGACGTCAACTGAATCCAGGAAACAGGTCTCGTACCGCTCCTGATAGGCATTAGGCGCGGCTTGTTGGGTATGGCGCGCCTGGTACTCCACGACCGGGGACCTGCCGGGGGTATTGTCCGGATTAAGTGCGCCGTACTTGTTGCCGTAATTAAATGTGATCTTCCTGCCGTAGCTGTCGATTATCTCCTTAAAATAGGAGGCCTGTGTGTACTCAAGCCCGCTCGACATGACCTTCTGATTGACGTTCTGATAGCGGTACAACACCTTGCTGCCAAGCGGCGTGACAATGGATGCAAGATTCCAGGCCAGCGGGTAGTTTGACTGTGCTGCACGCTGACTGCTTGAACCGATCCAGTTGCCCCAGCTTACACCCCAATGGGTCGCATTCGAGCCGGGATCCGAACCGGCGCCGTAGGTATATACATAACCGTTCTCCTTTATAATCGTCCAGGTCTTTGCGCTCGGGTCATACTGAACAGACCAGAACTCATAGTTACGCAATTGAAAGATCCATTTCCGGTCGCTGGTCTCACCGGTCTTGATCATCGGATTGGCAGAACCACCGCTTACAAGATAATAGGTGTCTGATGTCGATGAGCGGCTGCCTGCCTTTTCTACGGCTATCATCTCGACAGGCATCTGCCAGCCCAACCCCAGGATGCCTGTCGGGGCATCAAGATTCCAGGTGTCCAGGGTTTTGCGTATGGTACTGGAATAAAGAGCCGAGAGTTTGATATCGAGTCCTTCTCGTCCCTGCAGGGTCAAAAAATCCATGGGCAGGGAAACGCTGCCGCGGAATTTATTGACGCTGCTTTTGATATTGCCGATTGCTGTCTTGTCAAACTCGAACGAGCGGATCGCAGGGTCCTGCGACAATGATCCGGCGTTGCCGTTGGATTCGGTATTGTTATCCATGGATGACCTCTCTTTTTATCTCGGATACTGATGCATGGAAAGGATCAAAAGAGGGTCTCCAGACGATGCCCTTATCCCCTTATGCAGACAGATCCGGCCTGGGTGTGTGTTTTTTTCCGGCTAAAATCCTGGACAGTACACGTGCTATCGTGGCCGTGGTAAAGATACACCTTTCGTCTTTATAATACATGCCCTCAGGATTGTCCCACGGGGCATAGCATCCTTGATCGGTCACCCTCAGATTTGCGGCACAGGGCCATTGTCCCTCGCCTTCCTGCCAGTTCAACAGCGCACGCAGGTGCTCGCCGATCCGATGGTCCGACGGATTGCGGATATATTCTATACCTATATGGCAACCCAGGTCGAAAGGGTTGTCAACCGGGATAGGGGTTATAGGCCCGTTAAAGGCCGCATGGGGTTCTGCTATGCCGATACGTTCCAACACCTCAAGGGTGATGAATGTGCTGTAGAATGGATTGCGCCACCAATAGGACCGCCAAAAACCATTCCCCATGCGATTGTTACCCATCGCACGCAAGAACCCTTCGCGATACAACTCACGGTCCTCCTGCCGCAAACCGTGATAACCCCACGGCGTAACGTCCCAGTGCCCAGTCCCCCAGGCGGCAGGGCCGTCATAGGTGGCAATCCCTTCGCCATCCCGCCAGTGCTCGCGCAGGAACAAACGGTCCTGTTCCATCACCGGCAGCCCAAGTTCGTCGAACAATGCAATCGCGATTGCCGTCGAATCCGAATCCGGCCCGGTTACTTTGTTGTACCCCCACCCCGCCCTATAGGTGCGGTTTTCGGACAACCAGCCCGAGGCATTCAATGCCGAGGCCACGGCATCGCTGCTCCCGAATGCATTCCCGTACTGTGCAAGGGCAAGGGCTGCATATGCAGTAACCCATTGATCCGAGACCCCGACCGGCAGATTATAATCCGTCCAACTCCCATCGCCACCCTGGACGGACTGGAGGAAACGTACGGCGTCTTTAAGCGAACTCCGTATCTCGCCGGATCCCGGGACGGTGCAGAATGAAGAATGTTTTATATACAGATTCAGCCTCGGCGTATGGTCTGTTGTCAGGCCCAGTCCGATAAAGGCCACCTTATATTCACCGGTCTTAAGGATCGGCCCTGCATCCAGGGGGGAAAGCGAAAACCTGCTTGTGACCTGCCCGACAATAGATGCCCATTTGTCCGGTTCATGTGTAAGACAATGTCCGCAGAGATCAATCTTTGCATCTGCGAGTGCTCCTGTTGACAGGCTGAAACCGATGCTCATCACCAGACCATTGAGGTCGACCTCGCAGGAATCCATGGCAATGGACAGGAATTCCTTCATCTCCCTGGACGAAAAGATCTCCACCTCTAATGTATCCAGCACTATGGGTTCCTGGAGTCGAAAGTAGATCTTTGCCCTTGTGTTCTCAACGGTGCTCCCCTCAAGCCCTGCGCTTGCAATAACGCAATACCGGCTGAGGGTCTTCAAGACCAGACATGCAGCATCGGACGACGGCAAGACACGAACAAGCCACCTTTCTGCTGTCTGCCATCCGTTCTCCCTGCCAAGAGGCGCCATGTCCAGATAAAAGGCCATGCCGGGTTGATCCGGGCCGGCCGCAATCCATGCAAACCCATTCCTGTAGGCATTGCGTTCATGAGAGGTCCGGGGGAGCAAAAGGGCGATCGTCTCCTTTGCAGCAGGTATCAGTTCCCCGGCATCCATGCCCGCCATAACACCCAGCAGTGCCCGGATTGAAGAACTATAACGCTCCTCGGTCGAGCTTAAGAAGGCGCCGGGGTCGCCGATCGCGCGCAGTTTAACCCCGTTGCTGCCCGCTGTCAGGCACAGTTGCAGCGGGTCGCCGTCGCTATTCAGGCAAGAGACCCCGGTAAAAAAGTCCATGGCGCTGTTATCCGTATCAAGCAATTGATAACAGCATGCGGCCATGCGTTCAGGGTCGCCTGAAAGCTGCCCGGCAAGGAAAGCGAGCTGATGAACCTTTTGACCTATACGTGAACTGGGAATCATTCTTAACCCTTATGATATCGGTCTATAGTTCCCCCTGCTGGATATCAAAGGTGCTGGGCTGACCCTTATTGCCTCCTGTGTTGCCGGACTTGCCGGTTGTTCCTGCATTTCCACCGGTTCCAGGTTTCCCGCCGTAACCTCCCCCAGAACCTCCTTCCCCCCCCTTTCCACCGACCCCGCCGGCGCCGCCGGTGCCGGGTGAGCTCTCAATGGCATACGGTACAAACTGACTACCCTTATCTATGGGTTTATAGCGGATGGTAATAAGAGAGCCGTTCCCACCATCGCCTCCATTGCCGCCGGCGCCACCATCGCCGCCATTACCTCCCATGCCGCCATTAGCGCCGCTCACCGAATAAGCACCCCATGTAGCGCCATCTCCGCCTTTGCCGCCTTTGCCTCCTCCCCCCCCCTTGCCGCCTTTGCCGCCTTTGCCGCCATCCCCGCCGCCGGACACCAGAAACACGGTCCCGGTTAACTGGCCTACGGACATCCTGACCGGAGGCGCATCCACCCCCTTGCCTCCGTCGCTGGCCTGTCCGCCAGAACCGCCTTTGGAGCCGTCTCCGCCTGCTCCGGCAGCTGGCCCCGTGGAGTGGAACCAATCGCAAGTCCCATTGGTACCCTCCTTCCCCGACTGACCGTCTTCCCCTGGGTCTCCATTGGTGCCTGCCGATCCAGAAGCACCCATGATATAGATATCTGCGGTTGTCTGCCCGATAGAATCCGCAAGCGCCCTGGCATTCATAGGGCCATCTGCTGGGACTTCGTTTACCTTTGCCCCTTCTTTAACCAGTCCCTTTATTTTAATGTCAGCGTTGGTTTTAATGTTGACCCTTCCTCCTTGATAGATAGTCAGCTTCTCGAAATTGCGATGGGCGTCATCGATATCGAAGGTTTCGCCGGCCTTGACCTCTTTTGTCTCAGCATCATTTTTAGCCATTTTTATCTCCTTTTTTAATTGTGGTTATATAGATTCATTTCACCCATTTTCTATAAAATGTAAAATGGGACAACGTTGGTTCCAAAACAACTTATGAATATTCTTAATGAAAAAACTGTATTTATAGATGAAGCTAACCTGGAGAATCTTTTTGTCCCCCGGATTAATGATATTAATAGAGCTTTCAGACTTCGACGAGCTCAGTCGAGCCGCGGTCATCTGTCAGCGTTCAGAAAATTGATTGATACTTAGAAGTAAGACATGAATAGCGGCATAATCGGACAATTGGGCTGGGGAGTCAAGGGGAAATATAGTTAAAGGTGAAAAGTTAATGGTGAGCAGTCAGGAACGGAAGACAGTTGGGCGGAAGAGGGGGGAAAACAAATGACCCCGCCTACATTCTTCAAAACAGAACTACTGCGCGACAAGACGGCGCGGCAGGAGTAAGACGGCAACCTAATCATTGATCCGGGCAGCAAGATTATCAGGGATGTTGAGGGATAATGTTTTCATGTGTGATCGCCTCATAACAATCTCATTGAACCTTCTCAGGATCGATGCCGACTCAGGTGTTTCCTTTACTGAATCCAGAATCGGTTTAATGTTTATCCCCTCATGGATCAGGTCATCTTTCTCATTAATAATATAAGACCGCATGATATCCGAAGTGTATTCAGGATGGAACTGGACGCCCCAGGCGCATTTCCCGATCCTGAAGGCATGGTTGGGCTCAAAGGGATTCATGGCAAGACGCACAGCCCCTTTGGGAAGGATGATGACGGTCTGGCTATGAGTGACATGCACAGGGAAGGTTGACGGCAGGGAATGGAACAAAGTGTCGGCAGCGCACTCAGGAAGCAGGTTGATGTCAACTGTGCCGGCCTCTGTGCCTTCGGGATGAAAGCCTACCTTGCCTCCAAGGGCATGGGCAAGGAGCTGATGTCCATAGCAGATCCCCAGAAAAGGGACTTCCTTGTCCAGCAATGCAGGTATCCATTCCGCGATCCTGACGCTCCAGGGCAGATTATCCGTAACCATGTCATGGGAACCGGTGACTATAACGCCGGCGCACTCATTTACGTCAGGAAGCGGAGCTCCGTGTTCGGCATCGATTGTCCGGATCACATCATCGACTCCCCCAAGCCCTCTAATGGTCCAGAGGTCGAAGTCGCCGTATTCACGCTTTGTATCAGAAAAAGTAGTGCCTGCTTTTATTATAAAAAGTTTTTTATCCATTATTATCTTTTTTCCACACCTGCACCGGGATTTCAAGCAATTTTAAAATTACCGGATCAAGGCATCTCTACCATTCTGTAGGACAGGCGCTTAATCCTACCTGAAGGTAGGAATTTTCTTTGCCTGAAAGGCGCGCTGACTTCTTGCCTGTATTGCTTTTAATCTAATTAATCCAACACAATAAAATTATTTTTAAAGGTTTTTAACAGAATGGCATCTTCCTTGTAATAGTAAGGTTTCAAACAGTTAACAACAATCTGAATCAGGAGATGAACCAATGAGAAAGATAGCGATATACGGAAAAGGAGGGATCGGCAAATCGACAACCACGCAGAATACGGTAGCCGGTCTTGTGGAGATGGGAAAAAAGATAATGGTCGTGGGCTGCGACCCCAAGGCGGATTCAACCCGCCTCCTGCTGGGCGGCCTTGCACAGAGAACGGTGCTGGACACCTTGCGGGAAGAGGGCGAAGACGTGGCGCTTGAAGATGTGCGCAAGGCGGGTTTCGGGGGCACATTATGCGTTGAGTCCGGCGGGCCTGAACCCGGCGTGGGCTGCGCAGGCAGGGGGATTATAACCTCCATCAACCTGCTTGAGCAACTGGGGGCATACTCGGGAGAAAACAAACTGGATTATGCATTTTACGACGTACTGGGAGACGTTGTCTGCGGCGGGTTCGCCATGCCCATACGCGAGGGAAAGGCCGAGGAGATATACATAGTGGTGTCCGGTGAGATGATGGCTATGTACGCGGCAAACAATATCTGTAAAGGCATCGTCAAGTTCGCGGAGTCAGGGGTTGTCCGTCTGGGAGGTCTGATATGCAACAGCCGCCAGGTGGATAATGAAGAGGAGATGATCAAGGCATTTGCAAGGGAACTGGGGACCCAGATGATTCACTTTCTGCCAAGGGATAACATGGTCCAGAAGGCTGAGATCAACCGAAAGACGGTTATCGAGTACGCCCCTGAGCACCCGCAGGCCGATGAATACAGGAAGCTTGCGAAGAAGATAGACGGCAACGATATGCTGGTGATACCCAAACCCCTGGCCATTGAAGAGCTTGAGGCGCTGCTGATCAAATACGGGATTGCGTCATAAAAAAGGTGCAAGGCTCAAGGCATAAGGTTCAAGGTTTGTTATTCAACGTTCGACGTTCAACGTTCAACCCAATTAATTATACGGAGAATAAATATCATGTTGATGATCAGATCAATTATCAGACCGGAAAAGGTAGATGACACCCTGGCTGCCCTCATGGAGGCAGGGTTTCCGGCGGTGACAAAGATTTCGGTTGTAGGCCGCGGAAAACAGAGGGGCATTAAGATAGGTGAGATAACCTATGATGAGATACCAAAGGAACTTCTTATGACTGTGATTCCTGATAAGGACAAGGACTTTGTCATAAGAACAATTATCAAGGCGGCAAGAAGCGGGGATAAGGGGGCCTTCGGCGACGGCAAGATATTCGTAACCCCTGTGCAGGAGATCTACACAATAAGTTCCGGCGTTAAAGAGACCCCTGACGGGGAGATAGAAGAGGTGAAGATATGAAAGAGGTATTGGCCATAGTGCGCTTGAACGCCATGAACAAGACAAAGAAGGCCCTGGCAGACGCGGGTATAACATCAGTCACGGCAAGGGACGCCCTTGGAAGAGGGAAAGGACTTATTGACATCCAAATCCTGAGGGGCGCCGAAAAGGGTTACGAGGAGGCGATCTCCCAGTTGGGGGGGAGCCAGAGATTGATTCCCAAACGCATACTGACAGTGATAGTCCCGGACAAGCTGGTTGAAAAAACAGTCAGGACTCTTATTAAAGCAAATCAGACCGGTAAATCAGGGGATGGGAAGATATTCATAATGCCTGTAATGGATTCAATAAGCGTGCGCACAGGTCTCAGCGGCGACGCGACGCTTGATGACGCGGATTGAGGAAAGGTGCAAGGCACAGGGCGCAAAGGAGCAAAAGATGACTGCATTAAATCAAGGGATTGACATGGTCGATCCTGTGGGACTTAAAAAAGAGATACTGGAAAAATACCCTACAAAGGTCGCAAGAAAACGGGCCAAACAGATAATCATAAACAACATCGATGACGGGGTTGTCCCGGAGATAGGCGCCAATGTGAGGACCATCCCGGGGATCATTACACAGAGAGGCTGCTGTTATGCAGGCTGCAAAGGCGTTGTATTGGGGCCTACGAGAGACATAGTAAATATCACCCACGGGCCTATCGGCTGCGGCTTTTACAGTTGGCTGACAAGAAGGAACCAGACTGATCCTGACTCCTCCGAAGACGGCCATCAATTCATGAACTATTGTTTTTCAACGGATATGCAGGAGGAAAACATAGTCTTCGGCGGTGAAAAAAAACTTAAACAGGCCATACAGGAGGCATATGACATCTTTCATCCAAAGGCCATAGCCGTATTTTCAACATGTCCTGTCGGCCTGATTGGAGATGATGTCCACTCGGTAACAAGAGAGATGAAGGAGAAGCTGGGCATCAATATCTTCGGATTCAGTTGCGAGGGATACAAGGGCGTAAGCCAGTCCGCAGGGCATCATATCGCCAACAACGGGATATTCAGACATGTAATAGGGACGGACGATTCGGTGCATGAAGGAAGATACAAGATCAACCTCCTTGGTGAGTACAACATAGGCGGGGACGGATTTGAGATAGACCGCATATTTGAAAAATGCGGGATTTCAGTGCAGGCAACCTTCAGCGGCAATTCAAGCGTTGACAAGTTTGCAAATGCCCA
>Ga0153915_10002637_pt1 | contig 16326 bp, 14 predicted proteins | sample Opewatmetagenome_2_FD_107003 | JGI IMG/M metagenome (GOLD analysis project Ga0153915, IMG submission 107003) | Freshwater wetland microbial communities from Ohio, USA - Open water 3 Core 3 Depth 3 metaG | ecosystem: Environmental > Aquatic > Freshwater > Wetlands | place: USA: Ohio, Lake Erie...
ACCGTTTGCGCGACCAGCTCGTGCCGCTCAACCGCAAGTATCCGATCCGCGAGCTGCTCAAAGCGTGCAGCCGTTATCTGGACAAGGCGCCGCGCGATTTCATCACCTTCGTGTACGTGATGCTCGACGGCGTAAACGACTCCGATGCGCATGCCAGGGAGCTGCTCGGGATCGCGCGGCGCGTGCGATGCAAATTCAACCTGATCCCCTTCAATCCGTTCCCGAACACGTCATTCCGGCGCTCGGCTCCGGAGCGCATCCGGAGCTTCGCGGAAATCCTGCGCGCCGGAGACGTCACGGCCACCGTGCGCAAGACGCGCGGGGAGGGGATCGATGCGGCATGCGGCCAGCTCGCCGGGGACGTGGCCGACCGCACGCGGCGCTCCGGTCGCGTTGTGCGCAGGCTGACGGAGCTACGCGCGTGAGACGCCTGATAGGCGCTGGTCTGGTGCTGCTTGCTAGCGCGTGCGCGACTCAGCCGCCGCCGCCGCCAAGCGTCGACACCGGGCAGATCATCGGAGAGGTAGGCGATCCGCAGAACAGGGCGAAGCTGCACACGGAGCTCGCGGCGCTCTACTATCGACGCGGCAGTATGGCGGTCGCGCTGGAAGAGTTGCGCAGCGCCACGTCCGCGGACTCGAACTACGCGCCTGCCTACAGTATGTACGGACTGGTGTACATGGATCTAAAGGAGAATCGGCTGGCGCAGGAAAACTTCGAGCACGGGCTGAAAATCTCACCCAACGACCCCGATATCAACCACAACTACGGCTGGTTCCTGTGCCAGACGGGGCGCGAGACCGAATCGATCGCCTACTTCGAGAGGGCAATCCGCAACCCGCTCTATCCGGCACCCTGGCGCTCGTACACGGCGGCCGGAATTTGCTCGCTGCGCCAGGGCAAGCTGGACGATGCGGAGAAGTTCATCCAGCAGGCGCTGCGCCTGCAGCCAAACGATCCCGGGGCCCTGCTGCAGATGGGGCTGATCCGCTACCGCCAGGGCGACATTGAGGAGGCGAGGCGCTACGCGCTGCGCTACAACCGGAGCGTGCCGCCGACCGCCGAGTCGCTGTGGCTGGCGTTGCGCGTCGAGCGCAAGCTTGGCAATACCATCGCCGAAGCGGGCTACGCCAACCAGCTGCGCCGGGACTTTCCCAGATCGCGCGAGTACCAGCTCTTGCAGCGCGGAGCCTATGACTAGCATGGTCGAAGGGCGCGAGCTGGAGGTGCCGCGCGAGGAAGGGATCGGCGAGATGCTTGCCCGCGAGCGCGCTGCGCACGGGCTGACGATCGAGGACGTTGCCCAGCAGCTTAAGTTCGGTGCGCGCCAGCTCGAGGCGCTGGAGCAAGACCGCTTCGACCTCCTGCCGGGCGGCACGTTCGCGCGCGGCATGGTGCGCAGCTACGCCAGGCTGCTGAAGCTCGACGCCGAGTCCCTGCTGACGCGCATGGAGGGCAAACTAGAGGTTCCGGATCCTGGCCGGCTCGCGGACCGCTTCAGGCAACCCGTGCCCTTTGCCAACGCGTCGCGTCGCTCGAACGTCATTTACGGAATTCTGTCGCTGCTCATCCTGGCGGCCGTGGCCGGGGTGCTGATCGAATGGAAGCAGGAGCGCGCCAAAGTTGCGGGTCCGGCGGTCGTTGCCTCCGCCCCTGCGCAGGCCGAGAACCCGCGCGCGGCGGATACTGTGGCGCCGACCGAACCCTCGCCGCCTGCACCTCCTGCGCCCACCGCCTCAGCCATGCAACCGAGCGCCGCCCGCGCCGCAGCCGTGCAACCGAGTGCCGCACCCGCGCCAGCGCAGGCGCCGGCCGCGATGCAGAGCGCGCAGGACGTTGCCAAGGCGCAAAAGCCCCCCGTCGCCAAGGCTGCGCCTTCCGCGGACCCCGACGCGCGGCGTATCGTCATGCGCTTCGATGAGGAGTCGTGGGTGGAGGTGCGCGACGCGGCGGGACACACGCTGCTTGAGCAGCTGGTTCCCGCGGGCAGCCAGCGCGTCGTCAACGGCCAGCCGCCGTTCGACTTGGTGATCGGCAATGCGCAGCACGTGCAAGTCATGTACCAGAACCAGCAGTTCGACCTCAAACCTCACACCAGGGTCGACGTGGCGCGCTTTACCCTGAAATGAGCGCCGGCGTGAACGCTGCGCAACGGCGCCACGCGACGCAAGTGATGGTCGACGGCGTCGCCATAGGCGGAGGTGCTCCGGTCGTCGTTCAGTCGATGACCAACACGGACACCGCCGACGCGGCTGCAACCGCCGCGCAAGTGCGCGAGCTGTGGCTCGCGGGCTCCGAGCTGGTGCGCATCACGGTGAACAATGCGGAGGCGGCGGCGCAAGTGGCGCGCATCCGCGAGAGCCTGGACGCGGCCGGCTGCCGCGTGCCGCTGGTGGGGGACTTTCATTTCAACGGACACAAGCTGCTCACGCAGTTTCCGGAATGCGCGCAGGCGCTCGCGAAGTACCGCATCAACCCGGGCAATGTCGGTACGGTTGCCACGCGCGACGAGCAGTTCGCGACCATGATCGAGTGCGCGATGCGTTACGGCAAGCCGGTGCGAATCGGCGTCAACTGGGGCAGCCTCGACCAGGGATTGCTCGGCCGATTGATGGACGAAAACGGCCGTCGCGCGCAGCCGCTGTCGGCGCAGGAGGTGATGCGTGAGGCGGTCGTGCGATCCGCGCTCGATTCTGCGCGCCAAGCGGAAGCCTGGGGTTTGGCGGCCGAGCGGATCGTGATCTCGTGCAAGATGAGCCAGGTGCAGGATCTGATCGCGGTGTACCGCGAACTCGCGCGCCGCTGCAACTACGCGTTGCATCTCGGGCTCACGGAAGCGGGCATGGGCTCAAAAGGGATCGTCGCCTCCACCGCCGCTCTCGCCGTGCTGCTCCAGGAAGGCATCGGCGATACCATCCGCGTCTCGCTTACGCCCGAGCCGGGCGGCGACCGGACGCGTGAAGTGCAGGTTGCGCAGGAAATCCTGCAGACCATGGGCCTGCGCAGCTTCACGCCGATGGTGAGCGCCTGCCCCGGTTGCGGCCGCACTACGAGCACCTATTTCCAGGAGCTCGCAGAAGGGATTCAGGCGTATCTGCGCCGGCAGATGCCCGCGTGGCGCGAGCAGTACCCGGGCGTGGAGGATATGCGCGTCGCCGTGATGGGCTGCGTGGTCAACGGACCGGGCGAATCCAAGCACGCCGATATCGGCATCAGCCTGCCGGGAACCAACGAGTATCCGGTGGCGCCGGTGTACGTCGACGGCGAGAAGACGGTGACGCTCAAGGGCGACCGAATCGCCGAGGAATTCCAGGCGCTCATCGCCGAGTACGTGCGCCGCAATTTCTCTCCGGGGGCCGGACGCCGCCGCCCGGCGAACAACGAGTCGAAACAAATCAGGATCAAGGCGGTTTCCTGACCGCCGCTGCGTGCATGAGCAAAGGCATCCAGGCCGTTCGCGGCATGAACGACATTTTGCCCGACGAGGTCGTGTGGTGGCGCGACTTCGAAGCGCGCGTCGAGTCGTGGCTCGAGCGCTACGGCTACCGGAACATCCGCATGCCTTTGGTCGAGCACACCCAACTGTTCCGGCGCGCGATTGGCGAGGTGACCGATATCGTCGAAAAGGAAATGTACGCCTGGCGCGACGAGCTGAACGGCGAGGACCTGACCTTGCGCCCGGAGGGCACGGCCTCCTGCGTACGCGCGGCGATCGAGCACAATTTGCTGTACGACGGACCGAAACGCCTCTGGTACGCGGGCCCGATGTACCGCCACGAGCGGCCGCAGAAGGGCCGTTACCGACAGTTCCATCAGTACGGCGTCGAGGCTCTCGGCTACGAGGGACCCGACGTGGATGCCGAGCTGATCGTCATGTGCGCGTCGCTGTGGCGCGAGCTCGGCCTGCAGGGCATCCGGCTTGAGTTGAACACCATCGGGTCACCCGAGGAGCGCGCGCGCTATCGCGCAGACCTGGTGCGCCATCTTGAGGCGCACGTCGATCGGCTCGACGCCGACGCCAAACGTCGCATGCACACGAATCCGCTGCGCGTACTCGATTCCAAGAATCCGCAGGTGCAGGATGTCGTGGCGGGAGCACCGCCGCTGATGGGATACCTCGGCGCCGCGTCGCTCGCGCACTTCGATGAGCTGAAGCGGCTGCTCGGGGCCGCCGGCGTGCCTTTCGTGCTCAACCCGCGATTGGTGCGCGGCCTCGATTATTACAATCTCACGGTCTTCGAATGGATCTCGGACGCTCTCGGGGCGCAGGGCACGGTGTGCGGCGGCGGACGTTATGATGGCCTGTTCGCGCAGATCGGCGGCAAGCCGGCGCCGGCAGCCGGCTTCGCGATGGGCAACGAGCGCCTGATCACGCTGCTGCGCGAAGCGGGCGCTGCGCGGCAGCCGCGCGTCCCGGACGCCTACGTGGTCGCACAGGGGGAGGGCGCGCAGCCCTATGCGCTGGTGCTTGCCGAGGAGCTGCGCGCGGCCGGCTACGCGGTGGTGCAACACGCCGGAGGCGGCAGCTTCAAGTCGCAATTAAAGAGGGCCGATGCGAGCGGCGCGTGGACGGCGCTCATCGTCGGCGAAGATGAAGTACGGGCGCGGCAAATTGCGGTCAAGCTGTTGCGCCGCACGGAACCACAGTTCAGCGTCCGGCGCGAGGTGGCGGTGGCCGCCTTCGGCGACGCATTGCAGAGGGCAAAGTCATAGCATGGCACTCGATCATCAAGAGCAGGAACAGATTGAAGCGCTGAAGTCCTGGTGGCAGGAGAACGGCAACCGGGTGCTGCTCGTCGTGTCCGTCGTCCTTATCGCGATCGCGGCGTGGCGCGGCTGGGACTGGTATCAGCGCAGGGAGGCGCTGCAGGCAAGCGTACTTTACGAGGCGCTCACCAAGGCGGTGGAAACGGGCGATGCGAAGACGATGCGCGACGCTGGCGGCGAGCTGGCGGAGAAGTATCCGGGCACCCTGTACGCGTCGATGGCAGCCCTCGTCTCGGCGCGCTTCTATTTCGACCGGCACGATGACAAGAGCGCCGAGGCGCAATTGCGCTGGGTGCTCGAGCGCTCGCCGTCGGACAATTTCAAGGACATCGCGAGGCTGCGCCTCGCGGCGATCTTGCTCGACAGGAAGTCCTACGACGAGGCGCTCAAGCTGGTCGACGCAAAGCACGGTGCGGCCTATGCGGCCCAGTATGCCGCGCTCAAGGGCGATATCCTGGCTGGCCAGCACCAGACGGCCGCCGCGCGCGCGGCGTACCAGCTGGCGCTGGACAAGGCAGGTGCGCAGGAAGGCGCGTTTCGCGAGAGCGTGCGTATGCGGCTGGAGGCCCTGGGCGGATGAGAAAGCGCACGCTGCTCGTTCTGCTCGCCGCGGGTCTCTCGCTGGGGGCTTGCTCGAGCCTGAACCCGCTGAATTGGTTCAGCGGCCCGTCCGGCCCGACACCGGCGCCGCTCACGCCCATCGCCGACGCCAAGGCGGTGCGCGTGCTGTGGTCGGCGAGCGTGGGCGGAGGCGGCAGCTTCACTTTCAGCCCGGTGTTCGCAGGCGATAGCGTGTACGCCGCCGACCGCGACGGATCCGTCGCGTCCTTCGATGCGGCGAGCGGGCGGCAGCGCTGGCGCGTGTCGCTCGAGTCGCGCCTCTCGGGCGGAGTCGGCAGCGATGGCGCGCTAGTGGCCGTAGCGACCGACGAAGGCGAGGTGTTCGCCCTCGATGCGCAAAGTGGCAAGGTACGCTGGCGCGCGCGCGTTTCGAGCGAGGTGCTGGCGGCGCCGGCCGTCGGCGCAGGGCTGGTGCTGGTGCGCAGCGAGGACAGCCGCATCTTCGCGTTCGATGCCGTCGACGGCAAGCGCGTCTGGGTCTACCAGCGGGCACCCTCGTCGCTCATCGTGCGCTCTCCCGCCGGAGTGACGATCGCCGCGGACACTGCTTATGCGGGCTTTTCCGGCGGCAAGCTTGTCGCCATCGCACTGAACAATGGCATCGCCCGCTGGGAAGGAAGCGTCGCGGTGCCGCGCGGTGCGACCGAGCTGGAGCGCATCACCGAGGTGCTCGGCGTTCCGGTCGTGCGCGGGCGCGAGGTCTGCGCCGCAGCTTACCAGGGCCGCGTCGCATGCTTCGACACGGGGAGCGGGAATCTGCTGTGGTCGCGCGAGATGTCGTCCGTAAACGGGGCGAGCGTCGACGAGGCGAACGTCTACGTGAGCGACGACACGGGTGCTGTGTACGCGTTCGAGCGGCGCAGTGGCCGCAGCCTCTGGAAGCAGGACCGCCTCGCCAACAGGCAGTTGTCGCTGCCGCTGTCGGTCGGCTCGGAAATCGTCGTCGGCGACCTCGAAGGTTACGTGCACTTCCTCGCGCGCGATTCGGGAGCCTTCGTCGCGCGCATGGCGACCGGCGGTACCCCGATCCGTGCGGCGCCTATCCGCCTGCCGGAAGGCTGTCTGGTGCAGACGCAGAGCGGCGGCCTGTTCGCGCTGGCTCTGTAGCGCCACGGCATACAATGAAGGCGGTCATCGCCCTAGTCGGGCGCCCGAACGTCGGCAAGTCGACGCTGTTCAACCGAATCACCCGCAGCCGCGACGCCATCGTCGTGGACGTCCCGGGCGTGACGCGTGACCGACATTACGGCGAAGGCCGGCTCGGCGACCGCTCCTTCATCGTCATCGATACCGGCGGCCTTGACCCCGGGGCCGCCGACGCGATCTTTGCGGCCATGGCGCGCCAGACCGAGCAGGCGATCACGGAGGCGGACGCGGTCGTGTTCGTCGTCGACGGCCGGACCGGCTTGACCGCTACCGATCGTGAGATCGCCATGCGGCTGCGCAAGCTGAGGGCGCGCGTGCAGGTCGCGGTCAACAAGTGTGAGGGGCTTGCGCCCGACACGGCGGCCGCCGAGTTCCATGAGCTCGGACTCGGCGTACCTGCCGCGATATCCGCTGCGCACGGCGAGGGCGTGAGCGACCTGCTCGAGTCGGTACTCGCCGGCCTGCCGCAGGAGGCCGAACCCGAGGAAAGTGCGGAACGGCAGCCGCGCGTGGCGATCATCGGCCGGCCGAACGTCGGCAAATCGACGCTGGTCAATGCCCTGGCGGGCGAAGAGCGGGTCATCATCTTCGACCAGCCCGGAACCACCCGCGACGCGATCGATGTGCCATTCGAGCGCGGCGGAAAGCGCTATACGCTGGTGGATACGGCCGGCCTGCGCAAGCGGGGCAAGCAGGGTGAGGCGGTGGAGCGCTTTTCGATCGTGAAGACACTGCAGGCGATCGAGGATGCGAACGTCGCCATATTCATGCTGGACGCGCTCGAGGGCGTGAGCGACCAGGACGCGCATGTCGCGGGCTACATTCTCGAGCGCGGGCGCGCGGTGGTCGTCGCGGTGAACAAGTGGGATGCGGCAGACCGCGAGCAGCGCGAACGCGTGAAGCAGGAACTCGCCTGGAAACTCGGGTTTCTCGGCTTCGCCGACGCGCATTTCATTTCCGCGCGCGGCGGCAGGGGATTGAGCGAGTTGATGCGATCCGTGGACGTCGCCTACGCTGCGGCGATGGCGAAGCTGTCGACGCCGAAGCTCACCCGAGCGATGATCGCTGCGGTGCAGCAGCAGGCCCCTCCGCGTAAGGGCCTGGTGCGGCCCAAGCTGCGCTATGCGCATCAGGGCGGGATGAATCCTCCGCGCATCATCATTCACGGCAACGCGCTCGACGCTGTGCCGGACAGCTACCGGCGCTACTTGGAGGCCAGGTTTCGGAAGGCATTTTCCCTGCGCGGTACTCCACTTTCGGTGGAGTTCCGTACGCACGGCAATCCGTTTCTCGGGCGCCGGCAAGCGCGTCGAGGCTGATCCGAGGGAGCTTATGTTGACATCAGCTACATGTTTGTCGGCATAATGTTAACGATGCCTACATCTGTCCGCCCAAGGCGGCGTTATCACCACGGTGACTTGCGCGCAGCACTGACGCAGGCGGCAGCCTCGCTGCTGGACGAGCGCGGCGTGCATGGAGTCACGTTGCGCGAGGCGGCGCGGCGTGCCGGGGTGTCGCACGGCGCACCGTATCGGCATTTCGCCGGCCGCGAAGCGCTGCTTGGGGAACTTGCGTGGGACGGATTCGCGCGCCTCGCCAGCGCGCTCGATGCGGCCGCGCCGCGCGGGGGGCGCGAGGTGGCGCGGACCTACATCCGTTTCGCGCTCGCGCAGCCGGACCGCTTCCGCCTGATGTTCGCACTTGCAGCGGGTGCCGGGCGCGAGGCGGCTTGGCACGACGCGCTGCAGGACACGATGCGCGCCTTCGCGCGCGCGTTTTCGGGTCTCGCTGAAGCGCAGGACACGCAGCGCGCCGCAGCGGCTGCATGGAGCCTCGTGCATGGACTCGCACAACTGATGCTGGACGGGCACCTGGGCGCAGCGCGCGACGGGGAAAGCCCCGACGAGCGCTTTGTCGACGAAGTGCTCGGCGCGCTGCGCTTCAGCCTGCGCGCACAGCCGCCGCGGTTCGTCGCGTAGCGCCACGACTGGGCCGCCATGCCGGTCGCCGCGCGTCTCGCGATCTATTACTTCGCCCACTTCGCCTACGCAGGCGCATTCATGGCGTATTTTCCACTTTATCTGGCCGAACGCGGGCTGGACGCGGGGCGAATTGCCGCGGTGCTCGCGCTTCCCCAGATGGCACGCATCTTCGCGCCGGGACTCTGGGGCTGGGTCGCGGATCGTTGGCGCGCGCAGCGCGGTGTCGTGGTGCTCTCCTGTAGCGCGCTCGCAGCGGGCCTCGTGCTGCTGCCATTCGCGCAGGGGTTTGCCGCAATCGCGGCGCTCATCGCGCTGATGAGCGTGTTATCGGCGGGCGGCCTTCCGCTCGTAGAGGCCATCACGCTGACATCGCTCGCCGGACAGAGCGGACGATATGGGCCGATCCGACTCTGGGGATCGCTCGGTTTCATCGGCGCGGTACTCGCCGTGGGCGCCTGGCTGGACGCCGCCGCGATGCGCCTTCTGCCCGCCGTGCTGTTCGGCTTGGCGTTCGTTGCGCTCGCGGCAGCGCTCGCCCTGCCCGGCGCGAGCACCCACGGCCCGGCACCAGCCGACGATGGGGAACGCGGGCGCTCCGCGAACGGCGGCGTGCGGGCGCTACTTGCGGCCGGCTTCTGTATGGCCATTGCGCACGGCGTCTTGTACGCGTTCTTCAGCCTGCACCTGGAGCAACTGGGCTACAGCGGCAAGGCGATCGGCGCGTTCTGGACGCTTGGTGTGTTAGCCGAGATCGCCGTCTTCCTCTATCTGCCCGCGATTTTCAGGCGCTTTGCGCTGTCTACTATCCTGCAGGCCGGCCTGCTCGCCGCGGTGCTGCGCTTTCTGGCGATCGCTTGGGCAGCCGAACATGTGGCCGTACTGGTGCTGGCCCAGCTCCTGCACGCCGCGACCTTCGGCGCATTTCATTCCGCTTCAGTGGCTGCAGTGCACCGGCTGTTCCCGCGGTCCGCGCATGCGCGCGGTCAGGCGCTGTTTTCAAGCCTGAGCTACGGCGCCGGAGGTGCGGCCGGCACGCTGCTCGCCGGGTGGGCCTGGGGGTGGTACGGCGCTCCGGCGGCGTTCTCGCTGGCCGCGGTCGCCGCGCTGGCGGGGGCCTTTCTGGCACGCCAGCTAAGGCACGCTCGGATCTAGAATAGCGCTCGAGATCGCGCATGAAGCGAGCGCCGGCCATTGTGTTTTGCTGCGGCCTGCTGGCGTTGACGGCCGGTTGTCAGACCGTGCGCACCACCGAGGCCGGCGTGGTTGGCGTTGAACGCCAACAGACGATGCTGCTGTCGTCGGAGAAAGTCAATGCGAGCGCCTCCGGCGCATATCGGGATGTGCTCGATGAGGCCGCGCGCAAGGGGCGCCTCAACAACGATCCGGCGCAGGTAGCGCGCGTGCGGGGCATCGCACAACGCTTGATCGCGCAAGCGACAGTGTTCCGAGCAGATGCGGCAGCTTGGCGCTGGGAGAGCAACGTCCTGACCTCGAAGGAGATCAATGCATGGTGCATGCCCGGCGGAAAGATTGCCGTGTACACCGGTCTGATCGATCGCGTGCAACCGACCGACGATGAGCTGGCGGCAGTGATGGGCCACGAGATCGCCCACGCTCTGCGCGAGCACGGGCGCGAGCGCGCCTCGCAAGCCATGGCGCAGAGTATTGCGATCGGCGTTATTGCCGCCGTCGCCGGTTTGCCAGGCGCTGCGCAGGACCTGTCGCGCGTGATACTGGACGTGACGGTCAACCTGCCCAATTCGCGCGCCTTCGAGATAGAAGCCGACCGCATCGGGGTGGAGCTGGCGGCGCGCGCGGGCTACGACCCGCGTGCTGCAATCAGCCTGTGGCAGAAAATGACCAGCCTGGGCGACTCTCAGCCGCCCCAGTTTCTATCCACGCACCCTTCCTACGCCTCGCGCATCGACGACTTGAAGGACTACGCCGCCCGCGTTGCGCCGCTCTACGAGCAGGCGCGGAGCGCGCGATGAGTACGGCGCGGTACGCGGTCGGTGTGCCATAATTTCACACTTCCTATGGGACAGACGCTCTACGACAAACTCTGGAACGCGCACGTAGTGCACGTCGAGGAGGACGGCACGGCGCTGCTGTACGTCGATCGCCACCTCGTGCACGAGGTAACCAGCCCGCAGGCCTACGAAGGGCTCAAGGCGGCCGGGCGCAAACCCTGGCGCACCGGATCAGTGGTCGCGACCGCCGACCACAACACGCCGACGACAGGCTGGGAGCGCGGAATCGAGGGCATTCGCGATCCGATTTCGCGCCTCCAGGTCGAGACCCTGGACCTGAACATCCGCGAGTTTGGTGCCAAGGCCTACTTTCCGTTTCTCGACCGTCGCCAGGGGATCGTGCACGTGATCGGACCGGAGAACGGCGCCACGCTGCCTGGAATGACAGTGGTGTGCGGCGATTCTCATACGAGCACGCACGGTGCATTTGGCTGCTTGGCGCACGGCATCGGTACTTCCGAGGTCGAGCACGTGCTGGCCACGCAATGCCTGATCGCGAGGAAGATGCGCAACATGCGGGTGCTGGTGGAAGGTCCGCTGGCGCGCGGCGTAACGGCGAAAGATGTGGCGCTCGCGATCATCGGCCGCATCGGGACCGCCGGCGGCACCGGCAGTGCGATCGAGTTCGCCGGTAGCGCGATCCGCGCGCTGTCGATGGAAGGCCGTATGACGCTATGCAACATGGCGATCGAGGCCGGTGCACGCGCGGGCATGGTGGCGGTCGACGACGCGACCATCGAATACTTGAAGGGCAGACCGTTCTCGCCGAGCGGCCCCGACTGGAATCAGGCAATCGCCTATTGGCGCAGCTTGCGCAGCGACCCGGACGCGGTTTTCGACCGCGAGGTGGCGCTTGACGCGCGCGAGATCAAGCCGCAGGTGACTTGGGGTACGTCGCCCGAGATGGTGGTGCCGGTCGACGGCATGGTGCCCGATCCGGAGCGTGAAAAGGACGGCACCAAGCGCGAGGGCATGGAGCGCGCGCTGATCTATATGGGGCTGAAGCCGCGCACGCGCATTACGGACATAAGGCTAGACAAGATCTTCATCGGCTCGTGCACGAATTCGCGCATCGAGGACCTGCGCAGTGCGGCGGCGATGGTCAAGGGCCGGCGGGTGGCGCCTGGCGTGCGGCTGGCAATGGTCGTGCCAGGCTCCGGCCTGGTGAAGGCACAGGCCGAGAGGGAAGGGCTGGATCGCATCTTCCGCGACGCCGGCTTCGAGTGGCGCGAACCGGGTTGCTCGATGTGCCTGGCGATGAATGCCGACCGCCTGGAGGCGGGCGAGCGTTGCGCCGCGACTTCGAACCGAAATTTCGAGGGCAGGCAAGGCGACGGCGGCAGGACGCACCTCGTCAGCCCTGCGATGGCGGCGGCGGCGGCGATTGCGGGCCACTTCGTCGACGTGCGCTCGAGCTTCTAGGTCAACAATTCGGAAGACGCGCTGGCAGGTATGCAGAAATTCACGCGATTGGAAGGCATCGTCGTCCCGCTCGACCGGGCGAACGTCGACACGGACGCCATCATTCCGAAGCAGTTCCTGAAGTCGATCAAGCGGACCGGCTACGGGCCCAATCTGTTCGACGCCTGGCGCTACCGCGACCACGGCGAGCCCGGCATGGACCACAGCAAGCGGCCGCTTAGGGAGGATTTTGCGCTCAATCAACCGCGCTTCAAGAGCGCGCAGATCCTGCTTGCGAGAAAAAATTTCGGCTGCGGGTCGTCCCGCGAGCACGCGCCGTGGGCGCTGCTCGATTACGGCATCCGCTGCGTCATCGCTCCCTCGTTCGGCGACATCTTCTTCAACAACAGCTACAAGAACGGTTTGCTCCCCGTGGTGCTCACGGAAGCAGAGGTCGACCGGCTGTTCTACGACGTGGCCTCGTTCCCGGGATTCAAGCTGGCAGTCGACCTGGAGCGGCAAACGGTCGCTACACTGGACGAATCGTTCCTCGCGCGCTTCGACGTCGAGCCGTTTCGCAAGTATTGCTTGCTGAACGGTCTTGACGACATCGGCCTCACGCTGCGTCACGCCGACAAGATCCGGGCATTCGAGGCGCGGCGTCGCGAGCAGTTTCCCTGGATTTTCAGCTAGGCGCCCCGTGAAAGTCGCAGTCCTCGCCGGTGACGGCATCGGCAACGAGATCATTTCGCAGGCGGTGCGCGTCCTGCGTCGGCTGGGTGAAGACGGCCTGCGTATCGAGCTCGAGGAGGCACCGGTGGGCGGCGCCGGTTACGAAGCTACCGGCGACCCCTTGCCCGAGCAGACCCTCGCGCTGGCGCGCCAGGCCGACGCGATACTTTTCGGCGCCATCGGCGGGCCGCAATACGACTCGCTGCCACGCGACAAGCGCCCTGAGCGCGGCCTGCTGCGCCTGCGCAAGGAGCTCGGATTGTTTGCGAACCTTCGGCCGGCGCGCGTGTACCCTGAGCTCGCGGCAGCATCGTCGCTCAAGCCCGAGGTGGTCACGGGCCTCGACATTCTGATTGTGCGCGAGCTCACCGGAGACATCTACTTCGGCGAACCGCGCGGCATCAGCACTCTCGCGGGAGGCGAACGAGAGGGTGTCAATACGATGCGCTACCGGGAGAGCGAAATCCGGCGCATCGCCCGCGTGGCGCTCCTGGCGGCACGCAAGCGCGCCAAGCGTCTTTGCTCGGTGGACAAGGCGAACGTGCTGGAGACGACCGAGCTGTGGAAGCAGGTCGTGACGGATTGCGCCAAGGAGTATCCGGACATATCCCTGTCGCACATGTACGTGGATAACTGCGCTATGCAGCTCGTGCGCGATCCGAAGCAGTTCGATGTGATCGTTACAGGCAACATGTTCGGCGACATCCTGTCCGATGAGGCTTCGATGTTGACGGGCTCGATCGGCATGCTGCCGTCCGCTTCCCTCGACGAGCGCGGCAAGGGTCTGTACGAGCCCATCCACGGATCTGCGCCGGACATCGCGGGCAAGGGCGTGGCCAATCCCTTGGCGACGATCCTGTCCGCGGCAATGCTGCTGCGCTACTCTCTCGGCCAGGAAGAGGCGGCGGACCGAGTCGAGCGAGCCGTGCAAAGGGCACTTCAGCAAGGCGTACGCACCGCCGACATATACACTCCCGGTACCCGGAAGGTCGGGACGGTTGCAATGGGGGACGCAGTCGTGGCGGCCCTAAGCTAGCGGAAGAGTCGCGGAAATCGAGTCATGCTGAAGGTCGGAATCATCGGCTGGCGCGGGATGGTGGGCTCGGTGCTCGTGCAGCGCATGCGCGAGGAGCATGACTTCGCACATTTCGAGCCGGTATTCTTTTCTACGTCCCAGGTGGGCGGCAAAGGCCCCGCCGTCGGACGCGAAACCGAGGCGGTGCGGGACGCAAAGAACCTCGATGCCTTGCAGGCGCTTCCGGTGCTCGTCTCTTGCCAGGGGGGCGACTATACGAATGAGGTGTATCCGCGTCTGCGATCGTTAGGCTGGAAAGGCTACTGGATCGACGCGGCGAGCGCGCTGCGTATGAACGACGACGCGGTGATCGTGCTGGATCCGGTAAACATGCCTCTCATCAAGGATGCGCTCGCCGGTGGCACCAGGAGTTTTATCGGTGGGAACTGCACCGTCAGCCTCATGCTGATGGGCATGGCCGGCCTGTTCCAGCACGACCTGGTCGAGTGGATGACCAGCATGACCTACCAGGCGGCGTCGGGTGCCGGCGCGGCGAACATGCGTGAGCTCGTCGAGCAGATCGCGCATATCGGCGAGGATGCGAGGCGCTTGCTGGAGGACCCGGGCTCGAGCGCGCTAGACATTGACCGGCGAGTCACGGAAACGCTGCGCGACTCGGCTTTGCCGCGCGCCCAGTTCGGGCATCCACTCGCAGGGAGCCTCCTACCGTGGATCGACAAAGATCTTGGCAACGGTCAGAGTCGGGAGGAATGGAAGGGTCAGGCGGAGACGAACAAGATTCTCGGTCGCAACGGACGGCCCGTGCCGGTGGATGGCGTCTGTGTGCGAATCGGCGCGATGCGCTGCCACAGCCAGGCGCTGACCATCAAGCTGCGCAAGGACGTGCCGCTCGACGAAATCGAAGGCATGCTCGCCGAGGCACACGACTGGGCGAAGGTGGTTCCCAACCGGCGCGAGGAAAGCCTTACGCAGCTGACGCCCGCAGCGGTAAGCGGCAAGCTGGCGGTGCCTATCGGTCGTCTGCGCAAGTTGCCCATGGGCGGCGAGTATCTGACCGGCTTTACGGTTGGCGACCAGCTTTTGTGGGGTGCGGCCGAGCCGCTGCGCCGCATGCTCCGGCTCCTGCTGGAGGCCGGCGTGAAGGGTTGATGCCAGGACTACGCGTGGGATTGGACGCCAAGGAGCGAATCCAGAACTCGAGGCATAAATTCATAGCTAGTTCCGGCTGGAAGCCGCAAAACTGCAGAAGATCTCTCAGCTTGCAAGCCTAAGACCATGATGTTATGTTACTTGGCGATCCAAGAAAGACTCAGGGCGGAATAGTGGGCAAATCCATCGCCGGAAGAATGCTCGTAGCGGCGCTGCTGTTCGCGCCGCTGCTCGCACACGCGGTCGGATTGGGAAAGCTCACCGTTCTCTCCGCTCTCGGGCAGCCGCTCAATGCCGAGATCGCAATCGTCTCGGAGCAGTCCGACGAACTCGACTCCCTAAATGCGCACATCGCCTCGCAGGACGCGTTCGCGAAAGCAGGGATCGAATACAACCCGGTGCTGCTCGGCATAAAGCTCGATGTGGAGCGCCGCGACCGAAAGGCTGTCCTGCGCCTGCGCACCACGCAACCGGTGAACGAGCCTTTCCTCGACATCCTGGTCGAATTGCAGTGGTCGAGCGGCAGGTTGATGCGCGAGTACACGTTCCTGCTGGATCCTGCGGAGTACAAGGGACCGCAGCCGATCGCCGCCGTGCCGCCACCTGCGGCGCCCGTTTCGGTTCCGGCGCAAAGCCCGACACAGCAGGCAGCGCCGGCACCCCAGCCGGTTGAGGAAAAGCCCATCGCGCCGGCTCCGGAGCCGGCGGCAGCGGCACCACCGCCCGAGCCCGCAAAGGAAGCGGTGAAAGAGCAGGTGAAGGAGCCCGCGAAGGAGCCCGCGAAGGAGCAGACATACGAGGTCAAAAAGGGCGACACGCTCGGCGAGATTGCCCGCCGCTACATGTTGAAGGGCGTGACCTATAACCAGATGCTGATCGCGCTGTTTCGCGCCAACCGCGAGGCGTTCATTCGTGACAACGTCAACCTCGTGAAGGCAGGGGGCATATTGAAGATTCCCGGCCAGGACGAGGTGTCGGCCGTAGATCCGGAAGAGGCGCGCGAGCAGGTGCGGGCGAATATGGCTGAGTTCGCCGAGTATCGACGCAAGCTCGCTGCAGCCGCCGCAGCCGCGAAACTCGCGAAGGGTGAATCGACCGGACAGCAAACCGCTGCGGGCCTCATCACCGAGAAGCCGGCCGAACCGACGCCGCAAGCAACACAGGATCAACTCAAACTCTCGAAGGCGGAGCCCGGCAAGCCGAGTTCCGCCGCCAACGTTGCCGCCCGCGGCGACGACGCGGTCGCGCGTGAGCGCGCGCTGGAAGAGGCGCAATCGCGCGTTCGCGACCTCGAGAAGAACGTCTCCGATCTGCAGAAGCTGCTCGAAGTCAGAAACGAGCAGCTGGCAGAGCTGCACAAACAAGCCGCCGCGCAGCAGGCTCCCGGCCCGGCGTCTCCGGCGCCTCAGCAGCAGGCGCCTCAGCCTACGCCTCAGCAGCAGGCTCCTCAGCCCGCGCCTCA
>Ga0153915_10002638_pt1 | contig 16326 bp, 12 predicted proteins | sample Opewatmetagenome_2_FD_107003 | JGI IMG/M metagenome (GOLD analysis project Ga0153915, IMG submission 107003) | Freshwater wetland microbial communities from Ohio, USA - Open water 3 Core 3 Depth 3 metaG | ecosystem: Environmental > Aquatic > Freshwater > Wetlands | place: USA: Ohio, Lake Erie...
AATCGCTTCCTCCAACGCACGGCGCGGCGACCGGGGGGGCGTGGAAGAATGGGCCACGGAGGAAACGCGGCGCGTGTTGTCCGAAATGCCGGAGGGCTTTATAACGCCGCTGCAAAGGACCGCTTTCCTGGCGGCTTCCGCTGTCCAGAGCGAAGGGGAACACAACGACGTGCTTCGGCAGATGATCCGCTTGGTGCGCTCCGGCGATGATACCGAATTGGGAATCGTCGCTCTGTCCTACGATGCCAATACGGGGCTGGGCGGTTTTCCGGGTGTCGGGTATGCCGTCGCGCTGCTCATGATCCCCCTAGGGCTGGCCGTGTACTGGCTGGCACTGGCCTGGTGGGTATTCCTTGACGCGAAGGTCCGCGGCGAGCGCGCCTGGGTGTGGGCCCTGTTTGTTCTCCTGGGCAATCTCGTCGCGCTGTTCGCCTATCTTCTGGCCCGCCAGCCGCACCCCGAACTCAACCAGGAGAACGGCGCGGACTCCTCCCGGAGGTCGAAATGAAAACACCGTTGTTCATCGTTATGGCGGCTGCGCTCCTCGCGTCCGGAGTTTTGGCCGCGCAACCGGCCTCCCGGGTTGAACCGCAAAAAGCCGGAAACGGGGCCATCCTCGAGATCGCGGATGGCTTCCCTTACACAACCTATGAGCAGTGGCTCGGACAGGGCCGAAGTCAAATGGCCTTTGACGAAGCCCGGATCCGATCCCAGTTCCCCCCGGAGAAATTCGCGGCCGAAAGGGAAAAATTGCGCATCCCGGCCGCCACATACGAAGAATGGCTCGCCCAGCTCAAACGCCGGTCCGAGGCGATGCTGGCGAAATGGCCGGCCATCGAGGCCGAAGCACGTCGCGCATATCCGCCGGAGATGTTCCGGGAATTCAAAGAGACGGTCGACTGTTCCAGGATGATCTACGCCAGCGACGGCCTGAAAATCGTCGGCTTCATCTTGAAGCCGCGGGCGTCCGCTTCCGTGCGGTATCCCGTGGTCATCTACAATCACGGCGGCAACAGCCAGGTCAGCAATATAGATGACACGAGTCTGCTGCGTTTAGGCTGGCTCGTTCGCGCCGGATACGTGGTGATCGCCAGTCAATACCGGGGCTGCGGCGGCAGCGAGGGCGGCGACGAAGTCGGCGGCGCGGACGTCGCCGATGTGCTCAGCCTGATCCCCCTCATCGAATCCCTCCCTTATGCGGACCCGGCGAATATTGGCATGTTGGGGTGGAGCCGCGGGGGGATGATGACTTTTCTCGCCCTCGCCAAATCGTGCCGCATTTCCGCCGCGGTGATCGGCTCGGCGCCGACGGACCTCTTCGCCGAAATCGAAAAACGCCCGGCTATGGAAACGTTGCTCCGGAACAGCGTGCCGGACTATGCGGCGAACAAGGAGGCCGCCCTGAAAGCCAGATCCGCCCAGTATTGGCCCGAGAAACTCTGCAAAACAACGCCCATTCTTCTTCTTCAGGGCGGCGATGATCAACGCTGCGTGCCCGAGAGCGCCCTGAACATGGGGCTTCAACTCCAGCGATCCCGCCGGCCGTTTCGGCTGATATTCTTTGAATCGGGCAGCCATGGCCTGTCCGAGCACCAGGAAGAAGTGAATCGCCAGACGATTCTGTGGTTCGAGAAGCACCTCCGGCGTTAAGATGCCGGGTCATTCATAGCTCATCCGGACAAGTCCAATAGCTGGATCCGCCGAGTTCCTCGAAGGGGCGGCAGATATCAATAAGGATGAGCTCGGAAAGCGTCTCCGGAGACGCTTTGCCCGAAACGCCTTCCTTCCGGATTCATTTTCCTTAAGCCCCAATCTCCCTGCTATCGGTTTGCCTGATGGGGACAAAAATAAAACATGAAATCCTCATAACATTGACAGCCGCTAAAGTGTTGATTTATCATATACCTGATAGGACGGGGATGATTGATCGGCCAAGGCAAGACCTCCAAAGCAATCATCGTAACGGAACATTAATGATTGTCGATCGGAAAAATGTCTTCTACATGCGGGAATTCTATATTGCCTGCAGCGATCTGCCAAAAGTGCAACCACTGGTTGCACAAATCGGATGGACGCACAATTTGATCATTTTGACGCGCTGTTCCGGTCCGCTCGAGCGGGAGTTTTATATCCGCATGACCCGCAAATTCGGCTGGCCGTCTTGCCGTTCCGACCCGGATAGGTCATCCGGCGGGGGAAAATGATCCCTGCACCGGCCCGCACTCGAGCCACTCCCGCTCCATGATGGAAGACGCCTTCAGACGCGCTTGAGATTGTCCACCGTGCGTTCGTTGCGCACGTTTCCCGTGTTGAGAGTGCTCGCGGGCTCGAAAAGAAGGGCGTACACTTCTTCGTCGGCAACCGGCATGTGCTCCACGCCGCGGGGGACGATGAAGAACTCTCCTTCCTCCAGGACGACGTCCTCTCCCCGGAGCCTCATCAACAGGCGTCCCTTGACGACCAGGAAGAGCTCGTCCTCGTCGTCATGATGGTGCCAGACGAATTCCCCCTTGAGCTTGACGATCTTGACCTGCTGGCCGTTCAATTCCCCCACGATACGCGGGCTCCAGCATTCGGAGAATAGCGCGAACTTTTCCGCGAGGTTCACTTTTATCATGATCGCGTCCTCTCAGGAAGAATTTTCCTTCTCCTGCTCCTAAAACCGGCCGCCCTTCTTCAGAAGCGGCCGCCGTCGCCGCGCCTGCGCCTTCTCGCCTTCTCTATCGAGTCTGCTTGGCCCCGTCCGCGCCCAGACTCCCCTTATCCGGAATCCCCGGCGTCCTGTACCATGATTCCAGGAACTCCCTGAGACGCCCGGGAAACACGGCCCGCTTGATGTTCATCCACGACAGCTGGTCGCCGACGGCGAAATAGACGACCGTCCGGCCGTCCTCCTCGGCCAGCTCGGGATCCGAGGCGTTGATGCCTTCGTCGAGCCCCTCGGGCGCGAGGACCGGATTCGCGGCGCTCCTCTCCCAATGCCGCAGATCCCGCGACCGCGTGATGTAGGTCTCGAAGAGCCAGCGCGGCTCGCGCCGCTCCAGATAGAGGACGTAATAATATCCTCCGGCGAAGCGCACGCACGGGCAGGCCGTGTACCGGTCGGTGCCGAAGGTCGCCTCGGGCAGTTTCGTCCACGTCTTCAGGTCCTTCGAGCGGGCGAATTTGATGGTGAAAGCCGGGTAGCGCGGATCGTCCGATTCGTAGGCCATGACAAACCCGTCGGACCCCTCGCAGACCGAGGAATTGAACAGGCCCTCGTTCTCGCCCCGGACCGCGACTTCCGATTCCCAATGGCGCAGGTCGCGCGAGCGGAAGGCCGTCACGTCGCGCCAGCCGCCCGGCTCCCAGCGCGAGGCGAAGACATGCGCCGTCCCGCCGCGCACGAAGATGGACGCCAGGCCGTAGCCCTCGGCCAGCCTTCCCCATTCCTCCCCCGTCTTCGCGTCGCGCAGACGGAGGTAGTAATCCTTGGCCGAACCGCCCGACGCCGGACGCACGCATTCGAGCAAGCCGGCCTGTCCATGCCAGGAGAAGGGCGCGACCTCGCACATATCGCGCTGGACGAGTTCGCGGGCGACGTACGGCGAGCGGCGGATCGGCGCCGCCGGCGCGATCGCCTCGAAGACGTCGACCGGCCAGGAGGCCAGGCGCGTCATCCCTTTCGGGACATCCTGCTGGAACTGGACGTAGGCCTTGACGTCGCCCTTGACCGTATAGCCGATGTCGCCGGCGGTCTCCTTCTTGACGATGACGCCGAACGCCTTGTAGCCCATGAGGGTGGAATCCTCGAGGTCGACGCGGAGATATTTCCCTTCCTGGACGCTCTGGATGATGCCGTCGACCGGAGTCCCCTGCGGCTGGGAGAAGTTCAGGGTGACGAGCCGGCAGCGGCTGACCCGGACGTGCGTATACGTATGGAAGCCGAAGTTCCCGGCCTTGAGCGAGCATTGCGGGCCGGTCATGACGCAATCCTCGAAGACGACGTCCGGCCGCTCGGGCATCACGGCGTTCTCGACCCGGCAGTAGGCGCCCGCCGTGTCGCCCCAGAAGTCGAGCGCCCACAGATGACAGCGCCGAAACATGATCGGTTCGTCGGGCCGCGAGAGGCAGCTGGCCACACCGCCGCCGAAGGCCCGGCCGATCGCGACGCAGTCCTCGACGACGACGGTAAAAGGTTTGACCTGGTCGGTCAGGTCGAAGAAGATGCCGCCGTCCCCGCCGGTCACGTACAGCCGGACCAGCCGCCAGCGGTCCCAGCCGATCGCCGAGAACGTGGCGTCCTTGTGCGCGGGCGACCATCCCTGGGCGTTGGCGCGGATGGGCCCCCACCAGTCGTAGGATTTGAATCCCTTCAGGCCGGGATCGGAGGAGTCGATGACCACGGAGCCCGTCGTCCCGGAGCCGAACCGGCCGTCCGTGTCGCCGACGAGCTCATTGTACCGCCCCGGAGCGCCCTTCCCGCCCGGAGACAGCATGGCCTCGAAATAGGTGTCGGGCCGGACAATGATGCGGGTGCCGCCCCGGTCGTCTCCGACCGCGCTCAGGGCGGCCTGGATGGTGGTGAAGGCCCGGGACCAGGAGCCGCCGTCCGAGCCGTCGCCGAGCTTGGACACGTAGAGCGTGCGCCCCGGCTCGTCCGCGGCCGTCAATCCGGCCGGACTCAGCATCGCCGCGAGTATCAGTGCGAGCAGGATGGGCATGATCAATCCTCCCGAAGAAACGTGGGAGGAGAGTATATTCCTCTTCGCCGCGGCGGCCAAGTCCGCGCCCGCCCGCGGTCATCGCGCCGACAGAATCAGCCGCTGGCCCGGTTTCGTCCCCGTTTCGATGAAATCTCCGGCCAGCGCCGCCCGCGACAGGGACGCGCCTTCGACTTTGATCGAGCCGCCGCGCCCGGCGAAGGGATTGGCCAGCCGGAGCGGATTTCCCATTTTCGACAGGATCTCGACCCGCTCGACTTTCCCCTCGCGCCAGCCGATGCCGACTTCGAACCCGCCGCGGGCGACGAGCCCCCGGACCCGGCCCTGACGCCAGGCGCCCGGAAGCGCGGGCAGGAGACTGATGAATCCCCGGTGGGACTGGAGAAGCATCTCGGCGATTCCCGCCGTGCCGCCGAAGTTGCCGTCGATCTGGAACGGCGGGTGCGTGTCGAAGAGATTGACGAGCGTCGATTTCCGGAGAAGCGTCAGGAGGTTCCGGTGGGCGGTCTCGCCGTCCCGCAGCCGGGCGAAGAAGCAGACGATCCAGGCCCGGCTCCAGCCGGTCTGGCCGCCCCCGTTGGCCAGGCGGCGGGCGATGGTCTTCCGGGCCGCCTCGTAGAGCTCCGGAGTGTCCGGCGTGAACAAGGCCAGCGGGTAAAGGCCGAGCATGTGGGACATGTGCCTGTGGCCGGGCTCGTTTTCGGCGTAATCCTCGATCCACTCCTGGATGTTCCCGTATCGCCCGACCCGGAACGGCGGCAGTTTTTCCCTCAGCCCCGCCAACCGGCGGGCGAAGTCGTGGTCCACCCCCAGGATGTCGGATGCCTGGATGCAATAGTCGAACAGGGCCCGTGCGATCTCGATGTCGATCGTCGCGCCGTAGGTCAGGAAGATCGGCTTCCCGGTGCGGGGATCGACGAAGGCGTTTTCGGGAGAATGGGAGGGTGTTGTGACCAGCCGGCCGTCCGGGGCCGGGACGAGGAAGTCCGCGACGAACTCGGCGGCCCCCTTCATGACGGGATAGGCGGTCTCGCGGAGGAAAGCCTTGTCCCCCGTGAAGGCATAATGGTCCCAGAGCGTGAACGTCATCCAGGGGCCGGCCATGGGCGAGACGCCCCAGACGCCGTCGGCGACGCCGGTCCGGCCGAAGGGATCGGTCAGGTGATGGAGCGTCCAGCCGCCCGCGCCGTAGGTGGCCTTGGCCGTCGTCCGGCCGGGGACGGTGAGCTTCTCCAGGAAATCCGCCAGCGGCGCGACCGTTTCCGGCAGGTTGCAGACTTCCGCCGGCCAGTAATTCATCTGGAGGTTGATGTTGGTGTGAAAGTCAGAGTTCCAGGCCGCCTCGAAGTCCTTGTTCCATATCCCCTGGAGGTTGGCGGGCAGGACGCCCGGACGGCGGGAGGAGCCCATGAGGAGATAGCGCCCGTACTGGAAGTAGAGGGCGGCAAGGCCTGGATCTTCGCCGCCGCCCCGGAGCCGCTCGAGGCGGACGTCCGTGGGCTGGAGGGCCGAGCCGTCGTCGCCCAGGTCCAGGGAGACCCGGCCGAAAAGAGCGGCATGCTCGGCGACATGGCGGGCCCTGAGCTCGGCCGGCGAGAAGCGGCCGGCTTTCGCCAGGGCCGCCTCGCATTTCGCGGCCGGATCGGCGGACGCGTCGCAGGCAAGCTTGCGGATATCATAATCGGTCGCCGCCGCGAGCAGGAGCGTCAGGCCGGAGGCGCCAGTGACCCGGAGGGCCGTGCCGCTCTCGGCCGCCTCGACCCGTCCCCCCTCGGGAAGGGCGTAAAGGCGGGCGGCGAACCTCATGTGCCGGCCGCCGGGACCCGTGAGAGGGTCGGCCGTGTCGACGATCCGGCCGGTCATGACCAGCGCGTCCGGCGAGACCGCGGCGGTCGATGCGTCCTTTTCGCGCAGGAGACGGATCCGGGCGTCGATCTTCGCGCCGGCGACGCCGGCGACGCGGACGACAAGGACGTCATCGACGGCCGAGGCGTAAACCTCGCGGACGTATTTCCGTCCCCGGCCGTCCTCGTACTTCACGTCCGCGATCCCGTCCCGGAGGGACAGGCCGCGCTCATAGGAGGTTCCCGGTCCGGGTGAAGAGGCCGCCGCGAGGGAGCCGGCTTCCTCGAAATCCAGTCTGAGGTCCCCGAGAGGCTGATAGGAGCGGATCCGGGGCGGCGTCCCGAGCATGGTCTTCTCCGCGAGCTTGCCGGCCTTTTCGTTTTCGCCGGCGAAGAGAAGCCGCCTGATCTCCGGCAGGTTCCCGAGGGCCTGGGGATTATTGTTGTCGACGGGAGAGCCGGCCCAGAGGCTCTCCTCGTTGAGCTGGAGGAGCTCCGCGGCCGGGTTCCCGAAGACCATGGCTCCCAGGCGGCCGTTGCCCACGGGAAGGGCCTCGGTCCATTCCCCGGCCGGCTGCCGGTACCAGAGCCTGTCGGCGGCGGAGGCCGCGGCCGGCCCGGCGCCGCGGGCGGAGTCGGCCGTAGGGGCCGAACAGCCGGCGGCGACGACGAGAAGCGGAAGAATGATGTGCCATCGGAAATCGTGTGTTTTCATGTCCTTGAGTCCGGCGGAAATATATCCTCCGGCCCCTGGTCTGTCAAGCGGGGAGACGCGCCGGCGACGCCCGGATGTTGGGCAGTCCGTCAGGACCACAATTGAATCAGCGCATTAGGCCGCGGGCACGGGGACTTTTCAACAAGGTTATGCACAGAAACTGTGGAAAAGGCCTTTCGCCGTGGCTGAGGTTTGACATTTCCCGCCGCTCTCACTATATAGGAGACAAGAGGGAAAATCCGCCAGCGAGGCAAGCCATGAAGAAGCCGTACATCAGGAAACTCGACGAGATCGGCGAGATCACCGTCTGGATCGTCGACGGCGTGTATGTCCGGAAGAACGTCGACGAGGAGTTCACCAACTTCGGCCAGCACTACCGCTTCCGCTTCATCCCGGCGCGCGAGTTCTGGATCGACCTGGAGCACGGCCCCGGCGAGCAGCAATTCTTCATCGACCACCTGCTCGTCGAGCACCGGCTGATGGCCGCAGGCATGACCTACGACGAGGCCCTGGAGAAAGCCGACGCCGTCGAACTGCGGGAGCGGCGCAAGAGCGAGATGATCCGCGCCGTCGCCGCCCTTGACCGCGCCCATATCGTCGAGGACATCCACAAGCAGTTGGTCAAGAAATACAGCGGCGCGGTCAAAGTCTGGATCATCAGGGGAGAACTGGTGCGGAGCCTCTATTTCATCGATTTCACCGAGGGCGGCCATGACAAGGTCTATCACTTCGTGCCGAAAAACGAGGTCTGGCTGGACGACGACCTCGGGCCCGACGAACGGAAATACGTCCTCCTCCATGAGCTCCACGAGCGGCATCTGATGAGCCAGGGCTGGCCCTATTTCAAGGCCCATCGCTCGGCCAGCCGGATCGAGTACCACTGCCGGACCCACCCGGATGAGCTGGAGGAAAGCCTGCTCGCGGAGGCGAAGAAAAACGGCTGAGGCCGAAGCCGCCGGACCTCAGGGCTTTTTCCGGCAGTGGAGGAGGAAACAGGGCATGATGTTCCGCGGCTCAAACAGGGTCCGGACACTGGGAAAATTCTTCCTGGCCAGAGGGCGCATCATCAGCGAGAACTGGTGAAAGATCACGAAATCGCCGTCGTCTGCGAGGAGCGAGCCGACATCCTCGAGCAGGCCGGCCCGCTGGCCCTTCGTCAGAAACGAGAACGGCAGGCTGGCGATGATCGCGTCCACGCTTTCGATCCCCTTGGACGCCAGGATCTCCCGGACCGAGCAGGCGTCCCCGCCGACGACGCTCAGGCGGGGGTCGGTGATCGAGGCCTTCAGGGCGGTCAGGAAGACGGGGTTCTTCTCGATGGCGATGTAGCGGGCGTTCTCGGGCAGGGCTTCAAGGATGGGGCGCGTCGCGATTCCCGGCCCGGGGCCGAATTCCACGATGGTCCTGATGGCCGAGGGGCGGAGGCAGCCGAGGAGCCTGCGGACGAGGAAGCGGGAACTCGGGTGCAGGGCGCCGATGTCCTTGTCGGAAAAGTATTCCTTGAAATAACTCGGTTTGGAAGCGGTCATCGTTCTCCTATTTTCTTCTCGCCTGAAGCATGTTGGTGATGTTGGTGACGCCCGTGCTGAGGCGAACGAGCTGCTCGTATCCGGCGATGTCCGGCTCCTTGTCGACCCATCCGCCCAGGATCACGGCGGCGTCGGAATTCTTATCCTGTCCGGCGGCCGGGACCGAGCCTCCGGTCAGCAGCAAAACGGCCAGCAGTCCGGCCAGGCATCCCGCTTCCGGGAATTTCCGCGTTCTCATCCGTCCCTCCTCGTTCCAGGCCGCGGCTCCCTCGCGGGAGCGTCCGGAAGCATTAAGGCCCACTTCTCGAGCCGCTCGAGGCCGGCGGCGGGATCCGCCTTCAGATCGATCCGCAGAACGCGGCGCCCCCTTTGTTGAAGAGCCTGGCAGTCGCCCAGGGCCTGGGCCTTGATCAGGGCGCCGAAGGTGAAGTCCGTTTCGGGCACGGCCAGATCCCGGACCGGCTCGTCGATGAGCTGGAGGACGAGGGCCTCGTCGGGACCGCCCTTGTGGAGCTGTCCCGTCGAATGGAGGAAGCGCGGGCCGAAGCCCGCCGTCGACGCCAGCCCCGTCTTCCCGGCGAGGGCGAGGCGGAGGGCCTCGAGCGCCCGGCGCGTTTCCTCGCCGGGCCCAAGGTAGGCTTGAACGGAGATGTAATCCCCGGGCCGGGCCGACGCCAGCCAGCGCTCAAAGGACAGCCTGAGCGCTTCGGGATCGTCCATCGACAGGGCTTCTCCGGATTCGGCGGCCGCCGGGCCGCTCGCCGGAGTCCGGGCCATGGCCTTCCTGGCCAGCTCCTTGGCCAGCTCGACGTCCGGCTGGTCGAAGGGATTGATGCCAAGCGCCGCGCCGGCGGCGGCGACGGCGATTTCCCAGCGGAAGATCTCGCGGCCGAGCCCGGCGGCGCCGTCGAGCCTGATGCAGATGAGGGGCTGGCCGGCCGCCTCGAGCGCGGCCTCGGCCTCTTCGACCGCGCCGGCCGGATCGCCGCCGAGGATGAAGGAGGCGAACATCCGGTCCCGGCCGCAGAGCCCGGCCGCTATCGCGGGCGCCTCCGGGACGGGGATGATCCCCTTCCCGTTCTTGCCCGTGCTCTCGGCGACGAGCTGTTCGAGCCAATCCGGGAAGCTCCGGAGGGAGGGAGACGTCAGGAGCGTCAGCTTGTCCCGGACCGCGCCGATCTCTCCCAGGGCGGCGCCGAGCTGGAGGCCCGGAGCCGTCCCGGACGGCGCGTCCGGCCCGTCGGCCTCGGCCAGGGCGCCGGCGAGGAGGGCGCGGATATCCAGGCCGATGAGAGCCGCCGGGACGAGCCCGAACTCGGTCAGGGCCGAAAAACGGCCGCCGACGTCGGGCGCGGCCTCGAAGACACGCCGGAAATTCTTCTCCCGGGCCAGGGCGGCGAGACTGGTCCCCGGGTCCGTGACGGCGATGAAACGGCCTCCCGGCTCGGCCAGGGCGCCGCTCATCAGCTCCCAGAAATAGCGGAAGAAGGACAGCGGCTCGATGGTCGTGCCCGACTTGCTGGAGAAGATGAACAATGTCCGCTCGAGGTCGATCTTCCGTTCAACGGCCGCGATGGCCGCCGGATGCGTGCTGTCGAGCACGATAAGCTCCGGCGAGCCGGGGGAGTTGCCGAACGTCCTCTGGAAGACTTCCGGCGCCAGGCTCGATCCGCCCATGCCGAGAACGACGGCATGGGTCAGGCCCTCGGCCCTGATTTCCGCCGCGAAATCGATGATGCCGTCGGCCCGGGCGGCCATCGTCCGGGGCAGGTCCAGCCAGCCCAGGCGGTGGACGATGTCGGACGGTTTGCTCGAGGGCCAGAGAGAAGGATCCCTGGCCCACAGCCGGCGGAGAAAGGCCGCCGAGTCCCAAGCCTTGATCCGCTCGGCGACGCGGCCCTGGAATTCTCCGAGATAAAAGGTCTGTCCCGTGGAAACCGCGGCCGGGGCGGCCTGATCACGTTTATCGCGGCGCTTGAAGATGCTCATGGTTCTCCTCCACGGCTCACGTCCAGCCGTGCTCGCGGCAGGTCTCGTACATGGCGCCGATGTTCTCGGGCGGCGTCAGCGCCTGGATGTTGTGGCAGGGGGCCAGGATGTAGCCGCCGCCCGCGCCCAGGATGCGGAGGTTGTCGAGGACTTCCCGCCGGACGTCGTCCACCGTGCCGAACGGCAGGGTTTGCTGGTTGTCCATGCCGCCGTGGAAGACGACCCTGGCCCCGAAGTCCCGCTTCAGCGCCTCCCGCTCCATGCCGCCGCAGCGCCACTGGATGGGATTGAGCAGGTCGATGCCGGCCGCGACGAGATCCGGCAGGATGCGCCGGATGCCGCCGTCGTTGTGATGAAAAACGTACGCCCCGCCCTCATGCGACAGGTCGATGATCCGCTTCATCCGCGGCAGGAGGAACTCCCGGATATGGCCGGCCGAGATCATCAGGTCGTTCTGGGCGCCCATATCCTCGGCCACATAGGTGAACAGGACCCGGCCCGGCACGGCCTCGAAAATCCTCCGGGTGTCCTCAAAGGCGAGCCCGAAGAGCTTGTCCAGGCAGTAGTGGACGATCTCCGGATTTTCGACGAGGTCGACGAACGCCTGCTCCGCGCCGCGCAGGTCCTTGTAGATGAGGAAGGGCTCCGAGCCGCCGCCCTGGACGGGGTAGGCCTCGAGCCCCTTGAGATCGGCGGCGATCGACGAGTAGTCCCACCAGTCGGGATCGGGCCAGACATAGTTTTTTTCGATCTCGGCCGCGGACGAGAAGGCGCGGAGCGGGCTCGAAACGCACTCGTCGTAGACGCCCGTGTCGTACCGCATCTTCCGGAAAGCGCGGCCGAAGACGTCCGTCCCGTTTTTGAGGGCGGGGCCGGCATAGCGGGGCGCCGCCCTGACGACGAAATCCACGTGGAGCGCGTCCAGGGCTTCCCGCCTGGAGCCCAGGCCCAGATGCCGGACGAGGGCGGCGACGGTCTCGTCCGTGCCCCAGAAATCCATCGGCACCCTGTCGGGCTTCTGACGGCGGAGGACCGCCAGCCACCGCTCGCGGGGGGACATCGTTTCCTTGGGCACGGGTTTCCTTTTCAGCGCGGACGCCGGCGGACCGGACTCATTCCACGTCCCCGGAGATGTGGGCGTAGTACCTGCGGATGAACGGCTCCTGGATCTGGAACGACCAATGGATGTCGCGGATGTGAATGGCTGCCTCCTCCCGCCGGCCCCGGCAGATGAGGTCGATGAGCGCCTGGTGCTCGCCGATGCTCGCCTGCTCCCATTCCTTGACGAATCCCTTGGACCGGGGGAAATCGTAGAGCCGCTTCTTCAGCGTGTTGACGATCTTGATCAGGCTGCCGTTGCCGCAGCGGCCGACGAACGTGTCATGGAAGGCCAGGTTCTTGGCGTAATAGAGGTCGAAGTCGTTGTCGGCGATGGCCGCGGCCATGGCGTCGTTCAAGGCCTGCATGTCGTCGACGTCCGCCGGCCGGAGGCGGTCGAAGGCCTTGAGCAGGGCGATGCTCTCCAGGGCGCCGATGATGTCGTAATAGTTCCGGATGTCCTCCCTGGAGAGGGCATTGACGACGACCTTGCGGCGGGGCAGGATGGAGACGAAGTCCTCCATCTCGAGCTGGAGAAGGGCGTCCCGGAGGGGGGTCTTGCTGACGCCGAGCTTTTTCGACGTCTCTTCCATGTCGATGACGGAGCCCGGCAGGATCTCGCCGGTCCGCATCTGTTCCCGGAGATACTCGTAGACCTGCTCCTTGAGGGATTTGATATTGAGAATAGACTTGCCCGCCATGAGAACGGCCTCCCTCCATCCCGTTTGTATAGCCGCTGAGATTCAAGAATAGGCAATAACATCGAATGAGTCAAGAGAAGTGAACTGACCGGAAATTGCCGATAGAAGATGTCATCGCGAGCGAAGCGCGGCGATCTCAATAACATACCACGAGATTGCCGCGCCCCTTCCGGGGCTCGCAATGACCGGTACACCAACGATTTCCGTTTCTATCGGCAATTTTGGGAACTGAGGGTGTCGCTCCTTCGTCCCCTGTCGGACGGGTGGCACGGGGTCAGCCCCGGGACAGGACCCGTCCTGCCGAAGCGCGGAGTCAACTTCCTGCCGGCACCTTCGGGCGCGGCGCGGCGACCTGGATCGTGTATTCCGTTTCGACGTTTTCGAAGAAGACGCCCGGGAAGCGGCCCGGCTCGAGGCCGGGAAGCGTGACGCTCAGCGTATAGGCCGTATCCGGCTTGAGCCAGGAGACATCGGCGTAATAGCCGACGAACGTCCGGTCCGGCGACCGCGAGTAGATGCCGTTGTAAGCCTTTCGGACTTCGACCGGCTTGCCGTTGATCGTCATGGCGACCCCTGCCGCGTCCTTGCCGTCGATGGCGGGCACGAAGAGCAGGAGCCGCCACGGGGCGAGCCAGGGCGCGCGGAGGTCGTCCTCGCTGTAGTTCACCGGCCAATTCTTCTTCCGCTCCGCCAGCTGCTTGAAGACCCGGGCCGGGACGGCCAATGGCGCCTGGAGCGTCCCGCCCGCGGCGTCCGCCTCATCCTTCCCGACACGACGCGAACGGCCGAATTCCCGGCCGAGGAAACGGATCCTGGTCGTGACCTTGTCCTTGTCCTGCTTGAAGGGGAAGGCCGCTCCGTTGACCGAAAGCGTCCGGACCCGCTTGTCCTTGGGGACGAGAATGACGAGGTCGCGCTCCGTCCCGATCTCGCCCGAAACGCCGGTGAGGGCCAGCCCGCCGCCCCTGAGCGACGGGTTGCCGGGCGCGTTGAACAGGATCGGGTCCTTGACCTCGGCCGGGGCCGGAAAAATCTCCAGGACGAGCGCCTCGCGCCCGGCCATGGGCAGGACGACCTCGCTCCCGGCTTTCCAGAAGGCGTCCGGGTCGGCCGCGAAGAGCCTGCCTTCCTCCGGATGGACCTCGCGGAGGATGAAGGCCTCGCCCTTGACGAGCCCGATCGAGGCGTCCAGCTTGAAGCGGGCCGTGAGCCGGCCGGGATTGGGGTTGAAGAGGAAGATGTAGCCGCGGTCCTCGACGATGGCCGCCGTCCCGTCGGCCCGGCCGAGCATGGGCGGACCGATGATCGGCCGCAGGGCGCGCAGGTAGCGGGCGTTCTCCTCCGTCCAATCGAGCCAGCGCCGGAACCAGGCCTTGTCGTCGTCGGACAGGGCCTTGAACTCCCCGGGATCGCGGGCCGGGATGAAGTCGATGACGTGGTTGAAGGGCGCGGTGGCGATCGAGGACAGGAGCGAGTATCTCCAGCCGAGGCCGTCCCAGTCCTTCGGCCGGAACCGGTCGCGCCGCATGACATCCTTCTCGTCCGACCGCTCCGACTGGTGGCTGATGAATCCGGGCATGATCTCGGGCGGCGTGAAGCGCTCGACGCGGTAGGTCCAGGCCGCGAAGCGCTGGCGGTCGGCCGAGACGCGGTCCGTGTGCAGGTCGGGGAACGGCCGGAAGCTCTCGGGCTGTTCGTCCGTCATGGTCGGGTGGGGATAGGACCCGGCCAGCCAGGTCCACGGCCCGAAATTCTGGTACGACTGGCGGCCGTCGATGACGATATCGGGGACCTCGCGCCGCAGGGTTTCCAGGACGCGGCGGCAGCCGAACCACTGGGCGTACTTGCTCGAGGCGCCGTCGAGGGCGATCCACCAGTGGTCGAAGGAGAAGCCGGCCGCGCCCGTCTTGCGGACGAAGGCCAGGAGCTTCTCGATCCACCAGTCCTGGAAGCTCCGCAGGCCGGTGTCGGCGGCGGCGTGCGCTCCGGACTTCGCCGCGGCCCACTTCGTCCACTCTGGCTTCTGGAGGAACGGCAGCGACGGATAGGCATAGGCCATGAGCTTGACGTCCTTCGAGGCGGCGTAGTCGATCATGGCCTGGACGCCGGCCGGCACGTCGTCCCGCGCCGGGTCCCACTCCCCTTTTCGGATTTTCTGGCCGAGACCGAACCAGAGGACGTTCTCCCAGCCCCATTCGTCGGCGTTGTCCTCGAGACGGGAGAGCTGGCTGTTGCCCGGCGTGTAAAGGACATAGTTCGCGCCGAGCTCGGCCGCCCGGTCGATGATCCGCTTGTATTCCTCGACGCCCTCGGGTGTCGCGACATCGATCTGATAATCGTTCTCGCACCAGGGGATGTGGACCCGGACCCGTCCCGGATAATAGCGGAGGAAGGCTCGGACGCAGTCCGTCACGGCGTTGACCTCGTTGGCGTCGATCGTCGGGCTCTGGGCGAGGAGTTGGCCGTAGTCGGCGACGAACGTCCATTCGGGAACGGCGCGGGCCGGGAAGCGGACGCCGCCGATCTCGTACAGGCCCAGGCAGAGGCGGTCGGAGGCGAACGGCCCGTCGTCGGGATTCCAGTCCATGTCGGGCAGGTAGGAGGCGGCGACGTTCCGCCCGTCGCGCTTCCAGGCCATGAACGGATTTTGGAAAACGAAGAACATTCCCCAGGAAGCGGCGGACGAGCCGGGGACGGCCGCGGCGTCGCCGAAGCGGCAGAGAGAGCCCCATTTGCCGCCGGCGAACTTGAGCTCGTCGAGGACGTCCCGGTCGAGCGGAGAGGCGAGCGCCGAAATCTCGTCGACATGAAAGACCAGGCCGGCCGCCGAGGTCAGAATGACCTGCTTGCTCAGGAAGCTCCAGTCGGGCCTGAGCTCGTAGACGACCTCGATCGTGTAGGGATCCTGGGTGTAGCGGTAGGTCAGCCGGGCGGGTTTCGTCTCGATCTCGGCCAGGCCGAGGGCCTCGACGGCAATTTTCGTTCCGTTGATCGTCAGCGACGTCGCGTCGGCGGAGAAGACGACCTTCCTGTTCGCCTTGATCGCGGCCAAAGACACGAGCCCGTGATCGCCGAACGCGGCCTTGAGATGCTCGTTTTCGAGCGTCAGGGCGCTTTCCTGGGCCGGGAGCATGGACGAAGGAGCCGGCCGGGCCGACGGAGGAACGAGAAGAGCGAAGAGGCTGACGATCAGAGCCGTGGCAAATATTTTCATGAGAGCTTTCACCGGAATCTCCTTCGCATCGATGGGCCGGGGGGCGTATTCATCGGGGCGTATTCATCGCCTGAGAAAAGATTATCCCGATACCGGCGGAAAATCAACAGGCGGGAGCCGTCCGGAACCGCTGATGGAAAAGGCCGTTGCGCTGAGCGGGAGCTGCGATCCTGCCTGCGGGGAGCATGGGAATCATCTTCTATGTCATCGCGAGCCCTTTGGGCGTGGCGATCTCGGCGACCTACGATGCGATGGCTTCGTCGCTTCTCTCCTCGCCATGACGATGACATCAACGATTTCAGCCTCCGCCGTCTTTTTCGGAATCGCCCGCAACGCCCGTTGACGCCGCCCCGGCGTGATGTTAATTTATGGCCAAGTCCGCTCCCTGGAGGAGACGCCATGATGATCAAAGCCGTGAAACGCATTCCCCTTATCCTGGTCATGGTCGCTTGGACGATAGCGCCGGCCGTGTCATCCCTGATCGCCGCGGAAGATGTTCAGGCGTCGGCCGACGGCCGGACCGGCGGCCAGGC
>Ga0153915_10002639_pt1 | contig 16324 bp, 14 predicted proteins | sample Opewatmetagenome_2_FD_107003 | JGI IMG/M metagenome (GOLD analysis project Ga0153915, IMG submission 107003) | Freshwater wetland microbial communities from Ohio, USA - Open water 3 Core 3 Depth 3 metaG | ecosystem: Environmental > Aquatic > Freshwater > Wetlands | place: USA: Ohio, Lake Erie...
CGGCTTCTACGAACCGATTCTCTCAGTCTTGCCCGAAGAGGACAGGCAGGGACAAGTAAGAAAGCTGAGCGAAGTCATTGAGAATGACTTTCATACAACTCCCGCCGGAATGTGGCTCGCTGAACGTGTGTGGGAACAACAACTGGCTGGCTCTGTCTCGGAATCTGGCGTGAAATTCGTCCCACTCGATGACACACATTTCCTTTCGGCGGGACTGAGAGAGGAAGATCTTCTTGGATACTATTTGACAGAAGAGCGGGGGAAGAAGCTTGCACTCTTCCCTGTGAGCAAGGCTCTGCGGTACACGATCCCATTCCAGCCGGTCCGGAAAACAGTGGAACTTCTCAAGGACCTTGCCAGTGACTCGGGAGATCGGGTCGTCACATTTGGCGATGACGGAGAGAAGTTTGGAGAGTGGCCCACAACGTTTAGGCACGTTTATGAGGAAGGTTGGCTGGAGGAGTTCTTCAGAACGCTTGAAGAGAACTCCAAATGGCTCAGCATACGACATTTCTCCGATGTCCTGCAGGAGATCCCGCCCGTTGGGAGAATCTATCTACCGGATTCCTCGTATGAAGAAATGACGCACTGGGTACTTCCGCCCGAGGCATTTCGCAGATACGAGGAATTGTCGGATAGGATGAAGGCGGATGCATCGCTCGAGAAATACCGGCAGTTCGTCAAAGGTGGTTTCTGGCGCAACTTCCTCGTGAAGTATCCTGAGGCGAACACTCTTCATAAGAAAATGCTCCGTGTCTCGGAGCGCGCTCATTCACTGGAGAAAAAAGGTTGGCGTGTGACGAACGCACTGGACTTCATCTGGGCGGCACAGTGCAATGACGCATACTGGCACGGAGTGTTCGGGGGACTTTATCTTCCGCACATTCGCGCGGAGGCGTTTAGAAACTTGCTTCGTGCGGAGAACGCCTTGAACGCCATCGAAGCATCGCGGACTGTTCATCTCACAGAGGCAGACCTTGATTGTGATGGACGTGATGAGTTGCTGCTAGAGTCACCTGAAGTGAACGCCTACTTCAAACCCGACTCAGGTGGGTCGATGTTCGAGTTGGACTACCTACCCGTTTCCACGAATCTTGGTAATGTGATGACCAGACGTGAGGAAGGCTACCACCAGAAACTGTTAGCCCTGGCGCGGAAGACATCTTCTGGCTCAGGCTCAGAAGGTGTCGCGAGTATCCATGACCTTGTTCTACAGAAAGAGGAGAATCTCGAACAGTATCTCACGTACGACTGGTACCGCAGGTCTTCGCTTCTCGATCATTTCTTGGGGAGTGAAGCGACCCTTGACAGTTTCTCTAGATCCAAGTACTCCGAGCTCGGGGATTTCGTCAATCAGCCATATCGACATCGAGAACAGAAGGATCGGAAAACTCTTCGGATAAGCCTCTGGCGCGAAGGCCACGTTTGGCAAGGAGATCGTCACCTACCACTTCGGGTCAACAAGACATTCAATCTGAAGAGCGGTTCATCTCTTCTAGAGTTTGAGTATGAATTAGTGAATCAGTCTGACGAGAAGCTCGATCTTTGGTTCGGCGTCGAGTTTTGTTTATCACTTTCAGCCGGGGATGCTCCAGATCGATACTATCAATGCGAAGGAGCTACTATTCAGGATCGGCGCCTGAGGAGTATGGGCTCCCTTGAGAACGTAAGCTCGCTAAGTCTCATCGACGAGTGGCTTGGCGTCGAGGTGAAGCTGCGCTTCGAGCAGCCGACTCTGGTATGGAGATTTCCGATTGAGACGGTCTCTCTTTCAGAGGCTGGATTTGAGAGAGTATACCAGGGATCAGTGGTCTTTCCCAACTGGCGAATCCATCTTGCGAAGACGTGGAATTCCATGATCAATCTTCAACTAAAGAAGATCTCAAAGAAATGAGCAGACAGCTAGGTTTGTCCGCCACGGCTTCACAGAGAGAGATAGCATGGTTATTCCTCAGTGCTCTTCTTTGCAGTATTGCGATCTCGACTGTCGTCTTCGCTCAGCTCGAGAGCGTCCCCGTTGCGAATCCTGTGTATGATTTTCTGAAGAGAATGGAGGTGAAACGGGTGATCACGCGATATCCCGATGCCGTTCTCCCGCTTTCTCGCCGCGACGTGGCTGAGTTTCTGAAGACGATCGATAAACATCGATCTGATATCACAGCCACCGAGCGAAACGTCTTGGATGACTTCAAGGTTGAGTTTGCACATGAGTTGGGATTGGGGACGGAAAACAGGTTTGTGGTATTCTCTGGTGAAGGGGGTTTGTCGGAGACGATTTCTGGACTAACCTCTGACAAAGAGAAGTTCCTGTACGCATGGCAGGATTCATCTAACACTTTCTTCACCGATCTGTTGCTTTCGGCAGACTTCCGGGGTACCAGTGGCGACAGCCGGGCGAAGTCAGGAGCGTCCGTGGTTGGGCTCGGTCCTCGGTTCCGCGGAACGCTAAGGAATCGAATTGGATACGAGCTCCAGGTCACGAACGAACAAATCATCGGAAATCGAGAGGTTGCTCTTCTCGACAGCACGATTCGCCATAACCGCGAGCTGATCGATGTTCCAACCGCTCGGAGTTTGAATTTTATCGAGAGCTACCTCAAGGTCGATGCCGATGTTCTCACCCTACAGATAGGGCGAGAGCGCTTACTGTGGGGATATGGTGTCAGTGATAAGTTGATTGTCTCTGACAACGCGCCGGTCTTCGACTTTGGAAAGATCGACGCACAAGTTGGCAGTTTCAGGTACATGTTTTTTCATGGCTGGCTCCAGGGTCCGACGCAGACCGTGATCGGTAGGTATTCGGGGGTACCCGAGGCTCTGGTCGGTTCAAAGTATCTTGCTGGCCACCGCTTTGAGCTATCGTTTCCTCGGTTGTTTGACTTTGGACTCTCCGAACTGATTGTGTACAGTCGCCGGTCACTCGAGCTGGCGTATCTTAACCCGGTCAATTTATTCAAAGAGATCGAGCCGGAGCTTCACGACCGAGACAATTCTTTTATCAGCACTGATTTCCAGCTCCACACATTTTCAAATCTTGAGCTCTACGGGACTTTGCTCATCGACGATATTGTCTTGTCCAAGCTCGGATCCAGGTTCTATGCTAACGAATTTGCCTTTACTGTCGGCGGAAATTATATTGAACCTGCTGGGCTCGAGAATGCCGATCTTGTTTTGGAATACACACGGATTGACCCGTATGTTTATTCTCATCACATCCCGGAGAACAGCTTCACTCATGATCAATTCATCATAGGAAATCATTTGGGCCCGAATTCCGATGATGTCTTTACGCGTGCGAGCTACCGGTTCAGCAGGAAGTGGAAAGCGTCTCTCGAGATGGAGCTGAGCCGACACGGAGACAACATCATGGATGTAAGAGGAAATCTCGTGAGAAATGTCGGCGGGAGTGCACTCTACGGTCATCGCGCGTTCGACGCTGACGATGTGTCGTTCCTCGACGGGATCCTGACGAAAACGTACTCTTTTCGGATAACCTCCGTGTATGAGATTTTCAATGAATTCTTTCTCGATCTCAAATATGAGTTTCGTCGTCAGAGGAATGTCTCCATTGGCAGAACCTTCGATGATCATTCATTGTTCATTCAGCTGAGGTTTGACGTTTGAGCGACTGCACCGCCACCATATAATACGCCGAAAGGATTGATCTCATGTTTTCAAGAAGAGTCGTGTTGCCGGCCGTTTTCTTCTTCACGATTGTGGGAATCATCGTTGGAATCCGAATCAACGACGGTGTATCGAATGATTCGGTACACGACCAGCTGATCAAGTTCAACGATGTTCTGAGCCTGACACAAAAGTACTACGTCGAAGATGTCGACACACAAAAGCTGGTTGAAGCGGCAATTAACGGGCTTCTTGGTGCACTCGATCCCCACTCTGTCTACATCCCAGCAAGCGCGCTCCCGCGTGTTCAGGAAGAGTTCCGCGGCAGTTTCGAAGGCATCGGCGTTGAGTTCGACGTCATCAACGACACGCTGATCGTTGTGGCGCCTGTCGCTGGTGGGCCAAGTGAAACGCTTGGCATTCTTTCGGGTGACAAGATCATGAAGATCGACGGGGTATCCTGCGTCGGGATCAAGCGCGAGGAGGTTCCAAAGAAGCTCCGAGGACCCAAGGGCACACACGTCAAAGTGAGCATTCTGAGGAGCGGTGTGAGCGGCCTTCTCGATTTCGATATCACGCGGGACAAGATTTCCATCTACAGTGTCCTCGCCGCGACAATGATCAATGATCGCGTTGGATATGTGAAGGTGAGGAATTTCGCGGAAACGACGCACGATGAGGTGGTTCAGGCGCTCCGCAAGCTGAAAGCGGAAGGGATGAAGGATCTTATTCTCGACCTCCGGAGTAATCCTGGAGGATACCTCGAACAGGCCTTCAAGGTGGCAGAAGAGTTCATGCCCTCCGGCAGAAAGATCGTCTACACCAAGGGACGCAGACAAGAGGCCAATGACGAATACGTAACTGCGAGGAGCGGCGAATTCACCGATCTCCCGTTGATCGTCCTTATTGACGCCGGTTCAGCTTCGGCAAGCGAAATTGTCTCAGGTGCGATCCAAGATTGGGATCGGGGGCTGATTGTCGGCGTGACGAGTTTCGGGAAAGGACTCGTTCAGAAGCAGTTCGACCTCAAGGACGGATCTGCCTTTCGTCTCACGACGGCACGATACTACACGCCGAGCGGTCGACTTATTCAACGCCCATATGATGATAAAGGCAAGTACCGCACTGAGCCCCAAGGACGATCTGAAGAAGAAGGCGAGAACATTGAGCATCGACTCGATAAACCAGACTCGACACGCGCAGCATACCATACAAGTGGTGGAAGGCCCGTCTATGGTGGCGGCGGAATCACTCCAGATTACATTGTCAAGGCTGACACGGTTACGGGTCTTGTCAGCTCAATCATACGACGCAATCTCTTCTACGAGTTCAACTTCAAGTATATCGATGAGAACGGTCCCGCCCTTCGGAAGAAGTATGAGAAGAATTTCTCTGATTTCAAAGACCATTTCGAAGTCTCTGACAACGTTGTTTCGGAATTCAAGTCCTTCGTGAAAGGCAAGGGAGTTGAGATCAAGCAAGATGAGTTCGCACACGATATGAGTTATGCCCGGCTCGTGATAAAAGCGCTCATCGCGAGATCGATGTGGGGTTGGGACGGTTACTTTCAAACAATCTCCGCTGTCGACAATCAATTCCAGAGAGCGCTCACTCTCTTTCCTGAGGCACAGAAAATTGCTGGCTTGAGATGAAGGCCCTTGAGTTGCGGCACTTCTCGCTGGGCCGTGATCGTTGCCGCGCTAATCAGACACCGACAGCACGTCCGGCCATTCGGCGAGGCTTCTTTGTCCTGGTCTTGGTCGCCTGCGGCAGTTTTCAATTCCATCCCAGTGCAGAGAACCCTCCTACCCAGAGTGAACGATTTTCCGACTCTTCCCAGGTGTTGCATTCTCCATCTGATTTTCTTCAAGTCGGGGAGGAGCTCGATTACCGGGTGAGTTTTTGGTTCATCGGACTTGGGGAGATTAAAGTCAAATTGACTGACCAGTTCAAGGAAGATGGAAGGACTCTTTACCGTGCCCAGGTTCATGTCGATTCATACGATGGAAATCCGTTTGTGCATATGCATGAATTCTATCAATCGGAGTTTGATTCCACTTTCTATCCTCGTCGCTTCGAAGGTCGTTGGCTTGTCGACACTACATGGCACTACGTCAAGTACGATTTCCGCTCTGATTCAAGCGAAGTCATCATAGAGAGAGGGGTTCACGACCCGCCGACAGTCGAGAAGTATGATACCGTTCAGCTCAAGCGTCGATATCAGGACGGGCTTTCATTGTTGTACTTTGCCCGAGGCTATGTTGGGACCGGTCTGAAGACGGTCGTTCACACTTTCATCAAGGAAAAGAAGGGCAGGACGTATTTTGATTTTACAAATGAGACGGACGACGAGGAAATTGACTCGGTTTCGTACGATGTTGATGTCCTTAAGTTCGAAGGCGAAGCTAACTGGGTCGGAATGTTCGGGTTGACTGGTGGCTTCGACGGTCGGTTCAGCAACGATGATGCACATGTCCCTATCGTAGCGCACATGAAAGTCATCATCGGCAGCGTGAAGGTTCAACTCCAAGACTGGAACCGTGAGGGATGGATTCCGCCGCGACACGTCGAGGACTAGGTTTCTTGGGGACAACCCAGGTCTTCAGCGGCTCTGTTCTCGCCAGACTCCCTGAATTTCATGCGAAAGAGACAGGAATCCAGATGTTAACGGCGGTTGCTCGAAAACTGCTTGACAAAGAACATTGGGCTACGTATATTAGCGCGTAAGTTATACTTTAGGCAATCCCTCTTCATCCTTGAAGATTCAGCCGCCATCACGACCTGACACATCGTTCTTCAGCAAAGGTGCAGAATCTTTGTCCTCCGGTCGAAATCGGTTCAGGTGGATGTGTTATGCGCATCTGGCGGTTGTTGAAGTTGAAAAGAGCTTCGTACACACCTAGACCGGGAACAAGGCGGGAGATGACCGAAGATATTAATCCAGGAATTCGGTCTGTGGTGTTATCCTTTGGTTATTCCGCGCCGGAGAAGGAGGAGGCAACTTTATGGCAAGAGGTAAAGTGAAGTGGTTCGACGGCAAGAAGGGGTATGGGTTCATTGAACGCGAGGAAGGGGGAGACGTTTTTGTCCACTATACAGCAATCAAGTCGGACAAGGAATACAAATCCTTGGAACAGGGAGCGACGGTCGAGTTTGATGTCGTGGAAGGGAAGAAGGGCCTGCAAGCAATCAACGTGGTTATTGTCTGAACAGATCAACACACAAATAGAATGGGCCCCGATTGTGTCCCCTTGCAGTCCCGGGTGTGCAGTCGGGGTTTTTCTTGTTGACGGGCAGTTCTCCCTGAGACCTGCTGAATCGAGAGTATGAGGACATTCGCATTTGCAGCTAAGGATTTTCGGAAGCTGTCGAAGGTTCTGGGCATTCAACCGAAGGAAGCTGGCGGAATGTATCGGTTCGACATAGAGCAGAAGGCGACCAAACGCCGGCTGACTCTGGAGATCTATCCGGGCATTCCGATTGGGGATAAGCGTGGCAACCTCGTTTCCGTATACACCGCGAGTGCCCATCTCCAACTACACTTTTGCTCTGGATATGTGACAAGCAAAATCCTCGGCGAGGTGACTTTCATCGGTGAGTTCGACGGGAAGCTTTCCGGTCTGATCGTCGAAAAGGAGGGAGGGTGTTCGCTGTACGCGAACGTGGATCGCAAGCTTCTCTCAGGCGATTTCACCAAGCTTGGCCCTGAAGTGATGCTGTCAGGGATCGCCCTTTCGTTGAGTGATTCAATACTTCCTGACACATCATCTCCTTCGAAAGCGGTGAGGAAGACTCGGTCAAGGTCGTGAGCGCTGCGGGATGAGACGGTTATCTGTTGAGAACACGCACACAAAGTACCGGATTCCCCGCAGGGAAACCATTGGGGCGTCGAAAAGTGTTCTGAAGGCAGAAGGTCTTGAGTACCGGCTCTTGAATATCGTTTTCATCAACGATCGGAAGAGTCAGCATCTGAACCGGATGTTTTTGGCACATGATTATGCAACAGATGTCCTGGCCTTTCGCTTGGATGAAGGATCGGTACTGGAAGGTGAAGTGTATGTCAATCTCGATCGAGCGCGGATCCAAGCGCGAGAGTACCGAGTCAGTTTCAAGAACGAAGTGATGCGCCTAGTAATCCATGGACTTCTCCACCTCATTGGCTATCGCGATACTACGGAGCGGTCAGAACTCAGGATGAGGAGAAAACAAGAGGAATATCTTCAGAGGGTTTCCGGACGAGTGGAGAATGCAGGAAAGAATCATTGAGATCATCGTCTATCTCGTAAACGAGATGCGGAACAACAAATCGCCCGGGGAGATCGACTTGAAAGTTCTCGAGGAAGTCGGTTACACGCAGGCCGAGATCACGAGTGCGTTCAGCTGGTTGTTCGACAAGCTGGCAGCGAGCGATCAGGGCCTTCCGCACCTGGAGCGTCAGGTTGAGCGGTCGCACCGAGTCCTCCACGAAGTCGAGAGGATGGTGATTACGCCGGAGGCCCAAGGATACCTCATTCAGCTCCGTGAACTTGGGATCCTGAACGACGCAATGCTCGAGGCGGTGATTGATAGGGCGATGATGTCGGGATACACGAAAATCGGGCTGGATGAAACCAGGTTCATTGTCGCATCACTGGTATTTGAAAAGGATGATCGAAAGAGAATTGGAAGCAGGATCATTTCACCATCGAGCGATACGATCAACTGACGAATCGGGAAGAAGGGTGCACATCGATTGGCTATGAAGAAATCTCTTATCATTGTGGAGTCGCCCGCAAAAGCGAAAACCATTAACAAGTACCTCGGTAAAGACTACATCGTCGAGGCAACAGTCGGTCACATTCGTAACCTGCCAAAGAGCAAACTGGGGGTCGATATCGAGCAAGGCTACAAGCCGTCGTATGAGCTCATCCATGGAAAAGGTGAAGTCGTAAGACGTCTCAAGGAGCTTGCGGCAAAAGCGGATACCATATATCTCGCGACCGATCCTGACCGGGAGGGGGAAGCAATTGCATGGCACATTGCAGAGGTGCTGGATGGCACAAGCGAGAAAATTCTTCGTGTTCTCTTCCATGAGATCACTCAGTCGGGCGTCACTGAGGCGATGAAGAACCCCCACAAGATCGATGAGCATCTTGTGAACTCTCAGCAGGCTCGCCGTGTGATGGATCGGATCCTCGGCTACAAAGTGAGCCCATTTGTCTGGAAGACAGTGTACTACGGCCTCTCCGCAGGGCGAGTCCAATCGGTCGCGTTACGGTTGATCTGTGAGCGCGAAGAGCAGATCAACTCCTTCGTCCCGCGAGAATACTGGTCGATCACTGGTGAGTTCAAGACAAGCCACAGCGACCCATTCCTTGGAAAGCTGATTCAGGTTGATGGCGGCGAGCCGAACATCCCTGATGAGAAGACTGCGCAGGGGTACGTGAATGACATCTCCAAGAAAGAGTTCAGCATCGCAGAGTGCCAGAAGAAGGTCGTCAAAAGGACGCCGCCGCCGCCTTTCATCACAAGCACTCTCCAATCTGAAGCGGCGAACCGTCTCCGCTTCTCGACAAAGAAGACAATGACATTGGCGCAGAAGCTATACGAGGGAGTCGAGATTGGGACTGAAGGCATGGTCGGCTTGATCACATACATGCGGACAGATTCGACACGCCTGAGTAATGAAGCTGTGGTTGCCGTTCGCGAATACATCTACAGCAATTATGGCGGCGAGTATCTTCCAAAGGAACCCCGCCTCTACCGAAAGGGAAAAAGCTCGCAAGACGCTCACGAAGCAATCCGCCCGACGCTGACGCAATACACGCCAAAGGCAGTGAAGAAGTATTTGGACAAGGATGTGTTCTCGCTGTATGAACTAATATGGAATCGGTTCGTTGCTTGCCAGATGAGTCCCGCGGAGTTCGAGCAAATCACTGTCGATGTGAAGGGCGGGGAATACCTGTTCAGGGCAACAGGGTCGAATCCTCTGTTCAGGGGCTTTCTGCAAGTTTACGATGACTTGGAGGAAGAGACACGAAAGCCGGATGATGAAGACCCGACCTCGAAGGTTCCGGGCGATCTCCACTCCGGCGAACGAGCGGAGCTGCAGAACCTGATTCCGCGGCAGCACTTTACCAAACCTCTCCCTCGGTATTCCGAGAGTACCCTTGTGAAGGAGTTGGAGTCGCTCGGCATTGGCCGTCCGAGCACGTATGCGATGATCATGAGCACCATTCTGGATCGAAAATACGTCGAGCAGAAGGACCGGAAGTTGTACGCGACACCATTAGGAATGGACGTCAATCGCATTCTTGTCAGCAGCTTCCCACAAATCTTCAACGTGAAGTTTACTGCGAAGATGGAGGAAGAGCTTGATCGCATCGCTTCTGGGCGCCACACCTACAAAAAGGTTCTGGATGATTTCTATCATCCATTCATCAAATCGCTTGAAAAGGTCGAGAAGAACACTCACGACATCAAGAAGTCATTGCAGGAAACGACCGACGAGGTGTGCGAGCTGTGCGGCTCACCAATGGTCATCAAGTGGGGAAGGAATGGAAAGTTCATGGCGTGCAGCGCCTACCCCCGCTGCAAGAACACGAAGCACATCGTTGCCGAGGAACACCAGCATCTCGTTGGCGTGAAGTGTGAGCTTTGCGGTGGAGAGATGGTGATGAAGGCGGGGAGATTCGGTCAGTTCCTCGGGTGTTCGAACTACCCGAAATGCCGAAACACGAAGCCGCTGACAATCGGAGTGAAGTGTCCCAAGTGCGGCGAGGGTGATATTACTGCTCGGCAGACCCGACGGCGACGAACGTTCTATGGCTGCACTCGTTATCCAAACTGCGACTTTGCTTCGTGGGATAAACCGGTGGATGTGCAATGTGACACGTGCGGCTCTCCATACATGGTCTCGAAGTATTCCCAAAAGAGGGGCGAATATCTGAAGTGTCCCCAATGCAAAGCCGAAGTGGAGAAGACGACTGCGGTAGTGGCCGGATGACCGAGGCTGAGACCAACCATCGTGTTATCCTACATTGAAAAATACCGCGAGCATCTTCAAATCGAACGGAATTATTCTGATCACACGGTTCATGCGTACGAGTCAGACCTCCTCCAGTTTGCAGGATTCCTCGGGGAAGCGTCAGGCGAACAGGAAGTTCAGATCGACAGAATCGATCATCGGACGATCCGTTCCTATCTTGGCCATCTACTTGAACTAGGGTTATCAAAGAAAAGCATAGCACGCAAGCTTGCAGCAATTCGTTCCTTCTTTTCATTCCTTGTCCGCTTGGATATTCTCAAGCTCAACCCCGCACGCTCGGTGACAACGCCAAAGCTGGAGAGGCGGCTACCATCATTCCTCGACGAGAGATCCGTTGCGAAGATGATGGAACTTCCCGATCCAACGACGGCAACGGGTCTTCGTGACAGGGCTATCCTCGAACTTCTCTACAGCACGGGCATGAGGTTGGCGGAGCTTGTTCATCTGAACGTCGGTGAAATTGACTTCAGCGCGGAGACTGTTAAGATCCATGGCAAGGGGGGCAAGCAGCGGATCGTTCCTCTCGGTCGAAAAGCACGAGAAGCACTCGAGGCGTATCTCAAGCAAAGAGGTAGACTCTTCACCGAGAAAACAACCGTCGATGATCGGAAATCTGTTTTCTTGGCAATCCATGGACAACGGATTTATCCCAAGGCAGTTCACCTACTTGTCTCTGGTGCTATCAAGCGGGTCTCGGAGGTTGAACAGAAGAGTCCACACGTACTGCGTCATACGTTTGCGACCCATCTTCTTGATCGGGGTGCTGATCTCAGAGCGGTCAAAGAGCTTCTGGGACACGAGAGCCTTTCTACGACTCAAATCTATACACACGTCACTGTCGAGCGGTTGAAGAAAGTGTATGAGCAGGCCCACCCGAAAGCGTGAGCTTATTGAAGCAGAGTACATTTGACGCCTAAGGTGCTGTCATGTGTTGCAGTCGGTTCAAGTCTCTTTCACAACATCGAAAACTCTTGAGGACGAGAGTCCATGGAAATTCATTTTACTTCGCGGCATTTTCGTTGCCCAAGAATCCTGCAAGACTATGCGCTTACCAAGGTTTCAAAGCTAGAGAAAATCTATGAAGGGATTGTGAGGTGTGATGTCATCCTGACAAACGAAAAGACACCGAAGAACTCGAAAAAAGTGGAGATTAAGATTCGTGTTTACCGATCGACGCTGGCAGGTGTTGTTCGATCTGAGGACTTTTCCAAAGGGGTTGTCGCGGCGATCGAGAAGCTCGAACGCCAGCTTGTGAGATACAAATCAAAGTTGCGAGAGAGGTATAAACTACGGAAACGACGCACCGCGTTGGCGGCGTAAGTTCAGTGTGGCGTGCGTCTCCGGCAGGAGGTCTGCCATGAGCCTTGATCCAGGGAAGGAAATCCGAAAGCAAAGCATCACCGTTGGCTTCTTGTACGAAAGCAACAAGGAGCGTCTTCATTTTCGGATGCTCAACGGCGAGTGTGGGTTTGACAAAGAAATCCGGGACAAGAATATTCACCGGCCGGGTCTTGCCCTTGCCGGATATGTGGATCTATTCACGTTCGACCGGGTTCAGATCTTAGGAAACACCGAGATCAGATACTTGCAGTCTCTGTCGCTGGAGAAGCGGCTTGCAGCCTTCCACACGCTGTTCAAGTTTGAAATTCCGTGCATCTTTGTGACAAATGACAATGTCCTTGATGACGAAATTCTTGATTTAGCTGCCCAGCACCGCATCCCCATTTTCCAGACTCCGTTCGAGACGACGAAGTTTTCCTACTTCATCAGCGATTTTCTGGACGATCAGTTTTCTCCACAGACAGTCGTACACGGCTCCTTTGTGGATGTCTATGGTATTGGCGTTCTCATTACTGGACGGTCGGGCATCGGGAAGAGTGAGGTCGCGCTCGATTTGGTGGAGCGGGGACACCGCCTCGTCGCCGACGATGTCGTAATGATTGCCAGGAAGGGCGAGGCCATTCTTATCGGCGCAGGGACCGAGCTTGTGAAACATTTCATGGAGATCCGGGGCTTGGGTCTCATCGATGTCCGAAGCATGTTCGGGATCCGAGCAATCCGCTTCCAGAAACGAGTGGAAGTCGTGATTGAACTACAGGATTGGAAGCCCGGTGAGGACTATACACGAACCGGTCTGGACAATGAAATTACCAGGATTCTTGGTGTCGATGTGCCACTTGTGAAGCTCCCAATCTTCCCGGGCAAGAATATCACCGTGATCGCCGAGGTCATCGCCATGAACTATCTGCTTAAGCACTACGGCTATGATGCTGCGAGAGAGTTCACAAAGCGCCTGGAAGGAGAGATCAGCGCAAAGACCGAGGCACTCGGCGAGCGGGCAATCAACTACTTTGAGCACGACTTCGAGTGAGCCCGTCCCGACTGAGACTCTGGCCGGCTGTACTTTAGTCTCCATAAGAGTCTATCCTCGGCGTCGTTCGCTTTGTCCCCGCGTTATTACTTTCAGGAATATTCTGGACCGATTTTCCCCCTGAAAGCCCCCGTTTTTTTTAAAAATCCCTTGACAAACAACGGAATATTTTTTATCATTGCCCATCTTATCATCATAAGTTTTCGTTAGTTAGGGGAGCAGGCTTGAAGGGACCCCGGTGAAGGTTTGTGTTGGAGAGGGAGAAATCGTTCTGCGGGTGATGGGGTCTCGACGCCCTCACTAGTTGGTTTCTCCAGACTGCCACAGAGTCGAACAAAGGCCACATGGCGAAGAATCCGAAGCTGTTCTACATCATTCCTGATACTATGGGAATTAGGGAGGTTAAGGGTTTCAAGCCGAAATTCTTGGCGCTTCTCTTCGGCTCGCTGTTGATAGCATTGCTGGTGGTCCTGGGAACGAACCACATGTTGAACGATGTTCTTGGGCTTGGATACAACAGGATCCAGACGCTGACGGACGAGAACAAGGTCTTGAAAGAACACCTGCGGCAAATGACCACCAAGCTAGCAACACTCGAAACGACAATTGATCGGCTTGCGGAGCGGGACAACAATCTCCGTTTGGTGGTTGACTTGCCAAAGATTGATGAAGACGTGCAAAAGGTCGGAACAGGTGGCACGAGCCAGAACTACGAGTTTGGCCTGTCTTCAGGTGAAGCGAACGAACTGCTTCGGTCGTCCACAGAGCTTATGGACAAGCTGGAGCGGGAGATAAAGCTGCAGCAAGACAGCTATGCGGAGATCTACAAGAAATTCGAATTTAATAAAGCGTTCTTCAGTCATATCCCGGGCATCAAGCCGATGAAAGGGTTTTACGCGGCTAATAGTTTCGGCTACCGTCTCCATCCCGTGCTCAAGGTCTTGAAATTCCATGAAGGCTTGGACATAATCAACGACGTAGGGACACCCGTCCATGTTACAGGCGACGGAGCGGTATCCTTTGTGGGCCTCAACGTGGGATATGGATTGACCATCCAGGTCGACCATGGATACGGTTATCAGACCTTATACGCACACCTCTCTAAGTCATTGGTCAAAGAGGGCCAATCGGTAAAGCGGGGTGACATCATAGCTCGGTCTGGGCATTCAGGGTTGGTTAGTGGACCGCACCTCCACTACGAAGTGCGCGTGAACGGGGAGAAGGAGAATCCTATTAACTATTTCTTCGAAGAGCCTACGCATTCGACATCAGTTGCTCAACTTGCGGATGGATAGGTTCCGAACCACTGGAGCGCCTGTGATATCTCTTCCCGTCCTGCCACTGAGCGATTTGGCCGTCTTTCAGTGGCTTTTTCGTGAACTCGACGTGAAGAGATTTGGCTGAATTAAAGGAGATGAACGCGATGATCTGGACGATTGAGCTAGCCTCGTACTTAGACGACGCTCCTTGGCCAGCGACAAAAGACGAGCTCATCGACTATGCGTCTCGGACCGGCGCACCCGCCGAATTGATCGAAAACCTTCAGGAGCTTGAGGATAGTGACGAGCCGTACGAGAGCATGGAGGAGATCTGGCCGGATTATCCGACGGACGAAGATTTCTTCTTCGAAGACGAAAACGAGTACTAAGCAGAATATTCAGAAGTTCTCGGCGACAAATCAGCTGTTCGCAGGTTCAGGTGAGGAATAGAAAAAGAGGAATTTATTGTCGGTAAACGTTTCTGTTCACCTGGTTGAGGGAAAATCCGAACCCAGCACCTCTGCTGGGTTTTTTTGTTCGTGTTCTCCCCGCTGGCGATCGAGGGGATGGGGCATTCCGGTCAGCGTCAAGAATTGGCAGGAATGCACCGAATGGTTTTGTCGCCGCTTCCTCATCATCCTGTGTGCTCTTGCCTCCTTTGTGGCATCGACCGCTGCACAGAATCCGTCGGACGAACAGATGGGCCCTGAGGTAAAGAAGATTGAGTTCGATGGCAACGAGACGTTGAGTGACAAAGCTCTTCTTTCTGTCATGATGACGAAGGAGAGCCCCGGGAGTATCTCCGCCTTTTTCTATGAACACTTCGGTGAGCGCCTTGGGAGTAGGCGCGAGTACTTCGATGAGGCTACCTTCGAGGCAGACTTAGGGACTCTCAGAGCGTTCTATCGCGACAACGGGTTCTTCAGTGTGGTCATTGATACAGTCTTGAGTCGTGATAGCGCGGACCGAACCGTCAGCGTGAAACTCATCATTCAAGAAGGATATCGTTCTCTTGTCGACACGGCTCGCTTTGTAGGTCTTGAAGGCGTCAATCCTTCAGTGCATGGAGAGATTTATTCAAGCGAGAGGATAAAGATTGGTTCTCCATTCAGCGCTAAGGAAGTTACGGAGGAGCAGGAACGGATTCTTGGTCTCCTTCATAACAAGGGGTACCCAGAGGCAAAGCTGGACAGCGCTGTCATCCAACTCCGGCTGTCGACGAACGATGTGAACATCATTCTGACATTTCATCCTGGCCGAGAGTACAGATTCGGCAAGATCTCGATAGTGCCCGAGGGAGCCACGATTGAGGACATCGACTCATCGCTTGTCTTTCATCACCTTGATCTGGCCACTGGACAGGTGTACAGCCTGGAGCGGAAGTTTGAAACCGAGCGGAATCTTTCCAGGTCTGGGGTATTCGAGACGGTTCGCGTCGATGCGAGGTTCCCATTGCTTGACGACACATCGAGGAGTGTTCCCATTACAATAACTCTCAAACCGCGCGACAAGCACGAATTGACACCGGAGCTCTTCGTGAACGATGAGGACAACGCATTCAACTTGGGGATGGGTCTTGGATACAACAATAGAAACTTCTTTGGGAGCGCGAGGAACTTCCTGACCCGAGGCCGCTTGCGCGTGCAGTCGATCCAGCGCATCAGCTTTTTGAAGATGTTTACCCCCGGGGGGTTTCGACAGCCTTCTTTGGTCGCAAATGCAGAACTCACTTTCCAGCTTCTTCAGCCTTATATCTTCAGCAACAGCATGAGTGGGACGTGGACCTTCTCTCTTATAGCGGACAAGAAGATACAGTATCTCCAATCGATCGTCCGCAATAAGATAGGTATCAGCAATCAATTCTCTGAGCACACATTTGGTTTCTTCGATTGGAGCGTTGAGCGAATGGCGGTCGAGATATTCGACAGCTCAGCTGCGGCCCAATTCACCGAAGAACAGCGCCCCCAGCTCAACTCTATTCTCGTTGCCACCGTTCAACGCGATATGACGAACGACATTCTATCGCCCTCTTCAGGGCTCTTC
>Ga0153915_10002640_pt1 | contig 16322 bp, 12 predicted proteins | sample Opewatmetagenome_2_FD_107003 | JGI IMG/M metagenome (GOLD analysis project Ga0153915, IMG submission 107003) | Freshwater wetland microbial communities from Ohio, USA - Open water 3 Core 3 Depth 3 metaG | ecosystem: Environmental > Aquatic > Freshwater > Wetlands | place: USA: Ohio, Lake Erie...
AAATTGCCGATAGAAACGGAAGTCGTTGGTGTACCGGTCATTGCGAGCCCCGGAAGGGGCGCGGCAATCTCGTTGTATGTTATTGAGATCGCCGCGCTTCGCTCGCGATGACATCTTCTATCGGCAATTTTCGGCCCGAGTCCCCAGCCCGAGTCCCCAGCCCGAGTCCCCAGCCCGAGTCCCCGACCTTTACTTATAGGCCTCCATCCATTATGATTAAAAGGAATAAAAACAGGTGATTCCATGATCCGTTCGACGACCGTCATTTGCGTCCGCCACAAGGGAAAAGTCGCCATGGCCGCCGACGGCCAGGTGACCATGGGCCAGACCATCCTCAAGAAGACGGCCCAGAAGATCCGCCGCCTGCGCAAGGGAGACGTTCTGGCCGGGTTCGCCGGGGCGACGTCGGACGCCTTCGCCCTTTTCTCCCGGTTCGAGGGCAAGCTCGAGGAGTACCGCGGCAACCTGTCGCGGGCGGCCATCGAGTTGGCCAAGGACTGGCGCCTGGAGAAATCGCTCCGCCAGCTGGATGCTCTTCTGGTCGTGGCCGACAAGGAAGCGACCTTCCTCATCTCGGGGACGGGCGACGTCATCGAGCCGGACGACGGCATCATCGCCATCGGTTCCGGCGGGCCGTACGCCCTGGCCGCGGCCCGGGCCCTGCTGGCGCACACCGGCCTTCCGGCCCGGGAGATCGCCCTCGAGGCCCTGAAGATCAGCGCCGAAATCTGCGTCTACACCAACCAGCAGATCACTCTCGAGGAGCTGTGAATGGCCATCCCGCTTCCCGAAACGTTCGAGGGCCCCGCCGGCGAATTTCCGGACGTCGAGCTGACCCCGCAGGAAATCGTCGCCGAGCTCGATAAGTACATCATCGGCCAGCGGGCCGCCAAGAAGGCCGTGGCCATCGCCCTCCGCAACCGCTACCGCCGCAGGAAGCTCCCGCCCGAGCTGGCCGACGAAATCGCCCCCAAGAACATCCTGATGATCGGGCCGACGGGCGTCGGAAAAACCGAGATCTCCCGGCGGCTGGCCAAGCTCACCTCCTCGCCCTTCCTCAAGATCGAGGCCAGCAAGTTCACCGAGGTGGGCTACGTCGGCCGCGACGTCGAATCCATGATCCGGGACCTCGTCCGGATCTCGGTCGACCTGGTCAAGCAGGAAAAGGTGGCGGAGATCGAGGAGAAGGCCGTGGAGAACGTCGAGGAGAAGCTGCTCGACCTGCTTCTGCCGCCCGTCAAAAGGGCCGACGGCCCAGCCGCCGCGGAGGAGAGCGAGACCTTCCCCGACACGCGGGAGAAGCTGAGGAAACAGCTCCGCGACGGCGTCCTCGAGGACCGGCCCGTTGAGGTCGAGGTCAAGGAAAAGACGTCCGGGCCTTTCGAGGTCTTCTCCAACGCCGGCGTCGAGGAAATCGGCTTCCAGATCCAGGATCTCATCCCCGGTTTCATGGGCGGCCGGTCGAAAAAGAGGAAGGTCAAGATCCGCGAGGCCCGCGGCATCCTTCTCGAGGAGGAAGAAAAACGGCTGGTGGACATGGACCTCGTCTCCCGGCTGGCCATCGACAGGGTTGAGCAGTCGGGCATCATCTTTCTCGACGAGATCGACAAGATCTCCGGGCGGGAGTCCGGGCACGGCCCGGACGTCAGCCGCGAGGGCGTCCAGCGCGACCTCCTGCCGATCATCGAAGGCACGACCGTCAACACGCGCTCTGGGCTGGTCCGGACCGACCACATCCTCTTCATCGGCGCCGGGGCGTTCCACGTCTCGAAGCCGTCGGACCTCATCCCCGAGCTCCAGGGCCGTTTCCCCATCCGTGTCGAGCTCACTTCCCTCGGCAAGGACGATTTCGTCCGCATCCTGACCGAGCCCCAGAACGCCCTGATCAAGCAGTACCGGGCCCTGATGGCCACGGAGGACGTTTTCGTCGATTTCACCGCCGATGCCGTCGACGAGATCGCCGCGATCGCCGAGAAGGTGAACGCCGATTCCGAGAACATCGGCGCCCGGCGCCTCCACACCATCATGGAAAAAGTCATGGAAGACATCTCCTTCGAGGCCCCCGACATCGCCAAAAAGTCGATCCGCATCGACCGGAGCTACGTCCAGGGCCAGCTGAAGGACATCCTCAAGGACCAGGACTTGCGGCGATTCATTCTGTGATGAAGCGATCTGCGGAAATTCTCGCCCTCGGGCTGGCCGTTCTCCTCGGGACCGTCTGCGGCAAGAAGGGCCCGCTGCAGTCGCCCCTGGCGAAAGAGCCCAAGGCCGTCGAGCGCCTGAACGCCTATCAGCGCGGCGGGTCGATCATCCTGGAATGGGCGTCCCCCGGGACCTACGTCGACGGCCGCAAGCTCGGGGCCGGCGCGACGGCCGAGCTCTGGATCCTCGACCCCGAGGCGGCCGCGGCCCGGCCCGGGGCGTCCCAGGATTTCGCCGTGCGGGCGCGGGCCGTCCGGCGCATCGGCGCCGCGGAGACGAAGCCTTTCCGTGCCGCGGGGCCCGGCGGCGCGGCCGGGGCGACGTTCGCTTACCCGATAGCCGCCGGCAAAACGGGACAGCGGACCCTGGCCCTCGCCCTCCGCGTCCTGGACGCGAAAAAGCGGCCGTCCAAGCTCTCGCCGCCCGTCACGGTCGACGTCCGGCCCTGCCCTCTGCCGCCCGAAATCCGCGACGTCAAGGTCTTCGCCGACCGCGTCGAAATCGATTGGGCGCCGCCCGCGGCGGAGACCGACGGCTCGAGTCCGGCGCGGGTGGGCGGCTATACGGTCTACCGGTCCGAGGGCGACGCGCCGCCGGAAAAGCTGACGCCCTCGCCGGTCGCCGGACCGGGCTTCGAGGACCGCGGCTTCCGTTTCGGCGCCTCTTATCGCTACGTCGTCCGGGCCTGCGCCGCGGGCCCGGAGCCCCGCCTCGAAAGCGACGATTCCGCGGTCCGCGAGATCGTCCCGCAAGACGTCTTCCCGCCCGGTCCGCCCGCCGGCCTCGCCGCCGTCCCCGGGCCGGACGTCATCTCGCTCGTCTGGGATCCCTCCGGCGACGATGACCTCGCCGGCTACCGGGTCTGGAGAAAAGACGAGGGCGCGGCGGAGTTCGTCTGCCTGACGCCGGACCTCATCCCGGGAAACGCTTTCACCGACGCGCAGGTTCAAAGAGACAGGACCTACACGTACGCCGTGAGCGCGGCGGACAAGAACGGCAACGAGGGCCCGAAATCGGAAACCGGGCCCGTGGGCCTGAAAGGGCGCCGCCCATGAAGATTTACCGGTTCCGCTACAGGAAGAAGATCCTCTGCGGGATCCTCAAGGAGGAGTTCCTTTTTCCCCTGAAAGGATCGATCTTCAAGGACTTCCGGATCGGCGACAGCCCGATTCCGATGGGCGACGTCAAGCTCCTCGCCCCGGTCGTGCCGTCCAAGATCGTCGCCGTCGGCCGCAATTACCGGGAGCACGCCGGCGAGCTGGGAAACGCCGTGCCCGAGGAGCCGCTCCTCTTCCTGAAGCCGTCGACGGCCGTCATCGGCCCCCAGGCCGAGATCCTCTATCCGGCCATGTCGACGCGGGTGGACTACGAGGGCGAGCTGGCCGTCGTCATCAAGAAGAAGGCCCGCCTTCTCCGGGACGACGAGCCCGTCGCGGACTACATCCTGGGCTTCGCCTGCTTCAACGACGTCACGGCCCGCGATCTGCAGGCCAGGGACGTCCAGTTCACGCGGGCCAAGTCGTTCGATACCTTCGCCGCGCTGGGACCGTGCATCGCCACCGGCCTCGACCCGGGCGGACTGCACCTCAAGACCTTCCTCAACGGCAAGCTCGTCCAGTCCGGCGCGACGTCGGACCTGGTCTTCCCCGTGCCCTTCCTGGTCCGCTTCGTGTCGAGGGTGATGACGCTCCTGCCGGGCGACGTCATCGCCACGGGGACGCCCGCGGGCGTCGGCCCGATGAAGCCCGGCGACCGGGTGGACGTCCAGATCAGCGGGATCGGGACGCTTTCGAACACGCTCTCGCCCGCCAAGCCGGAGCAAGCCAAGCAAGAAAAGGAGATCGCATGAAATTCTTTCTGGATACCGCCAATCTGGACGAGGTCCGCGAGGTGGCCGGCTGGGGCATCCTCGACGGCGTGACCACGAACCCGACCCTGGTCGCCAGGGAGCCGGGGAAGTTCGAGGACATGATCCGCGGGATCTGCGCCATCGTCCCCGGCCCCGTCTCGGCCGAAGCCGTCTCGACCAGGGCCGACGACATCGTCCCCGAGGCCCGGAGGCTGGCCCGGCTCGCCCCCAACGTCGTCGTCAAGATTCCGGTCGGCCCGGAGGGCCTGAAGGCGACGAAAATCCTGGCCGCCGAGAAAATCGGCGTCAACATGACCCTGATCTTCTCGTCCGGCCAGGCCCTGCTCGCCGCCAAGGCCGGGGCGCGGTTTGTCAGCCCGTTCATCGGCCGGCTCGACGACGCCTCCGAGGACGGCATGGCCCTCATCGAGGAGATTGTCACGATCTATGAGAACTACCGGTTCGAGACAGAGGTCATCGTGGCCAGCGTCCGCCACCCCAGGCACGTCATCGAAGCGGCCCTGCTCGGCGCGGACATCGCCACGATCCCGTTCGGCGTCATGCAGAAGCTCGTCCGCCACCCGCTGACGGACTCGGGCATCGCCCGGTTCCTCGAGGACTGGAGGAAAGTCAGGACGTGAGAATCCACTCGCATTTCCGGATCCGCGCGCACATCCAGGATCTCGTGCGCAAGATCCGGAGGTCCGCGGTCACGGCCCTCGTCCTCGCCGGCCTTTTCAGCGGCGTGGTCGTCGGGAAGAACGTCTTCCTGGGCCGGCTCAAGGGCGAGCTTCGGAAAGTTTTCGTCTACGGCGAGCTCCGGGCGTCCTATTTTCCCCCGGCCCTCATCCTCGAGGATGTCCGCTCGATCGCCGGGCCGCCTCTTTTCCGGGCCAAGCGCGTCAGGATCGAACTGCCCTTCGGCTCGCTCCTGAGGAACGAGAAGAGCGTCACGGTCATCCTCGAGAGCCCGCAGATCCGGATGCGGCCCGAGCCGGCCAAGCCGGGGGAAAGGAAGAGCGGCCTTCCGACGTCCCTGCCGTTCACCATCGCCCGCGGGATCATCCAGGACGGCTCGTTCTCCTACGAGAGCGAGGGCGTGTTTTTCGAGGCCCGCGGCCTCAAGCTCCTCTTCACCCAGGGACGGAACGAATTCGCCCTGAAGGCGACGTCCGACAAATCCACCTTCACGTCCATCACGCGCAAGCTCCAGCTCGGCGGCCGCCTCAACCTGGCCGTCGCCGGCAAGGGGCGGGAGGTCCGTATTCAGAGGCTGACGGTCGAGGGGCCGGACGCCGCGCTGAAAGTCGGCGGACGGCTTGAGAACCTCCGGGATCCTGAGTTCGACCTCGACACGCGCTTCGAAGTCGAAATGGGCGCCGTGGCGCCCCTCCTCGACATTCCGTTCCTGTGGAAAGGGAAGGCCGGCGGGCAGGGGAAGCTCGTCCGCAAGGCCGGCCGCCTGTCGCTCGCGACCAGCGTCGGCGGGGACGGCATCGTCCTCGACGGCGTGCCGATGGGCCGCGTCCGCGGCCGGGTCAATGTCGATTTCGGCCGGGGCGGGACGGTGGACGTCGACATCAAGAAGCCCGGCCATCCGGCCGAGACGGTCGCGATCACTTTCGGCGGAGGCCGGATCGACGGCCGGGTCCATCAAGCGATCCTGGACCCGATCATGAAGGACATCGGCCTCGCCTGGCCGGTGAAGTCCTCCGGCACGGGCGCCTTCAGCCTGGAGAAGGGCATCCTCGAGGTCGACGGCGGATTCCGGGACGAAAAGCTCGAGCGCGTCGGGGACAGGTTTTCCCTGCGCGGCGACGTCAAGGTCCGCTTCAACCTGAAGACGCAGGACCTGGAGATCACGACGCGGGACCTCCAGTCCGGCTTCGCCAGGGTCGAGGGCCGGGCGGCCATGCGGATCAACGGAAACGTGGACTCGGAGATCCGGGGGACCGTCGCGGACGTCAAGCAGGCCCGCGAATTCGTTTCCCTCATTCTCGGCCTGCCCTTCGTCTTTCCGGAAATCCGGGGGTCCGGCTATGCCGACGTCCGGCTGACGGGAAGCGCCCTCAATCCGAGGGTCTCCATCAAGGGGCCCTTCCAGCCGGCCGGGTTCGATCTCTTCAACGCGGCCTTCGTCGAGGGCGAGGTCGTCATTCAGGGCGCGAGTTTCCAGGGCCGCTTCCGCGCGGAGGATCCCGACCTCAAGGCGGACATCGAGGTCGCGGCCGGTCCCGACAAGACCGAGGTCGATATCCGCAATGCGGAGGGCGATGCGGCCAAGACCTTCGCGGCGCTCGAGATCCCGCTCGCCTTCCAGGGCCGGGCCGCGGGCGATTTCCATGTCGTCGAAACCCTGACCAGCCTGCAGGTCACCGGGACCTTCACCAGCCCGGATCTGCGCGGCTACGGCCTGACCTTCGGCAACGTGTCGGGCCGCCTCGACTGGAAGGACGGGACGCTTTCCCTTCCCGAGATCGGCCTGGATCTCTACGGCGGCCGGCTCCAGGGCCGGGCCCTGCTCGGTGTCGAGAGCCGGGCCTTCGACGTCGACCTCCGGGCCGAGGGGATCGACGTTTCCAAGCTGAGCCCCGGCTCGGGCGCGGCCGGCATCCTGTCGCTCGGGGCCGCGGGCCGCGGCGTCTTCGGCAAGGATCGGCTCGCCGGCAGCTTCACCGTCCGCGATTTCGTCCTCTCGCCCATCCTGAAGACGGAGGCCCGCGGCGATTTCAGCCTGGATTACACTCGGGACAACATCGCCCTGGACGTCAAGGCCGCTTTCCTCCCTGGGGACAACGAGGCCCAGGCTCTCGTCAGCATCCCGCTCGGCGTGGACTCCCTGGGCGGGAGCCTCAAGGGGCACTGGACCAACCTCGACCTGCTCATCCCGTGGAGCGGAGCCAAGGGACGGCTGGACTTCACGGCGGAGGTCAGCGGCGCGAAATCCTCGCCCCACGTGTCCGGCCGGATCAACTTCCGCGGGCCGGTCATGCCCCTGCCCCGTTTCGCCCACGCCGTCACGGACTATTCGGGCGTCCTGGACATCGAGGACGGCCGCATCACGGCGAGCGACGTCAAGGGGAAGTTCGGCGGGGGGGAGGTCAAGGCCTCCGGCGAGATCGGCCTCGGCCCGACCGGCGTCGAGACGATCGACGTGGGCCTGAGCGGCAAGGACATGCTCCTCTCGCCGCTCGAGCGGACCCGGGCCCTGGTGGACGGCACGGCCCGGCTCATCAAGGACAGCCGTCAGTTTGTCCTCGACGGCGACCTCGTCATCAGGCAGTTGAGCTGGCGCCGGGAGATCTACGAGAGGTTCGGCTTTTCCTCCCAGACGCTCTATGCCGCCGACCGCGAGCCGGGATTCTTCGACAACCTGTCCCTGAATCTCCGCCTGCGGGCGACGGACAACGCCCTGATGGACAATTCCCTGGGCCGCATCAGCGGCCGGTTCGACCTGTCCATCACGGGCGCCGTCGACGACCCCGTCCTGCTCGGGGACATCGAGGTCGTCAAGGGGGACGTTTATTTCCAGGACCAGAAGTTCCGGGTGATCGCGGGCCGCCTGAGCTTTTACAATCCGAGCGGCGTCGATCCCTACGTCGACCTCAAGGCCGAGACCTACGTCAAGGACTACCGGGTGACCATGACCCTCAGCGGGCCCGCCAGCCGGCTCAACCCGGAATTCGCCTCCTCGCCGCCGATGCCGGCGGAGGACGTCCTGGCCCTGCTGGCCATGGGCGAGTCCTTCAAGCGGACCTATTCCGTCGATCCCGAGCGGAGCACGACTCTCAGCACGGCCTCGCTTCTTTCCTTTCAGATCGCCGACCAGGCCAAGAAGCGGGCCGAAGGCCTGTTCACGCTCGACCGCTTCCGGATCGACCCCTTCGTCACGAGCACGTCGGCGGAAATGACGGCCCGGCTCACGCTCGGCAAGAAGCTGTCCCGGAACGTGCTCTTCATGTACGCCACGAACCTGGCGACGCAGAGGGAGGAGATCTACCGCATGGAGTGGGAGATGGGCTCGGATTTCTCCCTCGTCGGCATCCGCAACGAATACCAGCGGGTCAGCTTCGATCTCAAGTTCAGGAAGAGATTCTGAGATGAAACGCCGCGCGGGTTGTCTCGTTCCGTTCGCCTGGGCCCTGATGGCGGCGGCCCTCGCCTCCGCGTCCCCGGCCCGCGGACCGGCCCGGGAGGCGCCCGCGGCCGCCGTCTTGTCTAAGGTCGTCGTCCAGGTCGACGGCCAGCTCGCCGCCGGCTCCCTGGCCGAGCTGATTCCCCTCAAGCCCGGCGATCCGTTTTCGCCGGCGGGCGTCGACCGCGTGGTCAAGCAGGTCTTCAAGACCGGCCTTTTTTCGGATGTCCGCGTCGCCCGCAGCGGCGAGCTCCAGGTGGAGCTGACGTTCTTTCTGACGCGCAACATCATCGTCCGCCGCGTCTCCTTCCACGGCGCCGGCGTCAAGTCCTCGAAGCTCAGGGAGGCGCTGGAGACGCTCAGGCCGGGAAGCGCCTTTTTCGAGGACCGTCTGCCGAAAGCGATCGAGGACATCAGGGACGGGCTGAAGCGGGAAGGGTACTTCGCGGCCGAGGTGACGGCCTCGACGCGGAAGCTCGCCAAGGACCCCCGGATCGACATCTCTTTCCAGATCGCGAAATGGAAGAGATACCGGATCCGCTCGATCGATTTGCGCGGGTCCCTCGTCGTCCCGGCCGCGAAGCTCGAAAAGCGGATGAAGAGCCGCCGGGGCGACGTTTACGTCCCGTCCAGGCTGACGAGCGACATCCGCGCCCTCGAGGCCTATTACACGTCGCTCGGCTACCGGCGGTCCGACATCCAGGCCGCCGGCGAGCGGTTCGACGACGCGGCCGGGGCGGTGGACATCGGGCTCGAGATCCAGCCCCGCGAAAAGATCACGATCGTCGTCAACGGCACGCGCCTCCCTTCGAGCCTCCTCGCCCCGATCTGGGAAGAGCGCATCTTCGAGGAATGGGGCCTGGCCGAGGGCGAGGTGCGGATCCTGAACCACCTCAGGAAAAAGGGCTATGTCTACGCCACGCTGACGAGCCGGATCGAGCGGCCCGAAAACGAGATCCGGGTCGTGTACGATGTCGCCCCCGGCAAGAGATACCAGATCCTCAAGGTCTCGTTCCAGGGGCTGAAGTCGTTCAGCGCCCAGCGGCTCAGGGAGGAGCTGGCCGTCAGCGAGCGGGCCATTTTCTTCTCCCTCATGACCTACGACAAGCTCTTCGCCCTGCCGCGGGAGATCGAATACTTTTATCAGGCGCACGGCTTCACCGACGTGCGGGCCGAACTCGAGCTGCCCCGGACCGAGCGGGGCGTCAACGCCATCCTGAAGGTCGACGAAGGCCCGCAGAAAAAGATCGAGTCCATCACCCTGAGCGGCGCGCGGCTCCTCTCGCCCGAGGAGATTCTCAAACAGCTCCTCGACGTCAAGGGCGGGCCGTACTTCGGGCCCAACGTCCAGCGGGACGCGGGCCTCATCGAGAGCGCCTACCTCAACCACGGCTTCCGGGGCACGAAGGTCTCGTCCCGGGTCGTGCCGGCGGGGGAAAACCTCTTCGCCCTGACCTTCGAGATCGAGGAGGGGACGCCCGTCGTCATCGGCAACATCCTCATCGCGGGGAACAGGACGACCCGGACGAGCGTCGTCGAAAAAGAGATCCGGGTTCGGAAGGGGGGGCCGGCGGACTTCTCCCTGATCCAGGAGAGCAAGCGGGGCCTGGAACGGCTCGGCGTCTTTTCGGACGTCCGGATGGACGAGGTGCTGACGGAGCCGGGCCGCGAGAACCTGGTCATCGCCGTCCAGGAAGGCGAGATGAACTACGCCGGCGCCGGACTGGGCTTCGAATCGCGCAACGCCGTGCCGTCCTCGGAGCCCGTCCAGTTCCGGCCCCGGGCGACGGCGGCGTACATCCGGAGCAACGTCTTCGGCCTGGCCGCCCAGCTGAGCGTCATCGGCCAGTACAGCATCATCGAGCGGCGGGCCGTCGTCTCCTGGAACCAGCCGTACCTCTTCGGCGCCGCCCTCCGGCCGTCCCTCCTCGGCTGGATTGAGAAGGAGGACCGGACGAGCTTCACCTTCGAGCGCCGCGGCGGCAGTTTCAACCTGTCCAAGGTCCTGCAGAGGAACCTCATCGTCATCGGCACGCTCAGCTGGAGCCGCACGGACCTGTCGAACCTCGAGGTCCCGGAGACCGACATCGACCGCAGGCTCCAGCACTATGCCACCAGCCTCGTTTCGGTCAGCGTCGTCCTGGACAAGAGAGACGACAGCTTCAACCCGGAGAAAGGCTATTTCCTGAGCGTCGTGTCCGAGCTGGCCAAGCCGCTCTTCGGCACGGAATCGGACTACTGGAAAACATTCTACAAGTTCCAATACTTCAAGCCCATCGCCGCCCAGTTCGGCTTCAGCCTGCTCAGCCGCGTCGGGCTGGCCCAGGGCACGATGTCCCTGCCCGAAAGGTTCTTCGCCGGCGGCAGCAACTCTTTCCGCGGCCGGTACTTCGATTACCTCGGCCCGAAGGACGAGGAGACCGACAAGCCCGTGGGCGGCCAGGCGCTTCTCCTCCTCAATGCCGAGATGCGCTTCCCGATCATCCCCACCTTCAGGGAGCTTTCGGGCGGCGTCTTTTTCGATCTCGGCAACGTCTTCAGCAAGCTCCGGGATATCCGGGTGGGGGACCTGGAGGCGGCCGTGGGCTTCGGCCTGCGCTACAAGACGGCCCTCGGCCCGGTGCGGCTCGAGACCGCCTGGAACCTCGGCGCTCCGGACGGCCGGAAGAAGGCGCTGTTCTTCATCACCATCGGGAATGTGTTCTGACGCCATGACCAAAAAGATCATGTGTTTGTTTTGGCTCCTGCTGGCGGGGCTCGGCCAAGCCGGGCCCCAGACGGTCAACTGCCTGGTGGCCTTCGTCAACGGCCAGCCCCTGACGCTCGTGGACCTCGAGATCGCCCGGGAATTCGGGCTCTTCGACGAGGCGATCGGCGGCAGGAACGGAGACGCCCGGCTGGTTGTCCTCGACGCCCTCATCGACCAGAAGGTCGTCCTGAACGTGGCCCGGGGGCCGGCCGACGTCGGCCCGGACGAGATTTTCCGGGCGATCGAGGGCCTTCGGGACCGGCTGGGGTCCGGCGCGTTCGAGGCCAGGCTCGGCAAGTTCGGCCTGGCCGAGGGCGACCTCCGGCCCTATCTCGAGGACAGGATCAAGTATGCCCGGGCCGTCGCCGCCCGGTTCAGCGCGGCCGTCGCCGTCTCGCGCGGCGACGTGGAGAAGTTCTATCGCGACGTGTACGTTCCCGAGCAGACGGCCAAGGGCTTCAATGCCGAGCCCATCGGCAACATTTTCCAGGAGCTCGAGGCGCGCATCCGCGACGACGCCCGGACCCGGAAGGTGACGGAATGGATCCGGAACATCCGGGCCCAGGCGGAGATCCGGATCAACCGGGACTGCCTCAAATGACGTCAAGGAGGGCGTGATGAGCCGGATCGCATGTCTTTTTCCCGGCCAGGGATCTCAGACGGTCGGCATGGGCCGGGACTTCCACGAGCGCTCGCCGCTCATCCGCGACCTGTACCGGGAGGCGGACGAGATCCTCGGCGTGCCGATCTCGAAGATCTCCTTCGAGGGCCCGGACGAGGAGCTCAAGCTGACGGCCAACACCCAGCCGGCCCTGCTCGTCGCCGGCGTCGCGGCCTTCCGCCTGCTCGGCGTCGAGCCGGCCGTCGCCGCCGGCCACAGCCTCGGCGAATACACGGCCCTCGTCGCCGCCGGCGCGCTCCGCTTCGCCGACGCCGTCCGGCTCGTCCGGAAGCGCGGGACGTACATGCAGGAAGCCGTGCCCGCGGGCGCCGGGGCCATGGCCGCCGTTCTCGGCGTCGCCGGGGCCGAGATCCGCAAGAGCCTCGAGGCCGTGCGGTCGGGCGTCGTCGAGATCGCCAACTGGAACAGCGAGGAGCAGATCGTCATCTCGGGCGAGAAGGCGGCCGTCGAGGAGGCCCTGGCCCTGATCAAGCCGCCGCGCTCGGTCATGCTCCCGGTCAGCGCGCCGTTCCATTCCCGGCTGATGAAGCCGGCCGAGGAGAGGCTGGCCGCCGACCTCGACGCCGCGGCCTTCGCCGATCCGAAGTTCCCCGTCATCACCAATGTCGACGCCCGGATCATCCGGACGGCGGACGAGGCCCGCGAGGCCCTGAAGCGCCAGGTCAGCCGCTCCGTGCTGTGGGCCAGGACCATGGACGTCCTGAGGGAGATGGCGGTCGACGCCTGCGTGGAGCTGGGGCCGGGCAAGGTCCTGACGGGCCTGCTCAAGCGGGCCGGCCGCGGCTGGGCCAAGGCGCCGGCCTGCCTCAACGTGGAGGACTGGGAGGGATTGGAGAAGGCGAAGGCCGCTCTCTCAGGATTGCTTTGAGAGGATCTGCGGCCCGAAGCGGACGTAGTACTCGATCGCCGAGGCCAGGGCCGCGGCGATGACCAGCCAGAGCCCGAGCTCGGGCACGATCCAGAACTTGCCGAAATAAATCGGGCCGAGGATCAGCGCCCCGATCACCCAGGACTCGATCCCCATCTTGGCCTTGCCGAGGCTCGAAGCCGGGATATTGACGCCGCGCGAGGCGGCGATGGCCCGGAAGCACGAAACCGCGAGCTCCCGGCCGATGATGATCACCGCCGCCCAGGCCGGAATGCGGCCGAGCTGGACGAGACAGATGATGGCCGAGGTGATGAGGAGCTTGTCGGCCGTCGGGTCCAGGATCTGTCCGATGACCGTCACCAGGCCTTTTTTCCGGGCCAGGAAGCCGTCCAGCCAGTCGGTGAGAGAGGCGAAGACGAAGATCGCCAGGGCGACGAGATCGCGGCCCTGGAAATTCGTCAGGAGGACGGCGACCAGGGCCGGTATGGCGAGAATCCTGCCCAGGGTCAGATAATTCGGCGTATTCACGACATCGAGATTACACCACCTTCCCGCGGGTGTCAATCGCGCACCGGGACAGGACTCGTCCGACATTCTCTTGAAAATCCCCCTTGCCCCCGGTATAGTGAGGGGACGAGCGATGGCCAACGACACCTCCCTGACTCCGATGATGGAGCAATATTTCCGGATCAAGGACGAAGTCCGGGACGCGCTCTTGTTCTACCGCCTGGGCGATTTCTACGAGATGTTCTACGAGGACGCCAAGGAGGCCGCCCCTCTGCTCGGCCTGGCCCTGACGTCGCGGCAGAAAGTGCCGATGTGCGGCGTCCCGTACCACGCCGTCAACACCTACCTGACGAAGCTCCTCCGCCTCGGCCGCAAGGTCGCGATCTGCGAGCAGGTCGAGGATCCCAGGACCGCCAAGGGGGTCGTCAAGCGCGAGATCATCAAGGTCCTGACGCCCGGCACGGCGGTCGAAATCGAGGCCGACGACGCCAAGGAGACGATGTTCATCGCCTCCCTGGCGCTCGAGGAGAAGGGCTGGGGGCTGGCCCTGGCCGATCTCGCCTCCGGCGCCATGCGGACGCTCGAGGGCGAATGGGCGGACATCAAGACGCTGGCCGACGAGATGTTCCTGGCCGCCCCCAGGGAAATCCTCTTCCCCGAGGGCGGCGAAGAGCGCCTGGGACGCGTCCTGGCGGCCAACGGGCTCGTCTCCGTGCCCCGGAGCCCGGTCGAGGCCTGGCTGTTCGACTATCCCCAGGCGAGCCACGTCCTGCTCGACCATTTCGGGGCCAAGTCCCTGGCCGGCTTCGGCCTGGCCGACAGGCACCGGGCCGTCTCGGCCGCCGGGGCGCTCCTTTATTATATGAAGAAGGTCCGGCGGGATTCCCTGGCCCTCGTCGACCGCATCTCCTATGTCCAGGCCGGCGACCGCCTCAGCCTGGACGCGGCGACCATCCGCAACCTCGAGCTCGTCCGCAACCTGCGCGACGGGCGGGTCAAGGATTCGCTCCTCGACGTCGTCGACTTCACGGTGACCGCTCCGGGCGGGCGCCTTCTCCGGGCCTGGCTCCTGCAGCCCCTGTTCGACGCGGCTGCGATCCGCGGGCGGCACGACGCCGTCGAGGAAGCCCTGCGCCTGACGATCGACCGCGGCGGCCTGCGCGAGCTGCTGGCGGGCGTCCACGACCTGGAGCGGCTGGTGGGGAAGATCTCGCTGGCCGCCGCCAGCCCCCGCGATCTCGTCGCTCTCAAAAAGTCGCTCGCGCCGCTGCCGGATATCCAGGCCGGGCTGCGGGTTTTCTCGGCCGGGATCTTCCGCGACATCCTGGCCCGCTGGGACAACGCCGAGGACGTCGCCGCCCTCGTCGACCGGGCCATCCTGGACGAGCCGGCCTTCCTGCTGACCGAGGGCGGCATCATCAAGGACGGCCACGACGCCGAGCTCGACGAGCTGAGGTCCGTCAGCCGCTCGGGCAAGACCCTCATCGCCCAGATCGAAAAGCGGGAGCGCGAGCGGACGGGCATCGGCTCGCTCAAGGTCCGCTACAACAAGGTCTTCGGCTACTCCATCGAGGTGACCAAACCGAACCTGCCCCAGGTCCCGCCCGACTACATGAGGAAGCAGACGCTGGTCGGCTCCGAACGGTTCCTGACGCCCGAGCTCAAGGAATATGAAGACAAGGTTCTCCACGCCGAGGAGCGGATCGGCCTGCTCGAGCACAAGCTTTTCCTCGGGGTGCGGGAGGCCGCGGCCCGCGAGACCGCCCGGCTCCAGCGGATCGCGGCCGACGCCGCCTGTCTCGACGTCCTGCTGGCCCTGGCCGAGTGCGCCGCGCGGCGCAATTACGTCCGGCCCGAAATCGACGACGGCGACGTCATCGCCATCCGCGACGGGCGCCACCCGGTGATCGAGACGAGCCTGACCGAGCCCTTCATCCCGAACGACACCGACCTCGACGGCGGCGACAACCAGGTCCTGATCATCACCGGCCCCAACATGGGCGGGAAATCGACCTTCCTCCGGCAGACGGCCCTGATCTCCATCCTCGGCCAGGCCGGCTCCTTCGTCCCGGCGAAATCGGCCCGGCTCGGCCTGGTCGACAAGATCTTCACCCGCATCGGGGCCATGGATTTCCTGAGCGTCGGCCAGTCGACGTTCATGGTCGAGATGCTGGAGACGGCGGCCATCCTCCACAACGCGACCTCCCGGAGCCTGATCCTCCTCGACGAGGTCGGACGGGGGACGAGCACCTTCGACGGTCTGAGCATCGCCTGGGCCGTGGCCGAGTACCTCCACGAGCGGGAGGGCCTCAGGGCCAAGACGCTCTTCGCCACGCACTATCATGAGCTGACCGACCTCGCCCTGACGCTCAAGCGGATCAAGAACTACCACGTCGCCGTCAAGGAGTGGAAGGACGAGGTCATCTTCCTGCGGAAGATCGTCCCCGGCCCGTCGGACCAGAGCTACGGCATCCACGTCGCCAAGCTGGCCGGCCTTCCCCGGGACGTCATCGAACGGGCCCGCGAGATCCTGCTCAACCTGGAGAAGCAGGAGCTCGACGAGGCCGGCCTGCCCCGGCTCGCCTACCGGACATGGAAGAACCACGACCGGAGCCAGATGATGCTGTTCGCCGAGGACCGGGAACTCGCCCTGCTCAAGGACATGAAGGACGAGGTCGAAGGGCTCGACCTCTCGACGCTGACCCCCCTGGAGGCCCTGAATATCCTCAGCGGCCTGAAGGAACGGCTCAAGCCCGGGCCGAGGCCTCAGTAGGCCTCGGACTCGTCCTCGCCGTCGAACTCGACTTCCGCCTCTTTCTCGTCCCCGTCGTCATCGCGATCCTCGCCTTCCTCGTAGAGGGCCTCGCCCTCCTCCTCCTTGCGCTCTTCGATGGCCTCCTCGAATTCGGCCCGGTCGTCGTAGCGGCGGAGGCAGTTGGCGGTGGAATCGCTGTAGCAGAGCTCGAGGAAATCGTCCTCGATGACGCAGAACACGGATATGCTGTGATCCGTCTGGAGGTTGCCGATGGACTCGACGATGTCCGTCGATTTGGATTTCTTGATGGCGTCGAGCGTCATCCAGCTGGTGATTTCCATTTCTTCCATGATCGAGCTCCTACCAAGAATAAATATCGATTTTGGGGTGTTTGTCAAGTGGCACGATGACAGGACTTCCCCCATATTTTCTAGGGATAGAAGAGTTTGGGCTGGATTGGGAGATTGTTCTGAAGGTCGAGGAAGCGCTTCAGTCCCTGGGTCTGACTGTAGAGGAACTGTCTGATCCCGTCGGCCAGGGCGTAGAGCCGGAAGTCGGGGATGCCGAAGACGCGC
>Ga0153915_10002641_pt1 | contig 16318 bp, 13 predicted proteins | sample Opewatmetagenome_2_FD_107003 | JGI IMG/M metagenome (GOLD analysis project Ga0153915, IMG submission 107003) | Freshwater wetland microbial communities from Ohio, USA - Open water 3 Core 3 Depth 3 metaG | ecosystem: Environmental > Aquatic > Freshwater > Wetlands | place: USA: Ohio, Lake Erie...
CAGAAGCCACCCTCCACCGCATAGAATTTTATGCACCCGCATATTTGATTTGTGCACTCCCACAATCACCTAACCGCGATATCCAGCCTGTTTTACGCGAAGCTCGTCCTGAAATCCCTCTGACCGTACTGGTCGACCTCAAACCCGACCGGGGCCTTGTTCTTCGACAGCAACTCCTTACAAGCAGCACGGATACAGGACCGGCATAAGCAGACAAGAGCTGCTGGCACATCAATTGCAGGTACCCACTGCAGAATCAACAGCAGAACTCTCTCACATACACCTCAAGAAGACTTCCCATGATAACCGAGAAAATCCTGGTCGTTGACGACGAAGAAACCGTTTGTCATAGCATTAAGAAAGTGCTCTCCCGAAAAGGATACAGCGTCTCACAGGCCCCCACAGTGGAAGATGCTCTCAGTCTCCTCAAAGAGATGTCCTTTGACCTCGTGATCACCGATCTGATGATCCCAGGAACGAGCGGCATGGAATTGCTCCAGATCATCCGCGATCATTACCCGGAACTCGACGTCATAATGATTACCGGGTATGCCTCTATCGAATCCGCAGTTAAGGCAACCCGACTCGGAGCGGCAGCATATCTCCCCAAACCCTTCACACCGGATGAGCTCACAGCCGTTACGGAGAATACTATCACAGGAAGAGCTGCGAGGGCCAAGAATGTTCCAGCGCCAGAGTCAGAACCGACGGACGACGAATCCGTTGACGAGATTATCGACGTCGATATGCCCTTCAGCTCCAAAGAAGTAGCCAAGTACACATCGCAGAGATACGTTGAGTCACTCACGCATACAGATGTCCCCGTTCAGAAGCGAGTCGCCGACAAAGCATACTGCTCCACGGGACAGCGCGAGTGCCGCAGACTTGTACTCGAGGGAAGAGAATGTGCTGGTGAATGCCCTATTCTAAAGAAGGAGAAGGCACGTGCAAAGAGCATCACCAGGGTGACACGACTCACTAACGATATCATTGACGTCGATGTGCCCTTCGATAGAGGCCAGGTCGGACGCATTACCGGCGAGGACTATTTGAATTGCCTCACTCGCTCCGACATCCCGCTCGCCGCACTCTACGGCAGGGATGCAACTGCCAAGTACTCCGTATTGGTCGTCGATGATGAACCGATTGTCTGCCACAGCATCCGCAAGATTCTCTCAAAGGAGAGCTGCTCGGTAGAAGAGGTGTTTGACGTCGATGCCGCGCTATTGAAGATGAAATTAAATACGTATGACCTTGTTCTCCTCGATCTTAAGATGCCGAAACGGAGTGGAATGGAGGTATTGACCTCCATCAGAACTCAGTGGCCGGATCTCCCGGTAATCATTGTCACAGGACATGGCACAATTGAGACAGCTATCGAAGCCACGAAACTTGGGGCGTTCGATTTCATTCCGAAGCCATTTACGCCTGCCGAGCTTAAGAAAGTAGCGGTGGAAGCATTGGCTGCGTAGCATTTCCCGACCGGGAATCGCCGACCCTGATGCGAAAACGGCATTCGAGGCAACAATAATAAATGGCAACCGACACCGGTTGCCATTTCGTTCGTGCCAACACTCGGAGCATCTCAGCGAGGGCGTGTTCCACGGCCTGTCAATGATGAATATAACTGTCGGTAGTTGATCTTGCCGTTGTTGCTTTTGAGATGTCTGATAACAGTAATCGCTCGGGTAACACGATTATCCGAATCCTTCACCGCACCGACGATATGCAGAAGGGTGCGTTGCCTCCCCTGTGTGAGCGCATGAAACAGGAACCGCCCCTCAGAATCTTGTCGGAGGAGTTCATGCAACTCTTCAGGCATCGGGAGCCCATACCGGCTTGTGTCTTTCTCTAAGCACACGTGAACTTGCATACCGTATGCGAGCCCAAGTGAATCCCGGATCTTCTTGTTCACGGTGATTACGAATATGCCATTACCACGTGGCAGGACAGCGCACTGATACTTTACAGAGGCATTGAGCGTGTAAACAACACGGCGCGAATCGGTGCCAACCAGCTGATGCACGATGCCGCTCGGGACGCGGAAATGACAGCTCCAAAGGCGATTGCCCGATCGTTCTAGTACCGAGGTGAAAGCAAGTTTCTTCATGTCTGGCACAATATTACCAATTGTCAGGACAGTTGCCTGCTGAGACGACGTTTGATTTTCCGCTTGCCACCACCTACCTTATTCTGCGCAGGCGAAACAACGAGGCCGTGACGCTGAGCAAAAGCATCTCATGGAACCCACTGCTACAATCTTTCACATTCAACGCTTCTCCATACATGACGGCCCGGGCATCCGCACCACCGTCTTTCTGAAGGGATGCGGACTGCGCTGTTTCTGGTGTCATAACCCTGAAGGGAGGCGTCCATACCTCGAGGTTCAGTACTACGCCAATCGGTGTATTGCATGCGGTGCGTGCGTCACAGCTTGCCCGAACGCCGCCCACCAGATGTTCAATGACCAACATCTCTTCACGCGAGAACGATGCCTCGTCAGCGGAAACTGCGTTGAGACGTGCTTTTCCCAGGCACTTCAACTGAATGGCCGATTCATGACAGTCAAGCAGGTGATGGACGAGATCCTACTCGACAGAGCATTCTATGAGAGCTCCGGGGGAGGCGTTACCCTTTCCGGCGGAGAGCCCGCGCTACAGTGCGAGTTTGCATATGAACTCCTGACAGGGTGCAAGAGTGAAGGCCTCCATACAGCCATCGAGACTTGCGGCGAGTACCCGTGGGCATCGCTTGAGGGGCTCCTACCAGTTACCGATCTCATCATGATGGACCTCAAACACATGACGCCGTATAAACACCAAAAGGCCACTGGGAGGCCGAACGATCGCATCCTCGCCAACGCCCGCACGCTTGCCCTGACGGAGAAACCGATTATCTTTCGCACTCCCATTGTGCCGACAGTGAACGATACGGATGAAGAAGTCGGACATATTGCATCGTTTGTCCGAGAACTGATTGAGCTTCGGACGAAGAACGGCAAACCACACGGGACAACCATCTCGTATGAATTGCTGCCGTTTCACAAACTTGCATCGGACAAGTACAGCAGTCTCGGAATAGACTACAACATCTCCTCCATCAATCCGCCGACCAGGGAAAGGATGTCGGAACTTGTTGAGATCGCAAGGAGAAACGGTGTAGAGGCCCGGAGCCGTTAACCTTATGTCGACCAATTGTACTGCATAGAGAAAATGATGCTACAGGCCGCAGTGAAGGAACTTACATACAAGGAACGAATCGAAGAGTTGCGCGCAACAAAGATGAGGCATACTGAGGAGAAATGGCACGCGCTCGGCTCAATCGACATGGATGACCTCCCCATCATACTCCCACCGCCCGAATCGAGGAAGATCGTCCGCATCGTCAGTGGCTCAGGCCTGTCGATGCCGGATGCCCTCTTCAAAGAATTCGTCCCCAGAAGCAATCATCCCAGTGGCGGGATTTTCGGAGCCCGAGCATGCGGGGAGAATTTCCGGGCTCTGATGGAAATGCATCCTCCATACATCGACCCCATCAGTTCGCTGGCAGGCGGATTCATGGCCCATTTCCTCTCCTATCGAAATCCTGCATGGAATCCAGAATTCGATTACTCTCATCTGCGCGAAGATCAGGAGAAATACAAAGTCCACTGTGGTATCGGCGCCGTACAACATTTCTGCCAGGACATGACCATCGGCCTCAATCTCGGCTGGGGAGGAATTCTCGAGAAGATACAGCGCTACAGAGGGGTGAACACCGATGAGGAGGCAAGGGAACTCTATGATGGCCTGGAGCATGTGGTGCTCGGATTCCAACATTGGATCAGCCATCATGCTGATGCTGCCCACACAATGGCAGAATGTGAAGAACGTCCACAATTCCGTCGGAACCTTCGAGAGATAGCTGACATCAATCAGAGGCTTGTGACTCAGCCTCCTCGCACATTCCGGGAGGCTTGCCAATGGATGCTCTGGTACCAGATGGCGGGAAAGATGTATAACATGGGTGGTTCGCTTGGGCGAATCGACCAATTTCTCTATCCCTACTTTCAGCGCGATAAACAGCGCGGCATTCTAACCGACGAGGAGGCGATTTTTCATCTTGCCTGCCACTTCGCCATGGACACCAGTTACACGCAACTTGGCGGACCTGATGAATCTGGAAATGATACGACAAATGCCCTCTCCTACCTCGTGTTGGAAGCTGCACATCGGCTGAAAATCCCGGTCAATGTGGGCGTAAGCGTCGGCAAGGACACCGATCCACGTCTGATCCCACGAGGTGTGGAAATGCTCTTCGAAGACAAGACCGGCATACCAAAGTTCCTCGGTGTTGATCGCACGAGTGAAGGGTTCACCAGGAACGGATACCCTATCGAGCTGGGACGACAACGGGCATATTCTGGCTGTCACTGGTGTGCCATACCCGGCAGAGAATACACCGTAAACGACTGCGTAAAGGTGAACCTTGCAGCGGTGTTCGATGTTGCGTTGCGAGACATGATGTCCGACTCGAGCATCAGTCCGAACATGGCTCAACTCTGGCACCGATTTGAAGACCATCTCCGTCGCAGTATATCGGTTATCGCACAAAGCCTCGATTTTCATCTCGATCACATGTACCGGGTGTTCCCGGAGTTGCATCTCGATCTCCTTTGCCATGGACCGATCGAAAGAGGTCGTGATGCATCACACGGCGGAGTTGATTACTACAACCTCTGTGTTGATGGATCGGGTCTTGCAACAGTGGCGGACTCCTTCGCAGCGACCGAACAGCGCATCGAGCGGGAACAGAAGCTGACGTGGGACGCTTTGATCCACCTGCTGGATACGGATTGGGCAGGGAAAGAAGGAGAGCAGTCCCGACAAATGATGCGGAGCATTCCCCGATATGGGAGCGGCGGCTCCCGTGCAGATGCTTGCGGGGTTTCCATCGCACGGATGTTCACAAAGCTAGTGAAAGAGAAGCCGACGCCAAAGGGATACAATATGATCCCAGGCATCTTCTCCTGGGCAGCCACCATTGCCATGGGCAAGGATGTCGGTGCAACCCCGAACGGCCGGCATGCCAATGCGCCAATTTCCCACGGCCCAAACCCCGATCCGGGATTCCGCAAGGACGCAGCACCAACCGCTCTGGCAATTGCAGTCGCATCCGTCCAGCCCGGGTATGGGAATACTGCCCCAATGCAAATTGAGCTGGATCCTGGCCTCTCCAGAGATCACGATGATATAGAGAAAGTTGTTGCCTTGATCAAAACGCATTTCGAGCTTGGCGGCACCCAGATCAACATGAATATCATTGATAAGAAGGCCATCCTTGAGGCACATAAGGATCCCAGCAAACATCCAGACCTAGTCGTACGCGTCACCGGTTTCAGTGCGTATTTTGCCAGCCTCTCTCCCGAGATGCGGCAAATCGTGGTTGATCGAATAATCGCCGAAGAGTAAACATGGGAGCTACTACACAAACATGAGCCGCCCGCCACGACAGCGATTCCTGGCGTACATCAACGATCCTCTGTCATCCCCTCCCGTGGTCTCCCCCTTTCTGCCACATTCCGATGTAATCAACCATACCCTCAAGTACCTGCGTTTGCCCGTCACGAACGACCCTATCAAGAATGAGATCGCCCTAGCGAGTGAACTTTGCTATGAGCCAATGTTCATGACCGAGTGTTCAGCGTTGATATTCAACTGGCACATTGATGAATCCCGCTCCACAGACCAAGTCGCAGTCCGCGTGATCGACACCGCAAAGGGGGAATGGATACGTCGATCTCGTCGGGAAGAGGTGCCATGGAGCGACGACTCTGCCTGCCCAGTCCGGACCCTGCATGATCATGAGATGCTTATGGCCGTGTGCGAACAGGTGGGTGACCGCGAGGAAGAAATCCATCGGTACTTCCGCGAGTTCCGTCAGAAGGTCGGCGAGGACGGCGTGCTCGTATTGGGACATCCACATCTATCGTGGCTTGGGTACCAGATCAATCCATCGAATATTTTCTATCAGTGGAATGACTGGCAGGACACGTTCATCCGAAGCATGGACGCGGTATATCAGGCGTCGTTATTCGTGATGTCCATCGCCGTGCAGGAAGGAATCGATTTCATGAGCGATTCGAGTTATGGCCTCGAAATGACCTCCCCGGCCCTCTTTGCAGCCATGGACTTTCCGTATATCCGCAAATTTGCGGACTGGACCCACGAGCGAAGCGGGCTGTTTTGGTATCACAACTGTGGGTACACCCGCGGACTCATCAAGGATGGTTCATTCAACGCGCTCGGTGCGGATCTCATTGAAACAATCGCCCCTCCCCCGGAAGGCGACAACGACCTGGCAGAATCCCGACGTTTCCTCGACCGGCGTATCTGTACAAAAGGCAATCTCAATCTCCGGCTGCTTCGTGACGGTTCTCCCTCGCAGATCAGGGAGGCAGCTCAGAACATGGTCGACTCGGTTCGCGGGTACGCTCATATCTTCTCGACCGCCGACGCAGTGTTGAATGGAACATCTCCTGAAAATTTTGTCACCTTCGTCACCTCCGTCCGGGAGGCGGCTGAAGCCTAAGGAAACACGAATTCCCCAACAGAACCTGTTGCGATGCTATGCGATACACACTGATCTTCACAGCGCTTCTTTCCGTATCCCTTCTCTCCTGTGGAAAGAAGGATGACATTATCGAACTGCATGACTGGAATTTCGGGGGGAGACCAGCGCTCATAGAGTGGCTACGAGAGAGGGTGTACGGATTCGAACGGACACATCCCGGCATCAGGGTCGTGCAGAGTGACAAGAGTTGGAATATGATCAGAGAGATTCTGTATGCTGATTTCAGCGCTGGGACAGGGCCCGATGTTGTCAACGTCCATGCCAATTATGCAGATGAATTCGGTGAAGCTGGATATTTCTATCCCGTCAACAAGTTCCCCGATTTCGAAGAGGTCAGGAAGTGGTATGTTCCCCACCTCCTCGAATCGACCAGATACAAAGATAACTACTACGGGCTTCCATCGTCTGCGATCGCTTTCGTTCTTGTTTGCAACAAAGAGCTGTTCGACAGAGAGGGGATTTCTCCCCCGAGAACGTGGTCAGAATTCAGAGAGGCGGCAAAACGTTGTACGAAAGACACGGATGGAGATGGGACGATCGATCAATATGGGGTTGTTCTCATGGGAGGAGACAAGGGAGGATTTGCCTATCGGTTGGTCCCATTCTTCTTCAAAGCCGGCGCCAACATCATGTCCGAAGATCTGACGAAGATCGAATTCAACTCACCTATGGGCGTCGCGGCGGTCAAGCTCTTTGCTGACATGCACCAGATTGATCACTCCATCACTCCCGGATTTCTTGCATATTCTCACTCAGAGATCAACGACCTCTTTTGCAGCAATAAGGTCGCGATGAGTATCGAAGGACCGTGGTTCAGGGGCATGGTACGCGACAAGAGCCCCGGGAAGGATTTGTATGTCGTTCCGGTGCCGGTACCCGATGACAGAATTGCTGAGTACGACAACGCGCCGACGCTTCAGGACATGGTGATGTACTCCGTGAACGCCCGATCGAAACACCTGAAAGAGGCTTGGGAACTCCTGAAGCATCTACGCAATGAAGACGCTGATCTTGCGTGGATCAAGAACGATTTAGGAGCCGTTGCTACTACAGAACATGCCCTGAACAGCGAGGAAGCGAGGAGCGTCAGGGATTTACCGGTGTACATCAACGAACTCAAGCACGCTCGCCCCTGGCCTCCACATCCACACATGATCGCCATCGCCAGCAACATCTTTACCCCTTACAGCCAAAAGGCAATTGTGGGAGAGCTGACCCCGAAGGCAGCCCTGGACCTGGCTGCGGAGGAAGCCCAAAAGATTGTTGAAGGAAGGAAATGAAGAAGTCCACCCCCTACATGCTGCTGGTCCCGGCTCTGTTGTTCACCATTTTTGTTCTTGTCTACCCCCTCGTTCAGAATCTAATCAACAGTGTCAGGGATGTCAGTTTGATTACGGGTGGGGGAAAGTGGGTGGGGCTGCAGAATTTTGAGAATGTCTTCAGAGATGGACTCTTCTGGATATCCTTCAGGAACACGGCGCTCTACGCCGTTGCTGGAACACTGTTCGCCCTCCTGATCGGGCTGGGCTTGGCCCTCCTACTCAACACCAAGATGAGGAGAGTTAACAATGTGGCCGCGGCTATCTATACGATCCCATGGGTTATCTCTCCGGTCGTGGCGGGTTTCGCATGGAAATGGCTCTTGAATGATCACTTCGGAATTATCAACCACTGGCTTTCTGGTGCCGGCATCATCAAGCCGGGCACTACGTGGCTGGGAGATCCTCACACGGCGCTTCTCTGCGGCATTGTGGCGCGGATATGGCAGTTCTATCCGTTCGCCATGGTGATGTTTCTTGCAGGGCTTCAGGCAATTCCACTTGAGCAGTACGAAGCAGCTTCTGTTGACGGTGCCTCCCCACTCAGAAGATTCTTTCACATCACGATCCCGAACCTGAAATCTGTGACGTCGGTTCTTCTCCTTCTGGGTGTGATATGGAGTTTCAACGACTTCAACATGGTCTTTGTCATGACCAGAGGTGGTCCAATCAATAGTTCAATGGTCTTGCCTGTTCTGGTCAGGGAATTCTCCTTCGTCCATTTCGATCTGGGAAAAGGTTCGGCCCTCTCGATCGTAATCTTTACACTCTTGGTTTCCTTATCGTTTATGTATCTGAAGGTTAGTGCCAGGAGGGATTCAGCATGAAGAGAATCCTGTTGTTCACGGCCATGGCCATTCTGGCATTTCTTATCCTTCTGCCCTTTCTCTGGACCCTCTCCACGTCGCTGAAGCCCCTCCCCGAAGTGAACAGATATCCGCCGGAGTGGATCAGCCCCACAATGAGCCTGAAGCCATATGGTGACATGTTTTTCTATCTCCCTTTTTCAACGTACACACTGAACAGTCTGATTGTGGCCTCGTCCGCGACCCTCCTCACGCTTCTGATAGGGAGTCTCGCGGCCTTTGCTTTTTCAAGATTCCGGTTTGCAGGGAAAGGTCTCTTCCTCCTTATATTCCTTCTTTCACAGATGCTGCCCGGAGCTTCGGTTATTATCCCGCTGTTCCAAATGCTCCAAGCAATTGGGCTCTATGATACACACATCGGGCTTATTCTCGTCCACACCGCGATCCTCCTACCCTTTGTGATTTGGCTGCTCTATGGATTCTTTTTGGCAATCCCCCTTGAAGTGGAGGATGCGGCTCTGATTGACGGCTGCTCCCGCCTCGATGCACTTCGGAAAGTGATACTTCCTCTCGCCCTTCCTGGCATTGGCGCGACGGCTCTGTTTGCGTTCCTCGGTTCTTGGAGCGAGTTCTTCTTTGCTTTGATCCTCACGACATCCGATTCGACCAGAACGATCCCCGTTGGCATTGGCCTGTTTGTCGGTGAGTATCTGGACGTTTGGAATCAAATGTCAGCCGCGGCAGTGTTATTCAGCGTTCCGCCGCTGATTCTCTTCCTGATGACCCGCAAGACTTTCGTCAAAGGTCTCGCTGCCGGAGCATTAAAATGAATCATGAAGAATTGAACAGCTTGCTTGCCAAGATCTCCCGGGCCAAGATCGGAATAGTCGGTGATTTCTGCCTGGACGCCTACCTCTTGCTCGAGCCGAACGCATCAGAATCTTCTCTCGAAACGGGCCTGTCTACACGACCTGTCCGATCTCAGCGCTATTCACTGGGAGGCGCCGGCAACGTGACGAACAACTTGCAGGCGATGGGCGTGACCACACTATCCGTTTTCGGTGTGCTGGGGCGGGATCCCTTCGGCGAGGAGATGAGACGAATTTTCACTTCCAAGGATATCGATACAAGAGGTCTGTTGATGCAGCAGGAGAATTGGGATACCCACGTGTACATGAAGCCGTATGAACGGGAACAGGAACAACATCGTCTCGACTTCGGGGATTTCAATCAGCTGCAAGCTTCTACACGCGAGCTTCTCCTGGAAAAGTTGGAGGCGGCTCTTCCCCGGCTGGATATTGTCATCGTCAATCAGCAGGTGAGACATGGCATCCATACCAGCGAGTTCCGTGGGGAAGTGTGCTCGCTTATCACGCGCCATCCTGAAATACCGTTCATTGTGGACTCTCGCCACTACACCGACGATTTTTCTGGAGCGATGAGAAAGCTGAACATTCTGGAGGGCGCGAAGCTCTATCAGAAAGAAAGCGTCGCCCCCGATCTGTCGGACCCAAAAGAGATGGAAGAGCTAGCACGACGACTCTTTGAGCGCTGGGGGAAACCTGTCTTCTTGACCAGAGGACAGCACGGCTGCGTCGTGTTTGACAGGCGGGGTTTCAAAGAGATACCCGGGCTGCTCATCCTCTCGCCGGTAGACACCGTCGGGGCGGGGGACAGCATGCTTGCCGGAATTGCTGTCGCGTTAGCCGTCGGCGTGGACCCACACCAAGCCGCAGAATTCGGCAGTTTTGTTGCAGGGGTGACTGTACAGAAGCTGATGCAAACAGGAACCGCCTCGCCCGAGGAAATTCTGAAGATCGGAACCGATCCTGACCGGCTGTACCGGCCAGCTCTCGCACAGCGGCAGGACAAGGCCGTGTTTCACGCTGACACGGAAATCGAAATCGTTAGTTCCCTTCCCCAGCTGCGACGATTCACGCACGTCATTTTCGATCATGATGGTACCCTTTCCACCCTCAGACAAGGATGGGAAGAGGTCATGGAGCCAATGATGGTGAACACGATTCTTGGGAAGGGTCAACGGGAAGCAGATGAAGCACTCTATGCGAATGTCCTGGCCACCGTGCGTGACTACATTGACAAGACAACCGGAATCCAGACTCTCGTCCAGATGAAAGGCCTCGTGAACCTCGTGAGGCAGTTCAAGTGCGTTCCGGAAAATGACATTCTTGATGGCTCCGAGTACAAGGAAATTTATTGCGATTGCCTGCTCAGAATGGTGAACGACAGGATCAGGAAAATAGAACGCGGGGATCTAAGTGTCGACGACTTCAGCATCAAGAAAGCAGTCCATGTTCTGAAGGCGCTCCATCAGAAGGGTGTAACTCTCTATCTCGCAAGCGGGACAGACCAAGAGGATGTGGAAAGAGAAGCCGGGATACTGGGGTACCGTTCATTCTTCGGCAGTCGCATCTACGGAGCCGTGGGCGATATCACAAAGGAAGCAAAGCGGATGGTGCTCGAGCGGATATTAAGGGATATCGGAGACGAGGAGCCTGAGCGAATATTGACCTTTGGCGATGGACCAGTGGAAATCCGTGAAACGCACAAGAGGGGGGGATACAGTGTCGGCGTCGCCAGCAATGAGATTCGACGGCACGGTCTGAACCTGACCAAACGGAGACGGCTGATTGAGGCTGGCGCCGATCTGATCATTCCAGATTTCTGTCAGATGGATCAACTGCTTTCGTTACTCTTCGAATGAACCAGCCGATAATTGCCCGAAAAGAGAAGGGTTTGCTTCGCTATCTCGGTCAGGTCACTGCTGTAGCCGTCGGGATTCTTCTGTTCGTCGAATTGGGCGCCTGGATACTGCTACCTGGGCGGTATGAGGATCCACCCGCCGTCACAGCCGACGCGTGGATCTATTCAGACGCACTCCCCCGCCAGGATACCGTTTGGATGAAAGAGTTCGTCGACGAGTTCTGCCGTTCATACCATGCACATTGGACTCCCTACCTGTACTTCAAGAGAGATCCGTTCGTGGGAAAACACATAAACGTCGATTCAAATGGCATACGCTATACCCCACGACCGTCAAGGCCAGAGATCGATGTCCGCCGTCCCAAACGCATCTTTCTCTTCGGCGGTTCCACCATGTGGGGGACAGGTGCACGCGATAGCGGAACAATTGCGTCCGCCCTCTGGCGCATTGTTGCATCGGATCCTGCAGCAGTACCCGTCCAGGTCGTGAACATGGGGGAGTCTGGCTACGTTAGTACACAAGGGGTTCTCCGTCTCGAGCTTGAACTGCGCAACGGAAACGTCCCGGATATTGCGATTCTGTATGACGGGGTCAACGATGTATTCTCGGCATATCAGAGCGGCGAGCCGGGGGTACCGGAGAACGAAATGCATCGAGCCATGGAATTCAATCTGCTGCTGGATGGGAAAGCAATGCGGGCGCTTGGCCTGAGTGATCTGCTGGGCAGGACTGTGACTGCGGCGGTGATCAAGGACATCAGATCAGCGATTGCAAAGATCCCAGTCACCGCCTCGCCGCGGGTGGAGGTTGCAGGAGATATTGTGCGGCTCTACCGTGGGAACCTGGAAATCGTGGAGGCACTTAGCAGACACTTTGGCTTTCGGTATAAAGCCTATTGGCAACCGACCGTTTTCTCCCGAATAAATCCTTCACCGTACGAGCGGAGACAGTCAGACAAACAACAAGAAATACACCCACTCTTCGCAGAGGCGTATCGCCGAATTGCACAGGATTCGCTGCTTTGCGCAAACCCACAGTTTCACGACATCAGCAACGTCTTTGACAGGATCGACACGCCAGTATACCTCGACTTCTGCCATATCACCGAAGCCGGCAACGCAATTGTCGCGCGAAGGATGTACGACGATATCATTTCCTTCCTTGCCTCTCCCCACAAATAACCCTTACAGACACCTCTACGCTGGCTCCTGGTGTGCGGGACTACGATCTCCGGTCGTGAAATCGTTTGGCCCTGTCATAAGCAATGACGTCAAACACCTCACCGCGATTGAGCTTCCCGGTAAGATTGTTCCAGAACTCCAACGTGTACAGATCTCCGTGGACTGACTTGAAGATCCCTTTGAGAGGAGCAGGAATTCCGGAGAACCGATCGATCTCGTCCAAAAAGAAATCCTCTTCGGTGGCAACAATCCAATTCTCCTCTGGCTCGTTCTCCTCAAAGTCGTGACGTGGTGCAGGTTTCTCCCTGAAGTTCACTCTTTCGATCGGTAAGACGTCATCGTAATCGTAGAGAACCACCCTCCCCCATTGGGTTACCCCGTAGTTCCAAGTGTTAAACAGGTCGCATGGGAAGACGCCACTCGCGGCGATGTCTTTGAGGAAGTACCCGAAGTCGATAAGGACGCGCCGCAATGCTTCGGGGTCCTTCTCACTCTTGAAGTAGAACGGCAGCGGAATGACTTTCGTCTGCACATACACATGTTGAATGACAACATATTCGTTGTCGATGACCACGTTCATTTTCGCCGCCAGTGCGAATTCCTCGAGCAATGCACTTGAAAAGCGTTTCTTCTTGAAGCGAAGATTTTCAAACTCCTGTGTGTCCACCATCCGGCCGGCGCGATCCCTGTGGGACACGAAGTCGTACTGATATCGTACTTTGTCTTGTGTGATCACCTTCGGCGTGTCGTACATAGATCGCAAGAAGCATGGCCTGTCTTTGATCACTTTGAAGACAAACCCGTAACTCGGGAGCGTAAACACGATCATCACTGCACCCTCGAGGCCCGGGGCGATGACAAACTGCTCTTTAGATATGTGTACGAATCGGTGAAGATCCCGGTAGAATTCAGTCTTCCCGTGCCTGTTGTAGCCGAGTGAGGTATACAGTGCAGCGAGCTCCGCACGAGGGAGAATCGATCGCAGGAATCCAATGAGTGCATCATATCTTTCCACATCCACAAAGAAATAGGAGTATGCAAAACTGAACAGTATAGTTGCCTCCGATTCGAGCAGAAGGACCGTCTCAGCACGAATTCCTCGTTCACTGTTCGCCAAAGGAATAATCAAAGGGATCGTCCGCGCATCGGCGACCACCCTTCCAACGACATTCGCCTCCATGTTTCTGTAGAAGAGAGCGCTTATGATGTCAACGGTAAATTCCTTCTCTGTGCCGACGATTGGCCAGAGATGCAAATCAATCTCCTGTGCCACGAGGGTAGCGTCGCGATCAATGTTCTCAAAGCTGACAGTGAACGGGAGGTCCTGGAGAATACTCCTTACCATCGACGCCGTATCGGCTGCCCTCGCGTACGTCCGGTATACTGCTGCTTCTTCCGGAGGGGGCATTGCTTTCGGATGCAGATAAAAGAACTCTAGCTCCCTGTTTATTCCCACAGTCTTCAGCATCTTGCGCGTGACCGAATTGAACCATGTTTCTGCACGCTCAATGTCGTAGCGATCTGCGACCATAGATGCGAACCGTGGTTTGGCAGCCACCCACACTGATTGCTCCCGAGCCCGTTCACCGAGTGCCCAACCCAGCTCAACGGCTACTTGGTCGAGCGTATCCTCGTACGAATCCAACCGGTTCACTCCATCCCGGCGTTCACCCTGCCAGTCCCGCTGTTCGAACCTCCCTTGGGCACGGCGCGTGATCGTCCGGAAAGTGGCATTGAACGCATCGAACGCCTCCAGAGTCAGTCTCGCAGCCAGATCGCCAACGTTATCGTTTGCCATATCCAAACCAGTCCCGGCTCTTGGGTGGAATCAGGAAATAGTTCTTCAGAGAATCACCGTATACTAAGCGTTGACCCCTCGTGGCATCGGGCGAGTAGTCTTCTCGGGGGAACAAGTGCATTGCACCTTCGATCCCTATTTCTTCTTTCGAGCAGTGGCGTCGATATAGCGAGAGAATGCATCCGGCCTGTCTGCTGGCGCAATGTCGAACGTCAGTCTGATTGTCTCAGGCCCTGCTTTTGTATATATAAGCCGATACCGTGGTGCGGACGCAACGAGATCGCTGAGAAACGTGACCGCGTTTGAATCTCTGGAAAATTCCGTCCTGTAATGGATAACATGCATCTCATTATCAAAGTAGATCGCTTGAGGTACATCTTTCTCATAGTAGATCACCATGAGATCTTCATGGGAGTATGCCGGTCGATCTTTCGTTGCAGGATAGTTGGCAAAGTTTTTTCTGACAAGTATTGTGTTCTGGAGATCAGGGTAGATTGTGAAGCCACCGGATCCCTGGCCGGGGCCGCCACTTCCCTCCCCAACCCATTCACCCGAAAGGAATTGCCACGCTCGCCACCTCCCACTGCTCTCGCTGTCTTGGCCGAACAGGCAGGCTGGCAAAAGGAGAGCAGCAAAGAAAATGCCTTTGATCACGTAGGATACCCTTTCTTCATGTTTTCGAGTGCCACTCGCGCAAATTACCGTTAAGGCACCACGAATTCAATAGAGATTTGATTTTCGTCAACAGCTCCGCTACTTTACCGGCAAGATACTTGCCATTGTGCCACATCGAGGGAAGGAGGAGGAAACCCATGGAGCCTCACACACGTTCCATCGACGCCGGTGCGGTAACGGGTATGTCCATTTTTCAACTCCTTCTGAAGGATTATCATCCCCGTGATTTTGCAGTCAGGCTGTGGGACGGATCTACGTGGGATGCGGAGCCCGGCCAGCCCATACGCTACACAATGGTTATTCGCCACCCCGGGGCTCTCCGTAATATGTTCCTCTCGCAGCAGGAGCGTGCTCTTGCGCAATCCTACATCTACGACGACTTCGACATCGAGGGCAATCTGGAAAGCGCATTCCCTATGGCACAATACCTACTTGGATTGAACTTGAGCCTGAAGGATCGCATTCGTATTGGCTCGAAGCTCCTTCGCCTGCCATCCAATCGCCCTCCCCGAGTAGGGCGGCAGCCGGCTAAACTCAATGGAGCTGTGCACTCTATCGAGAGGGATCGCCAAGCGGTGACGTACCACTATAATACTTCAAACGATCTCTTTGCTATCTATCTCGATAAGCGCATGGTATATTCCTGCGCGTATTTTTCCGCGCCGGATGAGGACTTGGATTCAGCCCAGGAACGAAAACTGGACTACATCTGTCGGAAACTGCGCCTGCGCGAGGGTGATCGGATCCTTGACATCGGCTGTGGTTGGGGAGCTCTGATCATTCATGCAGCAAAGAAATACGGCGTCTCGGCACTCGGAATCACCCTCAGTGAACCGCAGGTGAAGCTGGCCAACGAGCGAATCCAGCAGGAAGGCCTCCAAGAACGATGCCGTGCCGAAACTCGTGACTACCGCCAGGTTGGTCAACCAGAGTCGTTCGACAAGCTGGTGAGCATTGGGATGGTTGAGCATGTCGGCGAAACCAGGTTGCCCGAGTATTTCAGGCAGGCCTGGCGTCTTCTGCGCCCCGGCGGGGTATTTCTCAATCATGGCATCGCAGACTCCCGCGGCCGATCAGATAATCGCGTTCCCTCGTTCTCCCAGAGCTACGTTTTTCCCGACGGCGATCCGGTTCCATTAGACGTCAGCTCCCGTATCGCCGAACGTGCCGTCTTCGAAATCCGTGATGTTGAAAGTCTGCGG
>Ga0153915_10002642_pt1 | contig 16316 bp, 13 predicted proteins | sample Opewatmetagenome_2_FD_107003 | JGI IMG/M metagenome (GOLD analysis project Ga0153915, IMG submission 107003) | Freshwater wetland microbial communities from Ohio, USA - Open water 3 Core 3 Depth 3 metaG | ecosystem: Environmental > Aquatic > Freshwater > Wetlands | place: USA: Ohio, Lake Erie...
CAGGTGCACTTCGTCGGTATCCAGCACCAGCGTAATCTCGCCCTCGAGCACAAGACAGAAATCGAGCGTGCGGGTTTTCTGCATATAGGGATGAGGCGCTTTCGCAGAGTAAGTCGACACGCCCGACGATCCCATCGACGAGAAGTACGCCTGCACTTCCTTCGCACCGACTTTTCCGTTCCATGCAGCGTCCGGCGGAAAGCTGACCACTCGGCACACTGAACCGCCAGCCGGCGGCTCGATGGTATGCGGCATGTGCAGCGTTTCGCGAACGCCTTTGATCCTTGCCGGGGTGCGATCGGTGACCCAGATTCGCGTCGACGCAAACCCGGGCCGTCCCGGATCGGTGCGCACGTCGGGGCTCGGTCCGTCGGCGATCGCCCTGGACTTGTCGTTCTCGTCAATGACGACGATCCTGCGAACGGGTTTTACAGAATCGGCCATCTTCGCTCGCTTGAACTCATTCTAAAACTGGAACGGTCCACCACACCTGCATTCAGAATTCGTAAGCGGTAAACGGAACAAGCCTAAGACGCGAAGAATTTTCCGCTCACCGCTAACGGCTCACCGCATCAATCCTCAAACTTGGCGGCCATCATCACGAATGCCATCTGGCTGCCGTAGTTACGGTCCGACCACGCGTGCCAGCTGCCGATCTGCACGACCACATCCCCGGGTTTGAGAATGTGCTCGCCCGCATCCGTAATGAGGACGCGTTCGCCCGCCATCAGGATGCCGTAATCAAGCGTTTCGGACTTGTGGATGCGCGTGGTGTAGAGGTTCTGGCGACCGCGCTCCCACGTGCCGCCCTCGGTTCTCCGTGGCGGATGCTCGGCGGTGATGTAGGTGTCCGTTGATGGATCGTAAACGGCGGGCTTGCACGCCGACTCGACGATTCGCAGACGTCCGCCGTTCACGGGTGGCTCGAAATGAAACGGGAGATTCCCGTCATCGCGCTCGCCCGAGATCGGCGCCGGGCACCTTTCGAACATCCAGATGTCGGTCATGCCCGTGCCTTTCTTGAAAGTGTTGGCGCTGACGCGCGGCGCAGCACTGTCGTACAGCACTTTCGATCGGCCCTGCGCGTCGTTGCCAGTTACCACCCGCCGGATCGGTTTGATTCCGTCTGTCATTTCGAGGTTTCCCTTAAAATCCTCAAGCCACAGATAAACGCAGATAAACACAGATTAAAATCACCAATAAGCCACAGACCACGCAGAATTCACAGAAAAACTCGAAAAACAACAACGTTCAATCCAAGCCTTTCAATTCTCAGTGTTCTCTGTGATCCCTGTGGCCAAGGTCCTTGGGGTTTGATCTTATCTGTGTTTATCTGCGTTTATCTGCGGTTAATCGCCTCTCTATAAACTGTCACGCGCCGGACTTCTGATAAGAGTGAAAGTCGCGGCCGCTCGGCGTCCACGGGTGCGGGGCGATCGCATACATGTCGGTCACGACATCCACGACCACGGGCCTTTCCATCGCGATCGCCCGCTTGAGTGCGTCGTTCAGGTCGCCCGGCTTCTCGATCCTGATCCCGACGCAGCCGAAACCGTCCGCGATTTTTGCGAAGTTCACGTCGGGAAACCGCCACATTTCTGTCGCGCGGCCGCGCTGCTTGCCGCCGTACGCTGCGTCGTTCAGCTTGATTTCCTGGTTGAGCGCGCTGTTGTTATTGACGACGATCACGGCATTGATGTTGTGGCGCCGTGCCGTTTCGAGCTCGGCGATGTGATAGTAGAACCCGCCATCGCCGGTGAAGCACACCACCGGCCGGTCCGGCAACGCGCACTTTACACCGAGCGCCGCCGGAAAGCCCCACCCTAAGGAACCACCGGTGCGGAAGTAGCTTTGCCCCGGATATCGGAGCTCGATCATGCGTGCGGTCCAGATGCCGGCGTGGCCGGTATCCGACACCACGACGCCATTCGCAGGCAGGACATCCGAAATCTCCTTGCAGATGCGCTCGGGGCGGATAGGGCTTGCGTCAGAGCCGCGCATCGGCGTGTTCTCGGCCCGCCAACCGGCAACGAATTGCTGAACGCGTTGGGTCCACTGCGCCGTGGTGTCGGGCGACCTGCGTGGCGCGGCATCGATCATGCGCCGCAGGGTCGCCTTCGCATCGCCCAGAATCGAGACGGCGTTTGGATAGTTCCGGCCCAGCTCGTCCGGATCGATGTCGAGCTGGATCACTTTCGTGCCCGGGGGAGGAAACATCCAGTTGTTGGTGACCTGCCCGCCGGTATGGCTGCCGATGAAAAATACGAGGTCGGCCTCGTGCAACGCGCGGTTGGCGCAGTCGCGCGAATAGGCTCCCGGCACGCCGGCCGCCAATGGATGCGCATCGAGCATCGCCGCCTTGGCATTAAGCGAGGTCGCCACGGGAACGCAGAGCTTCTCGGCAAGTTCCACCACTTCCGGCTCCGCCTCGGACCGGATCACGCCGCCGCCGGCAACAATCATCGGTCTCTTCGCCGCGGCCAGCAGCGCCAGAGCATCGTGAACGCGTTGCATCTCCGGCTCCGGGCGGAATGCGGGGGCACGCCGGTACATGTTCTCGACGAGCGGATCGAGGTCGGCTTCCTGCTCGGTGATCTGGCCCAGATGGCTCTGGATACGCAGGTGCACCGGCCCGGGTGCTCCCGAGGTGGCGACGCGGAACGCCTGGCGCAGCAGGTCGGGCAGGCGCGTCACGCTGTCGATCTGGGCGTTGAATTTGGTGAGCGCATCGAACTGCGATACGTCATCGACCTCCTGGTAGGCGTGCCGATAACGCGATTGCGGCGTCGGACCGCCGGTGATCGCAATGATCGGAGAACCCGCCATGAAACCGTCACGCAGCCCCGCCGCGAGATTCGATGCGCCGATCATCTGCGCCATGCAGATGCCCGGCTTGCCGCTCGCACGGGCATAGCCGTCCGCCATATAAGCCGCGGCCTTTTCGCCGTGCACCATGATCCTGCGGATCGGCATGTCCTCCATCTCGGCGAAGGCCTTCAGCATGAACGCGGGCACGAAGAAAATGTGACTGACGCCGTAGCCCTGCATCATCTGCGCGAACAGCCGCGCTCCCGACATCTTAGGCATGTGTTTTGTCCCCCTTTGGAAAGCGCAATGCTACCGGATTCGAAGACTCGCATCGAGAGCCGCCGCAAGAATGATCTGCTGCGCCACAGGCTGGACTTCAAGGCGGCACCTCGCCGCGGCGTGTAGCAAGGCCCGGATCGGCGCTATCGATCATGGGCCGCGGAATTGCCCCGACATCGTTTCCGGGGTAACTTATTGACGGCGCGGCGGGACCGCAAGGCGTGTCCAGGCGCCACCTGCGCGGCGGCCGAAGCCGTCCATCAAATGTATCAGCCAGGCGTTGTTGAGCATGGAACCATCATGCGGATTTAGAAAGCCGGCGCACACTATTTCGCGCTCGTATTCGGAGCAGGCTTCGTGCGTGGACCCATACGCATACTGTGGGCTGTCCCGCGCCTCGGCAAAACAACGAGCAAACTGACCATGACAAAAGGAGGCGTGACATGAAGCTCAGAACTCCTGCGGCTATTCTCGCTCTGGTCGTTTCCTGGCCGATCTCAACCGGCACGGCGTTCGCGCAGAACTACCCGACCAAGCCGATCCGCATCATCGCCACCACCGCGCCGGGCGCGGGACCCGACATCATGTCGCGGCTGATCGGTCAAAAGCTCACCGAAGCATGGGGTCAGCAGGTCGTGGTCGATAACAGGGCCGGCGCGAGCGGTATCATTGGCGCGGAGATCGCATCGCGGTCGGCGCCCGACGGTTACACCCTGATGATGGCCACATCGCTGCACGCCATCGTCGCGACCATGTATGCCAAGCTCAACTACGATCTCGTCCGCGATTTCACGCCCGTAAGCCTTCTCGCTTCGACTCCGTTCTTGCTGGTGGTCAATCCCTCGGTTGCGGCGACATCGGTCAACGAGCTGATCGCCCTCGCAAAGGCGAAGCCCGGGGAGCTGCGCTACGGTTCCGGCGGCAGCGGATCGCCTCCCCACCTGTGCGCCGAAATCTTCAAGAGCATGACGGGCATTAATATGGTCCACGTGCCCTACAAGTCCATCGTGCCGGCGATCACCGACGTGATGACCGGGGAGGTGCACGCCGCGTTTGCCGTCATCCCCGCGGTGATACCGATGGTCAGGTCCGGCAGGGTGCGGGCGCTTGGAGTGAGCAGCATCAAGCGCACGCCCCTTGTTCCCGAGCTTCCGACCATTGCCGAGTCTGTTCCCGGTTACGAGTACATCGGCTGGTACGGGCTGGTCGCGCCAACCGGAACGCCGCGCGAAATCGTTTCCCGGCTCAATGCCGTCGTGGTGAAAGCGTTGCAGACGCCGGAACTTCAGGAAAAGATTTCTGGCCTGGGCGCCGAGCCGCTCGGAACGCAGCCGCAGGAGTTCGCTTCGTTCATGGGCGGGGAACTCCGGAAACTTGCAAAGGCGGTCAAGGACTCCGGCGCGCGGGTCGAGTAGATAGTTGCTTCTGGCCGCAGGGGAATGCCGCGCTACGGCTAAGCGCGCAGTAACGGTCGGAGCTGTTGCACGTCCGACACGCGCTCGATGTTCCAGACCGTCTGAATCAGCGACTCGGCACGGCGCGCCCCGAGTACCGGCGCGAGCAGATCCCGTGATTTGGCAGCGACTTCCTCGCGCGACATCGGGTTGGTTGCGCTGCCACGCACCGCCCGCGTGTGATATGAAAACCGCTCGCCTCCGCGGATCGTGATCTCGACGATGGCTTGCGTCGTTTTCGCCTGCGAAAGCCGAACGTTCCCGGCAAGTTCGATGCGCTTTCTGAGCCCCGTCACCGCCGGATCGCGCAGGCGCGAGGCGTCATGCGACGAAGCGAACGTGATCTCGCCATCGACGAGCATCAGCGCCACCAGATGTTGGACGTTGATGTCCGCCATCTTGCGCTGGTTCACCGTGCGCGCGCCCTGCTCATCTATCGTCACCACGATACGCTCGACGTTCTTCGCCGTCACACCGTGCTTCGCGATCAGGTTGGAAACCGCGTCGAGCGGCGCCTGGATCGGATATCCCACCGCCCAGCGCTTGACCGCGGTGTTCATGATGTCGAACTCGCGGCCCAGAGCTTGCGCGAGGCGTTCGGGCCGTGCAAAGCGGCCGTGAGCGTGAAAAAACCCTCGATCGCCGGAGAGCGCGTCCTCGACGCCGGTGAAGCGGCTCGCCACCATGGTCGCTGCCGTGACGCCGTTGCGCGCCGGCATGCCGCCGAAGTCGAATGCTTTCTCGATGTGCTCGATATCGCGCGCCCAGCACGACAGACCGGAAGCCTGCTGCGCGGCATACGACAGAAGATAGCGCGCTTCCTCGGCGTTCAAACCGGCCAGCGCGCCCGCCGCCGCGGCTGCACCGAAGGTGCCGCCGAAGCTGTGGGTCGAATGACCCGCGCTGCGGAAACGCTCCACGCCGAGCGCCTTGGAAATCCGCGCGCACACGTCATAGCCGAGCACGACGGCCCGCAACAGCTCGGTCCCGCCGCGGTGCCCGCGCTCGGCCATCGCGAGCGCCGCCGGCACCACGCTGCACCCGGGATGCACGAGGGCAAGGTAATAGGCGTCATCGGTTTCATCGGCGTGCGCGAGCATGCCGTTGGCGAGCGCGGCGTTGACGGCAGTAGTCACCACGCGGCTGCCCACCACGCACGCCTCGCGCACGCCGCCTTGGGAAGCGACATAATCGATTGCGCGGCGTCCGGGCAGCAACGGCGAACCGGAGACCATCGCCGCCAGCGTATCGAGCAGGTGATGTTTCGCGCGTTCCGTCACCGCTCCCGGCAGCGAGCGGTGCAATGCCTGCGCGATATACCCGCTCAGCCTGCGCATGATGGGGGAGATTGAACCTCTGCTTCCTGACATGAACTCCAGTCACTCGCGACGGATGCCGGCGTAAAGCGCGAGTTCCTTCTTGATCAACAGCGCCAAGCTCTGCGCACCGCGCGCCGCTCGGAAAAAGCGGTAACGGTGAGCGAGCCCACCTGAGCTCCCCCCTCCGACCTCCCGCCTCTCGCCTTTCTCCTCTCGCCTTTCTTTTCTCGCCCCGCCCTCACCCTTCATGCCCACGCCTTACTCCTCACGCCTCACGCTTCACGCCTTATCTACTTGATGGCGAGCGGATTCACCGGCGATCCCACCGCGCCGGTGATCGGCAGCGCGGGCGCGACGAACAGAAACTCGTAGCGCTTGTCCTGGGCGCAGTCTCTGGCGAGTTCAGTCAGATAAAAGATCTCGCCGACGGTCAGTCCGATGATCGGAATCGCGATCCAGTGCCAGGGCTGATTGGTGTCCTCGGTCTCGTTCGGCCGCACCTCGGCGCCCCAGGTGTCGGTCGCAACGCCGGCGATCTGCTTCTTGTGCAGCCACTCCGTGGTCTCGAACGCGAATCCCGGCGCATCACCGCCGGAGTAACCGTCCCAGCTCTTCCGGGTCAGACAGCGCTCGACATGGCCGGTATGCACCAGCAGGTAATCGCCGCGCTTCACTTTCACGCCCTGCTTCTCCTCGGTGAAATCGAGGATCTCGTTGGTGATCGCAAAGCCGTCGGGCAGCCACTTCTTGCCCATGGCGCGTGCGACATCGAGCAGCACGCCGCGGCCGACCATCTTCTCCTTGGTCTTTTCGATACCCCCCTTCTGCGCGCCGGCGCTCGTCACGTTGCGGCAGTCGTAGCCGTTCCACATGGTGTCCTCATACATGATGTGGCCCAGCCCGTCCCACTGCGTGCCGCATTGCAGCGGCATGATGATGATGTCGTCGGTGCCGCGGATCTTGCGCTTATCGAGCACGCCGGAATAGGCATCCGTGCCGGTGCGGGTCATCAGGTGAATCGGATTGAAGCGGCCGAGCGCCGGGTACTTGCTCTTGGCGCCTTGCGGTCCATGCTGATCATAATTGAGCGCGAGCGAGATGACCTTGCCTTTTCTCACCAGTTGCGCCGCCGCCACGATGTCGTCCGGCGTCGTGAAATTCAGCGTTCCGATCTCGTCGTCCTTGCCCCAGCGCCCCCAGTTCTTGCAGCGCGTGGCGGCCTTTTTCACGTCCTTGCGCGTGAGCTTGCGGTTCTTCTGGTCGCGGGTGTCCCTGATCTTGAGCTTGCTTGCCATGGGCGATTTCCTTCTTCGAAGTAAAAAAACGGGGAAAGCGATGGAGTTTAGGGCCTGTGGCGCGGTCAATCAACACGCGCCAGGGCCACTTGCGCACGCCGGGCGCCCACATGACTCATCTCTTGCGGTTGGGTTTCCGTGCCTTGCGCTCGGCGCCCTTGCCGTTGTGCGCTTCCTGCCGGGCGAAGAACGCGCGCGCGACGCGAAACCCACCCAGCGCTTCCGGGAATCCGCAGTAGATCGCCGACTGCATCAGCAACTCGCGGATCTCGGCTTTCGTGACGCCGTTTCTGAGCGCTCCCCGCAAATGGAGATCCAGCTCCTCCGCCTTGCCACGCGCCACGACAAAGGCGATCGCGAGCATGCTGCGAACCTTGCGCGGCAGCCCCGGGCGCGTCCACACCAGGCCCCAGGCGGACTGGGTGGCGAGCGTTTGCATCGGCAGCGAGAACTCATCTGCATTTGCGAACTGCTTGTTCACGTAATCTGCGCCGAGCACCTGCTTGCGCATTCTCATGCCCCGCTCAAGAAGTTTATCCCGCATGTCGATCTCTCCTGAAGTCGATCAAAATCTGCCTGAAACACACTAAACGGTATCGTTATTGCGCAAGCGGCAGCGAAACGGGACGCCCGGTCGCTATCGAATGCTCGATGGCGAGTGTGGCTTCCAGAGCGATGCGGGCTTCCTGCGGCGTCGCCAGCACGCACGGCTTGCCCATGGCGAGATGATCGAGCCACGCGCGTGTCTCGTTGGTGATCGGCCCCCAGAATTCGCCCAGCGCCCAATCGCCGGGGGTTCCGCTCTGGAGGAACACCATGTTCACCGTGTGATCGGGCAGATAGACGTGCGGAATGCCTTTCTCGGTGTACATGAGCTGATCCGTGTGGTCGTCGTCGAGGATTATCACGCCCTCGGTGCCGAGCACTTCGACGCGCGCCGCGTGCCCGAGCGCCGGGTATTTCGCCGGGAGCGCGTAGCTCACACCGAGGTTCACCACCGTGCCGTCGGCGTAGGTGAGTATGGCCCAGCTCACGTCATCGGTGTCGTAGCCCGCGGCCTTCAACACGCCCTTCTGCCCGCGCGCGTAAACCTCGGCGAGCGGCGTACCCGCGAGCAGCCAGCTCATGAGATCCACGTAGTAAGTGAGGGCGTCCACGACCGGTGTCGCATGCGGATTGCGCCCGAGCATCGCCAGCGCCTGCGACCGCGAGTTATAAACACGCGCGCCCGCGCCGACGATTTTCCCGACGCGCCCCTGCACCACCTGCTCTTTCGCAATGAGATAGCGCTCCTTGTAGCGGCGGCTATAGCCGACGCGGAGACTGACGCCCGCCTGGTCCGCGGCGGTAATGATGCGATCGGCATCGGCCAGATTCAGGGCGATCGGCTTTTCCACCAGCACCGGCTTACCCAGCTCGATGGCCGCGAGCACGGGCGCCAGATGCTCGCCTTCGCTGGTGGACACGACGACCGCGTCGACCTCGGGATGCGAGATCACCTCGAGATTGTCTCCCGAATGGAACTGCGCTCCGACCTTCTGCGCGAGCTTGCCCGCCTGCGCCGCATCCAAATCGGAGACTGCGATGTAGTGGACCGCCGCGTGCTGCGCGGCGAGCTGCGCGCGCAGGCTGCCGATGCGCCCGGCGCCCACAATACCGATTCCCAGTGTTTTGCGATCGATGATGTACTCCTCCCCGTGCTCCGCCCTCGCTGACGGCCGCTTATGGTCGCCAGCCAACGTCAATACGGATAGATGCACGCCAACACGACGACCTTTTTCCGTTTTGCGAGATCGTACTTGACGCGTTTCGCGAGCTTCTCAGGCTGCAATGGCATTGCGCGGACTATACCATTCCCCGAGCAACCGACAGGGAGTCAATCGAGTCTGGCGCCCGAGTCCTTGACGACTTTCGTCCATTTCGCGATTTCGCTCCTGATGAAATCACCGAGTTGCTCCGGCGTGCTGCCGATCGGGTCGATGGCCTGGTCCACCAGCAGCTTGTGAAAGTCCGGCTGCTTCAGCACGCGCACAATCTCGCGGTTGAGCTTCTCGATGATGTCGCGCGGCGTTCCCGCGGGCGCCAGTATGCCGTACCAGACACCCGAGTCGTAGCCGGGAACGCCGGCCTCCGCGATCGTCGGCATGTCGGGAATCGCGGCGGGGCGTTTTGCGGTGCTCACGCCGAGCACACGCAAGCGGCCGGCTTGAATGTGCCCTCTCGACGAGGCATAGGTTGTGAACAGGACCTGCACCTGTCCCGCGAGCACGTCGACCAGCGCCGGTCCACCCCCCTTGTAAGGAATATGCAGCATTTTGGTGCCGGTCATGCTTTTCAACAGCTCGGCCGCAAGATGCCCGCCGCTGCCGTTTCCCGAAGAGGCGTACGTGATCTCGCCGGGCCGCGCGCGCGCCAGTGCAACCAGTTCTTTAACCGATGTCACGGGCAACGAAGGGTGCACCACCAGGAGATAGGGCCCGGTGGCGAGCAGCGTGATCGGCGCGTAGTCCCGGACGGGATCATAGGGAAGCTTCTTGTACAGGCTGACATTCACCGCGAGCTGGGCGGTCAGCGCCATTACAATGGTGTAACCGTCGGGCGCGGCCCTCGCCACGTGTTCCATGCCGATGTTGCCGCCTGCGCCGCCCCGATTGTCGACCACCACCTGCTGGCCGAGCTCGCCCGAGAGGCGTTGCGCGAGCGGACGCGCGATCGTGTCCGAACCGCCGCCCGGCGGATAGGGAAGCACGAGACGTATCGGTTTGGAGGGATAGCCGGTCGTTTGCGCAACTGTCGCGTTCGTCCAGCCCGCGAGGGCAAAAAGCAAGTAAACCGTAAGCAGTAAGCGGTAAGCGCAGCAAGATCGTCTTTCCGCGAAACCGATGACAGCGTGTCTGAACATGTCTCCTCCTCTTGGAGCTATTGAGCGCTATATAAATGAATGACGGAGTCAGTAGTCTACCGTGACCGCTCGCTGCTCACCGCTTACCGTTTACCGCCTCAAGATCGACAGCGCGCGCCTTGAGCGTGGGATCGGCGCGCAGCACCGTCTTCGCCACCTTGTGCGTCGGCGTGTGCGGCAGTTCGTCGGCAAACACAACAAAGCGCGGCACTTTCATCGGCGCCAGCCGTCCGCGACACCACTCCGCAATGTCTTGAGCGGTGAGCGTCGCTCCCGCCTTCAGCACCACGGCCGCCAGGATGTCGTCTTCGCCCAATTCCGCAGGCACTGGAATCGCTGCTGCTTCATGCACATCCGGATGGGATCCGATCACGCGGTCCAGTTCCGCTCCGGCAATATTCTCACCGCGGCGGCGAATGATGTCCTTCTTGCGCGATACGAAGTAAAAATAGCCGTCGGCGTCGCGCCGCACCAGGTCCCCGGTAAAAAACCAGCCGTCGCGGAATGCCGCCCGGGTCTGCTCGGGATCGCGGTAATAGCCCTGCATGATGATGGGCGTTTTCACGATCAGCTCGCCCACCTCACCGACGCCGACGTCTCGCCCTTCGTCATCGACGACGCGACACTCCGCCCACGGCCGGGCGGGATCGGGATGGCGGCTGATGGGTCCCATGCTGCCCGGTTTCTGCGGCCCCTCGAACGGGTTGCAGATGACGCCCGGAATCTCGGTCATGCCGAAGCCGCCGATCAGGTGCGGGATGCCGAATTCGCTTCGGAAAGTGTCGGCAACCTGCTCGCGTATGCCATAGACCCTGCGGATCTTGTGCTCCGGCCGGAACTCGCTTCGCGGCCGGTTCTGCAGGATGGTGCCGACTGCCTCGATGATATTGACTTCGGTTGCCTGCACATCGACCGCGCTCTGCCAGAAACTCGACGCCGAGAATTTCGGCACGATCGCCATGCTGCAGCCGGCGACGAGCGTGCCGGCGACCGAATAAAACAGCGCGTTGATGTGAAACAGCGGCAGCACGATCATGACACGGTCGTCATGCTGAAGATAGATGCGCTGCACGAAGGCTTCGCCGCTCGTGACAAAGCTTCTCTGGCTGTGCATCGCGCCCTTGGGAAAGCCGGTGGTACCCGATGTATAGACAATGAGGCAGGTGTCTTCGGCCTTCACGTCGTGGGGGAGCGCAACAGGCGGCGCCCGCGCGACCAGATCGAAAAGATTCGGCACGTCAGCTTCAGCGCCATCGAGCAGCATGAACCAGGGCTCGAGCTTGCCGCACGCCTCCCGTGCCACTGCAAGCGTGTCCGTACTGCAGGCGACAGCACTGACTTCGGCATGGCCGAGCACGTAGCCCGCTTCGTTGATCCCGAACTCGGGGTTGACCGGCACCATGATCGCGCCGATGCGCGCCAAGGCAAACAGCAGCAGCACATGTCCGTCGCTGTTGCGAGCCATGACGGCAACGCGGTCGCCTTTCCTGATTTCGCGTGCGATGAGCACGCACGCCGTGCGGTCGACCGCGGACGCGAAGTCCTGCCAGCTCCATTTCTTGTCGCTGAACAACATGAACGGCCGCTGCGGATCGCGTCGCTCGCGGCTAGCCAACGCGCCGCGCAGAGTGTAATCGTGCGCGGGATAGCGCTGCAGGACTTCGAGCGGTTTCTTCATAGGATATGGGGATTATAGGAGGCGCGGTGGTCACCAACAACACCGATTCACCGCGTCCACGAAGCGAATCGTTCCAATTGCCGTGTCAACCTCAGCCGCGTAACAGGGGCTCTCGCGTCACCGTGCCGCAACAGGAGATTTGACATACAATCGCACAGACGCTTCACGCCAAGAGAAGAGAAAGGGGAAAGGAGGGAGGAGTAACAGATGTTTGCCGCACCACCCGTGATTGAGACCGAGATTTTCGCCGAGTTGCCGGCGGCATTGCGCGTTTCCGACAAAAAATCGAAATGGGTGGAATTCAGGAAAAAAGGCCAGCCTGTCGAGAAACCGGAAACGATTCATTCCTATCTGGAGGGGCCGTCGTTTGACCGCGCAGGAAACCTTTATTGCGTCGACATTCCCTACGCCAGGGTATTCCGCATCTCGCCGCAGGGCGAGTTTTCGGTGGTGACCGAATACGAAGGCGAGCCCAACAGCCTCAAGATTCATAAGGACGGAAGGATGTTCCTTGCGGACCGGCAGCACGGCGTCATGCTGCTCGATCCGGCTTCCGGGAAAGTGACGCCCGTCGTGGACGAGGTCGCGGGCGAGCGGTTCAAGGGTTTAAACGATTTTGTCTTTGGAAAAAACGGCGATCTCTACTTCACCGATCAAGGAAACAGCAGCATGAACGACCCGAGCGGCCGCGTGTTCAGATTGCGGGCGGACGGGGAACTGGAGCTGATCCTGGATAACGTTCCCGGACCGAACGGAATCGCGCTGAATCCCTCGGAAACCCTGCTGTATGTCAATGTGACTCGCATGAACAACGTATGGAGGATCCCGCTGCTTCCGGAAGGCGGCATCATGCAACTTGGTGCAAAAATAGGCATTTTCATCCAGCTCAGCGGCAGTTTGTCCGGTCCGGACGGCCTGGCCGTCGACGCGGAAGGCAATCTGGCGATATGCCATTCCGGGCTCGGCACGGTGTGGCTGTTCAGCAAACTGGGTGAGCCGCTCTTCCGAATCAAGTCCTGCCGCGGCATCAGGACGACCAATTTGGCATACGGCGGCCCGGACTTTAGGACGCTTTATATCACTGAATCCGAAAGCGGCAGCATCCTTAAGGCTGCGATGCCGTTTGCCGGCCACCCGTTGTACTCGCACAGGTGAGCGCATGAAGATCACCTCGATCAAGACCCACGCCGCGTCGATTCCGTTCGAAGTCCCGCGCGTGACGGCCCATGAACCGATGCGAGCCGCGAGCGTCATCCTGGTCGAAGTTCAGACCGACGACGGCGTGGCGGGCTACGGTCAGATCCACGGCGCGCCGATCAAGGAAATTTGCGAGTGGGTCATGCGCTTCGGCGAGATAGTGCGCGGCATGGACGCCCTCGGCCATCTCGAAGTCTGGGAACGGTTGTTCTCGCTCACCACCCCGCGGCCGGGGGGAACCTGGGGACGCGACGGCCTGCCGCCGCCTCTACCGCGGGCGGCCAGGCCGCAGATCATGGCGGCCATCGGCGGCATCGACATCGCACTGTGGGACATCAAGGGCAAGGCCGCCGGGCTGCCCGTGTACCGGCTGCTGGGCGGTACGAACCGGCCGGTACTGGCCTACGCGACGGGCGGCTATTATCGCGACGGCGCCCCGCTCGACGCGTGTGCGGTGGAACTCGCCTCCTCTGTCGCCGCCGGCTATCGCGCTGTCAAGCTCAAGGTCGGCGGGCTGACCATCAACGACGACGTGGAGCGCGTGCGCCTGACGCGCGAGGCGATCGGCAAAGACACTTTATTGCTGCTCGACCTGACCGCCGCATACGGAATCAATGATTGCATCGTGTTCGCGCGAGCGGTCGAGCCCTACGACATCTATTGGCTGGAAGAGCCGCTCTACTGGTATCTGCAGCCGGCCGATTTCCAGCGGCTCGCCGCGGCGACACCAATCCCGCTCGCCCACGGCGAGCGCGAGCTCAGCCGCTTCACCGTGCGGGACTTCATGACCTCCGGCGCGGTGCGCTTCGTGCAATTCGATTCCACCCGCCACGCTGGTTTCACCGAGTCCCTGCGCATTGCCACGCTCGCCGAGCAACTCGGCGTGCGCATCGCGCCACACCAGGCGCCGGAGTTGCACGCGCACCTGTGCGCGGCGTTCCCCAACGCGAGTTTCGCGGTGGAATCGAACGGCATTCCCGACCCGCTCTGGTCCGGCATGTATGCACGGCGGGCCCAGATCCGCAACAGCCACGTGCATCTCGAGGAAGCGCCGGGCTTCGGCATCGAAATCGACTGGAATTTCATCGACCGCCATCGCGTGTAATAGCGGAGCGATGCGCTGCTTCGCTATTTTTCCAGCGGCATTGGCGTCCTGGTCCGGCGGGCGCGGGCGCGAAATCCCCCGCTCGCCACGCTCACATTGCCATCAGATCGACGAACTCGTTGACCGCCATCGCTTCCAGCTTGGCTTGATCCAGGCACACGTCGCGAATCCTGGCACGCTGCCTGGGCGCGAACACGCGCGCGAGGTTGGTTTCGAATTTTTCCATCAGCAGCGGCACGCCTTCGTCGCGCCGGCGGCGGTGGCCGAGCGGATACAGGACTTCGGAAAGCGGCGTGCGGCTGCCATCCTTGAAAAAGACCTGGATCGAATTGGCGTTGGTGCGCTTGGCAGGATCGTGGTATTCCTTCTCGTAGCGCGCGTACTCGGCGAGCTTCATCTTCGCGCGCAGCGCATCGATGCGGGGATCGGCGGCCACCTGGTCCTCGTAGTCCTCGGCGGTGAGCTTGCCGAAGATCATGCCCACCGCGATCATGTATTGCATGCAGTGGTCGCGGTCCGCCGGGTTGTGCAGCGGCCCGACCTTGTCGAGGATGACCATCGAGGAATTGTGGCAGCGGACGTCGATGCGCTTGATCTCCGAGAGGCGGTCCTTCACCAGCGGGTGCAGCCTGATCGCCGCCTCCACCGCGCTTTGCCCGTGGAACGCCGTGGGATAGGCGATCTTGAACAACACGTTTTCCATGATGTAAGTGCCGTACGGGCGCTGGAACTTGAAGGACTTGCCTTCGAACAGCACGTCGTAGAAACCCCAGGTCCTGGCGGTCAACGCCGAGGGATAGCCCATCTCGCCCTTGAGCGCGAGCAGCGCCAGCCACACCCCTCGGCTCGCGGCGTCGCCCGCCGCCCACGACTTGCGGGGGCCGGTGTTGGGCCGGCGGCGGAAGGTCGCGAGCGCATGGCCGTCAACCCAGGCATTCGACACGGCATTGATGATTTCCTCGCGCGCGCACCCGAGCAGTTTCGCCGCCGCCGCGGTGGTCGCAATTTTCACGAGAATCGTGTGGTCAAGCCCGACTGCGGTGAAGCCGTTCTTGATCGCGAGCCCACCCATGATTTCGTAGGCCTTGATCGCCGCTTCCAGCACGTCGCGCACCGCGAGCGGCTTTTTCCCCCGAGCTACGCGGGCGCGCGAAAGATAATCCGCGAGCATGAGCAGCGCGCCGATATTGTCCGAAGGATGGATCACCGTCTCGCCGTAGAACGCATCGTTGTAGTCGAGCCAGCGGATCATCGCGCCGAGATTGAATGCCGCCGTGACCGGGTCGAGCACGAAGGGTGTGCCCGGCACCTTCGCGCCATTGGGCACCAGGGTGCCAGGAACGACGGGGCCCAAGAGTTTCGTGCAGGCGGGATAGGACAGCGCTTCGAAGCCGCAGCCCAGACTGTCGATCAGGGTAAGCCGCGCGGTCTCCCACGCGAGCGTGCTCTTGACCGCGTAGCAGTCGACATAATCGGCGATGTCGGCGATGACCTTGTCGGGTGCGGGACGAACGTTGGAGGCCGCTGTAGACATGGGCGTTGGCTCGAAATCGCGCCGTTAGCGTGGCGCGGATGACGCTTGCTACAGCTTGATGTTCCGCGCCTTGATCAGCTTCGCGTACTTTTCGACTTCCTTCTTGAAATAAGCCGTCAACTCATCCGGCGTGCTGCCCACCGGATCGGCGCCCTCCTTCGACATGAAGCCCCGCACTTCGTCCGACTTGAGCGCCTTGCCGATCTCGGCATTCAGCTTGGCGACAATCTCCTTCGGCGTGCCGGCCGGAAAGAACATCGCATACCAGTTGTCCGACTCGAACCCGGGATAGATCGAATTCATGGTCGGGAGGTCCGGAAAGGCGGACGATTTCTTCGGCGTGGTCACCGCCAGAGGACGTACCTTGCCCGACTTCAGATGCGGCGCAACGGCGAGCGCCGTTGCGAACTCGAAGTCCACCTCGCCGCTGAGCAGCCCGGTCATCGCGGGGCCGCCGCCCTTATACGAGATCATCGGCAAGTTGAGGCTGGCGTAGTAGTTCAGCATCTCGACCGAAAGGTGGCTGGTCGTACCGGCGCCGTTGTTGCCCGGATTCATCTTGCCCGTTTTCTTGGCGAGCGCGACGAGCTCCTTCACACTCTTCGCCGGCACACTGGGATGGACCGACAGCACCAGCGGCACCGACGAGATCCAACTCACGGGCGCCAGGTCCTTGAACGCGTCGAACGCCACCCGCTACCCATAGAGCGTGAGGTTGACCGCGAGCGACGCGGTCGTAAACAGG
>Ga0153915_10002643_pt1 | contig 16315 bp, 13 predicted proteins | sample Opewatmetagenome_2_FD_107003 | JGI IMG/M metagenome (GOLD analysis project Ga0153915, IMG submission 107003) | Freshwater wetland microbial communities from Ohio, USA - Open water 3 Core 3 Depth 3 metaG | ecosystem: Environmental > Aquatic > Freshwater > Wetlands | place: USA: Ohio, Lake Erie...
TCTTCATTGATCACCTGCTCGGTGGCGGTACTATCCGGTACCGCTTCGACCATATAGATCAGAGCATCGGCATCCGCAATTGCAGACTGAATCTGCCGTAGCATGGCCTGCTGTAATTTATATTTAAATTGTTCCAGAATACCTGGTGTATCCAGAAAAATGATTTGGAACGACGGATCATTCATTATCCCCAGTATACGACGGCGGGTGGTTTGTGGCCGTGGTGATGTTATCGATAATTTAAAATCGAGTAATTTATTCAGCAAAGTGGATTTCCCGACATTAGGACGACCAATCAAGGCTAGATACCCTGCTTTAAACGACAATCCGTCTGTCATTTTCTCAAACCTGATATAAGTTCAAAAATACCATCCAGTTGTTCCTTTAATCTGGGATGTCGGGTACTTTGCGGTAGATTTTCTGTCTCGATTTCGTACAGAACACCTTGCTGGCCAATAAAAATAAAACGAAAAGGGTGCAGTTTTTCAAGGTGGTGAATAAAATCGGATTTAAAAATCCTGGCATTTTGGCGTGCAGAATCAGACTTACGTAAACCATACAGCGGTTCACCCTTTATGGAAAGAGGTTCATAATCACCAATGGATTTCTCTTCTATATCCTTCAACCATTGAAAAGAAGAAATGGTTAATGACTCTTTTAAACTTGTAGCCAGACTGATATCGATCAGGTTCGAACGACCTTTTTTCAATCTTTCGCTGCTAAAGTTAATGGTCAGGTCGATCTGCTGATAATTTCCATGATAAAAAGGTCTGGAAAAAAAACCATGGCGTATTACCTGGCCACCAATATCATCAACTAAATCCAGCAGGTTCGACTGAATCCCATCCCAGTACCATTTACGAAGTACATTTAGAATAATGAAAATTATTATTACCAATCCAAATATCAGCAGCAGTATTAACAGCATAGATTTAATCATATCTTATACCACGATCAGGATATATAGATTGGCATGGGTGAGAAGCAGACAATGAAGATTACGTAGGAGCACCAGGCTAACAGTCGCCGGCCGGTATTCAGTTCAAGTTGATCATTCATAGTGGGTGGATGTCTTAACTTAATAACAAACAAAATCAACACAGTCCAGACCAACCAGTTAGTTGAATAAAAATTCAAGAGGGCCAGTGCAATAAAAGCTATCAAAGCAATATATCGTGCCTTTTTATTCAATAATGCATAACTAATATGTCCACCATCCAGTTGACCAATTGGCATTAGATTAAGTGCTGTCACCAGTAACCCGATCCAACCGGCAAATATATAGGGGAAATGATAAATTTCGTACATCGGTAAATATTGAACCCCCATTAACCGGCGCATTAAATCAAACAGAATAGAATCGCCCAGGGTCAGGGCACCGCTACTATTGTCAGCCCAGGGATGTATTTGAGAAACATACAATTTAACCCCTTCCAGATCAGGTAACTGCCAAAAACCGATAATGATCAAAATCAGGCTGAGGCAAAAACTGGCCAGCGGCCCGGCTATGCCCACATCCAATAAAGCACGTCTATCCGGAATGGGTGATTTTATTCTAATGAAGGCCCCGAAGGTTCCAAAACTGAAATAAGGAATAAAAAACGGAATGAAATACGGTAAGGTGGCACTGATACGATGGCGACGTGCGTACCAGTAATGTCCGAATTCATGGGCCCCCAATACGAATAATAAACTTAATGAATAAGGTAAACCGCGCAGTATATTGCTGAAATTAGTAACCGGATCAAATCCCAGTAGCATGGCGCCGGTCATACTGGTTGTCAGTAATGTGGCAACCAATAAAAGAATATTAAGATTATAATCCCCTTTCCTGGTTTGAGAATACTCGGCGATGAGGCGCAGCAGATATTCGCGCGGCGTTACCTGTAACTGGGAATGAATACCGTGGGACAGCAGTGTTTGTTGTATATCTTCGATTTCCCTTTCTGAAATATTTTCTTTGTATTGACGATACACTACCGAACCATACAAACGACTGATATAATCCAATACCATTCTGTCAGCAATAATATTTTTAGAATATTCGATAAGTTCCTTTACCTGCACAAGTTGTTTGCTTTCTCTTTAAAAAATTAAGATATCTGTGACCGTGGAATCTTGACCGGGACCGTATTCTTGCTTAACCGACCTGCCATCGACCGTTTTACCGATTATTTATTCTCAATTTCACCTGTCATCGGTACAAACCGGACTGGCAGCAGTGTCTGCTGAGTAATGCCCAGTTCATTCTTTTGGATCAGTACCAGATCCTGTGAAAAATCACCCAGCGGCAGAATCATCCGGCCTCCGATACGAAGTTGGTCTGCCAATGGCTGCGGAATTTTTGTGGGAGCGGCGGTAATGATAATCGCATCGAAAGGTGCATGCTCAGGCCATCCTTTATACCCGTCCCCGCTTTTGACGAATATATTCTTATAACCCAGCGCTTTTAAATTCCTCTCTGCGCGACGGGCCAGCACATCAACAATCTCGATTGTAAAAACAGAATCCGTCAGTTCAGCCAGGACCGCAGCCTGATAACCCGAACCCGTACCAATCTCCAGCACTTTATCTCCAGACTCCAGTTCAAGGTTCTCGGTCATATAGGCAACAATATAGGGCTGGGAAATAGTCTGATCTTCACCAATCGGTAAAGGTTCATCCGCATAGGCGTACTTTCTCAAATGATCCGGTACAAATTTATGACGAGGCACTTTACGCATAGCTTGCAGGACTTTTTCATCGTGTATACCACGTCGTTCAATCTGATCCTGGACCATGCTGATCCGCATTTTTTCGTACATTTTTTCCGAATTTATATTTTGGGTTTGTTGTTGTTCACAACCAAGCATCAACAAAAAAATAAAAATTAACATACGCATAGAATTCCTCAACTGGTTGCCAGACAGCGGACATGAGTTAGAACGCTGTTGGCCAGGGCTTTCAGATTATACCCGCCTTCCAACAAGGAAATTATTTTTCCACCTGCATATTTATCCGCATAATGCAGTACTGCTTCCGTCATCATTTGAAATCCATTTTCACTCACCAGCATTTCAGCCAGTGGATCGTCCCGGTGGGCGTCAAATCCAGCAGAGATGAGTACCAGGTCGGCATGAAATTTATCGCTAATTAAATCCAGATCCTTACCGAAAGCCTGAATATAATCCTGGTCATCGCTTCCGGCCGGCAGGGGATGATTCAGGGTAAATCCTTTACCCCGGCCGGTGCCTGTTTCGGTCGTATTTCCTGTACCCGGGTAGAATGGGTATTGATGAATACTATAATAAAAAACAGTAGGATCATTTTCAAATTGATGTTGTGTACCGTTACCATGATGCACATCCCAGTCAACAATCAATACTTTTTCAGCCAGGCCGGCTTTTTGAGCATAACGGGCAGCCAGTGCTACATTATTAAAGAGGCAGAATCCCATCGCCTTATTTCTTTCCGCATGATGTCCCGGCGGCCGGACGGCACAAAACACCTTTTTTTCTTCTTTGCTGATTAAAGCATCCACGGCTGAAACTGCTGCTCCGGCCGCATAGAATGCAGCCGATAGTGAATGGGCACCTACCACCGTATCACCATGATCGAGTAAGTGGATACCAGTTTTAATCTTTGTATCGATGTCAGCCAGATAGGCCTTATCGTGAATGAGTAAAACTGTTTCCTCATCAGCCTTTTGCGGTTCTGCTTGTTTTATATGTAAAGACGAATTATTCTCAGCCAATATATCATTGATCACCTGCAACCGTTGATATCGTTCCGGATGACCCGTACCGGTATCATGCTTTAAATATACGGGATGAAAAAAATACAGCAATCCAAATCCTCTATATTTTGGAGAAATATATTTTGAAAGTGGTGCCTACTCCTTTTACGGACTCCACTTCAATTCTACCCTTATGCTCATCAATTACCTTTTTAACGATAGCCAGCCCCAGACCGGTTCCCCCTTCTTTTCCGCTGGTGACAAAAGAGCCGAACAATTTATCTTTGATTTCATCCGGAATACCGGAACCGGTATCCTGCAACCGGAATAGTACCTGCCCATCCTGTTCAACCGCGTGCAACCTGAAGGTTCCACCCGGTTTCATCGCTTCCAGAGCATTTTTCATGATGTTCATGAAGATCCGGTTGATTTTCTCCGGATCAACATAAATCATACTAGCTGTGTTAATCGACCATTCGAAATTATATCCCTTGCGCTTAATATCATCCTCAAAATATTTTACAAAATCCTTTACCAGTTTGTCGACCGGATATTTTCGCGGTAAAATTGTAGTTTTACCTTTGGCAAAATCCAGCACATCCGTTGTCATACTGGTAAGACTTTTAATCTGTTGATTGATTATGTCGGCATATTCCTGGCGGGTGTCCTGCTTTTCTTCTTCCAGTAAAAGATCGACAAATCCTAAAATATTACTCATTGGTGTACGCAAATCATGTACGATGGTGCTCATCATATTACCGATGGTAGCCAGACGGTCGGCTTTGGTTTTTTCATCGCGCAAACGGTAATTTTCTATGCCCCGGGCAATCTGCCCGGCGATTGAATCCAGTATATGTTGATCATTAGCCGAAAAAATATCATTTTCGCCAGCCTTATTCAACAGGACCAGAACTCCGATTACTTTTTTCTCACTCATCAAGGGGGAACATACCATGTTATCAATAGTCAGATTCAGATGCTGGATCATTGCCCGGTCAAGGTAAGGATCATCATCTATCTTGTTGCATAGATAAGATTTCTGAATTTCGAATACATGACCGATAATTCCTTTGTTTACTGAAAAAGGTGCCGTTTTCAGTTTAGTTTCATCAATATTTACCGCATATCGCTGGGGGAAATCTCTATTATCAGAACCGGTTAGTAAAATGAAACTGCTTTCGGCATTGAGTGAATGGCTGACCAGTTCCAGCAAATTTTTTAACATCTTATCCATTTGTTCAGCCTGGCTCAACTCTTTCTCCAGGTTGAACAGCAGGTTTAATTCATTTAAACGGTCTTCCAGATTGCTGTACAGGCGGGCATTGACAATGGCAATGGCTATAGGTGAAATCAGTGATGAGAGAAGTTCTTCATCCTCTTTTGTGAAAATCCCGTCTATTTTATTCAGGATCTGAATCACCGCCATAATTCTGCCGAGCTGATTTTCATCTTTAACCGGTTCCCGGATGGGCATTGTCAGAATAGAACGGGTTATATACCCCGTTTTTTTATCGGTAGAAGGATCAAACCGGCTGTCATGATACGCATCCTGAATGTTAATCAATTCACCTGTTTTAGCAACATAACCCGAGATACCCACGCCGATCTTCAGTCTAATTTCCTTTATTTCTGCTTTTAAGGCAATCTTGGACCATAGTTCCCCTTTTTCAAAATCAACCAAATACAGGGTGCCTCTCTCGGCCTGCATCAATTTGGTTACTTCATCCATGATCAACCTCAGCAGCCGTTCCAGGTTCAAGACCGAACTGAGGGTTTTACCGATATATTGCATGGAACGCATCTCTAATTCCCGTCGCGCTAGCAAATTCTGCAGATCGGCTAAACCTGTTTTCTGCTCTTTTACGACCGGCTTAGATTTTGAGAGATTTTTCTTTACCATAGTGGCACCTGATGTAAAATAGACCTTAATTCACTTTCGACTTTTCATATTCTTTTCGCCAGGAGGTAACCAGTTGGTGGGCCTGACGTAACGGTTCGGGTAACCGACATTTACGGCAACAGGATAAAATAAGTTCGACACCCTGCTGCAGGGTAATCCGATTGCCAACCGACACAAAGACAGGTTTGGTACCCGGCCTGGTTCTTAAAACCTGACCTATCTTTTTACCTTTATAGGTAAGATTGCTGGCAGATCCTCGCTGATCAGCCGGTTGATCGAATTCCCCCACTAATTTCTTTTTAGCACAACCCAGACAGGGTTTATCGATCAGGACGCCAATATGAGCTGCGATGCCTAATCCCCGCGGATGAGCAATCCCATGTCCATCAAAAAGAAAAACATCAATATTCTGTCTCTGGCTGGTAATAAGGTCTAGCAGGACCGGCGCTTCCCGAAAACTCAAATAGCCGGGAATATAAGGGAAAGATATAGGGCTGGTTTGTATAATCGTCTCAAGCACATTCAGTTCCGGAAAGTTCATCACAACCATTCCCCCAATAAGCAGGTTACGGGATTTTAAGTAAGAAACGTCAAAACCGGCAATTTTTTTTATCGGTACCTGCAACTTAGATATTTTTATTTTTTTCGCCAGATCTTCCTGAATTATTTTTGCCTGCTGAATACTTGTTTGCCAGGTGTGCCGGAATTGATCTTTTATGGTTGTCTGCATTTACTCTTCGGACATGGATACCACCGCATCTTCTATACTTGCGTAGGTATCAAATATTTTATTTAATTGAGTGATAATCAGTAAACTTTCGACTTTTTTGGTCACGTTGGCCAATTTTAGCATGCCATTGACTCTCTTTAATGTGGTCATGCAGGTTATCAGTATCCCCAGATCGGAACTATTCATCCATTTCACATTTTGCAGATTAAGCACTACATTTATTACTTCATCCTCGATCAGACTGCGAATTTTTTCATGTAACTCCTTCGTCTCAGATCCTCCCATAAGATTTCCACCAATTTCCAAAATCGCCAGATTATTTCTAATCGTTTCACGAATTTTCATCTATTAACCTTTCCAGAATATCCACAATGGCAGCAGTGCTTAAGAAATTTTTAATGGATTATGTCTTTGAACTTATTAAAAAAAGTTAATTTAAGTCAATAGAAATATCGGCCTGGACGTAAGGTGAAATTACCATTCCGTCGTCTACAATATTTTGTTAAATTAATTATTTAATAGTATAGTCCCTTAGTCCCTTAGTCCCTTAGTCCCTTAGTCCCTTAGTCCCTTAGTCCCTTAGTCCCTTAGTCCCTTAGTCCCTTAGTCCCTATTAATATTTTATTTCATTAAGAATAGAATAAATCAGATAATTCTTCATTACCCGGCGTACATAATTACGGGTTTGTTGAAATTCTATATTTTCAATAAAGACATCCATATCCTGATTATAATCCGTTTTTTTCCAGCGGATTACGCGGTGTGGACCCGCATTATATGCTGCCAGGGCATATTCAACTGTATCGTTAAAGTAATTCAATAATTTTCGCAGATAATAAGTACCCATATTAATATTCAGTTCAGCATTAAATAGATTTTCCGGTTTGGTAAAATGAATACCCAGTTCCTCAGCAATTTCACTGGCTGTCTGCGGTATAATTTGCATAAGACCATAAGCATTGGCATATGAACGGACCTGAAAATCATAGGCACTTTCTTCCCTGATCAGGGCCAGAACCAAATTCAAATCGAGATTCCGTTTGGCACAATAATCAGCTAACAAATGATCATAGTAAAGTGGATACGATTCTTTCAGCATAAATGGTTTATCAAGATTGTCAAGATCATTAAAATATTTTTGATTGATATAATCATAGATCCGGAAGGAACGGCTGAAGGCGCCAAACCGTTTATACATTTCTGCCAGGGCTACCCATTCTTTTAATGAAGCGGGTTGATGATAATTCTCGGATATTTCCTGTAAAGCAAAATTATCACCCAGCACTTCACGAATAATAAATACTTTTTCAAACTCCGATAACCACAGATTGATACTCTCAGCGTATGATTTAATAGGATTGCTTGTGCTGCTTAATTTTTGCGGCAGATCCAGCAGCGGGTCAATAACTTTGCGATACATGAAATAACTTTTTACCGCATAATAACTATCAAATAAGTTTTTACCTAGTGTAATAAAAAGTGTATCTGCCTGATCCTGCCAGCCACGTTTCTGATAGGTCTTAGCCAACCAATATCGGCCGCGGTGTTGTTGAAAGACAGATTCCCGGTTCGAGCCAATCTGGCTGAAAACGGTAATGGCCTGGTCAAATTTGTCTTGACAATAGTACATCAAACCGATCCGAAAGCGGGCTTCCCAGGCATAATCGCTTCCTGGCCACTGCCGGATCAGGTCAGAATATAATTTCTCGGCCGTTTTCAATTTGCTTAAATCTTCATATATCCGGCCGGCCTTCCAGATTGACTCGGCGGCAATACGTCTGCGGGGGAACAGGTTAGCATAGTCCATATATTTTTCAGCAGCATCTTCTTTTTTACCAAGCAGCATATAACAGCGGGCCTGCATGAGTTCTACCTTAGGTTCCAGATTTTTATTCCGCAAGCCGTTGATCAAGTTCTTAAATCCATATAAGGCAGTCTGATACTGGCCGCGTTCAAAATAGACCTGAATCAGATAAAATCGCGCTTTTTCCTTGAGTTCGGGATCGGTTGTATGGATAATATAATCTTCTAATTTCCTGGTTAGGGTGATAAATTCACGATGCTGCAAATATACATCGGCCATCGTGAAAAATAATTTTTCCGGCAACATCTCTGAATTTTCGAAACTTAAGGCAATTTCCAGCGCTTCCGGTGATTCCGGATATAATTGCATAATCTGGTACATCCGGTCCCTGGCATCCTCTTCCTCGCCTAAATTCAATTTGGATTGGGCAATCCGGCTTTGGAAAAAGGGACGATAGGCGGTATATACTTTCCGATTCAGCAGAAGTAAATAATGATTAAGCGCCGATGTGTACTGCCGATGTAAATATTCATAATCTGCAAGATGATAGAGAACGGAATCTGCCAGAAAATGACTGGCATAATGCTTAAAAAAGTCAGCACTGATTTTTTGCACCTGCTGGCTGTCATCCTGTTGTGAAGCAATAAGAAAAAGGAAATAATCAACATATTCAGCCAGCCGAGCATCGGTATGCTTTACGTTTTTAAATACCAACCGGGCCGAATCCAGTTCGCCATCATGCAGGAAGCAAACGGCCATTTTGAAATTCAATTCGAAATTCTGCTTCAAGTAATGATCATTTTCCTGCAGGTGCCGGTAATGCCAGAGCGCTTCCTTATAACAGTGATTCGTGTATAAACTATCGGCCTGGTGCAAAACATCATTGGCGGGCAGCCAGGTATAGAACCCCCCCAGAATAATTAGACAGATCCACCTGTTATAATTGAAAAAGCGCGTCATAATACTATAATCGGAACTTTTTAACTGCACTTGAAACTCAGCGTATAATAGCTATTTTCCCACTCATGGAAAATTTTCTACCTTTAATCCTGAAAAGATAGATACCGGTTGCCACCGTTTCTCCCCGGGCATTCGTTAAATTCCACCGTAGATTGGAATCACTTATATTCCCTATATGGACCACACTTCTGCCATTAATAGTAAATATATACAACTCCGACTGTGGCGGAAGATTCCTGAAGTCAATCCAGCGTTGCCCTGCAGCGATATTCACCGGATTAGGTCCGAAGGTTATGTTCTTGAGACCCTGCGAGTCAGGTGGAATTGAATCCAGATAGACCTGAACCGAGAAAGAAGTATCCTGAAGTCCAGCATTGGTAAGAATTAATATCAGAGAATCAGCAGCCGAGATTGGTTCAAAATAAAGGTGATTTACTAGATTTAATTGTGATTCTTGCTGATTTCGTATGGTCAGAAAACCCGCTTCAGGATAATCCCGTACTTCAATATCATATAGAATAGAATGGTTGTTTAAACTATCGAGCAGCAAAACACGATTGGCCAGATCCGATATGGAAAAGGTTCGGATAAAGGTACTGTCTACTGATATTTGATCACCATATTTGATAATCAATTCCGGGAAATCGGCCGATTCAATGAAATACTGATCCGAAATGGTCCGGCTCCCTGTGAAATACAGCCAGACAGCATACTGATTCAGGGATGCAAGCCAGGAAGTATGATATGGAGGTAAAGAAATAGCCCGGGCAATCGCTGTTAAACTATTTTCTGTTTTGATCCGGTCCCATATCAGAGTGACAATTTGGGGTCCATATTGCTTGGCCAACATTTTTAAATAGAGGCAATTAGCATAGGGGAATACGGAATAGGAATTATAAAAGTTAAAACTAGTATTGGAAAAGATTTCAAAAAACGGATTCAGATATTGGTAGTAATCATTAATAGTCGGATATACAATATCTTCCATCCAGGTTGAAGTCATTTCATAAAAGTAAAAATCTTCTGTACGTACATTGTATCCGAATTGCATAGCATGATTGAACTCATGAGCAGCCGTTACTTTTAAACCTGCTAATCCCTCACTGGGAAAACCCATAAAATCATTTTCAATTTCAATATAACTGGTGTAATTCGTACCCGGTAATGACGGGATATCGATCATGCTGGGATAAGTCAAGCCATAATAGATCATATCAGTAAAATAAATGGGATAGGTCGTAACCGGAATCCCATTATCATCCGGAGGCGGCTGAAAACCAAGTGTATCGATCTCGATTTGCCAGACACGATCAAAAATAACCATAGCCGAGTCGATATAATCCGGAACTCCATTCCCGCCTGGATCGGCCAGCGGTACAGCATTTAAGCCATCCTCATCCCAGTACAGACTGAATTTTCCGGAAGGTGATACCATACTCCGTTGTCGCAGAGGTGGTTCCATAATCCGCTGAAGATACAACTGCTGTTCCTGTTTGGTCAACTGATCCCAGAGCGCAAAAGTCTGCAGTACATAGCGTGTACCACTCTTGATTTGCCAGGCAGCCAGAGCGGGATCATTCGGATTATTGATAAATGTTTGAACTAGTTGTCTGGCTTCAGTTCCAGCCAGACTGGCGGTGCTTAAAATCAAGGTTGAAAACAAAAGAATTGTTTTCATCGGGACTTCTTTTTAAAAATCAATTTAAGGGGGACTCCCTGGAATCCGAATTTCTCCCGTAATTTATTTTCTAAAAAGCGTTGATAATGTTCGGCCACCAGATCGGGATGATTACAGTACAGAGTAAACAGGGGAGGGGTCGTTTTTAACTGTGATATATAATTGATTTTAATCTCTTTACCCATGGTTGCCGGGGGTGTGGTTCTGGCAATGATCGACAGCAGATACTCATTCAATTCGGCAGTGGGAATTCTTTTCTGCCTTTCCCAAAATACCCGGGTAATTAAATCCAGAGTTTTGTATAATCGCTGTTTTTGCAGAACAGAAATAAAAATAAAAGGTATATAACGTAAATCCCCCATTTTCTCCTTCAGTTCTTTGCTGTACCTGGCAATAGTATTTTGATCTTTTTCTACCAGATCCCACTTGTTGAATGCACAGACAATACCTTTTTTTTCCTGCTCTGCCCGCACCAGGACCTGAATATCCTGTTTAGAAAATTCTTCCTCAGCACTGATCATGTACAAAACAACATCACACCGACGCATACTCAGATAACTACGCAAATTGCTGTAGAAAACGATATTTTCTTTAATCTTGCTCCGCTTTTTCAAACCCGCCGTATCAATCATGATATAGTGCTGCTTTTTATAGGTAAATCGGGAATCAATTGAATCACGGGTAGTACCGGGTATTTCGGTGACTATCTGTCTCTGTTGATTTAATAAAGCATTGACCAGTGATGATTTACCTACATTCTCTTTACCAATTACCGCAATACGTATCGCACCACCATCTTGCTCCTGGGTTATAGAGGCCGTAAACCGGGAGGTTAATGCATCAAGCATGTCCCCCGTTCGTATACCGATCATCGCAGATACCGGCCAGGGCTGACCTAATCCCAATTTATAAAATTGCCCTACCTCCGCTACATCCCGTTCATCATCAACCTTATTGACCAGCAGCATCACCGGCCGCTGGCCGGTAATCAATTTTTCAGCCAGTTCCATGTCAATATCCGTAATACCGGTACGGGCATCAACAATGAACAAAATAACATCCGACTCATCGATGGCGATCTGGACCTGTTCCCGGACAGCCAGATCGATCTGACTTTTCGATTTGGGCAAATAACCGCCGGTATCTACTAAAATGAATGAGCGTCCATTCCATTCGGCTACAGCATAGTTACGGTCACGGGTTACCCCTGGTTCATCATCCACAATGGCCTGACGCCGGCCCAACAAGCGGTTAAACAAGGTTGATTTGCCCACATTCGGCCGGCCCACAATGGATACAACAGGTTCTTTCATGACTTGCCCGTCACCTTTTTTATTGTCGCAAATAATTCCAAGAATGGTTCCTGGAACACATGACAGCGTGAACCCAAACTCTCTTCCAATTGCGCAACCGTCCAGTTATCTAAAAATGAACCATCAGGGTTAAGTACACGGGGCGGTAACAAGACGATATCACCGAGTATTTTATTTTTTAATTGGCGGCATATGTCCTGACCAACCAATAATCCCGATACGGAGATGGATTCACCGTAAAATTCATTTTTTACAGCAATCAGGTCGATCTGGATCCGCTGGATCTGTCGCAATTTATTAATAATAAATTTTTCCAATGTACTTGCAGCCAGTGTACCTGTCACCCAGGTTATGATGAGTGGTTCGACAGGTTGTTTATTCAGAACGGGATAAATTTTATCAAATGAATCGATCATGTGCCGGAATTCCCCTACTCCATTTTCAATTTGATAGAATTCATCATAATAAGCAGTATCAGGAATTTCCTGCTCCGCCTTGATGAAAAACTCATCGGCCAGGTAAACAAAAGCAGATCCCAATTCCTGTCGCAACGAGGCTTGCATATGATTTGTATATTCTATCATCGCCGAAAGTTCCTGCCTGGTATGCAGGCGCAGAGGATACAGTTTGTCCCGGTGACGGGTTAGGCCAACCGGAACAACTGCTACGGACTTTACACCAGGGTAGAAATGCCCAAGATCGGCTATTGTCTGATCAAATATTTTTCCGTCATTAATTCCAGGGCATAGAACGATCTGAGCATGTAACTCAATTTCCCCCTTGACCAGGAAATCGATTTTTTCAAGCAGATGGTCATCGTTGCGGTTGCCGAGTAATACAGTACGGATCTTTTTGTCGGTTGCATGAACTGAAATATATAACGGCGAAAGTCGCTGCCGGACGATCCGCTGTAATTCCTCATCCCGGACTGTGGTGAGGGTAACATAATGACCATAGAGAAAAGAAAAACGATAATCCTCGTCTTTAAAATATAAAGCCCTGCGCATCCCTTTAGGATTCTGATATACAAAACAAAAGATACAGTTATTTCCACAGGCTTTCATTTTCATCGACTGTAGTTCCAAGCCCACTGCTTCATCATATTCTTTTTCTATATCGAAGATGATATAGGAATCGTCTCTTTTTATTAAAATATCCAGTTTCTCTTCGGCACTGTAAAATCGGTAGTCCAGTTCATCGTTAATATCATGATTATTAATCTTAATGATGGCATCCCCATCTTTTATCCCGATCTTTTGGGCAATACTGTCTGCCGCAACTGATATAATAGCAATCATGGTTCAATCTAGTTATATAACTTTTTGAAATTTACAGACTTATGCAGAATTTTTCAACGGCGGGAAATAATAAATTACCCATCCCCTCTATCTCCCCTTCCCTTATATACGCCCGTAGGCGTGACATAAGGGAAGGGGACGGGGGGTGGGTTATTGTTGATCTGATATTTTATCCCGTTCCTGGTTCCAACTTACCCATTCCAACTTGGCATCATCGGCCAGATTAAAATCAGATTTTACGTAAGAACCATCAGGACGTATGATAATCTGTTGCTGCGCCTTCACAATTTCGTACCACTCAGCCATGGAGACAGGATGCGGTCCCTGCACCTGCGATGGACCCTGGACCTGAGTCGGTTTACCAGGAACAACACCCATTCCCTGCGCCTGGGATCCCAGATTAGGACTTACAGCCACATTGCCCTCATATACCAATACCTGTGTTGACGAATCTGCTCCTGCATTCATGCGATAAATGGTTCCACGTACAGCAACCACAGCCGCCGGCGATTTTAATTTCCAGGTATCTTTATTGCTGACCACCTTTTTAACCTTTGCCCATAATTTACCAATCGCCAAATCGGATTCGACATTTTTTTCTTTTTTGGAAAATACCGCTTTCTCGATGGTATAAATAGATTGTTCATCGATGCGTACAACACTGCCATCATTAAATGTCACTTCGCAGCGTGATTGTTTTTTAGTTTCGATTTTATCGCCATTGGTTACGGGCATATTAAAGGAAACCTGACGCATTTGCTGTTCGCCTTTACTCATAATCAGGACATTGCCCAATGGAAAACTGACTTTACCCACCACATCTGCCTCTTTCGGGGTAAAGGAAACCGTAAGGAAAACAGCAAGGGTAAACAGAATAATGCTGGAAATGTTAATTTTCGTCATATACTATTTCCTATTTTATCTTGACCAAATCACCCGTTTGAAATCCCATTCCGCTTTTAACGATAGCTTTTGCTGCCTTACCATCAGCCATATCACCGGTAATCTGAATTTCACCAATCATCGACTCTTCAGAACCCAGCGATAAACCGGTATCCGGATCGATAATTTCTTCGCCCGGATGAAAAATCTTAAACACCATGCCCGGTTTCACACCACCCTTTGAACCGGGTTTCATAATGATGGTACCATCGTCTGAGGCCTTGATGATTTTCCCAACCCAGGGTACCGATTCCATACCTTCAGTCACATATTCTACACATTGTTCAATGGCCTCCCGGGATGCTTTGCCCAGCTGGGTATTGTCCCAGGTAGTGGTATTGTGAAAATCGATATCGTTGACGCCGACATTATCCAGACCTGTAGTGGCATCTTCACCGGAGGCCGATTTAGCGGCTACGATTTCACCGGTATTTACATTGACCAGGCGGATATCCACGGCCACTCGCGCCATTTTCTTGGAGACTCCCAGGTTTAAACCACCCAGCCTGCCAAGACCGCCACCTACTTTCGATTCTTTTTCCCCAAATTCGGTAACACTTCCGGTGACCAGCATCTCCGCCCCGAGTAGTTGCCCGACTTTGGCAGCGGATTGTGGGGTCACCGCACCGGATTGCCCTAACCCCTGTTCTTCGAGAACCTTCTCCAACTCTGTCCGTTCGATTACCATAAATTTTTTACTTTCCACCAGTGCAGTCACCAGCATATCCGCCACACCCTTGCCGATATCATACCCATAATGCGCACGGTCTTCAAAATCTACTACCGCTACCCTTTTTTTAAGGGCTGACATATCCTGGGCCAGCAGCGGAAGGGCACCAACAGCAAAAATTAAAAATAAAATCAGGAAATTTTTGTATTTCATTATATCCTCCTACAAATACTTATTCAGTCGGCTGGATGATCTGGGCGGAAACCTTATTGGCCGTCACCGATATCACCTTCAGTTTTAATCCTTCTATTTCTTTTGTTTCCAGTTCTGCCGCCAGTTGTTCACCAGTTCCCTTGGTATCAATATCGAACAGAGCGGTACCACCGGCAAAACTACGCTGATTGACAGCCTGGATTCCCCGGATATAAAATTTCAAACTGTTTTTCAATGTATTCAATTGCGTAAAATTGGTAATATTCATGACCTGTAATTGCACCTGTCCGCCGCTATACACATCCTTTTGCCAGCTTTCTATAATTTTATCTTTTAATTGCTGGGCAGCTTTCTTGGCAGCCTTCTGTAAGGCCTGGGTTCCCCCCGTCACTTCATCGATGTGCGCAGCATTGTCATAGGCCGAAGCGGTAGCAAGTATCGTGGAATTATCGGCCTGGATCGCACGCAAATTCATATTGGCCTGGCACGATTTCATACCCGAATTCCGTAAAACGGCAGGACCACCGGAAGCCTCCTTAGCCACTGCTGTACCGGTGATAATAACTTCTGCTCCCAACCGGGTGGCGATACTGGCAGCGGCATTTGCATCTCCCTGCATGGCGGCTTCAACGACATCACTGGCAATATTGACCTTGGATTGCTGAGGATCTACAAATGTAAAACCAAAGGCCATCATATCGTTCATTAACTCGGTTTCAGTCACATTCATATCGTTCAGATAGACCCCATAATTCTCGGTGATGTTTTTTTCATCAACCAGAACCATCAATCTTGGTTTACCCTTGCGTTGTATGATAACACCAATGGCCTGCAAATCATTACGCAGATCGGATAATTTGACCGTGGCCCGAATCGTTACTTCCAGTGTATTTTCCATCTGTTTATTGGTGGAAATAATGTTATACTTTTGTACATACCCCGCGGTTTTAGTATAAATATTATCCTCGACCGTCTGGTAATTTTCAACCAGTACATTCGATTCAACCATCGTTCCGACTACTTGTTCCACGGCATTACGCAGGGCTGCAGCTACCGCGTCCTCCTGTGCTTTGGCTTCGTCACCAGCCAGAA
>Ga0153915_10002644_pt1 | contig 16310 bp, 14 predicted proteins | sample Opewatmetagenome_2_FD_107003 | JGI IMG/M metagenome (GOLD analysis project Ga0153915, IMG submission 107003) | Freshwater wetland microbial communities from Ohio, USA - Open water 3 Core 3 Depth 3 metaG | ecosystem: Environmental > Aquatic > Freshwater > Wetlands | place: USA: Ohio, Lake Erie...
ACGGCCTCGTTCCAGGTGATCCATGAGGGCCTCGAGCACCAAATCGAGATGCCGCATGTGCCGCCTCCGGAAGAGTTGCCTGAAATGCTCGAAACGCTGCGCCCGCTGCTCGACCGGTTGCCGGACCGCGTGCGCCGGTTCGTCGAAGCGCCGCGACCGTTCGAGTTCCGCATGGTGCAGCCCGTGAACGTGCTGGAACCGCGCAAGGCGGCGCCGGCGCGTCAAGTCTGGTTCCGCGCGCGTGGCCCCGTTCCGGGTGACGAATCGCTTCACCGGCGGCTCCTCGCCTACGTTTCCGATTTCTATCTGCTTGACACGGCCACCTTGCCGCATGGCATGTCGTTCTTCAGCACCAAGGTGGTCATGGCGAGCATCGATCACGCCATGTGGTTTCATCGCCCGCTGCGCGTGGACGACTGGCTGCTGTACGCGCTCGATAGTCCGAGCGCTTCGGGCGCGCGGGGTTTCGGGCGCGGGAGCGTGTTCTCGCGCGACGGACGCCTCGTTGCCAGCACGGCGCAGGAAGGGCTCGTCCGGCTCGTCGGCGCCTGAGGCGCGGTGTGAACGGTGCCTGCGCCCGACGTCGTCGCGGCGGGACTCGGCAGCCCACCAGGCCCACCGCATTTGTCTTCTATGCGCTGCTCGCGCTCGGCGCCACCCTTGCCACCGGATCCGCTTCCGCGCCCGCGCCGATCTTGGATCCGGCGCCTGCCGACGCCCTGTATCAGCTGTGGCCGGGCGTGCGGGATTCGAGCGAAGAGGTCATCGTCACGCTCGACGGCGGACGCCCGTCGTTTTCGGACGCGGGTGAAGTGCGAGTACGCACGCTCGTGGCGCGCGTGAACTTGCCGTGGCTGGGCTCGCGTGTGCTCTATCTCGAAGAGTTTCTGCACGACCAGCCGGCTGTGCTGCGCCGGCAGCTGCTTCTCAGAATCGAGCCGGACCCCGGTGGCGGGCGGCGCGTTCGCGTGTACCCGTACACATTCAAGCATGCGGAACGCTGGCGTCAGCTCAATCGCAGTCCGCGATTGCTTGGGGCGCTGCGCCCGAGCGATGTCGACCCGACCGAAGGATGCGATCTGGTGTTGCATCAGGAAGGCGACCAGTTCCGCGGGGGCACCACCGGTCTCGATTGCAGCGACGCGTCACGCGGACCTTCACTCTACGTCGACTATCGCATGGTGATCGGCACCGATGTGTACTGGTATCGGCGCCGCCTCATGCGCGAAAGCGACGATGAGTTGCAGGAAGAGGTGATCGGTTACAACTGGTTCGAGCCCAACGATGCTCGCCTGTTCGCGTGCCGCGTCGAATGGTCGGCGACGGGGCGCCTGGGCGATCTGCGCGAGCTGGCGCGCATAGATCTGCACGACCAGGGCGGCCGCGCACGCTTCGGCACGCCGGACGGTCGCAAGTTCGAGCTGTCTTTGCACAGTGAGGACTGGCCTTTCGCCGGCGATCGGGACGCGCTCATCCTGTTGCTGGAGCAGCCGGATGATCCCGAGCCGATCGCCTCGGCCTGGACCGAGCTCGATGCGCGCCAGATCGCGATCGACCTCGGCTGGATGAACGTGCGCTGCGGGCCCCTGGTGCCGGAGACGGGCGAAATCACGTCCTGATCGAGCGTCCTATTTGCGATTTGCCATCGCGTCGATCTGCTGAATCAGGAGCGGGTTGAAACGCTCCGGCGCTTCCATCATCAGGAAATGCCCGGTGTGCTCGAGCGTGATCGCCTTGAAGTGCGGCAGCGATTTTCGAATGCGCGCTTCGTCCGCCGGCGCGCCGTGGTCCGAATTGATGGCGACCACCGGCACGTGAATGTCCGGCAGCACTTTCGTGAAGTCCATACGCAGCAGCGACTGCATGGCCGGAACGGCCACCTCCGGCGGCTCTAGTGACATGTCGTACGCCACCTTCTGCACGAACTTCGGGTCCGCATCCTGCGTGAAGAACGAGCCCGTGACGAAGTCGCGCGTGTGCCCGATGAAGTCGTCGCGGAAGGGCTTGAGCGTCGTCTCGATCTGCGGCTCGGGCATCTGCGGCTGGCCGATGGTCTTCAAGGCATCCACCGCAATGATGCCGACCACGCGGTCGCCGATGCGGCGCGCGGCTTCCAGGGCCACCGGCGCGCCCATGGAATGCCCGACCAGCACGATCTTCGTGTTCTGAATCTGACGCGCAACGGCCGCGACATCTTCGCCAAAATTTCCCATCGACCAGTCGGTGCGGTTGCGGCCGGAGGCGCCGTGGCCCGCGAGGTCGACGGTGACCGTCGTGTACTTCGCCTTGAGGTCGTTGAGCTGTGCGTTCCAGTAGTTCGCATCACACGACCAGCCGTGCACGAGAATGACGGCGGGCTCGCCGCTTCCATACACGTGGTACTCGATATGCACGCCATCCGCTGAGGTGACGAGCTGCGGGCCGCCGGGTATGCGTGAGGAGGGCGCGCTGGACGCTTCACTTGCGTTGCCAGATGAGGTCGCCGGCGTCTCGTTCTTGCTGCACGCGGCAACAGCGAGCGCGCAGGCGATGATCAGGACGAGCACTGAGGCCCCGGAGCGGGATCGGAACATTATGTTCTCCGCGTGCGAGACCGTTGCACGCTCAAATTCGGGCGGCATCATAACCGCGGCGACCCTGCCCGCCCACTGACGTCACGAGCCGACACGGCTCGCGGTGACGCCCAGGGGATCACACCGAGCCGGCGCGGAAAATCTTGCCGGGATTCAGAATGCCGTTCGGATCGAACGCGCGCTTCACGGCGCGCATCAGGTCGAGCTCGACCGGCTGCGCGTAGCGTTCGAGCTCCGGCACTTTCAGGCGTCCGATGCCGTGCTCGGCGCTGAAACTGCCGCCGAAATCGCGAACCATGTCGTGGATGGCGCGCTTGGCGGCAGGCTCGCGTGCGAGGAACGCTTCCGCGGTCGCGCCCGGATCCTGGTTGAGATTGAAGTGGAGATTGCCGTCACCGACGTGGCCATAGGCCACCAGACGCCCCTCGGGCACGTTCTCCCGCACCCATGCGCTCGCGCGTTCCACGAACTCGGGCAGCACCACAATGGGCAACGAGACGTCATGTTTGATGCTTGCGCCGTCGAGCCTTTGCGCTTCCGGAATGCTCTCGCGCAACTTCCAGCAGGTCTCACGCTCGCGCTCGTTCTGCGCGATCACTGCATTGAGCAGGAGCTTTCGCTCCAGGGCGCCTTCGAGAACGCCTTCCAGCACCGCGTCCAGCGTATCCAAGTAGCGCGACGAGGTGAGCTCGCACAGCACGTACCACGGATAGGCTTCGTGGAACGGATCGCTCAGCCCTGGGATGTGCAGTGTCGTCAGCTCCACGGCGATGCGCGGAATGAGCTCGAACGAGCTGACGCAGTCGCCGCTCGCTTCGCGCAGCTCGCTGAGCAGAGTGACGGCGGAGTTCACATTGGGAACGGCTACGAATGCCGTTGCGCTCGCCCTGATTTTGGGGAACAGCTTGAGGCTCGCGGCGGTGATGACGCCCAGTGTGCCTTCCGCGCCGAGGAACAACGACTTGATGTCGTAGCCGGTGTTGTCCTTGCGAAGCGCGCTGAGCGAGGAGAGCACGCGCCCGTCTGCGAGCACGACCTCGAGGCCGAGCACCTGGTCTCGCATCATGCCGTAGCGAACCACGTTCGTGCCGCCGGCGTTCGTCGAGAGATTGCCGCCGATCTGGCAGCTGCCTTCGGAGCCGAGGCTCAGCGGAAAGAAGCGGTCCGCCGCGTCCGCGGCGCGCTGCACGTCGGCGAGAATGCAGCCGGCTTCCGCGACGAGCGACCAGTTGAGCGGGTCGACCGCGCGAATGCGGTTCAGCCGCCGCAGCGAGAGCACGATCTGCTCGCCGGTTTCATCCGGCGTAGCGCCGCCGCAGTACCCGGTGTTCCCGCCGTGGGGCACGACGCCGATCAGGTGCTCGTGGCAGAACGACAGCAGCTTCGAAATCTGCTCGACACTGCGGGGCACGGCAACCGCAGGCGTGCGGCCGCGATATAACTTGCGATGATCGGTCAGGAACGGCTCGACGTCCGCGTCGGCGGTGAGCAGGCCGTCGGCGCCGAGCAACTCCGCGAGGCGGGCACGTACGATTTTGGCGTCCATGCCGCTAGTCTACCTGCGTGTCACACGCAGGCGGTGATCGGTGCTCGGCGGCAGTCCGGTTTCGACAGCAAGATGTGAACGTCCCCCAGCGCGCGCTCGATGAAGCCGCCTTCGCAGTAGCAGAGATAGAACTCCCACAACCGTACGAAGCCGTCCGGCATGCCGAGCTTGCGCACCGCGCCGAGGTTGGCGAAGAACCGCTCGCGCCAGTGTCGCAGCGTCGTCGCGTAGTGCGGGCCGATGTCCTCGAGGTGGAAGATCTTGAGGTCGGTCGCTTCGCAGACGGCGGCCGCGATCGCGTTCACCGACGGAATGAAGCTGCCCGGAAAAATGAAGCGCTGAATGTAGTCCACCGACTTCAGCGCCTGCTCGTAGTTCTGGTCCTGAATGGTGATCGCCTGCAGCAGCATGGCCCCCTGCGGCTTGAGGAGCGAGGCGCACTTGGCGAGATAGGTTTCGAGGTAGTCGGCGCCGACCGCTTCGACCATCTCGATGGACACCAGCTTGTCGTACTGGCCGGTGAGATCCCGGTAGTCGTCGAACAGCAGCGTGACGCGATTGTCGAGACCCAGCCGGTCGATCTTTGCGCGCGCGTAGTCGTGCTGTTCGCGCGAGATGGTGGTGGTCGTGACGCGGCAGCCGTAGTGGGTGGCGGCGTGAATGGCGAGGCCACCCCAGCCGGTGCCGATCTCGAGCAGGTGATCCTGCGGCCCGAGCGCGAGTTTCTGGCAGATGACGTCGAGCTTGGTGACCTGCGCTTCGTGAAGGGATGCGTCATCGCGCGGGTAGATGGCGCAGGAGTACATCATCGTCTCATCGAGCATGAGCTCGTAGAGCGCATTGCCGAGGTCGTAGTGCGCGGTGATGTTGCGCGCGCTGCCTTCGCGGCTGTTGCGGTTCAACGCATGGAAGAGTTTAAGGAACGGGCGGCTGAGCAGCGCCCAGCGGCTGTCCATGCCGTTCATCAATTCGCGATTGCGCAGGAAGATGCGCACCAGCGAAGTGAGGTCATCACAGCGCCAGAGGCCGCGGATGTACGCCTCACCGGCGCCGACGGTGCCGCCAAAGGCGACGTCCGCGAAGAACTGCGGATGTTCCACGTGCACCGTCGCAGCGAGGTCGCATTCCGGCGTGCGCTTGCCGAAGTGATGCTCAACGCCGGCCTCGATGAAGCGCAAGCTCCCGTGTTGCAGCTTCGCGAGCTGGGCGAGCAGGAGCTTGCGGCCGAGCTGCGCGAGGAACGATGGGCTTCGCAGGAGCGGAGCCGTGCCTTCGAGCGGAATGATCGACGGTCTGCTGCTCATGTCGGCTACGTCCTTCGTAACTTCTCGGCGGGCGGGGCGGTTTTCTTCGGGTGCGTGAAAAACGGCGTGCGTTTCGCCCAGAGCTTCAACGCCTGCCAGTGAATGAGCGTGGTCACTTGCGCGGTGATCAGCGGAAAACCCATCAGCGCGCGCGCCAGCGAAGCAGAGCCGATTTCTTCGCGCTTGAGACTGAGCGTGGCATCGAACGCGCTGCGCCCGTCGCGCCAGTTTTCCATGTGCACGTGCAAGCCGTTCGCCGGCAGGCTGAAGCGCCAGTCGTAGCGCATATCCATCGGCATGAACGGCGACACGTGAAACTGCTTCTCGAACCGGAAACGCCATGCAGCCCCGCCGTCGGAGGAATCGGCGACCGGCAGCACATAGGCGTGCCTTTCTTTCCATGGTGTGTTGGTGATCTCGGCGACGATCGCCTGCACGTCGCGACCGGACGGATCGAAGCAGTAGTAGAAGCTGACCGGGTTGAACGAGTATCCGAAGTAGCGCAGATGCGTGAGCAGCCGGATGGGTCCGGTCGGCCGCGCGCCCGTGCGCCCGGCTACGAGATCGCGGACCGCTTCATCGAGCGGGCGGCTGGAATCGCCGTGGAAGTCCGCGCGTCGGAACCAGGCGGGCGCCGCGCGCCGTGCCGACCAGAGCCAGTAGCGATCGAAGAGCTGCGGCAGCTCCGCGAGATCGAGATACGACATGAAGATGCGATACGCGAAACGGTTCTCCGCCGGCTCGAAGCGCCGGTGGCGCACCCATCCGGTGTAGAGGCAGCTCTGCAGCGCGCGCGATTCCATGGCATGCGCCGTCACGCGCTGACAGCCTGCGTGGGCAGGCGCTCGTGCGCGACCCGCACGCGCGCGGCGACGAGCTCGAAGTCCTTCACGGCCCAATCCGCGCTCACGACCCCGTCTTCGTGGAACCCATAGCGCCAGTACGCGCCACAGAAGAACGTGCGGTTGTGACCGCTGATCTCATGGCGACGTCTCTGCGCGGCCACTGCGCCGGGCGTGTATACCGGGTGATGCATGGCGGACGTGTGCAGAATGCGTGCGGAATCGATGTCTGCCGTGCGATTGAGTGTGACCAGCAGCGGCTCCGGACTCGTGAGGGTCTGGAGAATGTTCATGTCGTATGTGAGTGCAACGGGCAGTTGCTTCTCCACCAGCCGGTGATAGTTCCACGCTGCGCGCGCGCGCGGGGCCCGCGGCAGCATGCGCGCATCCGTGTGCAGGGCCACTTCATTGGCCTGATACGGGAATGCGCCGAGAATTTCGATTTCCTGGGCCGTCGGGCTGTCGAGGAGTGCCAGTGCCTGATCGCTATGGCACGCAAAGAACACGTGATCAAAGCGCTCGACGTCGCCGCGGGTGGTGCGCACTACCACGGAATCCTGCGAGCGCTTCACGCTCTGCACGGGTGTGCGAAGGCGAATGCGCTGGCGGAAGGGCGCGGTGAGCTTGCGAGCGTATTCGCGCGAGCCGCCGCAAATGGCGCGCCACTGCGGCCGGTCGTTGACGGTGAGAAAGCCGTGCCGCTCGAAGAAATCCACGAAGAAACCTGCCGGCCAGGCGAGCATCGCTTCCTCGGTCGCCGACCAGATCGCGCGGCCCATCGGCACGAGATACGCTTCGGCGAAACTTTCCGTATAGCCCTCGCGAATCAGGTAGGACCCGAGCGTGAGCGTCGTTTCATCCGCGAGCAGCAGCTGCGGCGCTTCGCGGTTGAAGCGCAGGATGTCCGCGATCATTTTCAGGAATGACGGTCGCACCAGGTTCAGGCGCTGCGCGAACAGCGAATTCAGCGAGGTGCCGTTGTACTCGAGCCCGGTATGCTCGCAACGCACCGAGAAACTCATGTTCGAGGGCTGCGACGGCACGCCCAGCTCGTCCATTAGCGCGATGAAGCGCGGATAAGTGCGGTCGTTGAACACGATGAAGCCCATGTCCACCGCGAACTGCTCGCCCGCGAGGTCGACGTCCACCGTGTGCGTGTGGCCGCCGAAGTGATCGCCCGCCTCGAATACCGTGACTTCGTGCTGCGCGTTCAGCCTATAGGCAGCCGTCATTCCGGCAATGCCGGAGCCGATGACCGCGATTCTCACGACACGCTCCGGATGCGGCGGACCGAATGGTCGCGTGCCGAGATCGGCACCGCGCGCAGATCCCAGATAATCCCGAACCAGGAGAGCAGCTTCAGCATGTAGTAGGTGATATCCACCTCCCACCAGTAGAAGCCCTGGCGACAGGAACTCGGGTAGTGGTGATGGTTGTTGTGCCAGCCCTCGCCGAGCGTGATGAGCGCGAGCAGCCAGTTGTTGCGGCTCTGGTCGCCGGTGCGATAGCGCTGCTTGCCGAACACGTGCGAGAGCGAATTGATGGTGTACGTGCCGTGGTAGCACGCGACGGTCGAAACGAAGAAGCCCCACACCAGCATCTGCCAGCCCGTGGTGCCGAGCTGCGGCGCGGTGTGCTGAAGCACGATGCCGGTGCCGAAGATCGCTGCAGCGAGCGCGACGGGAACCAGGATGTCGAAGCGATCGAGCCAGCGAAGCTCGGGAAATTTCATGAGGTCGCGCACGCACTTCAGGTCCGGCGTGAAGCCTTTCTTCGACAGGAACCAGCCCATGTGGGCGCGGATGAAGCCGTGCCGCACGGGGGAGTGCACGTCCACCGCGGTGTCCGAGTGCGCGTGATGGTGCCGATGATGAGCGGCCCACCACACGGGGCCGCGCTGGACTGCGGAGGCGCCGAGCAACCCGAACACGAACTGGCCGACGCGCGAGGTCTTGAAGGAGCGGTGCGAGAAGTAGCGATGGTAGAACGCGGTGATTGCGAACATGCGTACGCCGTACAGCGCCACCGCAGTGATGACGGCGATCGGACTCCAGCCCACCCAGATGATGGTGAGGCAGACCGCGTGCATGAGAATGAACGGGAGAATGCGCGCCCAGTCGATCTTGTCGGCGCCATGGGTCGCCAGGTCAGCGCCCTTGCCGCTGTCGAACCAGCACAGCAGCACGCGAGCCCACCGGTGCAGGGTCCCGGCATTGGTCGAGACAGTCGTCTTTTTAATGACCCCACCCCTGATGCGCGCGCGCAATGTAGCCAAAGCACCAACCCCCTGTAAACCGGCTGCGACGATGATGCGTCGCCGCCCGGTGACACCTTTGCCCGGCACGTGCCGGACTCGGTGGGTATACGGGGATTGTGGCCCTTCAGATGCACCGCGCCCGGCGTGGAGCCGGGCGCGTGAGGGGCGGTTTAAGAGAGCGAGCGCGTCAGGGAATCGCCGCCTCTCTCAGAGCAGCAATGCGCTGATCGAGCGGCGGATGGCTCATAAAAAGTCGCTTGATGCCGACGGGGCCGTCGCCCGAGGAAATGCCGAACGCTGCGAACTGGGAAGGCAGCGGCTCGTGTGCGGACTTCAGTCTCTCGAGCGCAAGGATCATGTTGTTGCGGCCGGCGAGCGTGGCGCCGCCGTGGTCCGCGCGGAACTCGCGACGCCGCGAAAACCACGCGACGATGACGCTGGCAAGAATGCCGAGCACGATCTCGGACACGATCACCGAGACGAAGTACGCGGGGCCGCGCCCGTTCTCGGAACGGAACACCGTGCGATCGACGAGGTTGCCGATGATGCGCGACAGGAAGATCACAAACGTGTTGAGCACGCCCTGGATCAGCGTGAGCGTCACCATGTCGCCGTTGGCGACGTGCGAGATCTCGTGGCCGAGCACCGCATCGACTTCATTTTGATTCATCCGCTGCAGCAGCCCCGAGCTGACCGCAACGAGTGCCTTGTTGCGGCTGGCGCCGGTGGCGAAAGCATTCGGCTCCGGGGAATCGAACACACCCACTTCGGGCATGCCGATGCCGGCCGCCTGCGCGTGACGCCGCACCGTCTCGACCAGCCACTGCTCCGTGGCGGTGCGCGGCTGCTCGATGACCTGCACGCCCATGGCGCGTTTGGCCATCCACTTGGAGATGGCGAGCGAGATGAAAGCACCGCCGAAGCCGAATACCGCGGCGAACGCCAGCAGGCCGCCCAGGCTGCCGCCTTGCTGGGCCAGGTAGCGGTCGAGACCCAGCACCTGGACGACGATGGACAGGACGACGAGGATTGCAAGGTTGGTGGCGAGAAACAGCAGGATGCGTTTCATGGCGGCGGTTCGATCTCCAAAAGCAGTTAAGGGTTCAGGGCACCAGATTCGACCGATAGTTCGGCCGCAGGTTCTGCGGGTCGGCACCCGGCATTCCCTGCGTGGCGGCCCGCGCCCGGGGCACTTTACCGGCGCGCCGTTCGAGCGGCTACGTTGAGGACATAGTGCAGGTTTTCAAGAGGCTGGGCCCGGGGTCCGGTGCCGGCGCTCCGGTCGCAGAGCTGCAGGGGAATCGGCTCAAGGCCTGATCTGGCCCTTCCCGCGCACGACGTACTTGTAGCTCGTGAGCTCCGCCACGCCGACCGGCCCACGCGCATGGAATCGATCCGTGGAAATGCCGATCTCCGCACCCATGCCGAATTCACCACCGTCCGCGAATTGGGTGGACGCGTTGTGGAGCACGATGGCGCTGTCTACGTGTTGCAGGAATCGCTCCGCGGTCGCCTCGTTCTCCGTGACGATGGATTCCGTGTGCGCCGAACCGTATTTCGCGATGTGCGCAACGGCTGCGTCCACGTTGTCGACGACACGCGCGGCAATGATGGCGTCGAGGTATTCCGTATACCAATCGTCTTCCGTCGCGGGCAGCACGCGCTTGTCTACCATCTGCACGGTTTCGTCTCCGCGCACTTCACAACCCGCGTCGAGCAAGGCGCGCACGACAGGCGCGAGATGCGTGCCGACCACCGCGCGATCCACGAGCAGCGTTTCCGCGGAACCGCACACACCAGTTCGGCGCAGCTTGGCGTTCAGTGCAATCTCCACCGCCATTCGCACGTCGGCATCCCGATCCACGTACACATGGCAGTTGCCGTCCAGGTGGCCGATGACCGGCACACGCGCTTCGCGTTTCACGCGTTCGATGAGGCTCTTGCCGCCGCGGGGGACGATCACGTCGATGAAGTCGGTCATGCCTGAGAGCATGTAGCCCACGGCCGCGCGATCCGTCGTCGGCACGATCTGGATGCTCGCCTCCGGCAACCCGGCCGCGTGCAGACCCGACACCAGGCACGCGTGTATCGCGCGGCTCGAATTCGCGCTTTCCGAACCGCCGCGCAGAATGACGGCATTGCCGGACTTCAGGCACAGCACGCCCGCATCCGCCGTCACGTTCGGGCGACTCTCGTAAATGATGCCGACCACGCCAAGCGGCACGCGCACGCGCTGAATGTGCAGGCCATTGGGGCGATCCCATTCCCCTGCGATGGAGCCGATGGGATCCGGTAGCGCGACGACCTCTTCGATGGCCTTCGCAATGCCCTCTACGCGCTTCTCGTCGAGTTTCAACCGGTCGAGCAGTGCGGCGCTCAGCTTTCTGGCGCGCGCTGCATCCATGTCGAGCGTATTCGCTGCAAGGATGTCGATGGACGCGGCCCGAATCGCCTTCGCAGCCGCCGTGAGCGCTGAGTTTTTCTGTTCGGTGGGCGCCAGCGCGAGCACTGATGCCGCATGCAGCGCCGCGTGCCCGATCTGCTCCATGAGCCGCCCGACGTCGGTGGCCTTCGCTTCCGCGGAATGAATGGATTCGCTCGTTGTCACTGCGCGGCCTCCAGGTTTTCGGCCACCGCGGGAACCGCCCCCCGCAAGATGACGAGATCATCGCGATGGATCATTTCCGCACGGCCGCGAAAGCCGAGCAGCGTTTCGATTTCCGACGACTTGCGGCCCAGGATGCGAGCCGCGTCCGCATCCGAGTACGCGACGATGCCTCGTGCGATCTCCGCACCGCCCGTCGCGAGGACGCTCACCGTGTCGCCTCGCTCGAAGCTGCCGCGAACGGCGACTACGCCGGCCGGCAACAAGCTCTTGCCGCTGCGAAGCGCTCTCAGCGCGCCCTCGTCGATGGTGATGGCGCCGGCCGGCCGCAACGTGCCGGAGATCCACTGCTTGCGCGCCGCGACGGGGCTTGCCGTGGGGACGAACCAGGTGGCGCGCGCGCCTTCCTCGATGCGCCGGACGGGGTGCTCGTGGTGGCCGGCGGAGATGCACATGTGGCAGCCGGCGGAAACGGCAATCTTGGCCGCGAGAATCTTGGTGGCCATGCCGCCCGAACCCACGTCGGACACGGTGCGGCCGGCCATCGCTTCGATTTCCGGTGTCACGTGCAGCACGCGGTCAATGAACTGCGCACCGGGATCCTTGTTGGGGTCGGCGGTGTACAGCCCATCCACATCCGACAGCAGCAGCAGGCAGTCGGCGCTCGCCATCTGCGCGACGCGTGCCGCGAGCCGGTCGTTGTCACCGTAGCGGATCTCGGCGGTCGCGACCGTGTCGTTCTCGTTGATGACCGGGATGGCGCCGAGCTCCAGCAGCGTTTCGAGCGTGGCCCGGGCGTTGAGGTATCGACGGCGGCGTTCGCTGTCTTCCAGCGTCAACAGCACCTGCGCGACGGTGACACCCTTTGCTTCCAGCAGCTCCTTGTAGGCATGGGCCAGCCGGATCTGCCCCACCGCGGCGGCGGCCTGGCTTTCCTCGAGTCTCAGCGGCCCCTTGGCGAGCTTCAATTGGCGCCGACCCAGCGCGATGGCACCGGAGGACACCAGGATCACCTGCTGTTTGCGCCCTCGCAGCCGCAGCAAGTCCTCGACGAGGGTTTCGAGCCAGGCGCGGTTGAGCCGGCCGGTCTCCTGATCCACGAGCAGCGCGGAGCCCACCTTCACGACGATGCGGCGCGCGGAGGTGAGGGGGGAGGAGGCGGAAGAGCGCTGCGCAGGCATGGTGCGAAAACTATACGCAAACGGGACGGCAGTGTCGCTCGGCCAGGGCCGCCTCGTCATTGCCTGCCCGAAGTGCAGCCCCTAAACTTGCCGTCCCCACGATCAGGGGTTGGGCAAGGTGAGCGAGCGGTGAGCAGAGATTACGAACCCACACCCGGGCAGTGGTACGAGAACCTCGAAGAAGAAGAGTCCTTCCGCGTTCTGAAGGTCGACGAGGATTCGGAATTGATCGAAATCGAATACCTGGATGGCGACATCGAGGAGCTCGACGTCGAGGCGTGGCATGAGATGGACCTCGAGCGCATCCAGGAGCCCGAAGGCTGGTCCGACGCCGACGATGAGGATGAAGACGAGGACGAGGAAGACGACGACGAGGATGAGGACGACGACGACGACGACTGGGACGACGACGATGAGGACGACGACGACCTCGAAGACGAAGACGAGGACCAGGCGCGCGATCAGTACTGATCGGTTGCGGCGCGCGCTTTCGCGATCTCTGCGAGCGCCATGTGGTGCTCGATGAAATACAGCACTTTGAGGTTCACGGTGGCGGCGAAATACCGCCGCGCGGTCGCCGCGTCGCCGTTCGCAAGCCGTAGCTGCCCCATGTAATAGAGCGCCTCCGCCAACATTTCACGGCGGCGGCCTTCATCTTCCTGCTTGCGGATCACTCCGAGCAGCTCGGCTTCGGTAATGTCGTTTTTCAGCGCATCCAGAATGTGCGCCGGCCATTCCTCATATTCCTTGCGCGCGGCCAGCTCGGGGGTGCGCGTGCCGGCGCGGCGCTGAGCCAGCCACAGGAAGCATTGCCAGTAGGTGGCGCGCTCGTCATCGGTTTCAGCTGTGGCGGCCGCACGCAGGCGCGCTACGGCATCGGCCCAGTGCTCTTCGATGAAGTCGATCTGCGCGAGCACGCTGTCGAGCGAGGATTGTTCGCTGTCAATGGCCAGGCCGTGCCGCGCGGCTTCACGAGCTTCCGTCAGGCGGCCGACGTTTAGCAGCGCCGAAGCGAGATTGGCATACAGCGATGCGACGCGCGGCAAGCATGAGACGGCGCGCGTGTAAGCGTCGATCGCACCGCTGTAGTCGCCGAGGCCGGCGCGGATGGAGCCCAGGTCTTCAAAGAGCGCGCCGAAGCGGCCTGCGCCGAGCGTGTGCGCGCAGTCATTGTCTGCGGGGGGCGGGTGGCGCTCCAGCTCCGCCGTGGCGTTCGCAAGTCGCTTTCGAAGCGAATCGGCGTACGCCATGGTCGGCGGTGATTGTTCCTGCGCGTAGTCGAGAAGGGGAGTGAACGTCGCGGGCTCGCTGTCTGCTGCATGCGTTACGCGCGGACTGACGACCAGTGCGAATGCCGCTGCAAGCACCGCCGCCGTACAGGTCCACGTGCCAAGTGAAAACGGGGAGACGCCTGCGCCAGCGGCGCCTCGTTCGATGAGGGATTTGAGGGTCCGCCCGCTAGACCGATCCCTCGGAGGCTTGAGAAAACGTAATCCGCTGCGCGCGCCTACGTTTTCACATCCCTCAAATCCCTCATCGATCGAGCCACCGCGATTTGCAGTGCCAATCACGCAATGATTCGCTCAGTAGGGGCCATCTGCAGTCAGATGAGCGAGCGGCGGCCGAGCTCGGCGACGCCGCCACGCAGGGAGCGCACGTGGCCGAAGCCGCGCGAGTGCAGCTCTTCGGCTGCCGCAAGACTACGGTGGCCGCTTGCACAGACGAGCAAATACTTTCCCGTCGGCGCGAGGGAGATCGCGCCGTGAAGAAGCTCTGCCATCGGAATGTGACGCGCAGTGCCGGACGGCGTGGGCACTTCGTCGAGCTCGCGCGCTTCGCGAATGTCGATGACGTCGAAGCCCTGCGCTTCTGCGTCGTCGAGCGAATCGAACTGGACTTCGAGGTCTACGTCCGCGCCGGTGCCCGCAACGCCGCGCTGCGCATCGCTTGCACGTGAACGCGCATGATCGGGGCACGAGGCGGCGCGCCTGATGTGCACGCGGGACGTCGACAGCGTGAGCAGATCCAGCACGAGCAGCTCATCGCCGAGCTGGCCGGGCAGATCGAGCAGCACCTTCAAGGCTTCGAGTGCCTGCAGGCTGCCGAACACGCCCGGCACCGGCCCGAGCACACCGGCCTCGGAGCAATTGCCGACGAGCCCATCGCGCGTGGCTTCAGGCCAGACACAGCGCAGGCAGGCGCTGTCGTGTTCGGGCCGTACAACCTGGAGCTGACCCTCGTACTGGTAGACGCTCGAGAAGATCACAGGCTTGCGCAACTGCACGCACACGTCGTTCAACAGGAACTTGGTGCTGAAGTTGTCCGTACAGTCGATGACGAGATCGTACTGACTGACGAGATCCGCGGCGTTGTCGGCATCGAGGTGCAGCGTGAACGCGCGAGCGTCGACGTCCGGGTTGAGCGCTCTCAGGCGCGCAGCGGCCAGCACGGCTTTCTGCTCGCCCACGTCCGCGAGCGCGTAGAGTGTTTGCCGATGCAGGTTCGAAGGCTCGAGCCGGTCGCCGTCGACGAGCCCGATGCGGCCCACGCCGGCCCCGGCGAGATACGTGAGCACCGGTACGCCGAGACCGCCGCACCCGATGACGAGCACACGGCTGCTGCGCAGTTTCGCCTGGCCCGTCGGCCCGACTTCCTTCAGCGCCATCTGGCGCGAATAGTCCGGCACGACGGTCGGTACGTGCTTGTAGATATGTGCGCCATGGTCGTGCCCAACGTGCGAATGCGCGCCTTGATCGCGCGGCTCGTGGTCATGCGACGAGGTCGCGTGGCCATGCCCGGCGTGGCTTGCGTCACCGTGCGTATGAGCAACTTCCGTGTTAGCGCTCGGTGCTGCGCAGCGTTCGCAGTTCACCCAACCGGAATCGCCACTCTCGTAGTGTTCCTTCTTCCAGATGGGCACGCGATGCTTCACTTCATCGATGATGTAGCGGCACGCGAGAAACGCTTCGTGCCGATGGCGCGCACTCGCGCCCACCCACACGGCCATGTCGCCGATGGCCAGACTCCCGATGCGATGCACGCACGCCGCGTGCTCGATGCCGAAGCGCTGCACGGCTTCCGCCATGATGCGCTCCGCTTCCTTCATGGCGAGCGGCTCGAACGCTTCGTACTCGAGGCGGCTGACCTGCCGGCCTTCGTTGTGATTGCGCACCCAGCCTTCGAACGACGTGTAGCCGCCGCATGCCGGGTCGGCGAGCGTGTCGCGAAGTGCGGCGGCGTCGATCGGTTCGTGGCTGAAGCGGAACGTGTTCATCGAAAGGGACCGATGTGCGCTCAGCCGCCGGCGACTGGCGGGATGAACACCACGGCATCGCCGTCGGCGAGCGGCTGCGACCATTCGCCGAATTCAGTATTCACCGCGACGCGCAGCATCTCCGGCGCGAGCGAGAACGGATATCGGGACTTCAGCTCGTCGTACAACTCGCGGGGCGTACGGGCGGTGGTCACCAGCGATTCGTCGCTGCGGCCAGCTTGCTCACGGAGCAGGGCAAAGTACTGCACGCGGATCTGCTTGCGGGCGCGCTCGTCGTTCGGGGTGATGGTGGTCATGGCCGAGCCATATTCCTCGGGGGTGTTTACGTTGTCGAGTGCACGCGGATTGGGCTCTTCCAGCAGGTGCACGTTCGCATTGATGAGGAACTTGCGCGGACACTGCTTCCCGCTCGCGACATAAGCCGCAATCGGCTCGCGGCTGGCCGGCTCGTAGACCGCGCAGAGCGGCTCGGGCAGCCCGTCGTGACTCGAGCGATACGCCGTGGCCAGCCGCTCCGGTTGGCGCGCCCACAGCAGGTGCTGGAGCGTTGCCGAATCGAGGAACGGCAGATCGCAGGCCAGCACCAGCCACGCCGCGTCCGGGTGTGCGGCCTGTGCGGCAACGATGCCGGCGATGGGTCCGATGTTCTCGCGCGTGTCTACGATCTGGGCGAACTTCTACCGCATCGGGTCGTTTGCCTGGTCTGGCCGCACGGAGACGAACGCCCG
>Ga0153915_10002645_pt1 | contig 16309 bp, 9 predicted proteins | sample Opewatmetagenome_2_FD_107003 | JGI IMG/M metagenome (GOLD analysis project Ga0153915, IMG submission 107003) | Freshwater wetland microbial communities from Ohio, USA - Open water 3 Core 3 Depth 3 metaG | ecosystem: Environmental > Aquatic > Freshwater > Wetlands | place: USA: Ohio, Lake Erie...
AATCTGGATATTCACACTGCGGAATGCTCTTTAAAGACAGAACTTGGCGAAGCGGGTTATAAAGAGGCGATTGCCCGCGCCCTGGCGGATAAGGACATTAGTGCCGATCCAGACCTCGTTGGGGCTTTGAAAAACCCCGACGAACCGTCCAATACTGCCCTGCTGGATATCCTGCTCCGTCCTCTGTACAGCGGGTACTGGCGCGAACGCACCGTAACCGAGTTCGACAAGATTAAGGTCCCGGCTTTCATCGAAGCCGCCGCCCCCTGTCCAGGGTCGTTTTATCATTGGCCTAAGATTAACGCACCCAAGAGGTTGACCCTCGGGCCGCCAGCCTGGGTAGACCGCCCCGTGTACCAGTACTCCTGGGAAATCCTGCGCTGGTTCGACCACTGGCTGAAGGGCACGGATAACGGGGTCATGGAGGAACCGCCAGTCAGGATATTCGTGCAGGGATCTAACGAGTGGAAAATGGGTAATGAGTGGCCATTTCCCGAGACCAGGTGGATACCCTTCAACCTGCACTATAACAACCGCATGCTCTGTGAGATAGAGCCGTGGCCGGACGCCCCATCCTACTCTTATACCGATTCCCCGGAGGAAAGGGGCTTCCTGAAATATTCAACCGCGCCACTGGTGGAAAACACGGAGGTCGTTGGTCCGCTGGCTTTGAACCTTTACGCTTCCTCGCGTGGTACCGACATGAATTTTTTCGTCAGCCTCTATGATGCCGATCCTGAAGGCAAAGAGACAATCATGTCACGCGGCTGGTTGAAGGCTTCACATCGGGAGTTAGACGAGCAACAATCGACCCCCTGGCATCCCGTCCACACCCACACCAATCCCCAGCCTCTGGTGCCCGGAAGGGTCTATGAGTTTAATATTGACTTGATACCGATGGCAAACCTTTTCAAGGCAGGTCACCGCATCGTGCTGAAGATACGCGGCGCCGACGATCCGGCCGAGCTCCTCAACGAAGTGAAAATGACCCATTTATTGAGCCAGACGCCTAACACGGTGACGGTCTACCACAGCGCGCAATATCCTTCCCACCTGCTGTTACCCATCACCAGGGGCAATATCGTCGGCACTTACGTCTCCGGCGGGGATATCAGCCTGAACAAGGGTTTCATGGAACTGCATTGACCGAAAATTGACGAAGCGGGAATATTAGACCGCCAGGAGGTCTTTTTTTAATACCCGGGCTACATCTCCGAGATCAAGCTGCTCGAGCCTGGCAACGGTGGGAAAGCCGGTTGGGACGTCCCAGCCGCGCAATTGATAGTATTCGTCTTTCAGGCTCTCGAATTTCTCCCTGTCGACTACCTCCCCCTTCCGCGATATCACCCTGCCTCCCGGCCCCGGGGCCAGGCATTCAGAACTAAAGATGACCCCCTCCAACGGCTCCTTGTAGAAATAGTCCATAAGCTTGTCCCCTTTTCGACCCGGCCAGCCCTCCCGGAGCATGATGGCCCTTTGCAGGTTGACGATCCTTTCACCGATGTTGAACAGCCTGCTTTCATCTAGCTTTTGACCGGTTATCGCCGAGACTATCCGGCTTTCCAGGGTGCAACAGCGCATGTTTTTATCCGGGGAATGGACTTCGTGCATCGGCCAGACGAAGTCGCAAATAATCATGCTTTCTTTGACGTAACTGTAGTCCTGGATTGTTTTTGAGGCCAGGGCCTTACCATCATACGTCGAATAATCGGCAGCGGCGGCGCTCCCCCAATATTTTTCGGCAATGTCCGTCAGAATATCGGTGGAGAGGAAGGTATTATCGGCCTTGTCCAGCCAGTTTATCCACCTCATCATCGGCCGGGCCGAAGCATGCAGCATCTGTATCGGTCTTCTTGGTTCGGTAGCGTAGAGAAGTGCGTTCGCCAGGATATATCTGGGGTCATAGTCACTTTTTTCACTGCCTAAAGTAGCGATACCGGCACTGCTGATGAAACTTTCGGAACCCCGGCCGATAATTTCAGCTGCCTTTACTGTCCCCCGGGCCAGAACATCCCCGAAACCTTCGCGGAAAGATATTTTCCTGACCAGTGTTTCAATAAACTTCGCGCTGCCGATTTCGGACAGTGGCAGGCCCGTTTCCTTCTCGCTGAGGATGCCGGCAGCGTAACAGCGGCTAATCCACGCGACGAGGGGCTGCATTACGACCGAATCCAGACCGTACTTGTCGTTGAGCCGGGCAGCCAGACGGTAGACTTCGGTGCTTTTATCGGAATATTTCAACGCCGGATCAACATAAAATATGGCAGACTGGCAGAAAGACTTAAAATCTCGGCCGCCTTCGGCCCGATACGCCCGCCGGCTGCAACCATCGATGCACCCGTAGCAGGCCTTCAAACGGCCCAGCTTTTCGAACTCGGGGTATGGCTCCCAGTTTTTTGTTTTTTGTTCGTAAACCTGCTCGGCCAGGCGTTGTAGCTTCTCCGGATCGGCGGCGGCCGGCCTTTTTTTACTATCGGCCTTGATGGCGATGGCCTTGAGTTTTTTCGAGCCGAACACGCTGCCCAGACCGCTTGAGCCGGAGGCGCCCTCCGAGGCATATACCGTGGCAAAATATACCATGTTTTCGGCAGCCGGCCCGATCGCGAGCACCCTTACATCCAGGCCAAGTTCACCTTTAAGGATGTCCTCAGTTTCCGTGGCCGTCTTACCCCAGAGATGCGAAGCGTCCCGAAATTCGGTTTTTCCGTCATTTAAAAAAAGGTAGACCGGTTTTGCCGCTTTCCCGGTAACTACGATGCCGTCATAGCCGGCGTACTTAAGCCAGGCGCCCCAGCTGCCCCCGAGATTGGCGTAAGAAAAGCCTTCCCTCTCCATTTCTGGGGATTTGCTATAAACCTGCCAGCGGCATCCAGAAAACCTGGTAAAGCCGGCCAGGGGGCCGGTGATCAAAATAATGCAGTTTGCCGCATCGAACGCTCTGGTATGGGGGGACATGATATCCCAATAGAGTTTGGCGGCAATACCACGTCCTCCCAAAAACCGTTCGGCGTAGTCATCGGTCGGAATGCCGCTGACGCTTCGGCTCGAAAGGTCTAACTTTAAGATTTCTCCGGCGTAGCCAAAACCAGACATGATGCCTCGCTCTCCCTTTATAACCCTTATTACTTAATATACAATAACGCCCGTACAGATAACCAAATCAGGCTCAACTCCGAGAAAAAAAGCCGGTTTATTGTCCAGGGACGAAGATGAAGCTATCCGGTCCTACACAATTTGACTGAACTGCTATGGTTTTCAAACTATTCGATCAAGTATTTTCTGCCCGTCCCTTTTTATATATATTGCGAACCGATTCATTAATTTTGATAATTTCTTCTCTTAGTCTTATCGGTTCGATAACCTCTACTTCATCACCCCAACCGAGCACCCATGACCGGAAATCGGCGGTGATACCGACTCTGGCCGTCATTATTAAGGACCCATCTGGTTGCGGCTCAATAACCTGGGACGTATCCCATATGGCCGCTACGATTGGCCGGCTCTGACAGGATCTGAAATTGAGTTTTACAGTCTGGGCTGGCTCATCTTCCGTGGCGCCCCACGCCGGACTCAAATATCGCGCGACATCAAAGTCATCCGGGATGGTATAATGCCCGGGTTCCAATCTTAAGGACTCGATACAGCTGATTTTAAAAACAGAAACGGATTTTTGCAAATGGCTATGAGCGATGACAAAGCCGAAATTACCGGGTGTAGCCGGTTCGATAAAATAAGGTTCTATGGCCAATTCTCGTGGCTCGGCTTCACCTTGCTCCCGATAGCGTATGGTTACCTGATATTGGGATATCCAGGCGCTGGCCAGTTTCTCGGAAACGGCTATCTGTCTCTCGTTCCGGGGTTGTTTTTCCATCCATTCGATGGTATTTTCAATCTGCTTTCTGAGTGGCGGCGGAACGACGGCTTTCAACTTGGCAAGCGCCGAAACTCGGTGCGGGTCATACCATCGGGAATGGCTTTGCATCAGACGCGCAGCCAGAGATACATTCATGGCTTCCGGGATGGTGAAAGGGACAGGTGATAAATGAAAGCCTGCCACCACCCCCCGCCGGTTACCTTCCTGCCAGATAGGAACACTCAACTCAAACTCAAGCGCGCTCAGGTCACGGTAGACGGTCCTGATACTGGTCGAGCATCGTTGTGCGATCTCTTCCACTTTCAAGCCGGATGGATTTTGCCCCAGCAAAACCTGGATTTTAAGCAGGCGCGCTGTTCTATCCCGCTTCTCCCGATGTGCTCCCAATGTATCCTCCCGGCGGATTTGGATTCATGCAATGATTCTCCGTTTCATTAAAGAGCAGGTAACGATTTAATTTAACAAATTCCAGATATTTGTGACATCATACGTGTCAAATTTATATTTGATAATTCTACAACAAAATGACAAAAACTCAAAAAGTTACTATAATCTTAACTCATCACAGTGGTAAAAGGAGGATAAATGCCAGACGCAACATTCGATGCTGTCGTAGTTGGCGGCGGTAATAAGGGCATGATTACCGCTCTTTATCTGGCTGCCTATGGTGGTATGAGCGTCGGTGTCTTTGAAGGAAGGCATGAACTGGGCGGAGCTTGGGCTTCCGACGACGCTCCAACCCCCGGATTCATCGGAGACTCGCATTGCGCCAATACTACCTTGATCTACTTATTGCCTTTGCTCGAGGACTTTCCCGACTTCAGGGAGAAGGGGGGTAGATTCGTTGAGAATGACGTTCACGGCGCCACGATATTCGTCGAGGACCAGAGTTCCTTCGTAACCTATGGCCATAACGTTGACCCCACAGGTGAGCGGACGGCGAAGCAGATAGCCAGGTTTTCAGAGAAGGACGCGGAAAATTGGCTCAAAGAATACCAGGACTATTGGAAACCGGGCGGCCTGCGTGAAGCGATTATCCAAGATAACTACAACCTGCCACCACTGCCCGGCGTAAAATCAACCTTCGAGGCGGCCACCGATAAAATGACGGCAGACCAAAAATATTCCGTGTTCCACTACCGCCAACATCAAAACATCATCCAGAGGTGCCGGGAATACTGGGAAAGCATTGAAATGCGGGCAGATAAAGTGTTCGGGTTTCCAAGGTCAGGCAGGTCAGTGCTGGGCAGCGTGGGAGACATGTCGACGATGCCGGTGGGACCGGGAGAAGGCGTCACGCTTATCGGAGGAACCCACGGTCTGGCCCACGCCGTCATCAGGATGTTCCTGGAGCGCGGAGGCAAGTTTTATTCCAAGGCTCCCGTGGACAAGGTGCTTATTGAGAACGGAAGGGCCACCGGCATCCGCCTCAAAGACGGTTCGGAGGTTAAAGCGCGCCGGCTGGTTGTCACCAGTGTCTCTCCCCGGCAGCTCTGCTTCGACCTCCTGGGTAAGGATTATGTGAGCCCGCAGATTATGAAAAAGATTGACAGCCTCCGCAACGATCTGTCCTGTATCACCTGGTATACCTGGGCGATCCATGAGAGGGTCAACTGGAAGGCAGCCGAGACCAATCCGGATGTGAACGATGCCCAGCGGATCAACCTTGTCTGGCGGGATGACGAGGCCATGGCCAGAGAAGAGAGACTGAACATGCTGGGCGACCTATCCCAGGAGAGACAGATCATCATCTGGGGACAACCCTCTCTACTGGACCCCACGCGCGCCCCGGCCGGGAAGCACACCGTCTGTACGGAGCAGATGATGCCGCCGGCGTACCTCCTCACGGAAAGGCAATGGATGGAGTTCAAGAAAAAGAACGCCGAAACGACCATCAAGCAGCTGCAAAGATACGCGACGAACATGACCTGGGATAACGTGATCGGCTTCAATCCGATCACTCCGTACGATACCGCCGCGTTCTCGCCGAATTTTGCCCCGGCGGGAGGTTTCGCCGTCATTGATAACACCCCGAGCCAGGTCGGGAGGTACCGGCCAATACCTGAACTGGCCGCGCATCGTATGCCGGGTATACCCAACCTGTATCCTACCGGCGGCGCCTGGCCTCCGGAGGGTGGCGGTCATTGCTGTGCCGGATACAATTGCTACAAAGCGATAGCTGAAGACCTGGGGCTTGAAAAACCCTGGGAAAAGAAAGGCCGGCCATGGTAACCTGGCCCGTTCGATGTGGTAGAGAAAATACGATTCAGGGTATGAGATAAGAAATATACAGACATCTTTAACAGGAGGTAACCGATGGCTTCATATGATGTCGTAATTATCGGCGGCGGTCCAAATGGCATGCTCGCCGGGGCATACCTGAGCAAAGCCGGCTTGAAAACTCTGGTCCTGGAAAGGAGATTGGAGTGCGGCGGGGGGCTTGCCACGGAGGAGATAACAATACCGGGCTTCCTGCATAATACCCACGCTATTTATCACATGATGACGGAGTATGCACCGGTCTACAAAGACTTTGAGTTGGAAAAGAAATACGGCATACGGCATATCCTTCCGGAAATGGTATTCGGCATGCCGGTAAAGAATGGTAAGTCCCTGTGCCTGTATACGGACGTGGAGAAGAGCTGCGAATCTATAGCCAGGTACTCGGCTAAAGACGCCGAGACATATCGTGAAATCTATCACAAGTTCCAGAACTATACGGATATATTTTTGGCCGCCGCGAGTTATGTTCAGCCGTATCCGGCCTTAGAATCGGTTATGCACCTGGAATCCAACCCGACCGGTCATGAAATTGTGGCACTTTCGGAGCAATCTCCCAGGAAAATGATCGAAGAGCTTTTCGAAAACGAGCACGTGCGGACCATGTTTCTTTACCTTACCTGCCATTGGGGGCTGGAATATGACGTGGCAGGTCTGGGGTATCTTGTGGCGCTATATATTAACCGCGCTACTCACTACACACTCTGTGCTGGCGGGTCGCACATGCTGTTCCAGGCGCTTCAAAAAGCTTTGATCGAGAATGGAGGCATGATCTGGGGCAACCAGCCGGTAAAAAAAATCATCGTCAACAAAGGTGTGGCCACCGCGGTGGAGACGGAAGATGGGACCGTAGTTGAAGCCAGAAAAGCTATTTTAAGCACTGTGGACCCTTATCAGACCTTTTTCAAGTTCGTGGGTAAAGAATACCTGGATGAATATCTGGTTGAAAGGCTGGGGGACTACCGGTGGGATAAATGGAGTCTTTTTACCGTCCATCTGGCTCTGGAAACCCCGCCTGCCTTCAGCGACCCGGAGATTGACAGGTGCGGAATCTATGTCATCGGCTACGATAGATATGAAGATTTGATAAATCACTGGGATGCCTTGCAGAAAGGAGCACTACCCGCAAGGTTTGGCTTCAACAGCTGCTTCCCGAGCATCCATGACCCTTCCCAGGCTCCACCCGGTAAATGTACCGGCCTGATCTCAATGATGGCGCCTTATGGCTTAAAAGAAGGAGCCGAGAAGTGGTATAACTACAAGTTCAAACAAGAAATGCTGGAAAAGTGCCTGTCCACACTGGAGGAATACAGTCCTGGAATAAAGAGCAAGGTGCTCTGGGCATCAGTCGGCACACCGATCGATATTGAAAATAAATTTCTGGACATGAGAGAAGGGTCTATCAAGCAAGGCGCCTATTTACCGCTGCAAATGGGTTACTTGAGACCCAACGAGGACGTTTCGCTGAACAGAACTCCGATCAAGAATCTATATCTTGGCGGTGCCAGCAGTCATCCCGGCGGCTTCGTTCTTCACGCCAATGGTTATGTTGCCGCTGGCGCCATTGTCCAAGATCTTGGCATACCGAAATGGTGGCCGGAACCGGAAATCGTGACCAAAGCGCGCGAGAAAGGATTGCTATGAGAGTAGATCCACGGGTCTGGTCAAAATTGAATGATAGCCGGATTTTCGTAAACAGGAACAATAAAGTCAGACTGTTGTCCCAAAGGGCGAACAAAAAGCCAGTCCCCCAGTACTAGCATTTCGTTGGAAAAAATATAGCATTTTCCCCCGGCCTGCATTATTATTTATGATGTTGGCGTTTCGGAATTAAAACCAGGCTAAATAAAGCCAAATTTAAGGAGGAAAATCGTGGACTTAGGTTTAACGGGTAAGGTAGCACTTGTAACCGGGGCTGGCAGTCAAAAAGGATTTGGTAAGGGCATCGCGTTAAGCCTAGCAAAAGAAGGCTGCGACGTTATAGTAGCTGATATTGATCTAGAGGGAGCCAAACAGACGGCGTCCGAAATCAAAGCCCTCGGCAGGAAATCCCTGGCCGTAAAAGCCGATGTCGCTGACATCGGTCAGGTAAACGAAATGGTAAAGACGGCCATGGCCCGCTTCGGAAAGATTGACGTGCTGGTAAATAATGCCGGTTCCGCAAGTCCCGGCAAGCCGTTCTGGGAAAAAAGTGAGGCAGATTGGGACTGGGATATAAATATAAACTTGAAAGGCACCATGAACTGCACTAAAGCGGTAATCGGCCGGATGGTTGAGGAAAAAAGCGGGAAGATCATCAATATATCTTCGGTAGCCGTCAGACTGGGCGCGCCTTTTGCCGTTTCTTATGCCGCCGCCAAGTCGGGGGTGGTCGGTTTTACCAAGAGCCTGGCACTTGAGGTATCACATCTGGGAATTAACGTTAACTGTATCGCCCCGGGTCTTGGCCTGACCAATTTCGTCAAAAACGACCCGCCGGAACTGATCGATAGCCTTAAGGAACGTATGCCTACGCGGCGAACCACCACGCCCGAGGATATCGCCAACACCGTTGCCTTCCTGGCCTCGGATGTATCACGTAACATCGTGGGACAAACAATCAGCGTGGATGGCGGAATGAGCATGTACTAGATGTGACCAGCAGCAATGTAAAAAAATCGGGATAGGCCGCCCTTGACAATTGCCGAACGACGTATTATATTGTTCTAAATCGAACATTCAAAAGGACAAAAATAAGAGATTATTGCGTAAATGGCGCAAGGAGGTGACAAGGTGTGATTTGAGAGGCAAAACTGATTCAGCCTGGCGAAATATCCGACAGATCACTCTTAAATCTAAGAGGGGGAAAATATGTATAAACGTATATTGATTATTAGCTTAAGTCTGGTATTGCTGATCGCAATTGCAGCCGGTTGTGGAGCTCAGACGACAACTGTAACCAGCACGCAACAGTCAACGTCGGTCATGACAACAACAACGACCGCAACAACGACGGTCTTAACAACCAGTTCTACCACCGCCGTTAAACCAATCAAACTGATTTTTACCGACCATGAACCAGCCGGCAGTTACTGGGAAAAACAAGTAGCAGGGCCTTATTTTGCGGAAATTGAGAAGCGCACCGGCGGAAAAGTGCAGATAGAACAGCATTATGGCGGCGAGCTGGTCGGTCTGTTTGACGTTTATGATGCCGTGCTGAAGGGTACTGTTGACATCGCGAAAATCCTGCCGACCATGTTCGCGGACAAGTTCCCGATGGATGGCATCACGATTTTCCAGCCCGTAAACATCAAGACGTACCGCGCCGGCCAGGCATGGTTAGACCTCTTCAACGAGTTCCCGGAGATGCAGGCGCAGTATAATAATACGCCGCTGCTGGGTTTTACCCCGATGCCCTGCTCCGGCATATACACGACGGGTAAAGAAATTAATAAATGGGAAGATTGCCAGGGGCTTAAGGCACCCGGGGCCGGCCCGGCACCGGAATCGCGGCAAAAAGCCGTCGGCATAGTGCCGATGTCCATACCACCGCCAGACAACTACATGGCATTCAAGACCGGTACCGCGGATGGTATCTCCGCGGCTATTCAATCTCTGGAGGATTTCGGGTGGACTGACGTATTACCCAAATGTACTCTAGTTAATATTAATGGCGGCCCCTGGTCATACGTGATGAACAGAGCTACCTGGGAGAGCCTGGCGCCGGATGTCCAGCAGGTGTTTTTGGATATGATGCCAGAACTCACCCGAATAAACGACGAAGTACAGTACAAACTTGAGAAAAATGCCTTAGCCACATTCCCAACAAAGTACGGGACCAAATACATCACACTCTCTCAGGCAGAGCTCGACAGGTGGGCAGCAGTAGATACCCCGGCGATGGATGCTTACCTGGCAGAGTGGGTCACCGGTAAGGGCCTGCCGGGAGATAAGTTGAAGAGCGAATTCCTGCGGTTACATAAGCTATACGCCGGAGAAGCGTATTCCTTCAAATGAATCACATTCTAGGCCTATATATTAATGTATGAGAAAAAGCCAACCTCGGTGATTCAGAGGCTTTAGCAATCGGAAACTTGGTCGCGGAGCATCCAAAGCAAGGGTGCTTCGCGACCATGTGGATGCCAAGTTGTACGGATGGTAGTACCATATAGGCCAAACAACAAAACTATTAAAACCACGCGACCTCTTCGACAGAGTCCAGCAGGATTAATAATAATACAAGCACATCCAAGGTGGCACCGGTGCAATCGTACCTGGATAGTATAAAAGCGTGTAAGTCTTTAAGGCGGCTTCTATCCTCAACAACTCAGGATAAGCAAGAAACATGGATATTCTGAACAGGATTATCCGCGTCTTAGATAAGGTAGGCATGTTCAGCCGATGGACAAATGTCATCGGTGTAGCCGGTTTCTTCACCATGATATGCCTGACGTTCGTCGACGTCATCATGCGTTATGTCTTCAACAGCCCCATGCGTTACGTAACTGAACTTGTGGAAGTCATGATGATCACCGCCGTATTTCTTGGAATAACCCATACCCAAAACGAGAAAGCCCACGTCAGTATTGACCTATTTTCTCCCAGACTTAAACCCAGAGGACGGGCTATCCAAGAATCAATAGTCCTTTTAGTTGGAATGGGCATATTCGCGGTTGTAATCTGGCAAAACATAGCGGAAATATTTTTTGTTTTGGCTAACAATGTGCCACATACTCAGAGCTTGCGCGTTAATAAAGCCCCGTTTTTGGCGATAATAGTTTTCGGAAGTACAACTTTGTGGCTTCTACTACTTCGGGACTTGTTACGTAATATGGTCGAGGCTACGAAGCTCGGTATGCGTTGGCTCCACTGGTCAATGATAGCGGGAATATCTATCCTTTTCCTGGTTCTATCCATACTGTGGATGCAGCCAACACTATGGCAAATGAGCTTATTTACAACAGGTCTCATTGGTATCATATTCTGCTTGGTTCTCATGCTTACCTCTTTACCTGTTGCGTTTGTTCTTATTCTCACCGGTCTTTTATTCGTCGGCCATATTCGCGGTTCGGCTACCGCATTTGACATGATAGGAGCCGATATCTATCGGACCGCGGGTACTTACTCCTGGTCAGCACTTCCATTTTTTGTGCTGATGGGTTTCTTCACTCTGGTCAGCCAGTTCGGAGCTGACCTTTATCATTCTGCCAGCAAATGGTTCGGGCACCTCAGAGGGGGACTCGGCATGGCTACCGTTGGCGCCTGTGCTGTCTTTTCCGCTATCGATGGTGATAGTGTAGCATCAACCGCTACCATGTCAGCAGTGGCTTTACCGGAAATGAGAAAATATAAGTATGACGACCGGCTGTCTACTGGTGCTATCACCGGTGGAGGCAACCTTGGTCCTATTATACCCCCGAGCGTATTATTTATTATATATGGTCTTCTTACTAAAGTTTCTACTGGTGATCTTTTTATCGCCGGAATAATCCCGGGAATAATTATGGCTATCGTGTTCGGCGCAATCATATATGTTTGGTGCCGCATTAATCCCAATTTAGGCCCCCCCACCCAAAAAAGTACTTGGGGACCGAGAATTAAATCGCTAACGGCAATCGGACCGGTAGTTGTGTTATTTTTACTGGTGGTTGGTGGTATCTACACAGGAGTATTTACCCCAACCGAATGCGGCGCCATAGGAACCGTTGGCGTTGTCATTTTTTCATTACTTTTGAAACGACTCTCGTGGAATAACTTTAGTCGAGGCCTTTTAGATGGCGGTAAAGTCATATCAACGATATTCTTAATTGTGATTGGTGCCGGAATGTTTACTAAATTTATCGCCTGGTGCCATCTTACCGAAAGCGTGACGAACATTATGCTTGGAATTCCTATACATTTCTTGGTAATTTCCGTCTTGATTTTTTTCTTTATTGCCGGAATTTTTATGGACATCCTGCCCTTAACGATGATAGGCGTGCCTATAGTACATCCTATAGCCGTCGCCACGGGAGCAGACCCTCTTTGGTTTGCTATACTCCTGTGTATGGTTATAAACGCAGGTTCCCTCACTCCACCTATCGGAATAAATCTGTTTGTTATTAAGAGTGCGCAAAAAGATATACCGATGAGTGTGATATTCGCAGGTGCGTTGCCATTTGTTTATGGGTCTGTATTTACAGTAGCTATCTTGTATGCTCTCCCTTCTCTCATTACCTGGCTTCCCTCGGTTTTAAAATGATGCGTTTCATCATAGCCTGTGGCAATTTGTGAATATCCGGTTTATTGACATGCTTAATGTATTACTGGCTTTTGCACTTTGGGCATCTTGACAAACAGACCATGGTGTTATATTCTTATTTTAAAAGAGTGTTCTATATAGAACACTTCTATGTATTTTTTAAACCTGGCGCAAAAACGTTTGGGATGTCTAACTAGGTTAATACTGGACAAGCGCGTCAACAACTTAAGGAGGAGGCCATGACAACAGAAATTGTAGCCAAACAGGAAGAATCTCAAAAAGTAAATGTCCTGACTGACCGTGTTAAAAAGCGAAAGGAAGAATGTAATAACGCCGCCAGGGAGATTTTGTTCGGGAGGGCCCGCTCTTTAACCGCCTCGTGGAAAGAGACTGAAGCCGATCCCAACCGCCTCAGGTGGGGAAAGGCATTTGCACGTATCCTTGAAGATTCGGCTATTGTTATCAGAGACGGTGAGCTCATTGTTGGCGCTGAAACCAACGCTGTCCGCGGTGCAGAGATCGTCCCGGAATGTAGCCCCTACGATGTCCTTGAAGCATTAGAAAGAAAAGCCCACCGGACCATGAGCGAAGTCATGGCCGCCCGTATCGACCCGGACGAAGAAGGCATTAAAGAAATCGCTAATTTCTGGATCGGCCGGTCGGTTAATGATATTGTCTACCGGGCGTGGCAGACCAAAATGGGAGACAGTTTTACCGACCTGATTGACGGCAGGAAGGGCAAGGTGGCAGTCCTCCCCGATGTGAACGGCACCGTATACAAGACACAGACCATCTTTAGCCCCAAGATTATGAAGGACGGCCTTGGAGGCGTTATCAGGCGGGCTAAAGAAGAGAAGCAAAAGACGCTTGATACTTCTCAGTTTGTTCCCAATGACTATACGGCCATTTTCCACAAGACCGTCATTTTGGACGTCATGGTCATGGTCTGCGAAGCATTGATCAAATACGCCAAAAAACATGCTGACCTGGCTAGGAAGATGGCGGCCACCGAAAAGGATCCCGCGAGAAAGAAAGAACTCAAAGAAATAGCCGAATGCTGCGAATGGGTACCAGAACATTCTCCGCGGACTTTCCGGGAAGCCCTGCAATTCTACTGGTTCATCCATTTGGGGCTAAGGAAAGAAGCCCCCTACCACTCTGGCCCTTGCCCCGCCAGGATGGACCAGTGGCTATATCCTTACTATGAACAGGACCTGAAGGAAGGACGGCTTACCCGACAGGAGGCAGCCGAGCTGCTGGGGCTGGTATGGGTTAAATTAAACGAAATGCAAATGGTGAGCGGCTCTTATTTCGAGAAAGAAGCAGCCGGCTCGCTTTTGCAGCAGGTTACTCTCAGCGGTACGATGGAAGACGGGCGGGATGCCACTAATGATGTTTCCTTCTTGATACTAGAGGTGGCCCGGCAAATACAAATGCCACAGCCGGGCATATACATACGCTGGCATAACAACATCGACCATGATTTCATGGTCAAGGCCATCGTGGTCAACCGCGAAACGCGCGGCGGTATCCCGGCCTTCCTTAATGACCGCATCGCCATACGTAACTTTTTGGCTACCGGATATTCTTACGAAGACGCCGTCGATTGGAGCGCCGCCGGGTGTCTTTCTTATGTCGTCAGCCATTGTAACCTGGCCAGTAAGATCGCCGCCTATATCATCATACCCAAGGTCTTGGAAATAGCTCTCAACAATGGTGTCGACCCCAAGACGGGCATGAAAGCAGGCAAGACGACGGGTGACGTTGCTAAATTTACCACATTAGAGCAGGTATACGAGGCCTTCTGGACTCAATACGAATACTTTGTCGATCGCGGTGTCAAAGACTATTGGGTGGGCTATTCGTCCAAGGTAGAGCACCTGGGGACCCCGTTGACTTCCTTATTGATCGAAGATTGCATGAAACGGGGGCTCGATGTCTATGAAGGCGGCGAGCGGTACCCCGAAATGGGGGTCAACTTCGGCCAGCGCGGGTGCGTGGATGTCGCCGATGCCTTCGCGGCGATCAAGAAACTTGTTTTCGATGATAAGAAAATCACCATGGCCAAATTAATGGCAGCCTTGAAGGCTAACTGGGAAGGATACGAAGATGTACGTCAGATGTGCCTCCAGGCGCCCAAGTATGGCAATGACGACGATTACGTCGACGACATCTTCAACTATGTTTCGCATAAGTGTAATGAAATAATCCTGAATAAACCCAACCCCTGCAACGGCAGGCCATGGCGGGTGGCACGTCCCGCCCTTACCGGTCACTATCCTGCCGGCCAGGTGACCGGCGCATTGCCCAATGGCAGAAAGGCAAGTTCACCGTTATACGATGCGGGCCTATCGCCCATGGTAGGCGCCGATGTAAACGGACCTACCGCCCTGATAAGATCGGCGACAAAGGCCGACCATGTCCCGCCCTATATGGACAGTATGGTGCTGAACATGAAGATCTCTCCGTCGGTACTGCAGAGCACACCATCGATAACCAAAATGCTCTCATTGCTTAAAACGTTCTTCGACAGGGGCGGCTGGCATATCCAGTTCAATATCACCAGCAGGGAAGATTTACTGGAAGCGAAAAAACACCCCGAGCAATGGAAGCACTTGATCGTTAGGGTAGCCGGGTACAGCGCCTATTTCGTGGATCTGCCGCCGGCCGTACAGGACGAGATCATATCCCGGACGGAACACGGACTTAACTAGATGGCTGAAAATCAGGTAACAGCGCTTTTTTAAAGCTCGTGGAGACCAACTTGATTGTGCCGCCTGATATCTTAGTCCCGGCTCAAAAAAGGCTGGAAGATACTCAAGGAATTGTATTTAATATCCAGCGATTCAGTATTCAAGACGGGCCCGGTATCAGGACTACGGTCTTCCTGAAAGGCTGTCCGCTGCACTGCCAGTGGTGTTCCAATCCGGAATCACAAGACTTCAGGCCGGAAATCGTGCACCGCGACTCATTGTGTAATAAATGCGGTCTTTGTATCGGCACCTGCGTAGAAAAGGCCATTTCTATTCAAGATAAAGGCATATCCATCGATAGGCAGAAGTGTACTGACTGCGGCGATTGTGTTAGTGTGTGTTTGACCGGAGCCCTCAAAATACTTGGCGCGACAATGTCAGCCGGTGAAGTCTTTCGGGTAATAAAAAAAGACGCTGATTTTTACTGGACCTCAGGCGGCGGGATCACGGCTTCCGGGGGAGAACCCCTTGCCCAACCCGACTTTGTGGCGGCCTTATTCAAGCTATGCCAGGATGGTGGAATAGAGACGTGTATCGAGACGTCCGGTTGCGCGAGTGCCGAAGCGCTGGAGAAAGTCCTGCCAAACACATCTCTGGTGCTGTTCGACGTCAAACTCGGGGATGCTAAATCTCATCGGAAATGGACCGGCGCATCGAACGAAGTGATACTCCGTAATCTCCGCACGGTGATTGCGAGCGGCACCCCGGTGACAATACGTGTCCCGTTAATCCCCGGTATTAATGACTCGGCTCCTGAACTAAAAAAGATCGCGGTCATAGCAGTGGACTCACGAGGAAAACCGGTTAAAGTCGAGCTGTTACCCTATCACAGGTTTGGCATGGGCAAATATCAACAGCTTGACCGTGAATACGAATTGACCGAATTGACAACCCAGCAAACACCCGAGGTCCAAAAGATGAAAGAACTTTTTGAATCTTTTGGATTGGAATGTGAAGTCGTGCTGTAAAAACCACGGAACAAAAAGGATTGTTGATGATTGTCGCCCGCTTTCTCCGATAAAAGAAGGCAAATACCGACAAACAGATTGGACTTAGGAGAATGAACGACAAAAGGTTTGAAAAGCTGCTCGAGCCATCTCGCATCGGGCAGGTTGAAGTCAGGAACAGGATCGTAAAAACGGCGACCGGCACCGCCGCCGCTTATGACATGGGTGGTTTCGT